>Ga0187817_10000010_pt1 | contig 53751 bp, 42 predicted proteins | sample NC_wetland_sal_i_17_FD_132431 | JGI IMG/M metagenome (GOLD analysis project Ga0187817, IMG submission 132431) | Wetland sediment microbial communities from Neuse River Estuary, North Carolina, USA - SO4_2 | ecosystem: Environmental > Aquatic > Freshwater > Wetlands > Sediment | place: USA... | reverse complement strand
CGTTCTGAACTGCTGCACCTAGCGGCGTGCACCCGAGATGCAACGGCACTTTCCCGATCACTTTGTCCCGAATGAACCATCCACCCGACGGACCAAGGGTTCTACGGACAGCTTCCACTCGAAGCCGCTCAGGCAAATAGTGAAAGGCCAGCGGCGAGTTCGCAAAAAAGCGCGAGCGCATGCCGGGACCAAGCCCGGACTGCGGATGCCGGATCTGCTGCCAGCGAGAGCGCGGCTTGCCCGTCGGCTGGCTATGGAACTTCAGTTCCTGCCTGCGACTGACGAGTTGCACATGGGCACCAGCTTCGTGGAGCAATCCTGCCAAATCCAGTGCGGAAGATCCGCCGCCGATCACGACGACGTTGCGGCCGCGAAACGGCTCGACCTCGCGATGGCGAGCACTATGAGAGAGAAATTCCGCCGGCAGATGCGCCAGGTTCTCAGGAACATAGTCGAAGTGGGTGATGCCAACTGCCAGCACTACGGTCCGGGCTTGCGCGGTTTCACCATCCTCCAACTGCAACTGGAACCCATCGCGAAACCGATCGACACTCACCACGAGCCTATCTTCGAGCTCCGGCACCATGCGATCCTTGAAAGCAAGTCCATAAGCCGAAAAGGTTTCAAGGCGCACCGGTATCCCGGTGTCGGCATACTCGATGCCCCGTTCCGCACAAAACTGCCTCAGAGTAAAAGCACTCTCCGGGTCGTAGATGTCGGAAGCAAAGCCGTCTGACTTGAGCATCATGCCCTTGGGCATGTGCGCCAGCCAACTATCCATCGGCCGACCGAAAATCCGGAATGGAATGCCGCTTCGGCGGAAATGAGCGGCAACTGAGAGTCCATAGGGACCTGCCCCAATGATCGCAGCTTCTAACATAGGTTTAGGAAACACTCCAAGGTCGTCTAAGTTCTTGGCAGGTACCGATGCCGACGTACCTGAATGGGGGGATTGCTTAAGATATTATCACGTCCCGAAGTTCATTTGAAGCAAAATGGCAGGGGAAATATCCTGCCTGTCATCGATCAAACGATCCACCTTAACTCGTTGTGATTGTGTCACATGCAAGGCCGCATCGCCGCGCGCGGGGGCTAACGTGCGGCTCGAAGCCTAGGCTTTGCTGCGAAGCTTTTTCTCGACATACTCGACCACGGCTTTTACTGATTCAAGGTTATCTGGAACCACTTCATCATCCTCGACAACAATGGCAAAACTCTCTTGGAGAAAGACGACCAGTTCGAGGACCCCGGTGGAGTCGATCACATTGTCGAGGAGCGACTCATCGTCACGTAGTGCTTCGCTCCGCCCAAAGAGGTAGTTGTTTACCAGGAAGCTCCGAATTTCCCGTTCGATGTCTGTTGTTTGCATGTTGTGAAATAGCCCGCCTATTGGTCTGTGCATTGTGTCGCCAGCAGTTGAGTGGAAAGAACCCCGACCAAGGCCATGTCGTCCTTCACGCTGCTGGCCTTGCCAGCTCGAAACTTGTTGACTAATCCGCTGACCGCCTGTGCATCAAATATCCCATTCTTCTTGATAGCACAAGGTGACAAAAGCTCAGGTACGTAGGAGGGTGCTGAGGCGCCGAAGAAGCATCTGCCATCGGGCGCTCGATAGGGCTGCTTCCGGCGAGCTAAAATCGACCCGGGAATCAGGCCTTGGCACGCCAACTTCAGCAAATATTTCTCATTGAGAACCTTCATTTTCAAATGCACTGGAAGTTTTGCCGCAAACTCCACGACACGGTAGTCAAGGAAGGGATAGCGACCTTCCACGGAATGAGCCATAGCCATCCGGTCACCTTGCGAGGACAGAAGGTAACCGGGAAGAAAATACTTCGCTTCCAAGTGTTCAGCCTGGGCAAAATGTGACCAAGAGGAGAACTCAGGTGGCAAAGCGTCCTCGACTTCGCCAAGCGCATCGTACTTGCCTATCTCAGCCCGAAAGTCGGCCGAGAACAACAGTTTCAATCTCGCGGTGAGTTCCCAGCGTGGCAAATGTGAGAACAACGGACTCGCGAGATCCTCGGGCGTGACACGAAAAAAGTGCTTGAGATTAGCGGCTGACTGCCGTTGAAAATCCTGCAGATAGGGATACAACCGTTTCAAGAGGAGTGGACGCCACTTTGACTCCAGGTTGCTTGCCCAGAAGCGCCTGATCTTTGCCTCTTTGAAGATGTCATACCCACCGAGAACCTCGTCCGCGCCTTCACCTGTCAAGACAACCTTGAATCCGCTCTCGTGCACCAATTGTGACAGCAAAAACATAGGTACAGGTGCAGTCCGAAGGATGGGTTGTTCGGTGTGCCGAATAACTTGTGGGAAAACCTGGGCGATATCGACATGCGAACAGGAAACCTTCGAATGCTGCGTCCCCAGAAACGAACTCGCTTCTTGTTGATAGGAGCTTTCGTCGAATTCCGCGTCTTCAAAGGCAATGGAAAAGCTGCGTAGCCGGTCCCCTGCAAGTCTCCTCACGAGCGCCGTCGTTAAAGTTGAATCGATCCCCCCGCTGAGATATGCCCCGACGGGCACGTCAGAGCGAAGGCGAATACGCGTTGCATCCTGCAACAGATGCAACAATTCTTCCGCGATCCTGGGCTCATTTCCATTGCACGAGTTTCCATCACGCTTATAGGAAATGGACCAGTATTGATGGACGCGAACATCTGAGCCCTTTACCGTAAGCGAGTGCGCCGGCGGTAATTGAAAGATGTTCTTAAATGTAGTCCGCGGGGGAATGGGCGCCCAGAATGTGAAGATCTGATCCATGCCATATGGATCAATTTCCCTGGGCACTTCGGGGCAAGCAAAAAGAGCTTTGATTTCAGATGCGAACACGAAGCTCTCTCTTGTCTGCGTATAGAACAAAGGCCGAACGCCTGAGCGGTCGCGCGAGAGGAACAAAGTTTGTTCCGTCGTGTCCCAGATTGCAAATGCCCACTGGCCATTAAAGTGATTGACACAATCTTCGCCGTACTCCCGATACGCGTTTAGAATGACCTCCGTATCGGAGCGAGTCACGAAACTATGTCCTTTGCTTATCAGCTCCTCCCGCAGTTCGATGTAATTGAAGATCTCACCATTAAATGTGATCCACAAGCGGCCGTCCGCACTGGACATTGGCTGCGCACCGCTGTGTAGATCAATTATGCTCAACCGAGCATGGGCCAACCCTACAATGCCCGAAGCGTGGACGCCACTCGCATCTGGCCCGCGGTGCTGGAGCGTCGCAATCATCCTGCCGAGCAGGTTGGGATCGGCTCGACCACCGTCGAGTTTCAACAATCCAGAAATGCCGCACATTCTATGTTCCTCACCGTTGTCCCTCAGGCTCGCTAGATCCTGCAATTCATGGATTAACTACTCGAAATGTCACCAACCTAAAGCCACGAGATGCAGGAGCCAGCGAGTGCTCACTTTATGAGCCAAGGTCAACAGAACAACCGAAACTCTGTCACGCGAATCAGCTTCACCAGGTCAATTTGCTGCCGACATTCGAGGTAGACGGAATGCGGCTGATAAAGGCGCATCACATTGAAGCCGGACGTCAATCCTACCTAGTTCCTCGGCGAACAAACACAATCCATCAAAGTCCCATCAAGAAATGTTAGGTATCCATAAAAGGGATGCCGCACTGCAGCACAGCGCGAAGGGTCTTCGAACGTTGGCGCCGCAGAGCGCGAGCTCAACTGACTCGCGACTCAGAGGCCGAGGGGATAGGACCTACTGCTTGATTATTGGGATCTCGATGTTCGATGGATATGATTTTGAGCGATATATCCGCTGTGTTGCCTTGACGTAATCGGAGGCTCGCGCTTCGAAAATATTCGGAACGTATTTCTGCGGATTACGGTCGATGAGCGGGAACCACGTGCTCTGCACCTGCGCCATGATTCGATGGCCCTTCCGAAACAGGTGATCGTTCGTGTGCAGGTCGATTGTAATCGGCGTCACCTGATTTGGGACCAGAGGCTCCGGGTGTTCGAAACTGTTGCGGAATCGGGCGCGGAAGACTTCGTCCGCGATCATCAATTCGAACCCGCTCATGTCGTGATGGAGCTGCCACATTTTCTTGGGGGGATAGACATCGATGAGTTTGACGATCCAATCGCTGTCTGTTCCGCTAGTCGAAGTGAAAAGATGCGCGACGATGTCGCCGGTAATGGTTAAGTCTTGCCTGAGTGGAGCGGTTTTCCAAGTCAAAACGTCCGGGCGTTTTTCTATAAAGCTCTGGTCATCCACGAGCCACTCGCTGTCCGCGGAAGCAGTTCCCTCAATGGGGCGATCGCGATACGGGACGGGACTTGACGGATCCGATATATAGCTGTCAGAATCCTCGCCCGTTTCTGTTAGCGGATCGAACGAAAGTCGGCCGTTTGCCTGAAAGTAGAGTTTTTGTGGCGTGAGACCTTCGTGAGGCGGCCAGGCATTCCATTGATTCCATTTGTTCGCACCGGTCTCGAACGTTATAACCTCATGTCCAGGGAGGTTGCCTTTATCTTTCAGCCAGTATGCGAACCATGGTGCCTGGATTGTTTCACGAAAATATTGGCTCGTGTTGGCGCCGAAGTCGACCTTTCCGAGCTTGTTTCCTGGGCCATATGCCCAGCCGCCGTGGTTCCAGGGGCCGACAACAACATAGTCGTTGTGGTATACGTCGTGAGGCTGTAGCAGTTCGTAGATGTTTACTGGGCCATTGAAATTGTCCTGGTCCCACCAACCGGCAACGTTCAGGGTCGGAACCGTGAGGGTGAGATCTTTCAGATAGCGTGGGAATGCTTGCGTCTGCCAAAACTCGTCGTAGTTCGGATGTGCGACGAAGTTGTTCCACGTCGGAATCGTGCCGTGGAAATAGAGCTCGTTTATTCTCGAAAGCGGCCCAAGCGCGAGAAACCAATCGTAGGCGTCGTAGCTGTCGAATTTAAATGGTGGAGAATTTGTTTTCGTGGCCTCCACGAGGGGAGGGAACGCAAATCCGTAGCTCAGTCGGAACGCGCCGTTGTGATAAAAATAGTCTCCTAGGAACATGTCGGCAGGCGCGGATTGCTCAGAGGCGGCCCTGAGCGCGGGATGGGGCTCGAGCAGCGCCATGGTCGCGAGCCATCCCCCGTAAGAGCTTCCTACTATGCCAACGCGTCCATTATTGTTCGGCACGTTCTTCACGAGCCAGGCGATCGTGTCATACGCGTCTGTGCCTTCGTCGATCGAGTCCGATTTGCTTCGGTCGCGCGGTGGGCGCAGCATGATGAATTGGCCTTCAGATCCGTACCGCCCGCGAATATCTTGGACGACGAAGATGTAGCCGTCAGCGAACATTTCGAGATAGAAGTTGAGCAGGTTCGAATAGCCTTGTATATCGGGGGAGGTCCCGTAAGGGGTGCGCGTAAGGATCAGTGGAAGTTTTTGGGTTATGTCTTTCGGGATGTAAATTTCTGTGTGCAGGCGAACGCCGTCGCGCATGGGGATCATGACATCGGTTTTGCTAAACAGAGAACTGTTGATTTCGCGGTGCCACAGCGCTGGAAGAACTCGGGTCCAGCGCAGCAGTGCAAAGTTGGGCCGTTGGGAGATTTTTTGGCCGAGCAGTAAAATCAGTATTGAGAACACGACCGCGGCAACACCGGCAGAAATATGAAAGGTTCGTTTGATTGGTTTCCCTCAATTGATCGCAATCCGCAGAAGTATGTTCCGAATATTCTTAAGCTACCCCGACCGATTGTCAGAAAGTATGGGTGCCGCTTGCCCTGGATATTGGGAATAGCCAAGGGCTCGCATTCCCGGGCCCGCCTCGCGCGCGATAATCCAACGTTCATACCAGCTAGGCCGGGGGCGTATCGAGCTGTGGCCAATAACTACGGACAGCGCAACGTTTTCCCTGAGCTCAATACCTAGCCAGGACTCAAGTTTGCGGAAGTCGAACTTGCCGCTAATCAGATCTTCATATTTGATGTGACAAGACGGAAACCCTTTTGGAAGCTCGGACCAACTTACCGCAAGCCGGTTCCAGTGTCTGGCGAACCCGGCGGCTGAGTCGACGCGCAGATCATTATAGTGAAGCGGATGCCAGTTCGCATCGGACAACGACACGTAGCAGTCATAGGGATGGCGTGATAGCATCACGAACTTGGCGTTGGGGTATAGCCAGTAGAGGAGACTGGCCTCTGCCGCTCCCAATCGAACCTCCTTAAGCCCCCAGCGGGCAAAACCAAGCCGACGCGCCGGCTCGCCCAGCCATTGATCGAATATACTTCGAAGAGCCAAACGGAAATCGTCACCGGGAGGGGATAGCGTGCCGATCCAGGACGTCGCCAGCCAAGATGAAGTGAGGTTGTCGAGTCTGGGTTGCGTGCGCCACAACTTCAAATCCCGTGGGCTTAAAGAATGACTCACCATCTCAGTAATCCTGGACACAACTGTCATTTCCCCAAGCGGTTCTCCCCAAAGAAGCAGCTGCGGATCGGTGACCAGAATTCGCTGGAGCAGGGTTGAGCCTGTTCTCCACCCAGTGGAGAGCAAGAAAATCGGCGTATCTGCGTCGATCTTTCCTTGAGTCGCATTTAATACACAGGTATGCAGCGCCGCGATAGAAACTCCTACATCCTCTACGTTTGGAAAAGTCACATGTTCACGCCGCGGCCAATGCCAGAGCTCGTGTGCGAAGCGGCGCGCCTGCCGCCAGAACTCGCCCACCCAGCATCTGCGCGCTCGGCTCCAGAGAGCGGAACTGCGCGCCCAAGTCCAAAACTCGCGATTTTGCAAGGCCCCACGGTCCGCTGAAGGTGAATTGCCAGCCCTAACTTCTGGCATTGTAGGCCCGTCCGGGCCTTTGCCTATGGTCTCGCTGCGAAACAACCCGATACCGACCATTTCTGTCGTGGGCTCAGTCACAAAACCTTTAGCTCCTGACTTGGTACCTCGGGGCCGACGTCACCATTTTCGTCACCATAAACCAGCACGCGCTGACTTCCGCCCTCGGAAGAATGCTCAGCACGATATCTGGGCTCTGTAAGACAAATGCAATATTTAATCCAAAGGACAGGCAAGCACCGGCGGAAGATGAAGATATCGTGCGGATTTGCGTTTAGATTCGATCATGCCGTAGATCCGAGCGACCTGTTCCGTCGTAAGTCCGATCAAAGGTGCCAGATCAACCGGGGCAATTGAGTGATCTTTACCATAAAGGCAAAGGTCCATTTTCGCCAAGGAGATCGAAAAGTAAAATTCTTCTTGTGATTGCTCAAGAGAATAGGTATCCGTGGTCGGCGGACGCCGCTGGATTTCTTCCGGCACGCCGAGATATTCTGCCAATTGATATATCTGGGTCTTGTACAAGTGCGCGATCGGCTTCAGGTCTGCGGCGCCATCACCATTTTTCACAAAGAAGCCCTGATCATACTCCAACCGGTTTGGTGTGCCTGCCACCGCGAAGTGGCAACGGTCCGCATAATAATATTCCATCATCTTGCGTGTGCGTTGCTTGAAGTTCGTCGCTGCCACTATGCCTAGGTAAGCATCAAGTGGAAGGCGGACTTTCTTGGTTTCTCCAGAGGGTGACTGCACGACGAGAGAGAAGATCGCATAACGGTCTGCCTCAACCAGGTTTGGCAGAACAATCTTGGATTTGTATCCTTCGCCGTATTCAGGAACGACGCCTCGAATGGCTTCGTCGCGCCTCCGATAGCATCCCGCTGCGACGAGAATAGGAGTGATGTCCTCCGTGAACGAGCGGATACCCAGTGAGTCCACTAGATCTTTCCCTAGCCTAAGGCTGTCCGTCGAAGAATCGGCTTCGGGAAGAAACAATGCAGTTACCTTCTCTCGGCCCAGTGCGCGGACGCAAAGTCCCGCCACTACGCTGCTGTCTATGCCACCGGAAACCGCGACTATCGCACCCTTGCGCTTGAATTGCACAAGAATAGTGTCTCGGATCGATGCGGCAATTCGCTCGGTTTCAGCGGCAGCGTCGAGAGACAGCCAGTCGGTAGGTATTGAAGAGGAAGCGATCATCAAAGTCTCCTGGGGCCTCTGTCTTGATAAGATCAGTCTCAGGAACAACAAACTTACTAAAGCTTTGCTAAGACGTAGACTAATCGCGCCGCAGCAACCCGACGCCCAAGTTGGTTGAGGTGACCTCCATCCATCGTGTATTCCGGCGCCAGCGTGTAGATTTTCTCTTCCCCTTGCATGAAGTAGGATCTCGATCCATCGAGGTGCGTGGACTCAACCTCGGCCAAGTCAAAGATCGGATCCGTCCCTCCGTAGGTTTGCCTGAGAAGGTCGTTGAACTGGTTACGCTTCGCATCGTCATCTCTTGCGGTGTGTCGACCCAAAACCGATTCGATCCGCGCCTTCACAGTTGGCTCTGCGGTTGTAAGCGGAACGGTGATGTGAACAAAAGTTAGGAACCGGTGCTTTGCCTTCAGTGCGCTGACTGTGCGCCGGTAATGCTCGAAGAGCTGCTCGACATCGGTCGAGGCATTTATGTCAACGAAGCAGTATTTATACATCGCCACTCCAACTTCCGTGCCCACAGGTCTGTCTAAAGCGGCAGCAAAACCCTCGTCCTTCAGTTCAGGATGGCCGTTTACGCCAACATAAAACTCGATGAGAGCTGGTCCCGACACGGAGGTGAAATCAGTGGAATGGATGATCCGAAGTTTAAATCGAGAATCGGAAGCTGCGAGATCCCGCAAGCCTTGTACGATATTGTCTCCGACTGAACGGTGGCCAAACAATACTGTTTCAGCCGCCACTTTCCGGAGTTGCTCTTCACTCAACAGCTTGAGACTTATCTCCGTGGGTACCATCGACTTTTCTGTGCAGGCTAGCGACAACAACGTAACCCATACCAGTAATGCGCTCGACAACCGCTGCTTTCGTGTAAGCGCCATCGTCAGAATCGCATGGTGAAAGCGTCTGCTGTTTTGCACAGAACATGATTTTCCCTTGGGGAAAAGCAGCGACCATTGTTGCGCACGACACCAGTTCCTTCCCCGCTCATATCGAATTAGCCCCTCGCCCGACACCAATCAGTTTCATACTTCCTGTGAAGCTGCGGCGATTGCCCGTTTGCTGATCTTGCCAGACTCCGTCTTGGGCAGCGACGTTTGAAATTCCACAATTTTCGGCACCATGAAATCTTCCAGATTCTGCGAGCAATGACGCAGAACGTCCTGCTTTGTGATTTGCGCCCCTGGGTGGAGCGTGAGCACAACCTTAATAGCGCTGCCCAAAATAGGGTCGGGCACGCCAATCACGGCGACTTCTCCCACACCTTCCAGCCTGTAGATCACCTCTTCCACTTCACGCGGGCTAACCTTCTCGCCGCGTGTCTTGATGATGTCGTCCTTACGGCCGATGAAATAAAGGTACCCTTCCTCGTCGGTCCGGAACAGGTCGCCACTGTAGAGGATCTTTTCGTCGGCCAGTGGACCCTGTCTAAGGCGGTTCGCTGTTTCTTTCGGCAGTTCCCAGTAGCCCTTCATTACGTTCGAGCCGCGGATGACAAGCTCGCCCACGACGCCTGGGCCAACACGGTTCCCGTTTTCATCGACAACATACACCTCCTCGTTGGGCATACCGCGGCCGACAGAGGCGGGGCGGATGTCAATCTGGTCGGGCGGCAGATACGAAACGCGCTTGCACTCAGTCAAACCGTACATTGAATAAACCTTGACAAGCGGAAATACGGCGCGCAGTTTGCGAATGTGCTCGACCGGCAATGCCGCAGCAGTGTTGGTGATATAGCGCAGCTTCGGAAGTTTGTATTTCGCAAGATCCATCTGCAAAAGCATGGCCGAGATGGTAGGTACTATGGGGAAGCCCGTCACGCCTTCCTCAATAATCTTTTCGATCACAAGGTAGGGGAATGCAAACGAATCATGGAGTACCAGGGTTCCACCCACCTTGAACATCATCAGCAATTGGTAAAGGCCATAATCGAAGGCCAGAGGCAACACGTTGATCACGATGTCATCGTGCGTATTCTCCAGGTAAGTGGTAATTGAATTGGCGGCAGAAATAATGTTCAAATGCGTTACCATCACGCCCTTCGGACGCCCAGTCGAACCAGAAGTGTAGATCAGCGCTGCGAGATCTATGTCGATGCACCTCTTGGCAGGAGGCTGACTATCGCCGACGCGGCTTCGAATCTCGTCAACCGAGATTACTTTCTTGCCCGCAGATTCAACTGTTGCCACCTGCGACTCAGTAGCCCCCACTAAAAACACTGATCGGAGATGGGGCGTATCGCCCCAACAAGCCGGTAGGGATCCCAGCTTTCCTTCCCCGGTGATTATGGCCGTTGCACGACAATTGTTGAGGACATAGGTCAACTTGTCGGCCTTGGTCGTGGGATTGAGAACAACGAATACCGCCCCCGCTTTCAGCACGGCGAAGATCGACACAACCGCCTCAACCGAATTGGGAAGAAATATGACTACCCGGTCTCCGCGGTCTACGCCTGCCGCGGCTAGCGCATGAGCCAAAAGGTTTGCCTCGCCGTCAATCTGACGATAGCGGTACCGCTGGTCGCCACAGACGAGCGCAACCTTATCTGGATAACTTCGCGCACTGCTTTCGAGGAACTCTTCAACCTGCATCGCATAGCTCCTAAACAACGTGGTTTAATTTCTTGCAAACATAGCTTGCCACGTTGTTCACACCATCGAGGTTTTGAGGAATTGCTTCCTCATCTTCGACCTTTATCCCGTAGCGATCCTCGATGTATTGGATCAGTTCAAGCACTCCGGTCGAGTCGATCACCCCTCTATCGAGCAGCGACTCTCCGTTCTGCAGGTTTTCGCCCTTACCAAACAGGAAGTTCTCTATCACAAACTGTCGAATGTCATCAGTGACAGCTGCTGTGTTCGAAGTTGCTTGCATCTTGGGGCCCCTTACTTTGGTTAATGAAGTGATCTATCACGATCTGGGTTGAAAGGATACCGATCAAGGCCATGTTGTCCTTGACGCCGTTGGCCCGGCCAGCCTTGAACTTATTGACCAGTGCGCTCACCGCGCTAGCGTCAAAGATTCCGTTCTGTTGCAGGACACGCGATGAAAGGAGCTCGTTTACATACTCCGGCATGGCCCAGGTAAAAAAGCTCTTGCCGTCTGGCGCACGATACGGCTGCTTAGGACGCTGGCGAATGGAAGCAGGAATCAGACCGTTAGATGCAAGCTTCAGTAAGTGTTTCTGATCGAGCACCTTCATCTTGAGGTTAGGTGGGAGCTTAGCTGCGAACTCGACCACTCGATAGTCGAGAAAAGGATAGCGCCCCTCCACCGAATGGGCCATTGCCATCCGGTCGCCTTGGGACGAAAGAATATATCCGGGAAGAAGATGGGCGGATTCCAGATACTCTGCTTGATTAAATGTGGACCATGTCAAATACCCCTCCGGCAGAGCACGCTCGATTGCAGCAAAAGCTTCCCCCGGCAGTATCTGTGACCGCACGTCATCCGAGAAAAACACTTTCAACTTCGCTGTCAGCTCCCAGCGCGGGAGGTGCGAAAAAAAAGGACTTACGAGATCGTCTGGAGTTACCCGGAAAAAGCTCTTCAGGTAAACAGGCGACTGTCGCTGTATGTTCTCCATGTAAGGGTAAAGTCGCTTGAGTAATAGCGGGCGCCAAGTGGATTCGAGGTTCCGACCCCAGAACCGCCGGATCTTCGCCTCTTTGAAAATGTCGTATCCGCCGAGCATCTCGTCAGCGCCTTCGCCAGTCAAAACGACTTTGAACCCGCTCTCGCGCACCAGGTTTGACAGGAGAAACATGGGCGCTGGCGCCGTGCGGAGGATCGGTTGCTCGGTGTGCCAGATTACCTGTGGGAACACCCGGGCTATGTCTGCATACGAGCAGCACACGTTCGTGTGTTGTGTGCCAATGAAAGAACTTGCTTCCTGCTGATAGGAACTCTCATCGAACTCAGCGTCTTCAAAACTAACGGAAAAACTGCGGAGTCGATCCCCGGCCAGTTTTTTGACCAGGGCGGTTGTCACTGTAGAGTCGATTCCTCCGCTGAGGTACGCTCCGACCGGCACATCGGAACGCAGACGAATGCGTGTAGCCTCGCTCAGAAGAGACAGCAGTTCCTCAGCGAGCCTCCCCTCGTCCAGTTGCCCATGCTCTTCGACCGGTGCGTACTCGAGTGACCAGTATTTCCAGACACGAATGTTGCCACTCTCTACGACCATCGAGGATCCTGGCGGCAACTGGAAAATGTCCTTGAACACAGTTCGGGGTGGTAGCGTCGACCAGAAAGTAAAGATTTGGTCCAGACCGTGTAAATCAATCTCAGCCGTTACTTTCGGACAAATGAGGAGCGCCTTGATTTCCGACGAGAACAAGAAGCTATCCCGTGTCCGCGTGTAGAACAATGGCCGGACCCCCAGTCTGTCGCGAGACAGAAACATCTTCTGTCGAGTTGTATCCCAAATCGCGAATGCCCACTGACCATTGAAGTGGTTGACGCAGTCCTCTCCATACTCGCGATACGCATGCAGAATGACTTCAGTGTCGGAGCGAGTGGCAAAGCAATGCCCTTTTCGGACGAGTTCCTCTCGGAGCTCAACAAAGTTGAAAATCTCGCCGTTGAACGTGATCCACAAGCGGGCGTCCGTTGTGGACATCGGCTGGGCACCACCTTGCAGATCGATGATGCTCAGGCGGGCATGGGCGAGTCCTGCAACGCCCGCGACATGAATGCCGCTCGCATCTGGACCGCGATGGCGCAGAGGGGCAATCATCCTGTCAAGCTGATGGGGATCAGCGTGAGTGCTGTCGAGTTTTAGTATTCCACAGATGCCGCACATACGTACTTCTTTTTAATGATTCGAGACCGATTTAGGACATCTGTACGCCAAGTCTCGAATCTTTAGATTTCAGTTCACAGTAGGGATACAGAGTTAAAGGAACTCCCGGTGCTCGACAGACGTCGCGACCTAGTTCCAATAGTGCGTGCTGCTACGACCTTGAGCGGCATATTCGAGAAACAATACTTCAAGGTCCTTCAAGCGTATTGCCATATCAAATTCCGTCTCCGCCCGGCTCCGGCTATTGTGGCCCAAACGCTGTCTTAGGTGGTTGTCTCGCAGTAATTTCAGAATCGCTCCCGACATCGCCTCCACATCGCCGGGTTGCACCAGTAAACCCGTCACGCCATCAATCACTACATCTGGAATCCCTCCGTTACGGGATCCCACAATCGGTTTACCCATAGCTGCGGATTCCAGGCAAGCGATTGACAAGCCTTCGATAAAAGTAGTCGGACAATGAACCACCACATCCACGATTTTAAGAACCCGCTGCACATCATCACGCCAGCCAGTAAAAATCACGCTCTCCTGAATTCGCAGCTCACGGGCAAGCGTTTGCAGTTGCTTCTTGAACCCTTCTCCCGCCGCATCGTCGTCTCCCACAATCAAAAAGACAACCTCGTGACATTGATTAAGTACTGAGCTAGCTGCGAGAATCAACTCCCGCTGACCCTTGCCTGGGTGAATTCTCGCAACAGCAGCAACTACTTTCTTGCCAGGAGGCACTCCCAACTCCGTCGCAATCTCGTGATCGTATTCAAGATCCGAAAAGCGTTTCAGGTCGACTCCCTCGTGAATAGTTTCTAGCCGTTTCGTCGCTTTGTATCTCCGCTGGTCCGCAGCCGTGGCTTCCGAAATCGCTATGAACAAATCCACCAACGGAATTGTGAACTTTTTGCCCCACTCGCCTTGACCGATCCCGCCTGCCTTCCGGCAAATGCAAGGAACCTTCGCTAGTCTTGCCGCAATCGCACCAGAGGCATGGAAGCAAACGTCCTGGTTCAATACCACGAGATCGATGCACTCTCGTTTGAGAATCTTGTAGATACCTATCGTAAGTATCGCGTGAACACAAACATGACGGGCAGAGTTATAGCAGCGCCCGTAAAGCTTAAGGGCCATGCGCAACGGCCATACATGATAGAGCGCGGTCTTTTCAAACCAAGAAAACAAGGGCGGGGCAGCCGGTACGCTTCTACGCACGGACCGCACCGGAATACCCAGATTTCGGATATGGTCAAGGGCAGCGCTGTTTCTAGGGAACAACGTAGCAAGTGTCGGCTCCAATCGGCTGCGGTCCAAATAGGTAAACATATACCGAAGAAAACTAGACGATCCGCCAGGTCCGCCGTCGCACTCTAGGAAGAGAGTTCTGTATCGTCGCGTACTAGCGCCGCTATCCTTCCTTCCGACTTGAGTCACTGTGACCTGCTGAGCCATTTCAAGTGATTTCCGGAATGCCACCTATCCAAAAAGGGGATGCCATGATTGCCGAGGCTAAGGAACGAGACATTTGTCGCAGATCTCGTACGTCAATTGTTCGCCCTCAAGCGTTGCGTAGGCAATCTGCGCACGTTCGCTCCCAGGGCCGTCGATTCGCCAGCCGTTGGCTTCCGGGAGGAGCGTCATCTGGCTGCGATTCCGCCACCACTGGTCCACTTCTCCGGGGCGAGCCAGCCACAGGCCTCTATCAGATGCCAAGACTCTGATGTACCTAAGCAACGAGCGATACGAAGCTAGAGCGCGGGGTTCACGGACGTAATCGGGATGTGTCAGAAAACTGATGAGGCCGTGCTTCTTGAGGATCAACTCAACTTGAGCTTTCCACACCGTCAAGCTAAAATCGCCCAGTAAGCTGAAGAGTGGATAATCTTGGACCGTAGTCAGCGGAAGTTCAAGAATGTTCCCGATAAAATACGGCATCACCGTGCAACACCCACCTCTTTGCGCTTCTAAATGACCGCAGTTAGGGACCGACATGTCGTACGAGAACTCGAAGTCCGCGTACCACTCCTGCTTGCGATAAAGTCCTCCCGATCGAAAGCCGGAAGCCCCAAACTCATGCGCAGCCAGATTTATTTCACGCGCACGCTGCTGGAACGTCTCTCGGTTCGTGTACAACAGACCATCGTGGTTGAAATCATGAACGTTTATTTCAAACCCGCGATCTCGTATCTCTTGTAGCAGCCCTTGCTGTACGGGATAACGTCCTCTTGGAACAATCTCAAATGCACTCTTAATGTCTGCCGCATCATCTAGATTCATCAACTGTGGACAGAAATCCAGTCCAGCTCTCGTTTCCACATCATGCGTGACAATCACACAACCTGAATGGGCATCAGGCCAGAACCAAATAAACGGAATGTGATTGACTCCAGATCGCTTGATGGCCACTGCGAGAGCCTTCTCGAGCAACTCGTCAACTGTGCAATCAACTGGCCAGCGCGGGAACGGAATGGTCCCAAAACCCGCGAAGTAAAAGCTTTGAAGACCTCGACGCACGGCGGCTGGAAGTAGTGGTCGTATCGCGTAGTATGCGCGCCGAAAAAGTGGGACGTCGAACAGATTGCGGCTGGTCCGGCTAGTGTCGACATAGCGCTCCTGACGCAAGTCCTCGACAATTCTGGCCAAATCAGAGTCACTCCGGATTCTTTGTGCGCCCACATTGGTGTCGCCCCACCATTTCTCCGTATCAACGTTACGCCCTGTCGGAAAAGTTGGAAAATTCACTCGCGAATGTCTTGCATCGTGCGCAAACTTGACCAAGACTCTGGAGTCGGGCTGCGAGGTCTCAAGGAATTGCCGAGGACATCGAAAATGGTCAATGACTGTCTGATTCATGCGTGACCGATTGCGCCCTGACTTGTCGGATCTGCCAGAACACTCTGCCCAGCTGCGGCGCTCCCCTAAGAGATTTGAGAGCAAACGAGCCGCACCGCCGTCCACTTGCTGCCCTGCACCGGGCTTTCTTTCTGAGCTGGCGGTGGCTTTTCTGTTTTCGTGCTGGGTCATTTCAGCCTTCCGGTGCCCGTCCGGAGTTAGTACGCTTCGCCGGAAACACGGCTGCCGGCCAGTGCCGGGGTTGCTTCCTCACTCTTGACAGCGGGACCTCGGGATCCCAAAACCCATACACCCTTAACTGGGTCGTATTGTTTAACGACTCGGCCAGGAATTCCTGAAATTACGGAGTATTCCGGAAAACTTCTGGTAACCACCGAGTTCGCGCCGACCACACAATTGCGGCCCAAAACCAACTCGCCCTGCGTACACACGATTGCGGCTCCTTGGCCGATCCAGCAACCTTGCCCGATTCGAATTCTGCCGCCACTGGTAATACCCTGGGCTACGATCGGCAACGTGATGTCTTCATAAGCGTGGCCGTGGTCCATGATCAGAGCGGACGCCGAAACTATGACATCACGCTCTATGTGAATAAGATTCTTCGCTGATATGTGAACTCGTGGGCAAAGGCAGGAATAGTCATCGAGGATGATGGTCGGATCGCCCTTTTCACCCGGTGGGACGCTAGCGCTCAGGCGGACATCCTTGCACACTAGCACATAGTTCCCGACCTTGATGCGGTGCGACCTGTTCCTCCAAATTTCGGAAGTATAGTGAAACGATGATTTGTGGCCCCACGACGCGAAGGGGTAGGTCGCACCTAGCCACATCGTATAAAGCTTGTTGAGAATCCGGGGAAGCAGCCACAAGGGGTCTTGATACACTTCGTCAGATCTACCGTCCGATGAAAACATTTCTCTTTACACCTTCTGGGGGATTTCTTTGGTTGCAGAATGCGAGCAGATGCGATCTAAGACCTAGCAAACCCTAGCCTGGACATGAATCGGTCAATACTGTCACGACGAAATCCCAGAGCGTGCCGTAACTGGCGAGTTCTTTTGAGTAACCGCTGCCGAAAATTTGACCCAATCCCACGCGAAGTCAGTCTATGAGTCGCATCTTCCATGCTGCACATTCGGCTGCCTGCAAGCTCTCGATTCCGCCTGCCTTCCTCACCACCGTAGACTGCTTCTTTCGATTGGGGGTGGTTTTGGTGCACAACGAAGACCTCATCCGAGGCATCGACAAGCGGCACTCCTGACGAAAGGGCCTTCCATACAAGCCAGTTGTCCCACACGCCCCGCCCAATGGCAAATGGCGGCAAGGAACTGTACAGCCCGCGAGGAAACACAAAGTAATCCATGGCTGCGACGGAGGATCCGAGATTCTGCCTCGACACAAGTTCTCGCAGGCGCGGTTCTTGATCCGGAGACGAATAAATCTCCGGTTCATCGAGATCCACATTCCTTCTCCGCCCGACCATGAGGAATTGATCCCGCCACTCGGCCACCTGTCGGACATTCTTAATAAAATTCTCCGATACGAGTATGTCCGCGTTGATGTAACAGAGAAGGTTTGATCTCGCCAAAGATTGCGCTTGCGCGAATAGATCGTCCAACAGGGGAGTGCCGAACTCGTTGCAACGGATGTTGGGAACGTGACGCAAACCAAATTCTTGAGCGATCTGCGCCGTGCCTTCTTCATTCCCAAAGAGGATGATCTCCGGCTTAGGACGCAACCGGTCCCAACTCGCGATGGCATTGCGCTGGATGACGCCGATATGTCCTCGGAACGGCTTTGGCATCCCAAAAATAGTCAACGGGGGAGTGTCTTCCTCCCTCTTTGCAGGAGGTGTCGCGACGGGCACCTGAGGCTGGGGCAGAATGTCACCGGTGCCCAACCGGAGGTAGCGGACGCCTTCACATCTATCTAGATGATTGAGCGCCCGCCAGCAGTCGATGACCGTACGCGGCGAATCCTGGCGCTGCCATTGCTCACGAGGAATGGCTGCGAACTCCGGCCAGGCTGTGGCAACCACAACCACATCCGCTCCGCCGATGCACTCCTGAGCGGAGGCCGCGAAGCGCACCCTTCCGTCTAGCACAGAAGTTGATCTCGTGCTGCCCGACGGGTCATAAGCGAGTACGGCAACTCCGCGCACCGCTAGTTCTTGAGCGAGCAGCAACCCCGCAGCCTCCTCCACAACATCGGTATAAGGCTTATACGTCAAGCCCAGGATGCCTACGGCCCCCTTCGAATAGGTCTGAACCAAGTCTGCCAGCCAACTCACCTGGGAGCGATTGAACCGGTCGGTCGCTTTAGCTAGATCGTCAGGCGAACCAAGCTGCCGCGCTAAGGCGCCTAGCGCCAGATTGTCTCGTGGGAAACACGGACCGCCGTAGTTTACGGCTCCTTTGAGATATTTCGCTCCTATTCGGCTATCCTTGCCGAGCGCCGCTGTTACTACATCCACATTGGCGTCCGGCAGTTTCTCGCACAGGCGGGCCATCATATTGGCGAAAGTAATTTTCGTCGTGAGATACGTGTTGATAGCCAGCTTCGTGACCTCCGCATTAATGAAGTTCATGCGGCCCACGCTAGGTGTGTTTTCGCAAACATCCTTATACAGCGCTTGCAGAATATCCCCTGAATGAGGGTCGGATTCTCCGATAAGGAGCAGGTCCGGATTCAGGAAATCACGTATGACACTACCCAGAGCGATGAACTCGGGGTTGTAGCACAAACCGAAATCGTGGCCTACGCGCTTACCGCTGGCGTGCTCAAGAGCGGCCAGGACCACGCTACCAGTCGAGCCGGGCATAACCGTGCTAGTGAGCACGACCAAGTGAAAAGCCGGCTTGGCACGCAAAGCACGACCAATCGATTCACAGGCCGGCAGCACATAGCCGAGCGAGAAACCACCGCCCGGTTCACTCGGCGTGGCGACAACGATGAACGTGACATCGGTGGCCAACACCGCTTCCTCGATACTATCCGTCGCGGAAATGAGCTCCTTTGATTTATGAAGGAATTCATCAAGTTGGGGCTCAAAAACTGGTGCCTTACCATTGTTGAGCGCATCCACCTTGCGGTGGTCAGCATCTACTCCTACGACTCGCAATCCCTTGGCAGCAAAACACGCAACCATCGGAGATCCCAGTTTACCTAAGCCAATTACGGAAACGTTCTTGTTCACAAAGCCTCCTATATCTTTTATTAGTGCTTGCTATTCGAAGTCTTACCTTTTGCGTGCAATGGGCATCCGCCAGCCCACGCCGAATGCTCGATCCGTCACCTTGATGCCCGGAGCAGCTTGTTTGCGTTTGAATTCTGCGATGCTAACGAGATGCAGTACGCGGCGCACCGTGGCCTCTTCGAAGCCTTCAGCGGCGATCTCCTCTGCGGATTGGTGACGCTCAATGTGGCGCTCCAGTATCTCATCCAGCACATCGTAGGGAGGAAGACTATCCTGGTCAGTCTGGTTGGGCCTTAGCTCGGCCGAAGGCGCCTTCTCCAACACAGCGTCCGGAATCACCAACCGCTGTCGGTTCAACCACCGGCACAAGCGGTAAATCATCGTCTTTGGAACATCCGAAATAACCGCCAGTCCACCTGACATGTCGCCATAGAGTGTGCAGTAACCCACAGCGAGCTCTGACTTATTACCGGTAGTGAGCAACAAGGCCCCATGTTTGTTCGAGAGCGCCATCAAGAGGTTGCCACGGATGCGCGCCTGAATGTTTTCCTCAGTTACGTCTGCGTCCAGCCCGGAGAAAGGACCCGCAAGTGTCTCATCAAAAGCCTGCATGATGCGCTCTATAGGCAACACCGTGGTTGGGATGTTCAGGTTGTGCGCGAGCTTTTGCGCATCTTCGACGCTACCGCGACTCGAATAAGGTGAAGGCATCAACACACCCAGGATGTTTTGTGCCCCCACCGCCTCGGCAGCCACCACCGCGGTTACCGATGAATCGATGCCTCCCGAGAGCCCCAGCAGCACCTTGCGAAACCCGCACTTGCGAACATAGTCGCGAGTCCCGAGAACGAGGGCCTTCCAAATCTCTTCCTCCAATGGAAGGCTATCCTTCTCAATGCGCCCATTGGGCGGATCCGAATCCACAAAGAGCAAATCATCGACAAAGCCGCGGGCACGCGCGATCAGCTTACCTCTGGCGTCGAACGCACAACTCCGGCCATCAAACACGAGTTCGTCATTGCCTCCGACCTGGTTCACGTAAACGAGTGGTAAACCGTGTTTGGCGGCGATTTGCCCCAACATCTCTTGGCGCAAGCACTGCTTGCCCGCGCTGAATGGAGAAGCCGAAAGATTGACAACCCATTGGGCACCGGCCCTAGCCAAATGTTCCACCGGGTCACGATGGTAACGGGGTCGCTTCCAGAAATCTCGGTCGTTCCAGACGTCTTCGCAGATCGTCACCCCAAAAGTCACGTCGCCAAGTTGGAAGACCTGCGAGTCGGAAGCAGGTTCAAAATAGCGGTCCTCATCAAAAACGTCATAAGTCGGCAGAAGCGACTTGCGAAATCGTGCCCCGACCCCGCCATTCACAAGGAGTGCAGCGGTGTTGAACAAGGGTCTACCCTCGCACGCTCCGTTAGGCTCAGCGACCCCGACTAACACAGGAGGCGAGTCCTGCAAGTCGGACGCCAAGTCCTCCAACACCTCCCAGCTGCGCCCGATCAAGTCCTGTTGTAGGAGCAAATCACGCGGAGGATAACCCAGCAGAGCCAGTTCCGAAGTGACAACCAAATTGGCTCCGCCATTCTTCGCTTCTCTCACACCGTCCCGAATGCGGGCTGCATTCCCCGCCAAGTCACCCACGGTTTGATTTAGTTGTAATAGGGCGATACGCACAAAAAGTTCTCCACTTCTTATAGTGTTGTTTCTGGATTAAAGCCCGTTGCTCTTAAGCCATTCTCGGCGAGCAAGGCGAGCATCGCGAGGCTCACAGCACCCACAGTTGCAAGCATCGCGACATCTCCCTGTTCGACGGCCCTAAGGAAATTGTGAGGACTGATCAGCTGGACCTCGACAACCTCGTTGCGGTCCGGATTATGAGCGAACGCCACGCGGGTGGCATTCCGGGCGAGGAAGAAGTGCGCCTTGCCGCACTGACGGTTGCCATCGACCGTGAAACCGCCGAGCGGGCGCCAATCCGAAGCTGCGTAACCCGTCTCTTCGAGCAACTCTCTTTGGGCGGTCAAGAGCGGCGACTCCCCTGGATTGACCAAGCCTGCCGGGGAGCTAAGGCTCACGCGTCCAACGCCGTGCTTGTAGGTGCGAATCATCACCAACTCGCCGGCCTCAGTGATTGGAACGACAGCTGCGAAGTCTGGCAGTGCAACTCTGTAGAAGTCATCCAGCGTACGTCCATCTTCCAATTGCACTCTCTCCTTGTAGACTTCCAGCCAAGGAAGCGCCGACAAAACAAGTGAGATTTCCAACCTCTTCCAGGATTCAAGTTGCATAGGAGCGTAAGGGAGCTGAGGACTCTAAAGTCGGACCGCTGCTGCTGCCGCGCTAGACACTCGCATGACCCGCTTGGACGACTGCAGTGCGAGCGCCGTGGCTCGCGGAAACCTGCTCAGCCACCCAACGGTATGTCGCCTCCAGACCCTTGCGCAGCGAAGCTGAAGGTGTCCATCCTAATTGCTGACAAATGACGCGATTATCGGAATTCCGACCCCGCACACCCAGAGGTCCCTCTATGTGCCGAATTCGTAGTTGTTTGCCCGCAATGTCCATCACCATCTCAGCTAACTGGTTGATCGTGACCATCTCCTCAGACCCTACATTCACTGGTCCCGCGAAACCGGATTCCATCAGCCGCCGGATGCCTTCGACGCACTCGTCAACATATAGAAACGAGCGGGTTTGTTTACCGTCGCCCCAGATCTCGATTTCGCCGTGGTTGGGAGTCTCAGCCACCTTACGACAGATCGCTGCTGGTGCCTTCTCGCGCCCACCGCACCAGGTACCCTCCGGTCCAAAAATGTTGTGGAACCTGGCCACACGGATCTCGATGCCATGGTTACGCTGGTATGCAGCATAGAGCCTTTCGCTGAACAATTTCTCCCAGCCGTACTCGCTGTCAGGCGCGGCCGGATAGGCAGAATCCTCGGAGCACTTCGGATTATCGGGGTCAGTCTGATTGTACGCAGGATAGATGCAGGCCGAGGATGAATAGAAGAACTTCTTGATTCCGGCCTTACGTCCAAGTTCGAGCACGTTCAAATTAATGGTCGCGGAGTTGTGCATCACAGCCGCGTCGTGCTCGCCGGTGAAGATGTATCCGGCGCCGCCCATGTCGGCAGCCAACTGGTAAACCTCATCGATACCCGCCAACACCGCGAGCACCAGGTCAGGTTCACGCAGATCTCCGACAATAAACTCATCGGCCACGCTGGGGGAGAACTCGTTTCGCTTAAGATCGACACCCCGCACCCAATCGCCTTCGTTTCTCAAACGCTTCACTAGATGTCCGCCAATGAAACCGCCTGCGCCGCATACAAGAATTCGCTTCTTCATAGAGATTCTTTTTCCTTTTTGAAATATAGTCTGGGGAATTTTTACGATGCTAGTTACCGGGTGAAGCTCCTCTCGCGAGTCCCTCGCGACCGGTCGAAAAGCGGAGCACTCAGACCCAAAGGGCACCCCGAACGGCCCGAACTTTATACGGGCTTCCGGCTTCATCACGGATCGAGAATTCATTGGGAATATTCAAAAGGCCGGCAAACTCGTCGACGGTATGGCCATGCGATTCGGTATCAATCAGGAGGTCTGGGCTACAATCCCAAACATCCAGCATCTTGTGCTCATCGTAGAGGCTGACCCGCCAGCGATAGGGTCCCGGCTTCAATGGGAGAACCGCAAGCTCGTAAATGAACTCGAAGACCCCGGGCTCCAGTGAAGCAATGTTGGTTGCGGTGCCCCACATCAACTGGTTCTCCGCGCTGTAAAGACCGATTCCGTTATGCAGCATGCGCAGAGGTTCGTTGACCTCGACCACGAACTTGACTTTCACCGGGCCCATTGATTTGAGGATGTGTGGGTTCTCATCCCGAGGCACCACGATTTCCCAGTGCCGGAACCGTGCTTTCACCTTCTGCGCGTTGGCCTGGCGTCGCCCACCATTTTCTCTTGAGAGGATCGCAGCCTCATACGCAGCAGCCACTTCGGCCGTAGGACCCACCTTCTTGATCTGTCCTTCATCGAGCCAAGCGACCTTCTTGCACAGTCTTCGGATTTGATTCATCTGATGGCTGACCAGAATGATCGTACGCCCCCCTTGAGAGACCTTTTCCATCCTCCCCAGGCATTTCTTTTGAAACTCCAAGTCCCCCACGGCGAGTACTTCATCTACCAGAAGAACTTCAGGCTCCAAGTGCGCCGCGACCGCGAAGGCCAGCCGCGTCTGCATGCCAGTGCTGTAGTGCTTGAGTGGCGTATCAATAAATTTTCCGACGCCTGCAAACTCTACGATCTCGTCGAACTTTTGCTCGATCTCCTTCTTCTGCATTCCCATGATGGAGCCACTGAAATAAACATTTTCCCGTCCGGTTAGTTCGGTATGGAAGCCGGTCCCAACTTCGAGCAAGCTTCCCACCCGGCCGCGCACATTTGCACGCCCAGATGTTGGCTTGGTAATGCGGGTCAGGATCTTCAACAGGGTGGTCTTTCCTGCGCCGTTCCGCCCAATCAGACCTACGATTTCACCCTGCTGAACGTCGAGACAGATGTCCTTGAGTGCCCAAAAATAATCTGCGGCCGGTTCTCGCGAACTGCCCTTCCTGAAAAGACGGAGCGGCGCGCTAAGCGTTTGCGCTAAGACATCGCGCAGAGCAAGATATCGCTCGCGGTGCCCAATTCTGTAGCCTTTGCAAATCTTGTCAATTCGGATGACGGTATTATCCATAGTTAGACCATATCTGCGATTGTGCCTTCCATTTTTTGGAAGTAAATCACGCCCCCTACCAAGAGAACCAATACCGTCCCGGCGGAAACAAGAACCAGAACCCCAGGCGCCTGCCCGTGTCCGGTCAGCGCCCAGCGAAAGCCTTCAATAACGCCCGCCATTGGGTTTAATCCGTAGAGCCAGCGCCATCGCACGGGTACCAGAGTACTTGGATAAGCCACCGGAGATGCGAACAGCCAGAATTGAACAAGGAAAGGCACCACGTAACGGACATCCCGGTAGATCGCGTTGACCGCGGAAAGCCAGAGGCCCATTGCCAGAGCCGTGGCTATCGTCAGCAGCATGAAGAGGGGCAAAAGAAGAGTAGCTACTGTAGGAACCTGATGGTAATAGAGCATCATGCCAATCAACAAGATGAATCCAATGGCAAAGTCGACCAGCCCCGATAGCACGGCAGAGAAAGGCAGAATCATCCGGGGAAAGTAAACCTTTGTAATCACGCGCTGATGATCCACGATTGTGCTGGTCGCATTGGTAAGAGCTGTGGCGAAGTACATCCATGGCAACAAAGCGGTGTAATAGAAGACCGGGTAAGGCAAGCCTTCCGAAGGCATCTTCGCAAGACGCCCAAAAAAAAGAGTAAAGACCAACATGGCCAGAAGAGGTTGAATAACCACCCAGGCGACCCCAATGGCTGTTTGTTTGTAGCGTACCTTGAGGTCCCGCCAAACGAAGAAATAGAGCAACTCACGGGAATCCCACATCTCTCGCAAATTGAGATCGAACCAGCCACGCGGCGGAGCGATCTGCCATTGCGTGGTTTCACGATCTGCCAAAGATTCAACTTGACGACTCATAAGCTTGATCGGAACACTACTATCCAAAGATGTCATACACCACCAATCCTTCGGGCGGAATTTCTATGCGATTTCACAAAGCTCTCTTCCTGATTTGGCTGCAACTGTTTCGACATACACTTCCAGCAGCTTCACGCCGGCCGCAGTCCAAGTGACTTCGCGGGCCGTCTCTAGCGACGCCGCACGCAGCCTATCCAAGAGCGCCCGATCTTCATGCAGGATGGTGATGTGTTGTGTGAGCGCGTCAACGTCTCCGACGCGATGCACCAACGCATTCTCCATATGCTTGCAGATGTCAGTACAGGCTTCCGAGACGACTGGAACGCATCCGCTGCCCATGGCTTCAGTGCACACGAGGCCAAATCCTTCTTCGATGCTGGGGAGAACCAGGATGTCGCTCTGGCGCACGAGCTCGGGTACGTCGTCTCGATGACCCAGCACGCGGACGCTGGGATGAGACAGCATGGAGGAAAGCTTTTCAGCATAGGCTGGCAGAAACTCTCCGGCGATGAGAAAAGTACCGTCGCGATGAGCCGGAGATCGCAGCCACGCCTCCAAGGCGTAATGCAAGCCCTTCCTCACTGCGCAGACACCGACAAACAGCATCGTCAGCCCGCGCTTCGTGTCTCGGGGTTTCACATCAGGGTAATAAACGGTCTCGTCATATCCGTAGATGTGCCGCGCCAACTGCTCCTGCGGGAAGCTCTGGTCCAGAAAGGTCTTAACTGTAAAATCAGATGGACACAGCAGACGATAGGCCAACCGGTACTCCTCTTCCTCTTTGCGGAGTTTGTCGGCGTTGTACGCATGTTCATGATCGGGCGGCAGCGCCACTCCCAGACGCTCGCATTCCTTTTGAACCACTTCATATGCGAACCGCGTATTTGCATTGGGCCGTTCCAAGACGGTGGGAATTCCCAGCCGAGCCGCCGTTTTGAGGGTTTGCAGTGCTCCCAGTGGCCAAGTGTGAATGATATCAATCTGTCCCACCAATTTCTCGATGCGACGCGAAACAATCCAATCGTGCAAAGCGATAGTCCGCAAAGTGCCAAGGAGTTTATACGGGATCCGCATCTTCCCTCTGGCGAGAGTAGGAAAAACTCTCACATTGGCGGGAACTGGCCTGTGCAAGGCTCCGGGAAAGACCAGAAGGTCTGCTCCCGCGGCCGCCAAGCCATTCACCTGTTGCCAGGCTGTATAACAAATCCGATCCGCGCCCAGCTTGAGAGGAAAGCTGTACAAGACTCGAACGCGCTGGTTTCGCTGGATCATAAACCTTCCATTCGATGTGACTAAAAAATACGACCGGATACGCGCTGAGTCGCGAGTTCAGGCAGCTCCAGAGTTGGCGACATCGCACTCCAGGAATCGTCAACCTTTTCAACTCGCAGAGCCGGTAAGCGCTTGGCCTGAGAGACTGCGACGGAGATAATTGCTAAAAGCATGAACCATTCCACTTGTGTCTGATCGAAGAAGCTGATTCCGAAATATGCCATCACATGGGCAAGCATTGACGCACCGAGCGCCCACAGAAGCCACTCCTGCTTACGATTACCTGCTGCCAACTTCCTTGCGGTTCCAATCTTGCCAAAGCTCCAGCAAATGATGGCGATGAAAAAGAAGAATGTCAGAAAGCCTCCTGTAAGGGCGCGCACCACGTACTCGTCGCACAGGTCAAACATGTCCCATCCCCAGTTGGCATAGTCCTTGGTCCCCAGGAGCCACCAGTCTGTAAAATGTCGTATACAGTTATCAACCAGCATGTAGCGGTGATAGCCTGACGACGAGCCCGTGAAATCCACCCGGGCAATTAAGGCCCAAACCGGAGCTTTCATCACCAGGTGCAACCCCAATAGAGTGATCGCAATTGCCCACCGGATGGGGCGCATTTTCTTGCGGAGCGGCCAGAAAAACAGCGCCAGAACTCCCCAGATATAAGCGCCCAGTGGAGTACTCGAACCGGACGTCAGCACAATGATCGTTGCGGAAATCATTCCGAAGAAAGCGGCAACCTTGGATCGCCCCCACTTCCACAGTCCCACGAACAAAGGGAATACTGCTGCGCCGAAGGTTCCAGCCAATATCGAGGACTCAAACGCGCCGTGCGATCGTATTGTGCCTTCTCGTATCTCCAGCGGAAACCCTCCGATATACTGGAATACGTTTTGCCTGGTCGCTTTCTCGCCCACCATCGTGACAGCCATAATTGTGGCGACGGCGGCAAACACCTTAAGGACCCGGCGAACGTCCTCGGCATCCTGAATCAGCAATCTCAAAATAAAGTATCCGCCCATCGTATCCACGAAACCGCCGAGCTTATTAATCAGGGCGGGCATTTCCATGTACAGAAGTACAAAATTCACAGCCCCAAACGTGTAAGACAGAGCGAATGCCCAGTCGATACTATTGAATCCCCCCGCAGCGGCACCCCCCTTCGACGTACACCTTAGAAACAGCACCCGAACCAGTGCAAACAGGACAAGGATTCGATAGACCGGGAAGTGAACTCCGCCGACAACCACCACTTCCCCGTAGGGGGTCAGAAACGCGGTTAACAGCAAAGGCACGATCACATATTTGCGCCGCAGCAGAAACATCGCAACGATAGCGAGAATCATCACTACCGCGACTGCCGGGTTGAGCATTGTCTCAGCGGAGCCGCCGCCGAATCTAAAGTTTGCTGGTTCCACTAACTATGCCTCTGTCGTATGTATGAGATTCCAGACGTATGAGATGTTGCGACCTTTCACGAACATAAGCACGACATCCCTCTATTGCAGGGGACTATCGGTCACGGCGCACCTCGGTGGCGTAGGTGCCACACGACCGGTTCGGTTAAACCGGACGACACCTGACGCATCTGAGCAAAAGGCGCGATGGCCTGTCGAACCGACGGTCAAAGGCGTTGCGGTCACGACATAGCCATCCGAATTACCAGGATTGCATCCACTCGCCGCTGTAACCGGCACCAAACCGGGAATGATCGCAAATGTGTACCCGCTCTTCGTTCCTGCGGTCAATGCGCTGTCAATCAATCCAGCATGATTACACCCCACGCCGCCAGTTTCCGAAGTGCCAGTTTGCGCCAACGACCTCGGGAAACCATTAGCGTAGATGGATTTGTAGGAAGAGGCGGCTGCGTTGATCGCGCGCAGGGAAGCCACTGCAACAGCTTCGTTGGCCACCACGCGGGAGCGAAGCAAGTTCGGGGCTGTGACGGCCGCGATAATCAAAATGATCGTCACCACGCCCAGCAACTCCATGATTGAAAAGCCTTTGTCTCTGTTGCTCATTCTTCTTTTTGGGGACTTAGGTTGATGCTCGCATTGCGGCTTTCCAGCCTGGCCAACTGATCTTTCCTTCAAGCGGTTTGACGGAACAGATGAATGAGACAGTCTGAAACAAACACATCGGCGCGTAGTAGCGAAAATCAGGCGAAGGCAAGCAAAGGAAGTGAACTACCATCGCGGTCAGGCTTGCCAATGTAAGGGTACGGTAAACTTGATCCTCCTGAAATCGAATCGCCAGCACCGCAAATAACACAAACAAGAAAAGGCCACTCTGTATGAGGCCTATATTCGTGTAGGCCAGAAGCTCTAAAGCGTGCAGGTTCTCAAATGCTGTCGTGATGTAAATTTTCGGGGTAACGTGGATGATTGCCTCACCAGGAGGAGTGAAAGCGCCCCCTCCAAGAAAAGAGTATGCAAAGAGCGTGGCCCAGCCGAAGCTTCCGGCAAGATGATTGATGAACCAATAGCTGGCTAGCGCGAGCGCAGATAGGACGCCAAATTCCGCTACGTCGATTTTCTTTATTAGCCACAAGGAGAAGAAAACCAGTCCCGAAAGTATCACCATATCGGTTCTGCACCAGACGCAGACCAGAAGAATAGTTGAACCCCAGAAGTACGATCTGCGCTCACAGATCAACCAAAAGGCCAACATTGCCAAAAGGAGATTCAACCCATCGGGCGTAGAGTAGCGTACGAGGCCTATGAGGGGCGGCCCGATCACTACGACATATGCAAGCCAACCGATCCATTTCCACAGTAGCCAAGCCACGCCAATGTAACTCAAAACAGAAATGAGGACTGTTGCCAACACAAACGGAATGCCAAAGAAGTGCAGCACTTGAACAGCGAGAACATAAATCGGTTTGATGCTATAAAAAGGAATTATTTCACCGAAACGGATGGCATTGACACCTTGGTCGGCCGAATACGATACAGTTAACTCGTCAAAATGATGCGGCGGTACCGAAGCTTTGAGTGTGGTATAGGTTCTAGTGTAGATCTCCTCGAAGTCATTGCTGCGGATAGCGCTTCCGATGTAGGCCACCATGTCAGCATTGTGGTACGGGCGCACCAATGCAAGCGCGGCAACCACTCCGATCATTACCGCATAGGGCGCTTTCTTCCAGTAGGTCACGTCAGACATAAATTACTTCTTCGTCAGGATCGGCTGTCGGAAGCTTTCCACTGGCGGTGGATTGACGGCCATCCTGGCTGTAACGACGTGGGGAGATAACTCAGGGAAAGCAAAGTGACTGATTTCACCACCGAAACCGGATGGCCGGAGTGGCTGAGGGAACGCCGCAATTGCGAGCGCGCCTCAGAGGTTCTGCCCAAGCCTAGCAGAATTTTCGCATACGCTCGCCTTTTCGAAGCAAAGGCTTTCTGGAATTGTCTGACTAGCCGCGCGTCCGCTGCATCTCTGTAATGGCTCTCCACCAGCTCGAATCCCTTTACCTCTCCCTCGGTGCAGTTCAGGCGGTTTGAGCCGAGAGACCCCCCGCGGATCCGGTACGCCGCCACAGCTGGCGCCGAAGCAAGCGCGACTGGCCCCCAAAAGGGCAACAAATGACAAAAATAAACATCTTCCGCCACCTTCAATTTGAAAGGTTCACTCCCAATACCTTCGAGCACTCGCCTTGGGACGCAGCAAAAGCTCATGACAAACGGACCAGGTGCGACCAGATATCGTTGTAGAAAGCTCAAAGGCTCGAATACTTCAATCTTGGGCTGACCATCCGAATCGTTGTCGCTCCACCGAGGAGAGTCTAGCCCGCAAAAATCCACGTGTGCAGCAAACGCGGCAGCAGCAGTCGGGCACCGCTGAAAAAGCTCACGCTGCACCTCTAGATATCTTGGGTGCCAAATATCGTCTGAATCGAGAAAAGCGATGAGATCTCCTTGCGCTTTCGCGATCAACGCGTTGCGCGCACTGGAGAGACCTCCGTTCGGCTGCCGAAATGCCTTGATTTGCTGCTCATAGAGTTTCAAAATCGCTGCCGTCTCATCGGTGCTTCCGTCGTCCATTACGAGGATTTCGTCCGCCGGTACGGTTTGCTGCAGCACCGAATCCAACGTGGCCTGAATGGTGGCAGCGCAATTGTAGGCCGGTATCACGACGCTGATTTTCATATGAAAAGGTCGTTGCCGGGTTTCACTGGGCCGCACTACTGATAGTTCTTGAGTTGTAGCTTCCCAACTCCGAGTCGTCAGATGTGGCCCCGAATTCCTGAAGAAGTCGTTGCACGTCCTTTGTGCGCGTTCCACCAAATTCCTTGCGGCGGATATGCTTCATATAAAACTCTCGTGCTCTCTGGATATAAAGTGTCACGTTAAATCGGGTAATCCTGCCGCATGTGGTTTGAATGGGCAGAGAATCTTTCCAAACTCGCTTGATGTGCTTGCAGCACTCGTAAAACTCTGGGGCGAGAATGAAGTTCTGGTGCGTGTTGTGGATACAAAAGGCGGGGATGGCATAGCTCTTCATCCCCATTTTTGCGGCTCTCAGGCAGATATCAGCGCCGTATAGATGGAAGTGCGGCAGCCGATCGTCGAACCGCAGGCCCGACGATTTTCTAAGAATCAGCACGATCTCGTCGAGGGTCTGAATCGGCTCGGGTCGGTCACATGTCATGCGGATGACGCCTCGCCCCGAGGAGAATACGTGTCCTCGGGTACCACCGTCCTGGCATCTGCCGATGCTTCCTAACACTCCCCACTTCGGGTCGTTGCCCTGCAGGTAGTTCAGTGCCTGCTCCAGCTGGGACAGCCAGGCCTCAGGTAAAAGAAGGTCCTGATGGCAGAAGACCATGAGGTCGTTGACGCTCTTGTCGATGGCGTCATTGTAGGCCTTCGCTGCACAGCTGAAATCTTCCTGAATCAGGATCTGATGATCGTAAGGCGCGCACAAGCAGGGTGAGGCCAGGAAGTTGTTTTCTAATATCTCTCCCCTCCTCCGGACTGCAACCACGAATGTGATGGGTCGTCCTTTAACCATGTTCTTCAGCCCGGGCCAGCCTGATTGGCGCCCGCCGGCGCAATTCTAGACGACGTTGAGAACCAGATTGTATTCAGGGAACGGGTTCGATCGGACTGCACACAGAGCAATTGGAAATCGCACCGCGACTTCCTCGGGGCCCAGGTCCCTGGGCCCCAGTTCGCCTAAAAGCAACCACTTCATGCGAGTTGCTGCACGGTCTAATTGACTACGTCTGTAAGATTTGTCGGTGGGTTCGGCGGTGGATCGTTTGCATTGAACTCGTAAGCACCGGTATCCCACGCTCCGTTCACGGGCCTTGCATCAGCCACCCTCGCCGGGCAGACTGCTGTGTGGTTGGTTTGGTTATAGGAGCAGGCTGCTGTCGTATCGTATTGGCAAGCATTTGCTGCATCAGTTGAGATGGACGGGTCGGACGAATAACTGGCCAGGGTAGTACAGTAGCTTTTATCATTGGTGCCCGCGGTGACCGTCGAATTGCCCGAGGCAGTCGGGGCGCACGGGGTCGTGTCATTCGCGCAGGTAGACGTAGGTTGTCCCGAGGTGACCGTCGCGCTAGTTGACGTATACCCCTGCGTGTTCGCCGTGGCATGAGTCATCACGATATTGCTGGGACTACTGGAGCCGCAGTTTCCTCCTCCACCCCATACGTTGCTGCCATTCTCGCTAATCATGTGTTGGTTCGAAACCACCATTTTGGTTCCCACACAAGGTGCAAAGCCGGGATAGTTGGCGCTTTCCAAAGTGTTGTTGAACATGAAAATCCCAGGTCCGGAGTTAACCCCGCCAGCCGACGTATCCACGTCCCAATTGTTGCCGTCAGTCACGTCGTAAACGACGTTGTTGAACCAGTATTCTGCCGCAGTCGTGTTGGGATCGAACCAGATGTGGACGGTAGCTCCCAGACCGGAATCGTCATGTCGGAAGATGTTGTTGTAGAACACATTTGGAGTGCTGCCAGCCATATCGCTGTTGCATTCAATAACGTTGTTGTGGGCGGTGTTATCAAAGCCATGAATAAAATATTCCCAGATATTGTCGTGGATGTCGTGGCAACCTCCGCCCTCCATCTGGGAAGCAACGTGTCTGAAGATATTGTTTTTCATGTGGGTCAGGTATCCGGTTGTCCATAAGTAACAGCCCGGAGCCCAAGAATCCGACCCGTCCACTACGTTTCCCACAACTGCATATTCGCCGCCGTTGCTGGTCTCGAATGCCGTGCAGCCCTCCTGGGTCACTCCCGTCTGATCCGTCCAACCATGTATGTAAAGATTGGAATAGGTGTTCATACAGGTTCCGCACCCGATGCTGTCACTTATGTAAGCGTCGTAGCCGCAGCAGGGCACGTTTCCGGGGGGCTGACACAAACCGACCATCTCGAAGTTGTCAAAAATGAGGTATCCGCTGCCTCCAGCCGCCCAGATCTGGTTTTTTGTCCCAACTTGATAAGCGCAACTGGATACCGTTGACGTAGACACCGGATTATCCGCGTTTAGGATCGGACGGGACCAACTGCCACCTGTAAACCATGTCTGATCAACGCCAATATAAATGCAGCTGGATTCCGAGCCCTCATAAACGCAGTTCGCAGCTGAACCCGGCTGGGGCCAATTCCATGTCCCTCCGGTGTAAGGAGAGAGACCGCTGTTGCCAAAGTGCCAAGTATCACCGCCTCGGAAAATGAAGCTGTCACCCGGCGCGGGAGTGTGCGAAGCGCATGTGCCGGCGCAGTTCGGCATGCCCGGAGCGTGCAGCCAAGGCGTTGTCTTGGTAGTACCGTTGTTCGCGTCTGAGCCGTTGGCCGCGATGTAGTAAGTAGTAGCCGACGCTTGCCCGACGCAAACCAACGCAGTAACGGCAAAAAGAAGAGCAATTCTATTGATCCCTGAACGAAACCCGGTCCACGTCCTCGCTTTAGATGACATCGTGATCGATTCTCCCGTTCGGCAAGCACGCCGAGAAAAGTCTGCGGCCCACTCGTTGAAAATCGACTTGGGGAAGGCCACGGAATCCATCGTAAAGAGGACATGAGAGGCGGGGTAGGTCTCGAAAGGGCAGGGTCTATATGTGTTCCGTTGGGCGGCCGACTTGGCCGTTGGACCATTACGATCAACGAATGCCTGCAAACAGATGGTCAGGCTCACGCTTTCTCCGCAGACGTGCGATTAGTCACCGTTCGGGGCAGGTTACCGGTGGTGTCTTGCGCTTGTCGGACAGGTTGGTTCGCGCCCCAGGACACAAAGGTATGGCCGAGAATCGTAAAAGATCTGACCGCGCCCAGGCGATGAAATGGAACCGTTTTGTAAAACGATAAGGACGCCTGGTTCCACTCGGCTACATCGCCAAACACGCGAGCCGCGCCTTCCTCCCCCAACCTGCTCAAAATATGAGTGATTAGAAACCAAAGGATGGCCCGGCCGCGAAACTTCGAGAACACGTAGAAATCAAAAAGCTGCACATCGTCCTGCGCCATGGGGAAGTAATAGGGAGCGATGGTGCGCCCCCGTAGGGTCCAACTGTAACCTGCCAGACTGTCTCCCGACCAGATCAACCACAGCGACGCCCCTTGCTCGAATCGCTGTCGGATGTCTCGGTGGGCCTGCTTCGGATTCCAGAAACTGGTCATTTCGTGCAAATCCTGCGGACTGAGTTCGGCATACTTGCTTAGACGCTCCACTTTGAGAGAACTCGGCATGTTCGCCGGAGCCGTGGTCTGCTTGGCAAGGTCACAATAGAAAACCACCATGCGGCTCGAAAAGAGGGCACGTTTTACCGCCAAGCCGGCACGGTGAATGGTCGCGCTGAAGCCGTGGCGAGTGTAATAAGCGGCCAGCCGAGAGATAGATGTGAATATTGCCATTTTGATGGCTGCCAGTCTGCCTCTCACGAGTTGTTCGGCACGCCGCCAGAGAGAAGCTCCCGCAGACACGCTCCGCTTACCTGTCTCCGCACATCGGCTTCTGCGCTTCGCTTTGCCCGTGTGAAGCCTGCAACTATGGCAAACCAGTAGCGAACCACGTGGTGGAAGAGGATAATGCTCCGAATTCCCAACACGCCCCAGAAGCCGTGATGTTTACGCCAATAGTGCAGGACCGACTTCTGTTGCGCGACCGCAAAGCGAAGCGGCTGCGCGGACGAACTGCCACCACGGTAATGAATTGCCTTTGCACCGGGAAAGAAAACTATCCTCCAGCCTGCCTTCCAGCAGCGTCGGCACCAATCCAAGTCCTCGCCATACATGAAGAAATCCTCATCCAATAAACCGACGGCTTCAAGAGTTTCGCGACGCAACATCCAGAAGCAGCCCACCAAAACGTTGACCGGTAAGGTACGGTCATGACGAAAGTAGAACATGTGCTCGCCGGCGAAGAACCGCGAGTTCTTGAAAGCCGTCGCCAGCCCGGCTGCCATGCAAAGATTGTTCCAGAGAGTCGGAAAACGTCGGCACGTGCTTTGCATCGTCATGTCAGGATTTAGGACACGAGGGCCGACATTACCCACCGTGACGTTCCGATCCAGGAAGTCCGCCAAAGCATCCAGGCAGCCAGGCAGAACCTTCACATCTGAATTCACCAAGCTGACATACAGCCCGTGACTTTCCTGGATCGCCAGGTTGTTGGCTTTAGCGAAGCCAAGATTCTCATTACTCCTAATCAGCTTGACGTTAGGGAACCTGGCTTCCACCATATCCGCAGAACCATCGGTTGAGGCATTGTCAACCACAATGATCTCCGTGCTGCGCGACGGAGGCGTTACGGACAGACTTTCCAGGCACTCCTCCAAATAGCGCTTGCCATTCCAGCTAACGATAATGACCGAGATATCCATAAGAATGGAGAAAAACGGGGGTTAGCTTAACTTCTAACTGCGGCGGTTTCGAAGTGCTAGCAAACTGTCACGTACCAATCCCAGGTCCAATCAGCCACCGCGTTGGCATTCAGCAAACTCAACAGCCCATGTGGCCGAAGATCACTGGACCGGCATCAAGGAATTTCAGATCCGACAATCAGCGTTCCATTCTGGTTCCTCGCCCTGCCTTCGCTTGTACCAACGGTAGAAGGTCTTTGCTGCATTGAAGCCGGGGCGCCTGACACCTTCGAGGGGCAGCCTTCTCGGGCGTTCCGCAGAGAGCAGGAGGATTTCACCAAGATGTCTGAGTACAGGAAGCGCACAGACCATGCGCGACACGGAAACGGCAAGCGCCACCGGTAGCCATTTTGCGAGTAGCCGATTAACGAACGGAATGTGGGCGCGAATGGGCTGCATACGTAATCGGGAGAAGTATGGCGCAGCTTCGCGTCGCATTGTTGCGATGTCAAGGTGCTCAATGAGGATGCCGCCACGAGAATAGCGCCGCACTACCGGCAGGCCGAAGAGCCTTCGATAAAGATCATCGTACTCCACACCCGCCACATAGCGCCCGTCGTCAGTCAGGGACTCGGCAACGGCTCGGTACATGTTCATTCGTTCATCACGCGAGTCCAGTGGGGTTGCGGAAAGCGCGCGGTCGAAGCTACGAGGGGCAAGATGAAGTTTACTCGCATCGGCCTGCACCAATCCTACACGCCCTACCAACGGGCCGGGGGTACCCTGAAGGGGAACTTGATAAGTGGGCGCTTTGCCGGACGACAAGCGACTACCTAACTTACGCAGTGCCGCAATGGAGAAATCGACCGCCAGAACTTCTGCTCCCAGTTGGGCCATGAGAAGGGTAAAACGGCCATCGCCACAGCCAAGTTCCAAGACCCGGCAGCGCTCCAGGGGCTGGAGGGCCTCCAGATGCGGGAGGATCTCAATCCGGTCGTTGAATTCCGAACGCCAACCGGAAGGCGGGGGCGTGAAGATCTCCGTCATCGCCTCATATTCCTCATCTCTGAGCACAATTTCGTGCTGGGTTTCCTGCGACAAGCTGTCCGTCATCAATCGCACGATTCCGTTTTCGATCTGATATTCCTGGGAACATTCAACGCAACGGATGCTGCCCTCGGCGATACAGACGTCGTCGCCCCGAACTTCATGGCAGACGAGGAGTTGGCCTGAGTCCCGCACACAACGCAGCAAGGGCAGAAGGCTTCTTGGAAATCCGACGATCTTTTGCATGTTACGCGTTCCTTAGAGTTGGCCAGACTAGGGAGTTTTGTTATTTAAAGGGCGCTGTTTCAGAAGGAGTACGAGCAGCCCTTGTTGGCCGCATTGCGCCGACGGTCTTAACCCGCTCAGTTAAAGTGCGGCCAAGGCGCAGAGTTGCCAGGCTGCCCACTACACGTTTTGCCGCCAGGCTCGCCCTAACGACCGCAGAAGAGACCACACTGTTACACGCCACAAGTGGGGTTAATTGATATACATCGGTACCAGATAATCCTCTTTTGAACGAGTAAACCCCGGGGTTGCCTTCCGGGTCGATACCCCCCAAGTCGTACCACTTAATGCCATTTTCCTTGAGCCATTGAATCAGGGCCCACTGCAGCAGATAGGCGCCTTTCGCATTTAACCCGTCGTCACTGGTCGCACCCAGCACATAAATCGCGGAATCACCCATCGCCGAGGCAACCAGTCCTGCCACTGGGAGCCCGTCCTGCTCACAGATCAGGATCCGCATCCGATGCGCATCCGGCAGGTCCCCCTGGATCCGCCCAAACTCCTCAACGTCCACCGTGGTGTCGAAAGCTTTGCGTTCCCACATCTGGTGGTACATCCGGCAAAAAGTTCGGTATTCGTCGGTACCATTTCCTGCGATGATCTTCAATCCGTTCTTTTCGGAGCGAGTGAGTTGGTTTCGCCATTTCTTGTCGAGATTCCTGCGTAACTCCTCGATCGGAGGTGCGAGATCGAGAACGAAAGTTCTATACACATTGGCAGAGGTCCGAGGCTCTTGCGTAAACTTGGAAAAGCCAGATTGAAATAGTGCAGCGCGCGGCGACCCGGCAAAGACGTTCGGGAGGATCTGCAGTAAGAGTCCTCGTTTGCAGACGTATTCCTCTTGCAGGGCACGAGCTACGCGCAGAGCGGCTTCGGAATCGAGCTCTCTTCCACGTCGGTGACAAAGAGGGCCCCACCGCAAATACGCCATGCCGAAGTTGAATCTTGTCGGGCGAACGATCCTAAGCTGCGCTATCCCCAAGACTTCACCATTTCGTTTCAAGACCAAGTGGCTGAGGTTTTTTCTTCCCCATCGGACCGCGCCGTACGACCATGTCTGATAGAGATTGGCGTCATAGAAGAGATCGAGCATTAACGACCATTCAGTCGGCGTTGCACGATCCACTTCGACTTGCCAAACAGGATCCAGCATAGGGTTCAATCCGGCCTCTCGTCCCGCAATGGCATTTTGGCTACACATCTAATTGCTCTAAACCTCGGACGGCACAGATTCGTTCTCCGCGCTTGGAGCCGCCAAGAGTGCCTCTGCGGTCCGGCGAATGTATCTTGTTCTCGGCGAGTACGTGGCAGGCACGTCATAGCTCCACAACTCACAGCCTTCGGAGGCTCCGCCCACTGGACTGAAGCCGAGGCTGGCGTAGTGTCCTGCGACCATGCTGTTTTTCTTGGAAGGAATATAGACACCCACGATCTTGCGGATGCCACGCATCTGACATTGTTCGACCAGAGCATCAAACATGGCCAATTCCATCTCGCGCTTCAACACGCGACAGCTCATCAGCCAAAGGTCGACTTGGAGCTTCTCATCGAATATTTGCCCGATCAGGACCGACACCAGGCCGTTGTCTCCAAATTTGTCAGCCAACCGTCCGTAAAGAGTAATAAAGGCGGAGTCCTGAGCAATGGCCGCGACTTCAGCGCTCGTATACCGTCTGGTTGTGAGATTGAATTGATTAGTCTTGTTGATCAACTGTGTGATTCGCTCCAGATAGACCGGAAGGAAGGCACTGATCTCCGCAGTCATTTCGAGCGAGGCCAGGAACTCCCCGTAGTTAGAGAATCTGGCCTGGCCAGCGCTCCGCTGCGCATTTGAGCTGTAGTAGGCTGAGCGGTTGAGATCTTCTTGAACTACTTTATCGACTTCGAAGTATCGCTCGTGTTCGAGTACTTCGGCGAAACAGGAAACATCCGCGCCCACATTCGGCACTGCCACTTCGGGCAACTGCTCCGCTACAAGATCCCTCTCGGCCGGATTCTCATCAACGAACACGATGCTATCCAGACCAATGTTGAGTTCTGTGGCGATCTCGCGGATGTTCTCAGGCTTAGGATCCCAGTTGGCTTTGAAGGCGCTGAAATCCTCCAGCTTTAGAACGCTGTCTGGATGTGAAAAACCCTCTTTGGCGTTTTCAGCGTCGTTTTTCGAGCACACCGCGAGAATGACGCCCCTCTGCTGCAGATCTTTCACATATCGCTGGAAGTCTAGGAAGGCTTCGCCGACCGGGTGGTCTTTACCAAGAATCAGGTTTTGTACGCCATCGTCGCCAATTACCCCGCCCCAAAGTGTATTGTCTAAGTCCAACACGAGGCATTTCTTTGATTTTCCGTAAACCGACTTAACGATCGCGGCGACGTTGTGAGCCAAGGACACAGTCGCTGTCGGGCTCAGTGCCATATGAAAGTTGTACCAGTAGGTGTTGCGGAACCACGCGGCTTGGCCCACTTGCGCCGAAAGATAGAGGATGTCATTAATCAGGAAACGCGAGTGGTTGCGGGCATAGTTCGCGAATTCGGCATTCAGCCTCGACACAAAATTCACCCGCCCGAATGATTCGGAGGCCTCCAAATTCCCGAGTGGCCTAAGGCGTGGCAGGTCAAAGTTGTTCTGGATGATGAGCGCGCCAAGCTCAGTATGAATCTTCTCCCATAAGGACTCAAACCGGGCCATTTCACGACGAACGCGCTGTTCAACCTCGACCTCGGCTTCCAGTAATTCCGGAAATCCCGATATGTTGTGCCAGGTGGTATGGATAAAGACGATGTGGGGCTTGAAATTCCACAGATCTGGATTTTCGAACTCAACCTCCTCGAGGTAACGGTTGTATCCCGATTCGTAGAACGCTGGTTCAATTCCTTGTGCCAGGAGAAACAGCTCTAGCATGCTCTTAACTTCGGTTGTCGTGGAACCGCCAAGAATTGCAATCCGCGTGGGAACGAGATTCGTTTGTTTGAGCAGCTCCTTCTTCAACACTTGGCGCTTGCGCAGGACATCCGCCACCACGATCGGGAATTGGAGAGCTTTCAGAACCCCCGATTGCAAGGTCGTTGCTTCTGATGCCATTGAAACCTCCATGCGACTGCCGCGGCTTGCAGTCAACAGGAGCCACTTTCCGCCTGGGCCAGACGCAGAAGATCGGCAACCGTAGAGCAGGTCACGATTTGGCCGGGAGAGATGGACGCACCGTTGTTGGTTTCCGCCAGAGCGATAAAGGTGATCAGCGAAGTGGAGTCCCAGTTCGGCAGCTCCTCTAGCCGTTCGTGACCTCGAAGCGTCCCGGCGGGCAGGTCGAGAATCTCATCCATTTCTAAAAGGAATTCGTCGCGGTTCATTGGAATCGTATCTATAAAGCTTATCGCAGGGAGTGATGCTGAACTAATCTTTTCTTTCTAGCTTCAGGATTTGCCCTTGAGGCCTCTGCACCGATGCCCACGCCTTCTTCGGAATTGGGCGGGAATGCGGATTGTCTGAGGTTCTCGAGCTGAGGGACCCTACCGTAAGATCCTTTGCTTGCGGCGCCGAACAGCGACTTTCTGATTGTACGAAGCCGGGGCAGAATCTCAATCTCCGAAAAGAGCACGCCATCGCTGCCTGTCCTAAGGCTAACCCTGTCAAGCCGAAACCGGTCGGGGCATGATGGATTAGCACGGCTTTCGGAGAGGAAAACCGCATCGTATCCCGAACGGTGAAGGTGGGCCACGAGGTCGCTGGTAAGGTCAGCCGAAGAGCCGTAGGGCACGCTGAATGACTTCACTTTCGTGTCTGAGGTGGCTTCGAGCACCATCTTGTTCTTGTCTACCTCGTCGGCAAAATCCCCCGCAAACAAGGCCCTGCAATTTGCATGAGTGTAAGTATGGTTGCCTATTTCGAAATCGAAAGTGGCCAAATCGCGAAGCTGTTGGCTGCTCAGATAAAGCCGAGCCTCCTCCGCCAAGTTGCTCTCATTGATCCGGGCTAATTGAAGCAGGGCGTCTCGAAATACTTGTCTGGCAGACAACGAAATCGCGGGGAGAAAGCGGGCGAAGACCTCTGTCATCGAGCGCAGTTCGATGTCTTTCGTGCCACCAGCGACGTGAGCCGCGGCATTGATGATGCCCAGTCCACACACGTTGGCCACGTAACAGACAAGATTATCGAGCGCTAGATGCTGGTTATCAAGACATGACCCATTCACGAAGAAGACCGCTGGCACGCCAAACTTCAAACAAAGCGGTGCCGCGAACTCACTGACTGATGCATAGGCATCATCGAAGGTTACCAGCACAGGTCGCGGCGGCAAGGCTCGACCGTCGGAATCTGCAAGAACTTCTTGCAAACTTACCGGTGTGTAGTGTCTGGTAATGAACTTCAGCGCGGCCTCGAAGTTCTTGCGCGTAATCGTGCCACCCAGCCCCTTTGTGAAAGACGATTCCTCATCCGAGACATCATGAAAAAGCACACACCGTAGTGACAATTGTGGACCGAGAAGGCGGGCAATCGCGAAACGGCCGGGAAGATGCCACAGAGTTCTCCCGGCGAGATTCAGTGCAGTTCGACTGCTGAGTTGATTCCGTCCGACCTGATTCTCAGTGTCCACAGTGTCCATTCGTTTTGAAACTAGTTCTTGAATTTTCCAAATATGCGGCTGGATGTTGCTTCAACTCAAGCGCGCGTCAAGGAGGGTTCCGGCGAATCCAAATCTGGCGTGGAGAGCCTTTCGTCTCCGAGGAACTGTCGATGCCACAGCTCTAACACCGCGAGAGAAAAAAGTTCCTTCGAGTACCTGCCGGAACCCGCGTTTTCGGAGAGAAGTTTTTCGACGGTGCTCTTTCGGAAATATCCTCTGGCCGAAGTCTCCCGGTCGAGAAGGATCCCGCTTAGCCAATCCTTCAAGTCTCCCCTCATCCAGGAGTCATAGGGAACGGGAAAGCCGGCCTTTTTCCTTTGCAAGATCGCCTTAGGAACTCTCTTTGCCAAAGCCCGCTTCAAAATGTATTTGAGGCTGAAGCCCCTCAACTTGTAATGTGCGGGCAGGGCGGCGGCGAACTCGAGTACTCGATGATCGAGCAGTGGCACCCGGAGCTCTAAGGAGTTGGCCATCGTCATCTTGTCGGCTTTGATCAACAGGTCGTCTGGCAACCAGGTCTTGGTATCGATGTAAAGCATCTGGTCCAAAATCCCCTGATCCTTCACTTTCGAGAATAACCTCTGCACCGGCTCCACGGTATATTCCCTGTCGATTGATCCCTCAAAATCCGCAGAGTACAGCTCACCCATGCCGTTCCCGGAGTAACGGTAGGGGTTTGAGGTGCGACTGTAATAGTAGTCGGGAAACTTCGCATTCATCAAAGGCGCGTACTTGGCGACTCGTGAGGAGTGAAACCACGAATTGACCCCCGAGAGTCTCCGGGATGCCGCGCCGTTGAGGGCAGGCAAAACGCGTTTGAGACGCTCAAGCCAAAGTACGTTGCGATAGTTGCTGTATCCGGCAAATGCCTCGTCGCCACCTTCGCCCGAGAGCAGCACCTTGACGTAGTTCTTAGCCAGCTTCGACACGTAATACATGGCAACAGCGGGTGGCTCACAAACCGGCTCTTCCATATGCCAGACGTATCGCGGTAGAAACTCCGCAAAATCCGCGGCGGTGATCGTCATGTCGTGATGCTGAGTGCCAAAGGTCTCGGCCGCCAGCTTGGCGTAGGGTCTTTCGTCAGCGACGCCCGAATCAGAAAATCCCACGGTGTAGCTGCTGATTTCCTTGTCCGTTCTCTCCTTGGCAAAGCTGAGCACCGCGGTCGAGTCCACGCCGCCACTTAGAAGAACGCCAACCGGCACGTCTGCAATCATGTGCAACTCAACCGCTTCGGCCAGCAGATTCGACAATTCACGTTCCGCGTCGTCGAGGCTCAGGCAGTTGGAAGGCTTCGAGAACTGCAGATCCCAGTATTGCCGTATTTCAGCGTTGCCATCCTTGGCCAACAAATAGTGCCCAGGTGCGAGTTTGCGGACTCCCTTGAGCAAGGTCTCTTCGCCGGGCACATAAAGGAAAGTCAAGAACCGGTCGATGATCTCCGGGGCTAGATCGCGACTGATTGCAGGATCCGCCAGGATGGCCTTGATCTCAGAAGCAAATACGATGGAATTGTGGGTCAGCGAGTAGTAAAGAGGTTTTATTCCAACCCGGTCCCTCGCCAAGAAAAGAGTTTTAGTGTTTTCATCCCATATGGCGAAGGCAAACATTCCGCGGAGCTTCTGCAAGCATTCAGGTCCAAACTCTTCGTACAGGTGCACAATCACTTCAGTATCGGTCTGCGTCTTGAAAACATGGCCCTTACTCAAGAGATATTTACGCAACTCACGGTAGTTGTAAATTTCTCCGTTGAACACAATCCAGACGGAGCCGTCTTCATTCGAGAGTGGCTGATGGCCGCTGCTAAGGTCGATGATCGAAAGCCGCACGAACCCAAAGCCCACCTGGGACGCTATGTGGAGTCCATCGTCGTCCGGGCCCCGATGGCGAATAGTATCCATCATGGCCCGAATCAAAGCGGGCTTGACGCTAGCACCCTTTTCGAAGTTCAGTTTTCCGCAAATGCCGCACATATTTCTTTTCCCTAGCGATCCAAGCCGAAGTTTACTTCCAGATCGTCTCTAGTCCGCAGAGGCGTCGCAGCTGCTGCGTGCGCAAATACTTGATCAGCGATGCGTCGTCCACTCGCGGTATGCGGGTCAGATAACCCTTCAGAAACCCGTAACAAATCGCGGCGGATCCGATTACATAAGGCTGCTGATTGAGCCTGTACAAGCAGCTCGCCGCAACAAACAGGGGATGGTACCCCGATATGTAGCATGCCACACCGTGCTTCACCCGGTCGCGCAACGCTCCGTCGGCGGATCCTGTGATGCGATGATGAGCCACGCGGAGTTCCTCGAAACTGTAACTCTTCCATCCCAGCATGTTGGCTTTCACTTCATCAATGCTGTCCCAACCTGGAGCCTTCAACAAACCGCCAATCGCTTCCCAACAGGCCCTTCGATAAATCTTGGTCGCTCCTCGGACATGGAACCTGGGATTCACCTCGAGTTTCGAGACTCCATCGAGATCATGATAGATGTCTCCTCCCCCCACGCCCAGCCGAGGTTGACTGCGGAAATGCTCAAAACATTTCTCGAAGTAGTCGGCGGGAAAGGTTAGATCTCCATCAAGCTTCGCGATGAACTCCCAGTCGTCACAGCGGAGCGAACGGTAGCCTTCATAAAAGGCCTCTATAACTCCGCCGCCTGACTTTCGAAACCCCCGGTTTGACCTGTGTACGGCGCAGATCCAGGGAACCTGCGCTGCATAGCGATCGATGATGTCACCCGTTCGGTCGCTCGAACCGTCGTTGACGATGACCCATTCGGCCGGCTTAGTCGTCTGGCCGATCACGGCCTCGATGGTCGCTTCGAGATGCTTCTCCTCATCGCGCACCGGGGTGACGATTACGTATTTAACGTCTTGAGCCATGATTATAATTTGAAAGCACTCTGAATCGATCGCGAACGTCCTCTCAGTTTAGGTCCGTCAACCCATGTATTTGTAGAGCATGTTTCCAGTCGCAGCCAGCAGACCGTCAGGTACGTGCGCGAGGACATACTTGGCGAGGTTACCCGGCAGGGCTCCGCTAATGGTTTGCGGCCTTGGCAATGGATATCGCAGGTAGAACAAAGTTGACCGGGCCGCACCCCAGCGATCTTTGAACGCAATCAATCCGGGTTGGTCATCATCAGAACGACCCATGTCAAATTCGCCAAGTTGATCGTTCTTGGCTTCCTGGATGGCTTTCCACATCAGAAGCTGCGTTCCCCCCAAATTGTTGAAGCGGTCGTCGGAACAACCATACTTGTAAACCAGCGTCTGTTTGTGCCGCAGTGTAAGAATGCTCGCCACTGGTCGGCCGTCTTTAGAAGCCACTCGAATCTTAACGCTGTCTCCCAAACAAGCAATCAAGTTTTGGAACCATCGGACGGGTTGGGGTGCCAAACCATGTCTTCGGCGGGTTAGTAAAAGAAGATGGTAGAACTTGCGCAAGAGTGACTCTTCCCTTCCCTCCTCGCAAGTCAAACCCTCCCGTTCCGCTCGATGAATTTTCCTTTGTACGCAATCTTTATGAAAACCGCCAAAAAGTTCATCCAAATTCGGACCAAGGTCCAGTGTGTGAAAGGAAAAAGCCTTAGCCTTTTCGAAAGACGCGAGGCTGGTTACGTGCAAGTCGTTCGCCCGGATTTCGATGTAGTTCCAGTTCCCGTTCTCCAGTTCCGATTGCAGGGAGTTCAACAGACAGGTCAACTGCGCTGAATTTCTTACCAGAGGGGCACAGTGATCGGAGAAAGGAAGCGACACGAGCCTGCGGCCGGTGAACCAGGTCGTGATGCGGCAGAAAGGAATACCATTTTCTAGTTCAGTTTTTGGAGGTGAGGTTGTGAAGACGACGGGCTCATAGCCGTATGTCCTTTTCAACGCTTCCAGCCAACCCGACGTGTGGAATACAGAAGCATCAGGATGTTCACGCAGAAATTCTGCCCATCGGCGGTCCTTTATCGGATCAATCTTGTAGACAGTCATACTGACCAGCACTCACCTTCAAACCCATTTGCCAATCCAAAATGCGGCGCCAACTCACGACGGCATGCCATCGGATTCGCGGCCCGCAAAGGCGTACAGAAGCCAGCCTAATTCATAGGGACGACACTCGTGCAGGATGCGCAATTCTGCTGGCGTGCCCTCCTGCCGCATCAGGGCGGAAACGCGCCTGAAGTGAGATGACGATTTCGGCGGGCAGATGCATCTCCAGATCACATTGGAGGATTCGTCCTCGAGATTCTGTTGCAGTTCATTGGCCCGTCGGATCCATCCCAGACCTTTGTAGATTGGCTCGCGGAAGTCGACGTTGCCGGCCTCTTGCGCCGCAAAAAGCGCCATCGGCGCCATACCGTGCTGATGCACCGAATACACGGGGTAGCGCCCGGCCACGCCCCCGGTCACAGAATCGTAATGCCACCACCATTGTCCTAAAGGACCTTGCAGCCTGCAAATCTCTCGGGCGCACCGCAGCGCATTCTGCGAAGCCTCCATCACTCCGAAGAACTGGCCAAAATGCGCCATGGCAAGAATAGGGTAGACCTGGTCGGCAAAACTGCCGACATGCCCTCGCGCCGCTCCCGCCAACGACTTCCACTTGGCCATGTGGCCGCAGAGGCCGTGTTTGCCCTGGTTCGACTGTAACAATCCGTAAGCTTGCCGGGCCAGCGGCTCAAGAAACAGCTGTTGTTTTTTTTCTGCTCGGCTGGCATAAGTAAGCCCGGTCAAGAACCATGCCAGTTCCATGGTCGGCCGTTTTCGGACATCCGCATATTTGCGGAGGGCATTCTCTAAATCGAACGTCGCATAGAAACTGTCCAACTTCTTCGAAGACACTGCAGAGAGCCAGAGCAGAAGGCCGAGGTCCCCGATGTTGTTGACCCATTCTGTATTCCCGTAGAGGGCATCGATGGTGGCTTCAATGTTAACCGGAGAACGGTACCCAGCGGACTCTGCACGCAGCAGTCCCAGCAGCGTCATGACGGTGTATCGCTGCGAAATGCCTTCCCTGACATTTCCCGAAGGAGTCTGTTTCAGGCGATGGCAGAACAAGCTCGTTTCTGCGTCGTACATCGGTTCGAGGCCGCGGATTGCCAGTTCCACCAAGTGGGCAACGCGTGTCTCACTGGCCGGAGTGGTTAAGGTATTTGTCATTTCTGGTGATAGCTTCTTTCAGAAATTTCAGAAGGGTTCAATTGCAAACCGCTTGAGTCTTGCCTTCGACAATCGAGATTATGTTCTGAACGATGGCTTCGAGCGCCGGACTGTTTTCTCCGCTGAGACGTTGCTTGTGCGGTTCCCGGCGTACCGCTCTGATCTTCGTTCTGACATCCTCGACGGTTTCAAGCAAGACCAGGCGGCCCTGGTCGGCAAGGTAACGATCGACTGCACCAATTTTGCCGCGGAAAATACTATAGACCGGAACTCCCAACGCGGCGGCTTCACGATTCATGGTTCCGCCTCCACTGATCACCAGGTCGGAGTTCCAGATTAAGTTCAGACCATCTTCGACATGGTCCGGAATCAGAATCTGCCCCAGGCCAATGGCGCCAGCCCACGCCGTACGCAATTCCGCTTCCTGCCGCTTATTCCTTGGCAAAAGGAGAATCTTGGTGTTCGGATCATTTAGAAATCTTTTAATGGACTCTTCTAACAACTTCTCGCTTTCCGGATTATGGTAATGGGCCTCGATCGCCGGAGGACGCACCATCACCAGCAAATCGTCCGCCGGAATACCGAGGCGTTGCTTTAACCGATAATCAGGCTGGAATCTCGAGAGATAGACGTCTTCTTTGATGCCGGGGTACCCAACGATTTTGGCGCCGTTTCTGGTATGGCAGTCTGCGATCACGCCAGGCGCCATGAGCCAAGTCGGTTTGACGGCTGGTATTTTTGCGGCGAATTCATAGTCGAACAACAATATGTCGGGGATTCCCAGCAAGGCACATGCCAGCAGGCATCCGCGCGATCCGTGGGTAACCGCGAGATCGATTTTTTCCTTTCGGACACTTGCAGTCACGGCAAGGGCACGCCAGCACGTTCCCATTGCCTTCCAGACTTTGTGCTTGCCGTAATGCCTTCCTATGAGTTTGGCCGACACTCCGTAAAATTCAAGGAGTTCTCGCACTTGGTATGCGTCCCGCGCGGTGACCAGCACGTCATAATTTCTCTTTCGAAGTTCCTCGATAATCGGCCGGAAGAAAAGAACGTGCGGAGAATTATCCAGATCCACCCAGATCTTCTTGCGGGTCGACCTAATTTGCTGCTGTGCCACTGGCAAATTGACTGATCTCGCAGTGCTCGCCATTTTCTCAGCTTTCGAAGTGTTCGCCGGCGCAGTCAAAGATGGACCTGACAATCTACGTTCTCCGTTCCGCTGTTGCCAGTTCGCCAGATTCGCTTGTCATCCGTCTGGAAGGCACCGGGACTTCCACAAAACGCTCGATCTCCTCCACTACCCGAGCTTGCTGCTCTGCGGTCAGCTGCGGAAACATTGGCAAGGATACGATTTCCGCGGCGGCTTTCTCCGTAACCGGGAAATCTCCGAGGCGATAGTGCAACGACGCATAAGCTTTCTGCAGGTGCAATGGAATCGGGTAGTGAATACCCGTACCAATTCCAACTTTCTTCAGGTGACTCATCATTCCGTCACGATTGTCGGTGCGTATGACGTAGAGGTGAAACACGGCGCGTGACCACGAAGGCTCGAAGGGTGGAACGACAACGCCGTCTGCTGCGGCGAAAAGGCGATTGTATTCGTTGGCGCGCTCGCGGCGCTGAGCGTTCCACTTTGCCAGGTGAGCGAGTTTCGCATGCAGCAAGCCGGCCTGAAGTGCGTCCAGCCTGCCGTTGTAGCCCTCCACATCGTGATAGTACTTCTGGGCCTGGCCGTGATCGCGGAGCATGCTGATCTTTTTCGCGAGGCCGGGATCGTTGGTGGTCACCGCGCCTGCCTCGCCGCAAGCACCCAGGTTTTTGCCCGGATAGAAGCTAAAGGCTGCTGCCCGGCCCATCGAACCGGCCTTCATCCAGCGATTTTGCTTGCGGGAAAAATACTCGGCTCCGTGTGCCTGGCATGCGTCTTCGATGACGATGAGCCCGTATCGATCCGCGAGTTCCAGGATCGGGTCCATGTCGGCAGTTTGTCCGTAGAGGTGCACTGGAACAACGGCGGTTACGGGCCGGCCGCTGCGACGGCTGATCAGCTTGCTCGACTTGTCAGGGGTGCACTGTTCCTCTAAATACTCCCGAAGTTTCTCCGGGTCCATGTTGTAGGTTCGCTCGTCGATGTCGACAAATTCCGGAAGTGCTCCGGCTTGCGAAATGGCTTCCGTGGTGGCGATGAAGGTGTGCGGCACGGTCACGACTACGTCGCCGGGCCGTACGCCGCAGGCCATGATGGCAAAGCGCAGGGCGTCGGTGCCGCTGCTGATGGCAATGGAATGACTTGTGCCGCAGAATGCGGCAAACGCCTTCTCGAATTCTTCGACCATGGGACCGCCAATGAATCCGGCGGTGTGCAGAACCTGATGGAAAATGGCGGTGAGTTCCTGCTCCATCTCTACGTGAGGAGTAACCAGATCAAGAAAAGGAATGCCGTTTGTTTTATTAGAACTGCTCACTTTGTGACCTCCAGGGTCTGTTCGATGTAACGCAAAACTTTGGCCGGATTTCCGGCTACGATGCTGTTCGCTGGTACGTCCTTGGTGACTACGCTACCGGCGCCCACAATGGCGTTTTCACCAACTGTGGTGCCGGAGAGGATTGTTGCACCTGAGCCGATCGAGGCGCCCTTCTTGATCACCGTTCGCTCGACTTTCCAGTCTGCCTCGGTCTGTAGATTGCCCGCGCCGGTGGTTGCACGCGGGTAGGAGTCGTTGATGAACGTGACGCCATGGCCGATGAAAACGTTGTCCTCAATGATTACGCCTTCGCAAATAAACGTGTGGCTCGAGATCTTGCAGCGCTTGCCAACGGTTGCGTTCTTCTGTATTTCGACGAAGGCGCCGATCTTCGATTCGTCGCCGACCTCGCATCCGTACAGGTTGATGAACTTGGAGAGCTTTACGTCTCGTCCAAGCTTTACGTCCGGTGCGATGCATACGTGAGGATTCATCGTGGCGAATGACTTTTGCAATGGGTTATTGCAGTCAAGGGGAGGTTTGCTTGGAAGGGCTCGTTCAATCTGCTTCCGCGCTGGCTCGCTCGGTCTCGCAGGACCATGTCGCAGGACCGTCTGGGCTTGCCGCCGGGAGCATGCTTGAATTGAGTTGACCTAGTTGGAATTCCTGATGAGTGGCAACCAGGGCGGCCTTCATATCTTTCTTGGCAACCACGAAGGAGATATTACACTCCGATGCGCCGTGCGCGATGGCGATAACGTCCACATTTTGTCGGCCCAGTGCGCCGAAAGTGCGTCCCACAATTCCAGACATGCGTACCTGCTGGCCGACTACGGTTACGATCGCAACCGTCGAATCGAGCGCGATGTGCTCTACCTTTTCATGCGCCAAGTCATGAGCAAATTCGTGACGCAAAGCTTCGACAGTGCGTTTCGCTACTGCGGACGAAACTACCAGGCAGATGTCATTTTGCGAAGATGATTGCGAGATCAGTAGCACATCGGCGCGGACAGCGGCAGCCGTCGCGAACGTGCGGCCGAGGACATCCTGCACTCCCGTGAGGCCTGGACCCCCGAGGATGATCAATGCGGCGTCACTGATCGCCGTGATGGCCGCTACTCCTCCGCCATTTGTGGTGCCGGTCGGCGTGATTTTCGTTCCTGGCTTTTCGGGTTCAAACGTGTTGCGGATGCGAAGCGGGATACCGCGTTCCATGACTGGACGAAGGGTCTTGGGATGAAGAACCTTAGCGCCGAAGTAGGCGAGCTCCGCCGCCTCGCGATAGGAAACTTCGGAGATGGTGCAGGCGCTCGGTACCAGGCGCGGATCTGCTGTCAGCAAGCCGTCCACGTCGGTCCAAATGATCACTTCGTCCGCATCGAGTGCCGCGCCCAAAATGGTAGCGGAATAATCCGAGCCGCCGCGGCCGAGAGTCGTAAGCACACCTTCTTCATTGGCACCAATGAATCCCGTCACCACGGGGACAATGCCCTGCTGCAAAAGAGGATGCAGACGCGCTTCGCAGGCTGCACTAGTCAGGTCCATCCAAGGATCAGCACCACCGTAATAGGAATCGGTGACCACCAGTTCTGTGGCCTCGATGCACTCGCTTGCTACTCCGCTCTCCACCAACACGGCCGCAACTAGCGGGGCGGAGAGCCGCTCGCCAAGGCTGGAGATGGAATCCCGCGTGCGGGGCGTCAACTCACGTAATAGCATCGTGCCCTGACACAGGCGCTCGCCTTCCTCAAAACACTTCTGCATTTTTTCGCCGAAACATTTTTGCTGGGTATCGGAGTGAATCAAGGTGTCGGCTGCGACATTGTGCTGCTGACGCAGGTGGGTGAGAATTGTCTCGATCGCTTCGCGATTCCCCGCCTCGGCCTGTGTGGCTGCCTCGATTAACTTGTTGGTGACACCGCTCATGGCTGAGACCACGACCACAATGTCACTCGTAGCGGAAGCGGCGCGGATGATCTCAGCCACTTTCGCGATGCAAGACGCGTCACCTACCGAAGTCCCACCGAATTTCATGATTCGCAGGGGCTTGTTTAAATTCCTTCGGGCGCGTGCGGGGGCTCCAGAATCCGTGGACTGTGCAGAGGGAAATGCGGAAGTCCTTGCCGAACTAGAATGCGGAATACGGTGACTTCGCGGGGATCGACCAATGCTTACCGATTCGGAATTTATTTTACTTCGCAATCCAGCTCCACAGCGCGATGCTCTGATCGAACGGTTAGTGGTAAGGAGGGGGGTCGAACTGCCGAGACTTTTGGTTTCACGTACCATCCTCTTTGGCCCCGACTCTTGCTGATGCAGTCACTGACCAATGCCGGCTGTTCCCACGGAACATCGTGATAGCCCGACCGCAAAAACTCGCTGGCAGGGTCCCTCATCCATTCTTGGGGAAAGAGTGCGATCGTGTCTTTCTCCGTAACCATCTGAGTTGCTGGGACACAGTCGCCGGAGAGGGCTGCATATAGCGCCGCCGGAAGGTCGCGTCCGTCCCCGAGAGCCAGATGTCCGACCTGAGTGGTTCGGGGGTTTATTTCAATTAGGTAGGCACTGTCAGTATGCGCTTCCAGCATGAAATCAAGACCGTAGAACCCTGAAAGATTCAGCCGCCGGGCAATCTTTTCCGCCGCGACAGACATTTCGGGGTGCTCGATCAGACGCAACACAGCAGCGTGCCCGGCCGCATGCATCTTGTTGAGGACTTCGAAATGCAGGGCCGCAAGGACAGAGCCTTTCCAGCAAAAGATTGTGCTGGTTGCTTCGCGCCCCATTACAAATGCCTGGGCGTTCACGACATATCGGCGACGAAGCAATGAAGGCCAAAGCAATGTTGTGTCATGGTCGACGAGTGCCCGCTTGGCAGCTCGCACGAAAAGTGGCGGGGCTTGCAGCGTCTGAAGCGCGTGCTCTGCCTCTTCAAGCGTTTGCGTGATCCTTACTCCATCACCACCCGAAGTTCCATTTGCTTTTAGGACCAGCGGGAAACCCAAGCGCCCGGCCAGCTTTCTAAGGTCGTCGGTGTTTTTGATAACTCCGGTCTTCGGAACCCGGATGCCCTCTTGATCGGCCAGTTCCATAAAAGCATTTCGCGCAAACACCACGGGAAAACTTTCACATGGACCCAGTGAACGCTCGATCAGCGCGCAAATCGAAACTCCTTTATTCCCTTCGCGGCGTCCCCAGCGATACAGGTCGTGCAGGTGCCGGGTTGCGAGGTCGTCGCCGGGAACGATCAGATCCGGATTGGTCGCGGTGATCGCATTTCTGCACGACAGCAATGGCGCAAGACCGTGGTAGGTATGCATCTGGCGCACCGCGCTGGTTTTGCCTAGCGGATGGCGAGGAGGGCATACGGCTTCGACGGTGCATCCAGCATTGGCCAGAGCCATCGCCAGCCGGGCGGTCGGAACCCAGCGAGAGGTTGTGGCAACTAAGACTTTCGGCTTCACTTTTATCCGGATCTCGATATGCGCGGGCTGTGCACTTGTCAACGGGAAATGAGGTGGAAAGCAGTGAGTAAGAAAGGCATCAGAGACTGACTAATTCTCCTCTTTTTGCGACCGATTTATTAGCTGCTTCGAGGAGCTTGACCACGCGAAGGCCGGCAGCGCCATCGTTAAAAGGAGTGTGATTGTTCGAAATACAATCGACAAAGTAGGCGAGTTCCTGTTTCAAGGCCTCGATCTGTTCCAGTTGTGGAGACCACATGTCGCCAGATCGGTAGTTCACCAACAGATTGTAGAGACCTTCGCGACTGGTTATGTGTACACCCTTGTCGTAGACCTTGATCTTTTCATCGGCTTCGAGATCGTTCCAGACCAACATCTTTTTCTCGCCGCCGATGAGGGTGGTGCGGACTTTGACTGGAGAAAGCCAGTTCACGTTGATGTGGGCAATAATCTTGTTGGGAAAGTAGACGGTGATGAATGCTACGTCCTCATGGCCGTTGAGATGGGTCTGGCCCGTCGCCGAGACAGCTTCAGGAGTTTCCTTGATGAGATGATCGATGATCGACAGATCGTGAGGAGCTAGATCCCAGATCACATTCACGTCGTGCTGGAACAGGCCAAGATTGACCCGCATGGAATCGTAATAGTAAATCTTCCCCAGCGTACCTTCGTCAAGGAGTTGGCCAATCTTTTTTACCGCTCCAGTAAACAGGAAGGTGTGATCCACCATAATCTTCAGATTCTTTTTTTCGGCAAGTTCGATAAGCTCTTCCGCCTGCGCCGAACAACTGGTGAACGGCTTCTCGACAAACACATGTTTTCCGTTTTGCAGGGCGGCCTTGGTGAGTTCATAGTGACTCCACACCGGGGTCACGATTGCAATGGCGTCGATCTCAGTCGATGACATCAAGTCAGCAGTTTCAGACACAACTCCGACATGCGGGTAGGCTTTGTGAATGCGTTTGCGCGCCGTCGGGCTCTTATCGCAAACTGTCACCACCTGTGAGCCATCCAAAAGGTCGAGGTTCCTGACCACGTTTGGGCCCCAGTATCCATACCCGACTACGCCGAATTTGATCACAGCGTCACCATTCCCCTTATGCATAGATCCATCCGAGGCCGGTTCAGCAAGCTGGCTAGCGGGTTGTAGTACGGTTGACATATGCAGAGAGCTCCTTCAGTACGCGCCGTCGCCGAACACTACTGCGGCCGGGGTGCGCATTAAAATCTTCAGGTCCATCCATGGCGACCATGTTTTGGCGTATCGCAAGTCCAGGCGAACCATGTCGTCGAACTTAATGCGACTGCGTCCGTTCACTTGCCATAGTCCGGTGATCCCAGGCTTGGCTTCGAGCACCCGGCGGCGATGCCAGATGTCGTACGCCTCAACTTCATAGGCGATGGCAGGACGCGGCCCAACCAGGGACATCTCGCCCTTCAGAACGTTCCAAAACTGAGGCAATTCATCCAGACTCGTCTTGCGCAGGAATGCTCCTACAGGAGTGATTCTGGGGTCCTTGGTCAGTTTGTAAACGCCATTGCCATTCCCGTTCGCTGGTTGGCTCTGCGCGCTGCCGGCAATCAATTGCTTGACGTAGGCTTTGTGCGCGCTGGCATCGTTGTTGACGTACATCGACCTGAACTTTAGAAAGACAAACTGCTCGCCATATTGCCCGACTCGCTTCTGCCGGAAGAACACAGGGCCCTTCGAGGTCAACGTGATGGCGAAGGCAATCACCAGAAGCAGGGGTGAGAAAAGCAGCAAGGCCAATGCGCTGCCGACGGTGTCCATGATTCTCTTGACCGCGCAGAAAAGCTTTCTTGCATTATCACGGCGGGTAAGATCCGGATACAGTGCCGGATTGCTGGGCCGCTGGGGAGTGTCGTGATTCCATTCTTCCGGGAATAAGTGAAAGGAGATGCTGATCCGATTGAAATGTTGCGCACTCAGGTTGTTGCGCAAGGTCTCGCTGACCCTGGTCATTAGCGTGGTCAGGATGGTGTTGCGATCGTCAACCCCAAATTCCGTGAACATGACCCCGACGACTGCGTTGTTCTTGTACCAGCCTGTGACGTCGGTCTCTCGAGTCGACAGAGAAAGTGCTGAGAGAATCTTGTCCAGGGCCTTCTCGTTGTTATCGGACCGCAGTCCATCCCCCATGTCCAGGAGCAT
>Ga0187817_10000008_pt1 | contig 55996 bp, 46 predicted proteins | sample NC_wetland_sal_i_17_FD_132431 | JGI IMG/M metagenome (GOLD analysis project Ga0187817, IMG submission 132431) | Wetland sediment microbial communities from Neuse River Estuary, North Carolina, USA - SO4_2 | ecosystem: Environmental > Aquatic > Freshwater > Wetlands > Sediment | place: USA... | reverse complement strand
TGCCGCCCTCAAAGGACTCTCCGATCAGCAACTGAATACGCCTTACCGCGATGGCGGCTGGACGCAGCGCCAGGTGGCGCATCACGTCGCCGATAGCCACATGAACTCCTACATTCGTTTCAAGCTGGCGCTCACCGAGGACGAACCCACCATCAAGCCGTACATGGAAAACCTCTGGGCCGAGCTGCCTGAGGCCAAGCACGCCCCCATCGAAGTGTCGCTGGCCTTGCTCGATTCCCTGCACCAACGCTGGATGCTGATGCTGCGCGCGCTCACCGATGCGGAATGGAAACGCAGCTTCCGCCATCCTGAGCTGGGTCCGATGTCACTGGAAAAAACTCTCGCACTTTATTCATGGCACGGACGCCATCACGTGGCACATGTAACGAGTCTGCGAGAAAAGATGGGATGGTAAGGGCTCGGCTATGGGCTTCGAGCCGCGAGCTACCAGCGAGCAGGTGAACCCCAACCTAGGGACGCCGCTTGCCGCGTCTGTGGCGCATCTGAGACGAGGCAAGCCTCGGGGAGTGACGGGGTGCTCGAAGCTCGGAGATCGCAGCACCTTTTAAGTCATTCCGAGCTTCCACACCAGGTAACTCATCGCCTCACGCATCACCGCCGTAAATCGCTCCCACAAGGGATGCGGACGCGATTCTGGTCGGGGCGCCAACTCCACCTGCACGCCCTCGTGCTCCAGCAAAGCGCGAATGCGAAACACATGATAAGCATCGCTCACCGCAATGCAGCTGCGCATGCCGTTCGCACGCATGATGTTGGCCACCCGCTCCGCCGATTGCGCCGTATCGGAGCCCTGCGTCTCCGCGATCAGAGCCTGCTCCGGAACGCCGCGCCGCAGAAGATAGTCCCGCCCAACTCCACCTTCGCTGAAATCCGGATCCTGCGCCGCCCCGCCGGTCGTGATCACGACCGGCGCCATTCCCTTCCGGAACAATTCGAAACCGTGATCCAGCCGCGCCCGGTAGACCGGCGAAGGACGGCCCGCATACTCGGCAGCTCCAAAAATAGCTATCACATCCGCTTTTTTCGTCGGCGTTTCGGCGGCCGCGCGTACAATGCGTGAGCTGGTAATGCCGAGAAACAACAACAGCGCTCCCACGACCGCCAGTAACAACAGCAGCCAGGGACGCATCCAGAGAGGTTTTGGAGGGTTGGATGAATTGGTGTCTTCTGCCATCAATCTGGACTTTGAAACCTGACTCAAGACAACGCTTCGATAATATCCTTGGCAGGAATTGCACCGTCGCGCAGAATCTGCCAGGTACCGTCTTCTTTAAAATGCACGATCGTCGATGAAATGTTCCGCGGAGACTTCCCGCCATCCACGATCATCGAGATGCGGCCTTGCAACTGCTCCTGCACCTGCTCCGCGGTCGTGCATTCCGCAGCGCCACTGAGGTTGGCGGAGGTTGCCGTGATCGGAATCTTTGCCGCCCGTACCACCGCCAGCGGGATCTCGGCCGCCGGCACTCGCAGCGCTACATTCGCCGTGTTCGCGGTTACCTTCAGCGGCAGATGCGACGCAGCCGGCACAATCATAGTGAGCGGCCCCGGCCAGAATCGCCGCGCCAGAAGATGGAAATCATCGGGCAAGGGACGTGCAAACTCCTCCGCCTGGTCCACGTTCTCGATTAGCAGCGAAAGGGGTTTGTGCCGCAAGCGCGACTTGATCTCATACACGCGCTCGACGGCGCGCAGGTTGAACGGATCCGCCGCCAGCCCATAGAAGGTGTCGGTAGGCATGCCCAGCACCTGCCCGGCCTGAATCTGCTCGGCGGCATAGTTGATTAGCGAAGCTTCGGGCTTTTCGGCATGAATTTTCAGGATTTCGGCGCGCACTCTAATCCCTTCCCGACGATCGCCTAAGCGTCATCGGCGTAAACATTGTCGGCGTAAACAATGAAATGTACCATACATCCTGATCTTGGAACCAACCTATGAAGCAGGACGTGAAGGCCGCGCGAACTCGGGATCAGGCGTATCGATTGCGCCCCGTTGCCGGCCGCCACAACCCGAGGCTGAAGGAATTGCGGCTCGCATTCCGCCGCGCTGAGCTGACGGCCCAGGGTGAGTGTGCAATCGAAGGCGTCAAGCTGCTCGAGGAGGCATTGCGCAGTGGCCTGCATGTGGACAGCGTATTCTTCAGCGAATCGGCACGTCCTCTCGCCGAAAAGCTTCTGCCTCAGATCAGCGCGCGCACCGAAACCCTCGTCTTGCCGAATGCGCTCTTCAACTCGATCGTACCCAGCGATGCGCCCCAGGGAGTGGCGGCCCTGCTCAAAGTGCCGGCTTTCTCTTCCGCTCAACTGCTCGAGCGCTCGAGCCACGGCCCGTTCGTCGTGGCCGCGGGCCTGCAGGATCCCGGCAACCTGGGCACGATCTTGCGCTCCGCCGAAGCCTTTGGTGCTGCCGGAATTTTTCTGACCGAAGGAACTGTCAGCCCTTACAACTCGAAGGTTCTGCGCGGTTCGGCGGGATCGATTTTTCGTTTGCCCTTCTTGCGGATCTCTTCCGCGGAACTGATTCCACTTTTGCGGGCGCGCGGCGTTCGACTGCTTGCGACTTGCTCGCACCAGGGGACTCCGCTGCCGCAGGTCGCATGGACACTGCCGCTCGCCATCTTCATCGGCAACGAAGGCGCTGGCCTGTCCCGTGAACTCACACGCCAAATGGATGAAACCCTGGCGATCCCGCAAGCTGCGCAGGTCGAATCGCTCAACGCCGGAGTCGCGGCCAGCATCGTGCTGTATGAAGCGGCGAGGAAGATTTGCAATTGGTAATTTGTAATTTGCAATTTAAAAGCCTAACGGGGCTCGGTTTCAAATTACCAATTACAAATCACCAATTACTAATTTTCTGGTGAAATGATCCTGTGAACCTGTTCCAACCCATCCCGCCGGAAGACACCAGCGCGCAAGGCGCACGCCCCCTGGCCGACCGCATGCGCCCACGCACGCTCGATGAATTCGTCGGGCAGGAGCACCTGGTCGGGCCGGGCAAACCGCTGCGCGTGCAGATCGAGCGCGATGACCCGACCTCGATGATCTTCTGGGGCCCTCCCGGCACCGGCAAAACCACACTAGCCAAGATCATCGCCCGCATCACCAAGGCCGACTTCATCGAGTTTTCCGCCGTGCTCGCCGGCATCAAGGAAATCAAGCAGGTCATGAGTGATGCCGACCGCGCCCGCCAGTACGGCACCCGCACCATCGTTTTCGTCGACGAAATTCACCGCTTCAACAAAGCGCAGCAGGATGCCTTCCTGCCGCACGTCGAAAAAGGCAGCATTCGACTGATCGGCGCCACCACCGAAAATCCGTCGTTCGAAATCAACTCCGCGCTGCTTTCGCGCTGCCGCGTCTATGTTCTAAAACCGTTGACCGAAGATGAAATTGTCGTTCTTCTGCGCCGCGCGCTCAGCGATACCGAGCGCGGCTTGGGTCAGATGCATCTCGAAGTCGGCGACGAATCGCTTCGTAGGATCGCCGCGTATTCGAGTGGCGACGCCCGCAGTGGCTACAACGTGCTCGAAGTTGCCGCCGCGCTGGCCCAACAGGCCGGAATCAGCGCCCTTTCTGAACAAACCATCCAGGAAGCCCTCCAAAAGAGGGTTTTGCTCTACGACAAGGGCGGCGAGGAGCATTACAACGTCATCTCGGCGTTGCACAAATCGGTGCGCAACAGCGACCCCGACGCCGCCCTCTACTGGCTCGCCCGCATGCTGGAAGCAGGAGAAGATCCGCTGTACATCGCCCGCCGCGTCGTCCGCATGGCGGTTGAGGACGTCGGCCTCGCGGACCCGGGAGCACTTGCGTTGTCTATGGCCGCTCGCGACGCCGTCGATTTCATCGGCATGCCGGAAGGCAATCTCGCGCTGGCGCAAGCGGTCGTCTATCTGTCGGTCGCGCCCAAGTCGAACGCGCTCTACACCGCCTACGGCGCGGTTCAACAAGACGTAGAACGAACTGCCGCTGAGCCTGTCCCGCTGCACCTCCGCAATGCCCCCACCACTCTGATGAAAGGTCTCGGTTACGGCAAGGACTATCAATACGCGCACGACACCGAAGCGAAGGTCGCTGACATGCAGTGCCTGCCCGACGCTCTGCGCAACCGCGTGTACTATCACCCAACCAACGAAGGAGTGGAAAAGCGGATCCGCGAACGACTGGAAGAGATCAAACGGCTCAAGCAGCCCGCATCAAGCCGGAAGTCAAATACAACAACGAGCCGAACAAAAAGAGAATCTGAAGCCTGATTCCTGCAATCTCATAAACAGTTGCAATCGACCGGCAGGAGGGTTTCGTCGTGGCCACCAGCCCGCTCACCGATTTCGGTTTCTCCAGTATGCCTGCTCCCGAAGCACCCGCACAAAGGCTCGCGGAACTAGTGCGTTTGCAAAAGTTCGCCCAGCGGATCACCTCCACTCTCGACATTGAAGAACTCGTTCCCCGAATCGTTGATGAGGTCGCGTCGTCGCTGGGCTGCGTCGAAATCAACTTGTATCTGCGCGAGCCGGGGCAGTCTGAATTCGTATTGGCCGGGGTTCGCGGGTGCTCCGTTTACGGCAAGGGCCATCACCTCAAGCCAGGCGCCGGAATGGTGGGACATGTCGCCGCAACGGGCAAAATGCACTACGCACCCGACGTGACTCGCGACCCTTACTATGTCGCCTGCGAGCCGGATACGCGCTCCGAAGTCGCTATCCCGCTGCAGCGCGAGGGCGAACTGGTCGGGGTTTTCACCGCCTCCCATTGCGAGCTCAACGCATTCTGCCCCGATCAACTAAGTCTGTTGCAGGGATTGTGCGACCACGTTGCAGTTGCCGTGCACAATGCCCGCCGCTTTGGCGATGAGCGCGAAAAGCGCGAGCGCCTGAGCCGCGAGGCCGAAGAAGCTCGCTCCATTCAGCAGGCGCTGTTGCCACGCAGTTCTCCTCTGATCCCGGGGTTCACGGTGTCCGGACTTTCGATTCCTGCCGGCTCGGTCGGCGGCGACTGGTATGACTTCATTCCGCTGCCCGATGGAGGCTGGGGCTTGGTGCTCGCCGACGTTTCCGGCAAAGGCACGGCGGCGGCGCTGCTCATGTCGGCGACGCGCGGCATGTTGCGGTCGCTGGCGCAAACGGGCTCTGGACCCGCCGAGGTCCTGACGCGCCTCAACAATATGATGATCGAGGATTTTCCCAGCGGCCGCTTCGTCACCATGGTGTATGCCGAACTCGACCCGTCAAGCCGCGTTTTGCGGATCGCGAACGCCGGCCATCTGGCGCCGCTGCTAGTAGAACCTTCCGGCCATCGCTGGATCAAGCACGAGCACGGCTTGCCCCTGGGGATTTCAGCCAGCAAATTTTCGGAGACGGAAGTGACGCTCGGCGAGAATTCTCGGATTGCATTTTATTCGGACGGCATCACCGAGGCGGAAATCGATTCCGGAGAAGAATATGGCGCGGAGCGGCTGCTGGCCCAGATGCAATCCCCAGAAGTTAGCGTCGACGGATTGCTTGCGGATGTTAAGAGATTCACGAATGGAACTGGGCTGCGCGACGATGCGACGGTGATTTTGGTGAAGGTTCGCGGGACGGAAGCAGGCTCGAACCAGAACGACTGAAGCGAATTGGCATTTGCTAGCTGAATCTGGCCCGGTGTTCTTTCAAAACGCAGCGGTCCATCACCACAAACATTCCGGCCTTTCGCGCCTTCTCCGCCGCGCGTTCGTTGATCACGCCCTCTTGCAGCCAGATCGCTGGAATTTTCAACTGAATCGCCTGCTCCACAATTTCATCCACGTGCTCCGGCCGGCGGAAAACGTCCACTAGATCGATCTTCTCCGGCACTTCCAGCAGCGACGGATACGACTTCTCGCCAAGCGCTTCCGCAATCTGCGGATTCACCGGGATGATCTTGTATCCGGCCGCTTGCATGTAGGCGGAAACACCGTGACTCGGACGCAGCGGACTCTCCGACAGTCCGACCACGGCAATCGTCTTCGTCCGCACTAACAGTTCGTATATAGGGTCGGATTGTTTCATTTCTGGGTACTAAGTACTGGGTACTAGTCTTTCTTTTCCGTCTTCTGCTTAAACATGCGCAGCGCCAGTTTGCGGATCGTATCTGAAACCTCTTTGTTCCCCGACAGATTCTTCAAATCGTGAATCAGCAGGTTCTTCATCAATCCCAGCGAGAGATCGAGCGGCGTGCGTGGGTTGAAGACCAGGTTGCGCATGATGCTGTAATTTTTCGCGTACTTCCGTTTCATCGGAATCGCGCGCAGCACCGACTCCAGCACATTCTTCTGCAGCGCAAAAGCCTCCACTTCGGCGTCGGAGACCTTGGGCGAATCCAACACCGCCAGGGACACCAGCTTGGTGGAATCGCGAATCAGAATCGAGCGCTCCTCCTTGGTGCCGCGCATCGCCAGCGCGATCCGGCCCTTGATGTCGAGCTTCGCAATCTTCTGCAGCGTGCTGTCGCGTTTTTCTTCATGCCCGGGATGGGGATGCTTCTTGGCATGAACAGCGATAGCGGCTGCGGCCGCCTTGCGTTGCGCGATCGCTGTTGCGTCGGCGTTCGCGCTCGCCGCGGATTCGGCGGGCTGGGGCTGGACCTCACGCGCTGCCTCGAGGCCCTCATGTTCATGCGTCGCTTCTTCATGTGCGATTTCAATAGGCTGGAACGGTTTGTCCTTTTCGGCCGCTAACTCCGCCGCATTCTCTTCCAGATACTTGGCCACCGCACTTTCTACAGCTTCATGGAGGGATTCGGATTCGCCGGGCTCGGCTGCCGGACCCGTCTCCGAGGCAGGCGGCTCCTTTCCAATTTCGTCAAGCTCATTCGGACGCAGGCTGGGATTCGACTGCAATGCCTGCACCAGTCGCGGAGAACTCATCACGCGCGCGCTCTTCATCAGTGTTTCCACGACCGAGCGCGATCCGGAGACGGCCAGCGCGTCGAGCGCCTCTTCGCTGACCGAGGGATTATCCGCCAGCGCCGGCAGCAGGGCAGGCCGCAGATTGTCGGGATCCACGAAATATCTCAGCACCTCAGGGCTGGTCGCGGGATCGGCGGCCGCCGCTCGGCTGGTTTTTTCATCCCAACCGGCCAGCGTCATACGCGCTCGAGCACCCCAGATTTTGTTATGGAGCGCCAGATGGACCAGGATCTCAATCGTCTCGGCCGGCGGCACCGAGAGGGCTCCGCACGCAGCGAATTGCATCAGGTTCGACGGAAGTTGCGAATTGCGAATCAGATCAATCGTTCGGGCCATCATTCATTTCTCGGAATTGGCTGCGCCTTCTTCTTCGTGAAGTTCTTGGTGAACTGGTTCGATAACCGCGGTGTCTGGCCGACCGCGAGCTCCAACTCCGCGACTGCGATCGCGAGTTCCCGCGTGATGCGGTTCGGATTCCTCCGCTGAAATTCGTCGCTCAACGCGCGGTAGTACCAGAGCGTGCCTTCCTTCCTTCCCGTGAACCGCTTCCAGATGGCTTCCCCATGCTGCCGGTAATCCGCCAGAATCGTACGGACGTTATGGAGTTTGTCGGATGCCGAAACCAGCCGCGTCTCAACTCCGGCGTGTTTCACTTCACGCAGATAGTCCTTTTTCCGTTCCACCCATTCGGGCTTCGGCTCCACGAACGAATCGGTGCAACCCTCGACAATCTTCGCCACCCGCGAACCAAACTGCCTGCGGACCTCGCGCACCCTCGGCATGCCACCGCAGTCTTCGACCACATCATGCAACAGCGCCGCGATGGCCATATCCTCGTCGCCGCCGGCCTCGAGCACCAGCGACGCCACCGCCATCAGATGCGAGAGATAAGGCACCGCCGATCGCTTCCGCGTCTGTCCGTCGTGTTTCTCTGCGGCATAGCGGAAGGCGCGCTGCAGGCGGGGGCCAAGTTTCGGCGGTCTCAAAGAAATCCTATTTCTAACCTTCATAGAGCCACCAACTGCACCAATCGGCGCTGTCTCCTGTGTACCTCCGTGTCCCCCGTGGTAAAGATTTTCGCCGTCTCCATATAACGATTCGGCACGTGCCTAAGCCTTCTTCTCACCTCGCCGCATCCGCAGATACGCCTGCATCAACGGCCGCAGATCGCCATCCAGCACGCGATCTACGTCGCCGATCTCCAGTTTCGTGCGGTGGTCCTTGATCATACGGTAGGGTTGCAGCACATACGACCGGATCTGAGAACCAAAATCAATATCCAGCTTCGAGTCCTCGATCTTTTTCGTGACCTCGCGTTTTTTCTCCAGTTCGAATTCGTAGAGTTTCGAGCGCAGCATGCTCATCGCCTTTTCCTTGTTCTTGTGCTGCGAGCGCTCATTCTGGCAACTGGCCACCAGACCCGTCGGGATATGCGTGATCCGCACAGCCGAATCGGTCGTGTTCACATGCTGACCACCCTTGCCGCTGGAGCGGTACGTATCAATCCGAATGTCATCCGGTTTGATGCTGACTTCAATGCTGTCGTCAATTTCGGGCGAAACGAACACGCTGGCAAACGATGTATGCCGCCGCTTGGCTTGGTCAAAGGGCGAAATCCGCACCAACCGGTGCACCCCGATCTCGCTGGTCAAATAACCGAACGCATATTGGCCCAGCACTGAAAATGTTGCGGACTTGATGCCGGCTTCTTCTCCGGGCTGGTAGTCGTACATCTCGGTCTTGAATCCCTGGCGCTCCGCCCAGCGCAGATACATGCGCAGCAGCATCTCCGCCCAGTCCTGCGACTCGGTTCCACCCGCCCCCGGATGAATAGTCACAATCGCATTCAGGCCGTCGTTCGGGCCCGAAAGCAGGGTTTCCGTTTCGACGCGGTCCACCAGTTCCCCGAGGTCATCTAACTCGCGCCGCAAATCGACCGAGACGTCTTCCCCTTCGCCAGCCAGATCGAAATAGGCGGCAATGTCTCCGGTGCGGCGTTCCAGGTCGCCTTCGAGCGTCAAGACGCTTTCCAGGCGCTTCCGTTCGCGCATTACTTGTTGAGACTTTTCCGGATTCGACCACAGATTGGGATCCGACGCCTGCTTTTCTATTTCGGCAAACTGCTGGCGCAGCTTACCGGCGTCAAAGATACTCCCGCAGGTCGTGAACCTTGGTCTTTAAGGAAGTGTATTGCTGTTCCAGTTCATCCAACATCGCTTATCACCCGGCATGTTTTATGCGGTCACTCGTTAGTCGCTGGTCGTTGGTCGTTCGCGAGCTTTTGCTAACGACTAACGACCATCGACGAACGACTAGATACAAAACGCGCCATCAGCGCACCTGCTGAAATTATCGCACACAGATAAGCGAACCAATCGCCATGCCGGGTGTAGAAGGTGGTACCCGTAGTCAGCGCGTAAGGGGCCGCTAGCGCGGTGCGGACTTTACGCGGGGTCGCAGCCACGATCCGTCCGTATGGATCGATCGATGCTGTCATTCCCGTATTCGTCCCCGCCAGCAGCCACCGCCCATTCTCGATCGCCCGCATTCGCGTCTCCTGCAGATGCTCCTTCCAGGCGCCACTGTCGCCGTACCAGCCGTCATTCGTGATATTCACCAGAACTTGCGCACCCTCGAGTGGGAACTGCCGCACTTCGTCGGGGAAAATCGATTCATAACAGATAAACGTTCCCAGCCGCTCGTCTCCGGCCTGCAGCGGGGCTCGTGACGCACCCCGCTGAAACTCTCCCACTTCTTTGGTCAGGCCTCCGGCAAAGGCAAATAGTTTCGGAAACGGCAAATATTCTCCAAAGGGCACGAGATGCACTTTGTCGTAGCGTCCGACCCACTCACCCTGCCGGTTGACCAGGGCCGCAGAGTTGAAAATCCGCGAGTTTTCTTCGCCGTTGTGCAGGACGGGCGTGATTCCAATCGATCCCGCCACCACCCAGGTTCCCGACTGTTTCGCCAATTCGCTTACTGCGTCTCGAAACAGAGGATCGTTCGTGTAAAACGGCGACGGCGACTCCGGCCATACAATCAAGTCGAAATGCCGATCCGCTTTTTCTCCCGCGGGATGCAAACTGAGAGCGGTCAAGTCTCGCAGCGTGTCCTGGAAATATTCCTTCGTCCACATCGCTCCGTCTTGAACCGGGATATTGGGCTGCACCAGGAGTGCGGTGTGATCGGCTGCGATCGCGGGAGGAGCCAGCCACTGCCCCGCCTGCAGGATCACCGCCGCCACAGACGCGGCCACGAGCAGCCACTTTCGCCTCTGCCTCGCTCCTGTTGCTTCGGGCACAACCAGGAATGCGGCGGCGAACACGCTGTTCACGAGCACGATTTCAAATGAGAGTCCGTAGACACCGGTCAGGGTCGCAATCCGCGTGAGCGCAAAATTCCCGGTTTGCGAGTAGCCCAGGAGCTCCCATGGAACCGGTGAGGTTCGCGCCCGGGCCAGTTCCACCGCGACCCAAAGAAAGGGAGCGGCCGCTAGCGCGCGCCGGATCGACGCGCCCGGAGCGCCGGCTTTCGATCCCGCAACCAAGGCCAGCAGCAGCCCGAACATTCCATGATAGAGACCAATACACAGGCAAAAAAGAAAAAGCACCAGGAGCGCTACGGGGAGCGGGAGATTGCCGTACTGGTGCATGGTGTCGAAAATCCAATAGAAACTACCTCCCACCCAGAGAATGCCGCACACGTAGCCCAGTACGAACCCCTGCCACGGCGTGGCGGGCAACAAGCGCTCCTGCCCATCCAGGTGCAGCGTTTCCGAAGCGCGCGCCCGCAGGATCGCAACGATCAAGGGTGCCACCGCAATCCAGGCCAGTCCATACAGCCCCGCAAGCGGAAAGATCGCAACCTGCAGGACTACCGACAGCAGGACCAGCCCCCACGCACTTCGTTCAATTTTGAGCACGCATCAGAATAGCAAACAGAATTAAGCTGCGAGTTTCTGGCTTCTAGCCATGAGCAACTGGTTCGCTCGAAGCTCACAGCCCAAACAAAATCCAAGCTCGTATTCCCGCCGATCAGATAACATAGCGTGGTCATGAGTCTTAGCGTATTACTGGTAAAGATTCTGGAAGGCATGTTTGTCGCCGGATGGGTGGGGTCCGCAGTAGTGCTGGTGTTAACCGGCATCGAGGACATCGGAACCCTGTTGGATAGGAAGGACGAGAACAGCCGCTAGGCTGCCGCCGCATGTCGTCAACGTCCAACGCACCCACCGGCTCCAACCGGGTTCGCATTGTGGTTGCGACCTCGGTGATGCTCACCTTTATTTCCTACTGGCGAGCTGCCGCCGTCATTCTCAACGACCTCGGTTCTTCCGCCTTTTACGCCGGCGGCATCGCCGAACAAGCGATTGGAAAAAGCGCCCCGTGGTTTGTTCTGGGCGTCATGCTGTTTGCTTTCGCGGTCCGTGCTGTGTACGTGGAAAGCTGCTCGATGTTTGTACGCGGCGGCGTTTACCGCGTGGTCAAAGAAGCTCTCGGCGGCACCCTGGCCAAACTCAGCGTCTCGGCCTTGATGTTCGATTACATTTTGACCGGACCGGTCTCGGGGGTTTCCGCAGGACAATACATCGCCGGCCTGATCAATGACACCATCAGCATCGCCGACTCCCACGGCCTGGTTCCCTCCGCCATTCATCACCTGTTTCACGGCACGCCGCAGGTCGGCGAAAACTCCACCGCCGTCGTGTTCGCTGTAGCTGTCACTCTTTATTTCTGGTGGCAGAACGTCAAAGGCATCGAGGAATCCAGCGAAAAGGCTCTCTGGGTCATGCAGATCACAACCGTGATGGTTGTGATGTTGCTCGGATGGTCTTTGTTCACCCTACTCAAAGTCGGCGGCCACCTGCCACCCTTCCCAACCCTCGCCAACATCCATTACAGCGACACCTCGCTCGGCTTCTGGAAACACAGCCGCCTGCCGCATATGTTCGGCATTCTCGGGCTGATCATCGGCTTCGGGCACTCCGTACTCGCCATGAGCGGCGAAGAATCGCTGGCGCAGGTCTATCGCGAACTGGCGCACCCGAAGTTGAAGAACCTGAAGCGCACGGCGATCGTGATCGGCGTCTACAGTTTCGTCTTCACCGGCCTCGTCTCTTTGCTGGCGGTCATGCTGATTCCCGACGACGTCCGTGTGAAGGTATACAGCGACAACCTGATCGCCGGCCTCGCCATGCACATGGTCGGCCCGCAAGTTCTGCGCCTCGCCTTCCGCGCCTTCGTCGTGGTGGTCGGATTCCTGATCCTCTCCGGGGCGGTCAACACCGCCATTGTCGGCTCCAATGGCGTTCTCAACCGCGTCTCCGAGGACGGCGTGCTCGCCGACTGGTTCCGCCGACCACACAAGAGGTACGGCACCACCTACCGCATCATCAACCTCATCGTTGGACTACAACTCTTCACCATCATCGTCAGTTGGGGCAACATCTACACCCTCGGCGAAGCGTACGCCTTCGGCGTGGTTTGGAGCTTCGTGTTCAAAACCGTCTCGATGCTGGTTCTGCGCTACCGCTATAAGGGCGAGCGTAACTGGAAAGTTCCTCCCAATTTTCATCTGTTTGGCATCGAGATTCCGGTCGGATTGGCTTCAGTCGGCCTAGTTCTGCTCTCCACCGCGATCGTGAATCTGTTCACCAAATCTGTAGCCACGGTGAGCGGCATCATTTTTTCGGTGATCTTCTTCGCCATCTTCACGTTCTCCGAGAAAGTGAACCGCCGCAAACACGCGCACACCGCGGCGCAGATGAAAGAGCAGTTCCAGTTGCAGCTGGCGGAAAGCGTGCAACGTGAAACCGTCGGAATCCGCCCGGGCAACGTGCTGGTTCCGGTCCGCGACTACAACACGCTGAACCACCTCAAATGGGTGCTGGAGCGCACTGACACGCGCGAACAGGACGTGGTGGTCATGACCGCCCGCATCAGCCAGTTCGGGGCTGCGGCTTACGGCCTTTCCACCGAGCAGGTGTTCAGCGATTATGAGCAGACCCTGTTCACGCGCGCCGTCTCAGTCGCAGAGAGTTTCGGCAAGAGGATTTCACTTCTGGTCGTACCGGCTCGCGACTCCTGGTCGGCCATCGCGCAGACGGCGCACAACCTCGAGTCCTCCGCCGTCGTCACTGGCCTCTCCAGCAAAATGACCTCGGCCGAGCAGGCATTCGCCGTGGGCAGCGCCTGGGAAGCCATCCCGGAGCCCAAACGGCAGTTTGTGTTGCAGATTGTTCAGCCCAACGGCGTGGTCGACACCTTCCGCGTCGGTCCGCACACGCCCACCATGAAGAACGAAGATGTCGTCCTGCTGCATCGCTTGTGGCTGAATGTCACCCGGGAACCGGGTTTGGAAAACATACACCACCACGACATTCTCACCGAGGCTCTGACCCGTTTTGCCAACGACTACGGTGCCCGCGACCGCGATGAAATCGTCAAGGAATTGCGCCGCCACAACGTCGCGGGCGGCCCGCTCCCCGCCCGCACCATCGCGTCTCAGATTCCCACCGTGCAGCCCAGCCCGGCTCGTTCCGGCCGCCACGATGCAACGTCCGTCCCAGAGGACGACGGCTCCGAATGACATCTTCAAATCTGTAAAGGAATCGGGGACAGATACGCTGGCGCCTGATTCACCTCACTTTTGGTGAATCTGAATCCGCGGGCTTCTGATCGTCGCCATGGATGACCCCATCGTCTTCCGCGTAGAACGAGCGGTGTTCGCTGTCCATCTGCTTGGGAGTCATGGTGAGCACGAAACCGTCGTGCTGAGCCCGGAAGCTGGCCGTGTAATCCCCACGTTCGGGGGTGTGCGCCATCCGCTTGGTAAAGGACGCAGTCCCCGCTAGCGCCTCCAACGAAGGCGCGAATTTGTTGTGCCGTTTCTTATACTCGTGCTGTGCCCGGAGCACCACCCGCATGTAGCCGAGCGCCTGCGCTTCCGACTCCGAACGCGCCGGGTCGCCCGGGAATTTAGGCTGATACGTGGTTGAAGGCTGCGCTGGCGTTTGCGCGGCCGTTGGCGCTGATTCCTGCGCCTGCGCCCACCCCAGTCCTCCTCCCACCATGCACACCATCAGAATTCCAGCACCATACCGCTGTATCCGCGTTCGGCTCACGGCTAAACCTCCTCGGAAGCCCGCTTTAAGGGGGTTACCCCCGTAATTTGTTTTGATGGCCAATCGTTTCAATTCTCTGCCCATTCAGGCAAGCTTGATCAGGATGCAATCCTAACAGGGAAACTTGATGAAAGCTGCCGTTGCCGTTGCCAAAAAGCCGCTGATACGCGTTGCCGTTGTAGAGAGCGATCCGTTGCGGTTCGTCGGATTCCGCGCCCTCTTTGATACCGAACCTGATCTCGAGTTGGTCTCTGCCTCGCTGGCCGACCTGGGTCAGTTGCAGAGCATCGACCTGGTTCTGCTCGGTAATCGCGGAGGCCAAAACCTCTATGACATCATGGCCAGCATGAAAGCCGTGCGGCCCGACCTGCGCATCATCGTGACCGGCTCCGGCATGGACGATGAAAGCGTCCTCAAAGCCATCGCCGCCGGCGCCAAAGGCTACGTGGACGAGGCCGCCTCACCCGCCGAGTTTATCCAGGCTCTCCGCATCGTGCATCAGGGTTCGGTGTGGGCTCCGCGCCGTGTGCTCTCGACATTCATCGAACGCGTCAGCGCCTCACCGGGACGCATCTTCCCCGCGGGCCGCGTCACCTTTACCGATCGCGAGAAGGAAGTTCTCGAAATGCTGGTAGCTGGTCGCTCGAACAAAGAGATCGGCTCCGCCCTCGGCATCGAAGAACGTACCGTGAAGGCTCACGTCGCGAAACTGATGCGCAAAGTCGGAGTGCAGAACCGCATCGCTCTCTCCGTCCACGCCATCACGCATTCGCTGGTGACCGCGAAGTAAACCGTCAGCCATCAGAGCAAACTCACGCTCGTGAAAACCGGTCGCCGATTTCACTGAAAACCGATAGCTGCCCTCCGTTACCAGAGGATAGTGACCTTAGTAATCTTGTCGTCTCACCGCACCTGCAGCATACTCGCTTCACCTACCACAGAACCTGGGAGACGGGGCTGGAAACGGAGATTAGGGTCGCCGATTTCAGCCCCGCATTTTTTTGCTTTGACCCTGACTCACCCTGATCACTCCCACAGTATCCCCCACTCTCTGCCTCGCATCGAATAGAATCAGAGACATAGAATCCATTCGATCTCCCAAGTGAGGCATAATGCGAAATTCCCTGGTTCTGCTCCTGCTCGTTTGTTGGCTGACTCCGATTCTTTCCGCTGATGAGACTGCCAAGGCCCCGGAACCCAATACCAAGGCGTCCGGGCGTGTCGAGGCTGCCGGCACGGTGCTCGACGAAATCCAGGGTGCCCCCGACCAGCGCATCCCCGAGGAAGTGCTCGCTTCGGCGGAATGCGTGGCCGTGGTTCCGTCGCTGCTCAATGGAGGCTTCATCGTCGGCGGCCGCTACGGCAAAGGCGTCGCCAGTTGCCGCACTGAAAAAGGCTGGAGCGCGCCCGCTTTCTTCACCATTGGCGGCGGCAGTTTCGGCTTGCAGATCGGCGGCCAGGCAACCGACGTCATCATGCTGATCATGAACAAGAACGGCATGAACAACCTGCTCTCCAGCCAGTTCAAACTCGGCGCTGATGCGAGCGCTGCCGCCGGCCCAGTAGGACGACACGCCGCTGCCGATACCGATTGGAAGATGCGGGCGGAAGTTCTAACCTACTCCCGTTCGCGCGGCCTCTTCGCCGGACTCGAGCTCGGCGGCGCCGTCATCAAGCAAGACAAGGGTAGTACCCGCGAATTCTACGGCCGCATGGTGCCCTTCAAAACTTCGCTCACAGGAGAGATCGAAGCGCCCAAAGCCGCGTACCCCTTCTTGAGCACGCTAGCCAAGTGGGCCCAGCAGGCCTCAAAGTAGTAAATTCAAGGTTCTCGGTTCTCAGTTTCTCAGTCTTTGCTACCGTCACTGGGAACTGGGAACTGAGAACTATCCTCTTGCGCCAACGCCTCGAATACGCCCTCGTCTGGCCCTGGATAAAGATCCTGGGATGGCTCCCCCGTCCGATTGCGCGGGCCATCGGGATCGCCCTCGGGCTAACCGTCTATGCGGTTCACGGCCGCCTGCGCCGCGTCGGGCTGCGTAATCTAACTCTAGCTTTCCCCGAAGTGCCCGACCGCGAGCGCCGCCGCTTGCTCCGCGGCGAATTCATCTCCCTCGGACGCCAACTTGCCGAGGTCTGCCTCTTCCCCCGCTACACCCGCGAAAATGTTTCTCGCGTCGTTGTCTATGACGGCTTTGAAAACTTCGAGCGCGCCTACGCACGTGGCAAGGGCGTTTTGTTTCTCACCGGACACCTCGGAGCCTGGGAACTCTCGGCCTTTGCTCATTCGCTGCAGGGCCATCCGCTGTCGATCGTCATGCGCTCGCTCGACAATCCCTACATTGACGCCTTGATCCAGCGCTACCGCACCATGCACGGGAATCGGACCGTGGATAAAGACGATTTCGTCCGCGGTCTGCTCTCGGCCATGCGCACCGGCGAAACTGTCGGCATTCTCATGGACACCAACATGACCCCGCCGCAGGGGGTGTTCGTCGATTTCTTCGGCCTACCGGCCTGCACCGCCAGCGGCCTCGCCCGCATTGCCCTGCGCACCAACGCCGCCGTCGTCCCGGGCTTTACGGTATGGGATTCGAAGTTGCGCAAATACATTCTGCGCTTTGATCCCGCCGTCGAACTGATTCGCACTGGCGATAACGAGGCCGACATCGTCGCCAACACCGGAAAATTCACTAAAGTGATCGAAAACGTCATCCGCCGCTATCCCGACCAGTGGCTCTGGGTCCATCGCCGTTGGAAAACAAGGCCGCCAGGCGACCCGCCGCTGTACTGACACGTTGTGATCGTGTGGGGACGGGCGCCTCGCCCATCCAGGGTTACGTAGGGACGGCCGCCCTCGGCCGTCCAAGCCGGGCCCAGCCCGGCAGCTGCCGGGGCTCACAGCAATTCATGATTCGCCAAAAGCGTGGGCATTCAAGCTAAATTCTTGGCTCTCGAATCTAAACGGCAGACTCTGGGGTACTGGCGACTGGATACTGAGTACGCGACAATAAGGAACCATGAACCACACCCTGCGCGATCTCGCCGAGAAGCTCGGCTGCCATCTTCTCGGAGACAGCTCCCTCACCGTGACCAACGTCTCCAGCCCGCAATCCGCCACCCGAGAAAGCCTAATCTTCGTCGAAGACGCCCAGCATCTCGACCCCGCGCTCCGCTCACCCGCCGCGGCAGTAATTGCCGGAGATTTCGCGGCCAGCGCCACCTCCAAATCCATATTGATTTCGCCCCAGCCGCGCCTCACTTTCGCTCGAGCCGCGCGACTGCTCCGCGAACCCGAACGCATTCGTGGTATCCATCCCTCCGCCATCGTTCCCAGTTCCGCCGCGCTCGGCAAGAACGTAGCCATCGGCGCGCGCGCGATTCTTGGCGAGCGTGTCAGGGTTGGCAATGAAACGACGATTGGCCCAGGTTCGGTGATCGGCGACGACGTCGCGGTCGGAAACCATTGCCGCCTCGACGCGAACGTCACCGTGTACGCGGGCACAAATCTCGGTGACCGGGTCGTCGTGCAGGCAGGCGCTGTGCTCGGCAGTGAAGGCTTCGGCTACGTTCGCGATGCGCAAAGCGGGCGCTACGAGCAATTCCCGCAAGTGGGACGGCTCGTGATCGAAGACGACGTCGAGATCGGCGCCAACTCCACCGTCGACCGTGGCGCGCTGGACGAAACCCGCATCCGCAGCGGCACGAAGATCGACAACCTCGTCCACGTCGGCCACAACGTCCAGATCGGAGAAAATGTAGTCATCGCCGCGCAGACTGGCCTTTCCGGGAGTGCGGTCGTCGAAGACAACGTCATCATCGGCGGGCAAGTCGGCATAGCCGATCACGTGCGCATCGAAGAGGGTGCAATCCTGGGTGCGCAAAGCGGCATCCCCACCAAGAAAGTGATTCGAGGCAAAGGAGTCGTGTTCTGGGGGACCCCGGCACGCCCCATCCGGGAGTATCTTAAAGAGCTGGCGTTTCTATCGCGATCGGCAAAGAAAGAGCACTAAGAGAATATTTTCTGTAGAGACGGCTTGCTGCGTCTAATGCAAGAGCTGAAACCTAAGACCTGAGACCTGCTCTTCCATGCCTATCCTCGTCATCGGCGGACACTCGCGCAGCGTCGGCAAAACCAGCGTCGTTGCCGGCCTCATCGCTGCCCTGCGCGGCTTCCATTGGACCGCTCTCAAAATCACCCAATATGGACACGGTGTCTGCTCAGCGAACGGCGAAGCCTGCGACTGTGCCACCGCTGATCATTCCTGGGCTGTATCGGAAGAGAAAGACCGCTCAGGCAATTCGGACACTTCGCGTTTTCTAATCGCCGGAGCCGAGCACTCCTGGTGGGTCCGGACCGAGCAAGGACATCTGGCGGAAGCCATGCCTCGCGTTCGCAGGATTCTCGCCTCGACGCAAAACGCCATCATTGAATCGAATAGCATCTTGCATTTCCTGAAACCCGATCTTTATCTGACCGTGCTCGACCCGCAGACCCCCGACTTCAAAGCCTCGGCGCAAACCTTCCTCGATCGCGCCGACGCCGTTCTCCTGCACATGGTCGAGAATTCCAAGGGCACAGCCTGGAAACACGTCTCGCTGAAACCCGTCATCGACCGTCCCATGTTCGCGATCCACCCGCCAAGCTACATGACCCCAGAGATCGTGGACTTCGTTCGCGCTCGCTTGGCATTGTGTTCCTGAAATTCGCGCGATAAACCCACCTAAGTGGTTGAATTCAGCCAGGATGGCTGAAATCAGCCACCCCTCGCCCTGCAACTTTTCTGCGAGTTTCGAGTTCAAATTAATTAGCGACGGTGGTCAGAGTTGGGGAGCAAGAGCGACAACGAAGGCCACGGTCAGCAGAAGGTTCCGAGATCCAACCAAAGTTTCAGCGGCCCGGAACCAACAGGGGGTCGAATATGCGTTATCTGAGATATTTCGCCTTGCTGTCAGTCCTGGCGTTTCCGCTGGTTCACGCGCAGGCGCAGGTCGGGATAGGAATTGGCATCGGAGCCGGCCCCGGCTATGTCTACGGGCCACCGGATTGTCCGTACGGATACTACGGATATTATCCCTATGCCTGCGCGCCCTACGGCTACTACGGCCCGGAGTGGTTCGATGGCGGAGTGTTTATCGGTGCCGGCCCGTGGTATCGCTCGTACTGGGGCGGCGGTGGGTATTGGGGCGGTGGCTACTGGGGTCGCGGTGGATACGGCCGAGGAGGCTGGGGTCACGGACGTGGCGGGTATGGCCGCGGTGGTTACGGACGCGGTGGCTATGGACACGGCTACGCCGGAGGCGGTAGGGGCGGTTTCCATGGCGGAGGTGGGTTCCATGGTGGCGGCGGACACGGCGGAGGCGGCTTCCACGGTGGTGGTGGACACGGCGGTGGTGGACACGGCGGTGGTGGACACGGCGGTGGTGGACACGGCGGTGGACACCGGTAAGGCCCTCCGGGTTGGAAGTGGTTCAACGGCTGGCAGCACTGTGCTGCCAGCCGTTTTTCTTTGGTTCTGCCTTACCCCGCATACATTCCGATCACCCGCTCAATCGCCCGCCGGCACACGACACAAAACGTCCGATGCCGTGTGAACATGATGCAGTCCACCTCAGGACGGTAATATCCCTTAGCCTCGTAGTTCGCGCCCTCGAAGGCTCCAACTTTCCCGCCGTACTTTTCTGACCCGAGCATCGCATCTTCCTTCTCGCGCTGTTTGCGGAAGAGTTCATCTATCTCTGCCTCCGGCTTCCCCGCCGCTCGCAGCTCTTTGCGCTGCCGCTGCATGTCCCGCTCAAAGCGATCGAATTCTTCTTTATCCCAGGGCGTCGGCAGCGGCGTTCCCGCGACGACCAGATCCTTCCACTTCAAATTTGCCGGATCGAGCAACGCCGTCACATTCGGCTCCCATGGCTCGGTTTTCTTTTCTGGCGGCAGATACGCCACGTCCGACGTGTAGTATTCATCCGCCAGCCCGGCAAACTGGTGCCCGAACTCGTGCACGCCCACATATCCCGCCCACAGATTGTCGATCGCCACCGTGGCATACTGATTGAAAATTCCGCCGCCCCCGTAGGTCCGACCGTTCACCAGAATTTCGATGAACTCATACGGCGCGAACGACGCCACATCTCGCAGCGCCCGGTTCTCCGTGGTCAACACATAGCGCTCAGTGCCGAACGTGTCGTACGCCGCGCCCACCGGCGACCGCCGATAAATTCCGCTCGAAGGCCGCGACACGCCCGACTCCTCCGCCGCCGGACACAGCCCCCACACGTTGAAATCTTTCTCGTGCTCGCGAAACGGCGATGTCGAAAACAGCGCCTCCGTGAATCGCCGCGCGTCTCGCTCAAACTTCCCTCGTTCCGCCGCCGTGTAGCCGTCGCCAAGCACCAGCAAGTCCACTTTGGTCGCCGGGTCGCCCATCTTCTGCAATTCCAGTAACGGTCCCGGCGAGGGTGGCCGCGACCGATCGACGAACTTGTCCTTGGGATCGACCACCGTCTTCCAAACTTCGCGAAAGTCGCTCCCATCGCGCTCTTTCAGCGACACTTCCACTGGCGCGTCAGGACTCGGGAAGCGCAGCGACTCCGAAAACGTCCGGTTCGCATGGAGCGCCTCTTCGGTCGTTTTCCACTCTCCAAACACGGAATTGAATCCACGCGAGTACACTAGCTTCCCGCTCGCTTGCTCGCGCACTTCAAAGAGATAGTTTCCCATCCGACTTCCATCGATGGTCTTGTTCAGATTCCCCGGCCACTCCAGCGGCTCCAGCACAACCCGATCAAGGCTGAACCATTCCTGGTGAGAGTTCCCGGTGTGGTAATAATCCACGCGCAGGGTGCGAGGTGCTGCAATACTCGTGGAAAAACTGAGGAAGCAGAATAGAAGGCCGGTAATGACAACGCCGAGCGCTCGTTTCATGACCGGAATTGTAGCTTACGAGCTGGGCTTGATCTCAACCGCCTTGTCGTTGGCAAAGGTGATCGCCAGGGGCTTTCCACCATTCGGGTAGCGCAGAGTGCGCGACCCATAATCACCCGAGCCCTGCGGAACACCCATCCCAATCGCGAAGCTGGCTTGTAATTCGCTCATCCCCGTTTGCACTTCATGAGCGTCAATTTTGTTCCAGACCTCCGTGGGCCAGTGCTTATAGAGATTGTGCGGATCTTCGATGAAGAAGATGTCGTCCGAATAGATCTTGAAGTCGCCGTCCTTTTCCGCCCCAATCGGAACCGCGTAGGCCTTGCCGTCCAGCGAAAAGCAGGCCAGCACCTGTCTGATTCCCGGGGCTCTCGGAGAAATTCCAGTCACTACGTCCTGAATCGCCAGCTTCTCCAGAGGCAACAACGTTCCCGCCTCATGCCCGAAATCCGTCTTGTGTCGCTCCCGGTCGTAGGGATAGTACGTGAGTTGATACCCGACCTTTACCCACACGGGCTGCTCGGTCAACTGGCGCGCAGATTTCAAATCATAAGGATGCAACTTCTTCGGCGCCACGTAGTAGTCCGGCTTCAGCAAAGTCTCCTGCCGGGGCTTCGCGTCTTCCTTCATCGCCTCGTGTCGCTCGTACACGATGTACGCGGCCCGCCCACCCGCAAGCACAATGGCGGCAACCAGGAAGACTTGCAGTTTTTTCTGGAACTCAGGGTCGCTGGCCATGATTTAAGAGCTCATGTGAGGACGGGCACCTCGCCCATCCACGTAGGGACAGCCGCCCTCGGCTGTCCAAGCCGAGCGCAGCTCGGCAGTCTGCCTGTGGTCACAGTAATCTTGGGTTCGCGATAGAATATGAGCAAGGATTCTCAGTATCAATACTCCGCGATTAGCGATCCACGAAGGAAATTCATGCCCATTGCCCAGGATGACGTTCTGAACGCGCTCAAGCAGTGCTATGATCCCGAAATTCCCGTCAACATTGTTGATCTCGGCCTGATCTATGACATCCGCTTCCACGACGTACCAGAAGGTCAACAGGACGTGACCGTTGATATGACGCTCACCGCACAAGGCTGCCCTGAGCACGTCAACATCAGCGCGCAGGTCAAATCCCGCGTCGAGCAACTCCCCGGCGTGCGTAACGCCAACGTCAATGTGGTGTGGAGTCCGCGCTGGACCCCCGAACGCCTGAGCCCCGAAGCCCGCAAACAACTGGGCATCGAGTAGTCAAAGCACCCGTGTGGTGACGGGGCTTTGCCCCGTCTCAATACTCTCCCAACTCCTCAAACGCCCGCGCCGCGCGCTGCTCCGCCCACTCCTCGATCTTATTGCCGATCTTCATCGCCAGATCCAGAAACTTCGTTCCCTGCCGCACATACGAGGGCAGTTCTTCGCGAATCTGCACAAACCGATCGGGATACTCGGACGCCAGCACCGCCAATCCCAGCCCTCCCACCAGCACTGCCGCCGGACGCTTCCCCTTCAGCAGCAACATGGTCGCCGCGCCCGCCGATCCTGCAATCACCGCCCGCTTCCAGTTTTCCATGTCATCTCCCAACGCCGTGTCCCTAGCGCACCTGCTTTCCTAGCAGGATTCTAAACCACACCTCCATGCTTTATACTGCCCCCGACGCTGAATCGAACACTAACCCATGATACGATCGCGTATTTTTCTCTGTCTTCTTCTCTGCTCCAGCACTCTCACCTTAGCCCAGGACAAGCCCCGTGCGCGCGATCTCGGCGTGCCCTTCGACGGCACACCCGGCGCCAACAACGCCATCACCGATGTCCAGGGCGTCGAAGTCGGGCACACCACGCTCATCTCCGGCAGCGGAAAGCTCAAGGTCGGCGAGGGCCCCGTCCGCACCGGCGTCACCGCCATCCTTCCGCGTGGCAAGAACCTGAGTGACTCAGTTTTCGCCGGATGGTTCGCGCTCAATGGTGACGGTGAGATGACCGGCACGACATGGCTCGAAGACTCCGGCTTCCTGAACGGCCCCATCCTGATTACCAATACCCACAGCGTGGGCGTCGTTCGCGACGCGGTAATCGCCTGGCGCGTCCAACACGGACCGCCCGATGAGGAAGGCTACTGGTGGTCCCTGCCCGTGGTGGCGGAAACCGACGACAGCGAACTCAACGACATAAACGGCTTCCACGTAAAACCCGAGCACGTCTTCCGCGCCCTCGACAGCGCGCGGGGTGGCCCGGTCGAAGAGGGCAACGTCGGAGGGGGCACCGGCGACATTTGTTACGACTTCAAAGGAGGCACGGGGACCTCCTCGCGCTCCACTAGCACGAAGGTGGGCCGCTTCCTGGTGGGCGTGCTGGTCACGTGCAATTATGGCGTGCGCGAGGAATTGCGCGTCGTCGGCATGCCCGTCGGTCTGGAGATCCCCGAGAAGAAACTCAAGGAGGGCGACGTTGGTTCCATCATCGTGGTCGTTGCCACCGATGCCCCCCTCCTGCCCGCCCAGTTACGCCGCCTTGCCAAGCGGGTCACGCTCGGCCTGGGCCGCACCGGAGGCTACTCCGGCAACGAGTCCGGTGACCTGTTCATCGCCTTCTCCACCGCGAATCCTGGCGCTGCCAGCTACGGCAATCTTCGCCAGATCACGGTGCTCCCAAACGACCAAATGAGTCCCCTCTTCCAGGCCACTGTCCAGGCCACCGAAGAAGCCGTCGTCAACGCCATGGTTGCCGCCGAGACCATGACCGGTATCGACGGCCACACCGCCATAGCCCTGCCGCACGACCGTCTGCGCGAGGTCTTAAAAAAATACAACCGCTTAGCAAAGTGACAACGCCTACAAGGCTCTTAGAGTTACCTTCGATGCCTCACTATCGCGTCCCCGCCATTGCCCGCAGCGGGGCTACAATGCAACCAGTGAAGGCCTATCAAATCCAGCGCATCAAGGGCGGCATGAGGTTCACGTGCACGCACTGTGAACACAGCGTCACCACGCTGGATTTCGACGCCAAGGCCGGCAACCTCCGCACCCAAGCTGCAACCGCGATCAACGAACACGCCGCCAAAGTGCACCACGAACCTTTGATCGTCTCCGCTTACGACGGTCAGCTGCGGAGCTGGCACTAGCGCTGAGGTCCCTTCGGCTTCTCAAAACAAGGCAACGCTTCCGTCTTTTTCGGTACCATGGTGTCTCTGAGCGGCCACCATCCCATGATCGAGCGATTCGACTTCTCCGATCTCCGCGAGCTTTTTGCCAAAGCCAATAATGAGGAGAAATCTGGCGACCAGTTGGCCGGCATCGCCGCGCAATCGGAACGAGAGCGAGTCGCGGCTAAACGCAAGCTTGCAGACATGACGCTCGATGAAATTGTCCGCCGCCCCCTGATCGACCCTTCCGACGACGATGTCACCCGCCTCATTCTCGACACATTTGACGAGGATGCGTTCCACGCCATCGCCAGCATGACCGTCGGCGAGTTTCGCGAGTTCCTCCTGGACGACGGGACCGCGGACATTCAGCTCCTGCCGCTCCAGCGCGCCATCATCCCTGAAATCGCCGCCGCGGTCGCCAAGATCATGAGCAACAAGGATCTGGTGCTCGCAGCTGCCAAAATTCGCAACGTCACACGTTGCCGCAATACGATGGGAGGGCGTGGCGTGCTGGGCATCCGCGTGCAACCCAATCACCCGGCGGACGACATCGGCGGAATCCTTCTGGCGGCGTTCGAAGGGCTGCTTTACGGCTGTGGAGACGCCGTCATCGGCGTGAATCCCGCCACCGATTCGGTGGAGACAGTCAGTTCGATTCTTGTAGCTCTGAATCGCCTGGTTGACGCCTATGAAATCCCCACGCAGACCTGTTGCCTGGCGCACATCACAACACAATTGGCGGCGCTAAAGCGCGGGGCGCCGGTCGACCTTCTTTTCCAGTCCGTGGCAGGGACGGAAGCAGCAAACCGCAGCTTCGGAATCACCCTGAACATGTTGCGCGAGGGCCGCGATCAGGTGCTCGAGCATCATCGCCAGCGGGATGTCCGCTGGGTGGGAGATGACGTGATGTACTTCGAAACGGGCCAGGGCAGCGCTCTCTCCGCTGAGGCGCATCATGGAGTCGATCAACTGACGCTCGAGGCGCGGGCCTACGGAGTCGCACGGACCTTCCAGCCCTTTCTCGTCAACAGTGTCGTCGGCTTCATCGGTCCTGAGTATTTGTATGATGAGCGGCAGATTATCCGCGCCGGCTTGGAAGATCATTTCATGGGTAAGTTGCTCGGGTTGCCGATGGGTTGCGATGTCTGCTACACCAATCACGCTGCCGCTGACCAAAACTCAGCTGACAACCTGCTGCTTCTTCTGTCGGCCGCGGGTTGCAACTACTTCATGGGCGTTCCCTGCTCCGATGACGTCATGCTGAATTACCAATCAACGAGCTATCACGATGCGTTGGCGGCACGACGCCTCTTTCATCTAAGTCCGGCGCCCGAGTTCCTCGCATGGCTGCAGAATATGGGGATCTATCATGGCACCGAACCGGCGACCCTCGACTCGTCCGCGCGGCGGCAACTGATACAGGGTTTGGAGGCGTCCCTGGAGAGGACGGCCTGATGGCTGAGGAGGAAGACAAACTCGCGGGCACCTACGACCTGTCCGAGATCGTAAGGAAGGTGCGCGCCCAAACCCCGGCGCGCCTGCTGGCAGGCCGCAGTGGGGCGGCGTATCCAACCCATACTCAACTGGAACTGCGCGAGGCCCATGCCGCCGCGCGCGATGCCGTGCGCGCCGAGTTGAATCAATTTAGCGATCCGGGCGATGACCTCGCGCGCCAGTGGAATCTCTTTGAAGTCTGCTCCCGGGCGACAAGCAAGGATGAGTATCTTTTGCGCCCTGACTTAGGCCGTCACCTCAATGACGAGTCTCGCGCGAAGGTTGTCAAGCACTGCACCAGGGGACACGATTTGCAGATCGTGATCGGCGACGGCCTGTCGGTAAGTGCCGTTGCCATGCAAGTTCCGCGACTATTGCCGCTCCTATGCGAAGGAGCAATGACCCGAGGTTGGAGTATCGGCGAGATATTCGTGATTCGTTACTGCCGCGTAGGTATTCTCAACGAGATTGGCGAGTTACTAGCTCCCAAAGTTGCCGTTCTCCTGATCGGAGAACGTCCGGGCTTGGCAACTGCCGAAAGCCTCTCCGCTTACATGGCCTACGAACCGAGGTTGTCTGACACCGACGCCAACCGCAACCTCATCTCGAACATTCACACCCGCGGCGTAAACACAGGGCACGCCGCCCAGCGCATTCTAAATCTGGCGGCCTTGATGATGAAAACTCAAACGAGCGGTTGCCAGCTTCGAGAAGAACTGCCGGCGGTCGTTCGGCAGGAGATAGGTCGATAGCCTAGTCCTTCACCGCCTTATCCGTGATCTCCAGCCCCTTATCGATAATCGCGAAAGCCTCCCGCAGTTGCTGCTCGTTGATGCACAGCGGAGGATTCGTGTAGAAGGTATTCCAACGAACCAGGGTGTAAAGTCCGTTCTCCCGGAAGAATCTACCGAGTGCGGCCATCTCCTCCGACGTGCCGTTAAACGGCGCCATCGGCTGCTTCGTCTTGCGGCTGCGGATGAGTTCGACGATACCGAAGAGCCCGATCGAACGGACGGCTCCTACCGACGGATGCTTCTTCTGCAATTCGGCGCCAAGAGTCTTCATGATCGCGCCCATTTTGCGCGCGTTCTCGATCAGATTGTCTTCTTCGTAAACTCGAATAGTCGCCAGCGCCGTCGCGCATCCCATGGGATGACTATTGTAAGTAAGTCCTCCGTAGAACACTTTGTCGTCGAAGTGCTTCGCGATATGTCGTCTCATGCCTACTGCACCCAGTGGAATATAACTCGAAGTAAGTCCCTTGGCCATACAAATCAAGTCGGGAACGACCTTCCAGTGATCGATGGCAAACCACTCGCCAGTACGGCCAAAACCAGCCATAACTTCATCGGCGATCATCAGAATCCCGTATTTATCGCACAGTTTCCGCACGCCCTCAATATATCCATCCGGTGGGATAAGGATGCCGTTCGTACCGGTTACCGTCTCCAAAATGAACGCGGCAATCGTGTGCGGGCCTTCCAGTTGGATAATCTCGTCGATCATGGTCAGCGAAGTTTCCGCCGGCTCCCATCCGCGCTCCACGCCGTGATACGGATCGAGCACCCGCACCACGCCCGGCATTCCAGGCTCGGCCGCCCATCGGCGCGGATCGCCTGTAAGGGTGATGGCACCTGCCGTCGCGCCGTGATACGAGCGATAACGCGCCAGGATCTTGTGACGTCCGGTGAAGAAACGCGCGATTTTGACGGCATTTTCAGTGGCCTCTGCGCCGCCGTTCGTAAAGAAGAACGCGTCAATATCGCCGGGAGTGATCTCCGCCAGCTTGGCACCAAGCCGCGCCCGAGGCTCCGTCGCCATGAACGGATTGGCATAGCACAGCACCGATGCCTGCTCGGCAATGGCCCGGATGACGCGCTCATCGCCGTGTCCGATGTTCACCGACATCAACTGGCTGTTGAAGTCGATGAAGCGCTTCCCTTCCGGCGTCCAAAAATAAATGCCCTTGGCACGCGCCACCGGGATGGGATCGACCTTGGATTGCGCTGACCATTCAAACAGTGTGTGTTTCTTGGTAAGTTCGACGATCTCCTGGCCGGTCATGGTGGGGTTTGCAATCGCGGTAGTCATTTATAAGAACTCCTTATGTTTTCCTTCGTGAACTCGTTTCAGAACTTGCGTGAGTGTTCCTTCGCCCAGCGCTCGACGACAACTTTCTTCTCGGTGTAGAACTCGATCGCGTCACGCCCCTGAGCGTGCAAGATGCCAAAGAAACTGTCTTTCCAGCCGCTGAAAGGAAAGTAGGCCATGGGCGCCGCAACGCCAATGTTAATTCCAATGTTCCCCGCAGGAGCTTCATAGCGGAAGCGCCGAGCCGCCGAGCCGCTCGACGTAAACAGCGATGCCTGATTGCCAAACGGGCTGCGGGCCACTATGTCCATGGCTTCGTCCATGCCGTTGGCGTGGACCAGGCTGAGCACCGGACCAAAAATTTCCGTGTTCGTCAGCTCGCTGCTCGCAGGAACGCCGTCGAGCACGGTGGGCTTCACAAAATTTCCGGCTTCATACTTCATGATCGTGGGATTACGTCCGTCGATCACGACCTTCGCCCCGTCCCGCGCGCCGACGCCAATCAAATTCTGCACACGTTCTTTGCTCTGGCGCGTGATCACCGGCCCCATCTGCACACCCTCGTCGAGTCCATTGCCCACGCGCAGATTTGACGCAGCTTCGGCGATCGAATCGCGGAAAGTTTTCTGTGCTTCTCCCACTGTCACCGCGACTGAGACGGCCAGGCAACGTTGTCCGGCGCATCCAAAGGCGCTGTCGGAAACGATCTGCGTCGCCATGTGCATGTCGGCGTCCGGTAGTACGATGACGTAATTCTTTGCGCCACCCTGGCATTGTGCGCGCTTACCATTCGCGCCCGCTCGAGCATAAACGTACCGGGCGACCGGCGTCGAACCGACAAAGCTGATAGCCCGCACCACCGGATGATCGAGCAGGGTATCAACGGCAACCTTCCCGCCATTCACAAGGTTCACCACACCCTTTGGAATCCCTGTCTTCTCCAGCAACTCGAAGGCAAGCTTCATGGATAGCGGTACGCGTTCCGAGGGCTTGATGATCAGCGTGTTTCCGCAGGCAATCGCGTAAGGCAGGAACCAGAACGGGATCATGCCCGGGAAATTAAAGGGTGCGATCGCCGCCACCACACCCAGCGGCTGACGAATCATGGTTTCATCGATACCCCGCGCCACATCTTCCAGGTGGTGGCCCTGCATCATCATGGGAATGCCGCAAGCCACTTCAACGTTTTCGATGGCACGTCGCATCTCTCCCTTCGCTTCGCCGAATGTCTTGCCGTTCTCCTGCGTGATGACGCGAGCCAGATCGTCGAGGTGTTCTTCGAGCAAGACCTTCAGCTTGAACAGCGGCTGGATGCGATCTTCGGCGGGAGTGCGCCGCCATTCGGGATAGGCAGCCTGCGCCGCATCAATAGCACGCGCAACCTCAGCGGCATCGGAAATCGGAACTCGGCCAAGGACCTCCGCGGTCGCGGGATTGACGACGTCTTGCCACTCAGTGGCCTGCGATTCGACCCACTGGCCATTAATAAATTGAGGAATTTTGCTGATGGGAGGTGCAGCTACAGTCGACATGGGAATACTGCCTTTCGCAATCGCGAAGAATCCTTCGTGAACCTTCGTGTCCTTTGTGGTCGAGTAGAAAGCGTCAACGACCAAGGACACGAAGGGGAAACTCTTATACCGGCTGCGCCGTCAGCGCCCCTTTCTTTTCGGCGACATGAGCCAGCGCGGCTTCGAGCACGTCCATGGCTTCGTCCATCTGGGCGTCGGTGATCACCAGCGGCATCAGCAGACGAATCACGTTGCTGTAGGATCCAGCGGTGATTGTGACCAAGCCATGCTCGTAACAGTATTGTGCCACTTGTTTGGTCTCTTCGTCTGCGGGTTGGCGCGTTGTCTTGGAGCGTACGAGTTCGAGTGCCTGCATGGCGCCCAGTCCCCGCACCTCACCGACCAGTTCCCACTGCTTTTGCCACTTCGCTGCACGCTTCCGGAAACGCTCGCCCAGCACGTTGGCTCGCGCGCAGAGGTTTTCTTTTTCGATGATGTCGAGCACGGCCAGCGCCGCTTCGCAGCCGGCCGGATTTCCAGCGAACGTGCCGCCAAGCTGGCCGGAGCCGGGCGCGTCCATGATATCGGCTCGTCCCGTGATCGCCGCCATGGGCAAACCGCCCGTCAGGGATTTGGCCATCGTAACCAGATCGGGCTCCAATCCCAGGCGTTCGCAGGCAAACATCGCGCCGGTGCGCGCAAATCCAGTCTGCACTTCGTCGGCGATCAGTAGAATGCCGTGTTTGCGGCAGATCTCGCCGAGGGTCGGATAGAACTCCGCCGGCGGCGTCACAAATCCTCCTTCGCCCAAGATCGGCTCCACGATCACCGCCGCCACCGATTCTGCCGCCACCACTCGCTTGAACGTGTCTTCAATGTGCCGCGCACAGTGCACGTCACAGGACGGATACTTCATGGAGTACGAGCAACGGTAACAATACGCGTACGGAATGCGGTAAACATCGCTCGGAAACGGTTCGAATCCAGCTTTGTACGGATGCGTTTTGCTGGTCGCTGCCATCGCCATGTAAGTGCGTCCGTGGAACGCATCTTCGAAGCAGATGATTGCAGGCCTCTTGGTATAGAAGCGCGCGATTTTAATGGCATTTTCGACGGCCTCCGCGCCTGTGTTCACCAGCACGGTTTTCTTCGGTCCTTTGCCGGGCACCAGCGCGTTCAGCCTTTCGCAAACGGTGACATAGCTTTCGTAGGGCAGCACGTTGACGCTGGTATGCAGGAAGCGATCGAGTTGGCGGCGCACGGCATCGACCACCGCCGGTGCACGATGTCCGGTGTTGAGGCAGCCGATGCCTCCGGCAAAATCAATCAGGCGGTTGCCGTCAACATCCTCGACAACCGCACCTTCAGCCCTGGCTACAAATACCGGCGTGGCGTGATAGACCGCCTGCACCACGGCAGCGTTACGCCGCTTCATAAGGGCGTGCGAACGCGGGCCGGGAATGGGTGTGCGCAGTTGAATGGTGGACATGGCCTTCCTCGTTGTTAGTGGATAGTGGCTAGTTGATAGTGGCTAGTTACTACCCACCAACCACTATCCACTGATCACTGGTTTTCAGTACCACCCGATCGGCTGTTCGTTGAGGTTAATGTGCACTTGCTTGCTTTCCAGGTACTCTTCGATGCCCCACGGCCCCAACTCACGTCCGTAGCCAGACTGCTTGTAGCCGCCCCACGGAGCTTCCACATAAGTCGGCTGCATGTGGTTGACCCAGATGATACCTGCGCGCAGCGCCTTAATGGTGCGGAAGGCCTTGAAGATATCGCGTGTCCAAACCGCTCCCGCCAGGCCGAAGGGCGTATCGTTGGCGATTCGGATCCCGTCCTTCTCATCGTCAAACGGAATCACGACCGCCACCGGGCCAAAGATTTCTTCCTGCGAAATGCGGGCGCTGTTGTCCACGTCATAGAAAATGGTGGGCTCGATGTAGTAGCCTTTGGCAAACTTCTCCGCCCGCCCCCCACCAATCGACATCTTGGCTTCTTTCTTGCCAATTTCCTGATAGGAGCGCACCGTGTCGTACTGATCCCGGCTCACCATCGGCCCCATCTTGGTTTCGCGCTCCAGCGGCGGCCCAAGCCGGATTCTCTTCGCCTTCTCCGTCATGGCCTCGACGAACTTCTTGTAGATGGAACGCTCGACCAGGATGCGGCTGCCCGCCGAACACACTTCTCCTTGATTGATGAAGACGCCGAAGAGCGCGCCGTCAATGGCATTTTCGAAATCGGCATCGGCAAAGAAGATGTTAGGGGACTTGCCGCCCAATTCCATAGTGACGCGCTTCAACGTATCCGCCGCATCCTTGATGATGGTCTTACCCACAGAATTGCTGCCGGTGAATGCGATCTTGTTCACATCGGGATGCTTCACCAGCGCGGTACCACAGACCGATCCCGAGCCGGTAACGACATTCAGCACACCCGGCGGCAGGCCCACTTCCGGCAGCCACTTCGTCAGTTCCAGCGCGGTCAGCGGCGTGACTCCCGGCGGTTTCAAAATGCAAGTACATCCCGCAGCCAGCGCCGGCGCCATCTTCCAGGTCGCCATCAGCAGCGGATAGTTCCACGGCGTGATCATGCCGGCCACGCCCATCGGTTCTTTCATGGTCAGGCTGACGGCGTTGTCCGGAACCGGATTGACCGTGCCCAGAACCTTCGTGGCCATCCCGGCATAATATTCAAAGCAGGTGGCGACGTCGCCAATGTCGTATTCCGCCTCGACGATCGGCTTGCCGCAGTTGCGTGCTTCGATTTCCGCGAGCTTGCCCGCGTTCTCGCGAATTTTTTCCGATAGACGGAACAGTATCCGGCCGCGCTCCTGCGGCGTGCTCGAAGCCCATGGGCCCGTATCAAAAGCGGCCCTGGCTGCGGCCACCGCCCGGTTCACGTCTTCCACGTTTCCCGCCGGTACCTGCGCGATCACCTCTTCCGTGGAAGGATCGAGGACGGCAGTCGTCTTGTTCGACGCGCTGTCCACCCACTCGCCATTGATGTACATCTGATAGGTACGAACCTCTGATTTGACTCCGCTTGGCATAGCAAGCCTCCTCTCAAGATCTTGTAATCCCCAACGTCGCCCGCGCGGTGAACGAGGGCGTCCTGCCCTACAGCACGACTGCGGCTGCCTTCGGCGCCTTCAGCCGCCCGTACACAAAAAAGAAGAACGCGGCCAGCGCCAGGAAAAACAACGTAAATCCGAACATCTTCGCTTCGTACCTCCAGACCGAGGTGATCTGCTTTGCCGGAAAGAACGCCAACGCAATTCCCAGGGCCGTAGTCACGAAGCCGCAAAATCCGGAAACAATCAGCGTGCCGCGGCCATAGCGTGCAGCGGCCATGTCGCCAGCGAAAGCAAACTTCAGCAGTGCAGCAAACACGTACAGGAATGGCACTAGCTGCAGAACCACCGCCAGTGAAAGCATGGTCTGGAATGCTTCCTGCACGCCGCCCGAGGCATAGAAATTAATGACGATCAGGATCAGCGACACGACCGCTTGCACGATCAGAGCCGCGTGAGGAGTCCTGTACTTCGGATGAACTTTCCCGAGCCACGCGGGCATGTAGGAATCCAGGCCGGCGACAAACGGAATCCGCGCCGAACCGCCCATCCACGCCGACCCGATCCCTGCGATCGAGAGACTGAGCATGACCGCGAACGGAGTAATGATCCACCCCACGCCAACTTTGGCGGCCATGTGGCTGACCGCCTGCACAATGCCCTGCAATACGCTGATGTCGTTCTTGCCGATAGCGACCAACAGCGTCAGCGTTGCTCCGATATAAAGCAAACCGGAAAACGCGCCGCCCCAAGCCACCGCGCCCGGCAGCGTCTTCCGCGGATCCCGGATTTCGTCGCCCATCACTGAAGCCAATTCAAGCCCGACCAGGCCGAAACAAATCACGCCGAACGAATTCAGAACAAACCTGGGGTCTGCGGGAATCCTAAAATCAGCTGCCGTCACCGTCGTCCCGAAGCGCGACAAGACCGTAATTCCCAAGCCGATCAGAACCGTTGCCGCGACGAACGTTCCAATGGCGCCCACGTTGTTGAGCCACTTCCCGACTCCCAGACCAACAATGTTCATGACCGTCAGCAGCAGCAGCAGCGACACCGATGCGGCCATCGCGAAATTCTTGTTATCGGCCAGCGCGGCGTGGCCTGGGCCCATGGCAAATGCAGTTACTCCGACGAAATACAGCATTACTGTCGGAACATACAGCATGTTATTCGTCCAGTAACACCACCCCGAGAGAAAGCCGTGAGCATCGCCGAACACTTCCTTCGCCCACAGATAGACTCCGCCTTCGCCCGGATAGCGGTGCGCGAGCTCGATTACCGCGATCCCCTGCGGCCAGAAAAACAACAGCAGCGAGATGATCCATAGCCAGACAGTCACGCCCCCGTTGGCGGCGATGCTTGGAACGACATTCAGGTTGAATACGGCAACGACAAACAGCAACACCAGGTCAAAGCGTCCGAGGACGCGCTTCAAGTGCGGCTGGTTGTTGTCGGTCGTAGGCATAGAAGAATCGGGTGATCGGGCGACCGGGCCATCGGGTGAACGGTTTCAAATGGCCCGACGACCTGATGGTGAGATGCCCCGATCTTGTATCCTAATGCGTTGCTACCGCTCCCAAGCGCTCCTGCTGCGCAGCGGCAAGAGCCCCGGCCACATCGGCAAATGCCGCGAGGTGCTTGTCGATGTCCGCTTCCGTGTGCTGCACGGAAATCGTCCACTGCTCGTCCCACCAGTAGGGCTGGCACATGACGCCGCGATTCACCATGCCGAACCAGTAGTGCCGCCACAGGTCCACGTCAATCGGCAGCCAGTCGCGGTAGTTGAGAACCTCCTTGGGATACAGCATCAGCACGCCGTTCGCGCCTGCGCTGGCGATGTAGCCCTGCAAGCCGACTTTCGCAACCGTCTTCTTATAACCTGCAACTAATTTATTGCTAAGCTGCTCGATGTGAGTGTAGTTAGGCCGAGTTAGCACTTCGCGAAAAGTTGCGAGACCAGCTGCCATTGAAATCGGATTCGTGTTGTAAGTGCCGCCGTGGAACACTTTGTGGTCTGAGATCAGCTTCATGACCCGCTTGTGCGTACCAAAAGCCGCCAGCGGGAATCCGCCACCGATCGACTTCGCCAGGCAGATCATGTCAGGCATCACGCCAAAGTATTCCGAAGCGCCACCCCAGCAGAGTTTCGCGCCCGTCTTGACTTCGTCGAAGATCAGCAGTGCGCCATGCTTGTCGCAGAGCTCCCGCAGGCCTTCCAGAAATCCCTTCTGCGGCATGCACATGCCAACGTTCATCATGATCGGTTCGAGGATGATGGCCGCAATCTCGTTCGGATTCTCCCGGAACCGGCGCTCTACCGTTTCCAGGTCATTGAACGTAGCCACCAGCACGTTGGCGAGGCTCGCCTTCGGCACGCCTGCCCCGCCGGACACCGCTTTCGGATTTTTGATATCGCCGAAATCGTCGCCCGGCGGATGCGGCTTCACGCTCACCAGCGCAGCATCATGCAGGCCGTGGTAGCCACCTTCGAATTTGATGATCTTGTCGCGCGCCGTAGCGGCGCGAGCCAGACGAACGCTATGCATGGTAGCTTCTGTGCCGCTGTTACCGAAGCGGCACATTTCGACCGGAAAGCGCGTGCAGATCTCCTCCGCCAGCTCCCACTCCATGTTGTGCGGCATGCCGTAAGCGGTGCCCTTGTGCAGGCGCCCTTCGACGGCCTTGATCACCGCCGGATGCGAATGGCCCGCCATGAGTGTGCCGAAACACAGGTTGTGGTCGATGTATTCGTTGCCATCGAGGTCGCGGAATTTGCTGCCCGAGGCTTCGGAAACGAAGATCGGATACGGCTCATAGGCGCGATAATTGCTGGCCACGCCCAGGGGCAGGCGCTTCAGGTTCTTCTTATGCGCCTCGGCGGACTTCGGAGTACGGCGCTCGAAAGTCTCGAGCTCTTTTTGCAATGCGGGGTACATCGGAATTCTCCAGTAAGACTCAGGCCGGAAAGGCCATTAGATTAGACCGGGCGGTCGAAACCGCCCGGGGATTCGGACACTTCCATTCTATTCTTTCAAGCTAGAAGTAAAACTTCAACGCAAACTGCATCAGGCGCGGATCCTTGACCTGAATGACCTGTCCAAACTGCGAACCGTCGGTACTGTTGCCGTCCGGATTGTAGAACTGTGTATGGTTGAAGAGGTTGAAGACTTCCGCTCGAAATTCGAAGTGGCTGCGTTCGTTGATGGGAATGTTCTTCATGACAGAAATATCCGTGTCGCTGATTGCCGGCCCGCAGCAGATGGTGCGAGGCGCGGTGCCGATGCGGCCGAACAGACTCGGATCATAGCAGCCATACACAATGGATGTTGTGCAGTTAACAATTCCGTTGGTTGGGTTGGGAGCCGTGGATGCGTTCTCGGTGAAACTGTTCGGGTCGAAGTAGTAGTTTCCACTTTTCTGTGGGTGTAGCTTCTGCAGTGGAGCGAGCTGATCCGGCTGGCCCGGCAGGTCGAAATCGAAGCTGTTCATCAGCTCGTTGTCCGCCGAGGAGGTGAGGCGAATAGGAAATCCTGTCTGATACGTCGTGACGCCTGAAAATGCCCAGCCATCGAGGGCTTTTCCTGCAAAGCCACTGTATTTTCTGACCGGCAATTCCCAGTAATAACTAACGACAAAGCGGTGGCGCGCGTCAAAAAGCGAGAGCGCATAGTTATGGGCGCCCGGCAACGGATTCAAGACACCCTGCTCAAAGCTGGAAGTCTCGTCAATCGACTTACTGTACGTGTAAGCTGCTGTAAATTGGAGTCCATGCGCAAATCGTTTGTCCAACGAAGCTTGCAACGAGTTATAAGACGAACTGGAAATTGTGTCCTGCGCGAAGATGCTGGTAAACACCGGCACCTGACTGATCGGACATCCATTGCCCGTCGTTGGATCGCATTGTGGCGAAGAGTAGCGACGGAGGCCGACGAAGTTTAGAGTCTGCCCGCTAAGTGGCATGGTGGTACCGTTGGGCATGTGGAATATGGAGATCGGGTTGGTTGGGTCCGACGCGACTGTCGGATCGAGTGTAACCGAGAACTGAGCGTCCTCGGCAAACTGCCCGCAACTCGAGGGACTACCATACGACGAGACGTCGTTCCCGTTATGGTTCGCCAAGGCAGCAATATCGAAGCAAGTCTGCGGGTTCGAGTAATTGATGTCATGCGTCGCCAGCAAGCGGTGCCCCTGCGACCCCACGTAACCGATTTCCAGCTTCAAGTCTTTGGATAACTCGCGCTGAATGGTCAAGTTGTACTGCGCCGAATACTGGGCACGCTGATGCGGCTGAAGATCGCCATACAGAATAATCGGCTCGAACCTGGCCCAATCCTGGGCCGTGTTTCGTGTGGGGGTGATGACGCCGCTAAAAGGATTTGGATAACCGAAGCTACTGCTCTGGTCAAGAAAAGGTAAGTTGAACTGCGTTTCCGAGACGCTCGTGCTCCCGCCGAACGGAGGCTCAGCGCCGAATTGCGCCAGCACCAGTTGCTCGATTGGGTTATAGAATAGTCCCCATCCGGCGCGAATGCTGGTCTTGCCTGAACTACCCGGACTCCATGCAATACCGATGCGGGGAGCAAAGGCTTTGTAATAAGTCTGAGTCATGCCGGGAGGGACGCCGGGATCGCCCGGAACCACCAGCCCAACCGCATCTTCCGACGTGCAATCAGTGGAACCCCCGCAAGGGAAGACCGTGGACGATTGGCCGGGACGAAAAGTCTCGACGTGCTGAGCCTTGTCCGCCAGCGGTGTGTTCAACTCCCACCGCAGCCCATAATTCAAGGTTAGATTCGGCTTTATCTTCCAGCTGTCCTGCGCAAACAGATACAATCCGGTGTTGCGGATGTTTTCCCCTTGGGGCGAGCCCTCTAAGAACGAGTCGGGCAAGCCCAACATGAAATTGGCGAACAGATCGTTGGCGCCGACATCGTTCGGCCCTCCCCCGAAATAGGAATACTCTCCGTTAACGTCGAAGTAATAGAATTGGTTAAACTGCTGCCGGCGAACGTCCGTGCCAAATTTCAGGGTATGCTTGCCCGCAATCTTGGTTAAGCTGTCGGTCCACTGAAATGAGTTCCCAGCCTGGGGAAGCTCTCCCTCCCAGTTATTGCCCAGGGAAAATCCTCCTGAAATAGACATGAAGGGAAGTCCCTCACGACCAGCGTTTAAAGACGGATGGATGCCGTAAAGACTGCCAAGCGGAACGGTGGAACCATCACCGTAAAAACAAGGCGGCGCGCCAGTAACCGCCGTCAGCCACGACGGAGCCGGAGGGCAGGAGTTCTGCACCAGTTCGGTGTTCGACGGATGTTGAAATGTCCCTTGTCCTTCGCGATTGTAATTGAAGCGAAATTCATTCACCGTACTGTTGCTGAGCGTCCACGTGTGGCTAATGTTCCACTGTTGGAAGCGTTCCGCCAGCGTAGCTCCGAAGCCGGGGAGATTGGCACCCGACTGCTCGAAAGTGGCAAATGGATTTTTTGTGGTGTCGTCGTCGAAATAGTAATAGACGCTCAGGTTCTGCTTGTCATTCAACCGGTGGTCAAATCTAACTGTGGCTTGGTCGCCACGGACGGCCTTGACAGGTACCGTGCTGACCAGAGAACCGCCATTGGGCGCGGTGGGAACGAACTGCAAAAGATCCACCGCAGTAGCGTCCATGCAAGCCAGGGGGATCAGGCTCTTGGGGAAGATAGGCGGAAGTGGGTTCCCAGGGATGACAGCCCCGTACGGCGCGCCATCTTGAATCGTTCCGCCACCGATCGCGGTTGTGGCTGTCTGGCAGCCGGAACGATTGGTCAACAACGACGAGTTGGCCAACACCCCGGTAAACGGTGACTGTATTGGGTCGTTCACCCCAGAGAAGTCCCCGACAATATAAGTTTGGCCGTCGGATCCGATCACCGTGTTGGTTGAAGACGGCCGCTCCTGGGTAGTGGGCACCCCGACCGCCAGCGAACGTATGCCTTGCCGAACGCGCCGGCCTTCGTAACTGGCAAAGAAGAAAGTTCTGTTCTTGACAATCGGGCCGCCAAACGTGCCGCCAAACTGGTTTTGATTGAACTGCGGCTTCGCGCAGGGGAGGCCATCCGCCGCCGTCAGGCAATAATCACGGGCATTAAGCACCGTATTGCGGAAAAACTCGTACACACTCCCATGCCAGTCGTTGGTACCCGACTTGGTCACCACGTTGACGACCGACCCGGAATTGCGCCCGTATTCCGCGTCAAAAGTATTCGTGAGCACTCGGAACTCAGAAATGCTGTCCGGCGAAGGCTGCACGGTCGGAAGATTGGCGAAGAGGTCGTTGGCATCGCCGCCATTGACGCTGAAATTGTTCGACCGTCCGCGGCCGCCATTCACGGAGACCGCCCCCGCATTGTCACTCCCATAAACCAGGGTATTGCTGGAGCCAACAGAAGACATCACTCCCGGTTGCAGTTGCAAAAGCTGATAAGTATCGCGTGAGTTGAGTGGCAGGTTCGCGACTGCCCGCGACTCCATGATCGCGCCCAACTGCGTGCTAGTAGTATCGACGAGCGGCGCTTCCGTAGTCACCTCGACCAGCTCTTTGGTTGCGCCGATTTGCAGCACAGAATTGACGGTCACGACCTGGTTGAGATCAACGTTTACGCCGCGCTGCAAACTCTTCTTGAAGCCGGCGTGATCGAATTCCAGGCGATACACGCCGACCGCGACCTGGGGGAAGCCGTAGTCGCCGCTGGCGTTGGTGGTGCTCTCGCTGCTCACACCGGTGGCTTCATTTATGAGCGTGACTTTAACTCCCGCCAGCACGGCGCCGCTGGCATCGGAGACGCGGCCAAGGATACGTCCGCCGGTACCCTGGGCAGACAGGAACGTGGAGAAGATCAGGCACAGGCTCAGAACGAAGAGCCCACGATACATCCAGGACGGTTTTGACGATGACATGGGAACAGGTCCTCCACTTCTCGGGGGCAAGCCCTTGGGTTCGAATTCCACTTGCGCACAACTCAAACCTTGCTATAATCGTGCAAGGTTAGAGGCTCCGCTGCCCTCTGTCAAGCGGAAAAGTGCATTGCCCCAGGGCGCGATCTGCGGGGCATTCGGGGATCATGTCAAGCGACGACCCAGTGTATCTCAAAATCGGTGACGTGGCTCGCGCCGTGGGAATTTCTCCGTCGGCGATCCGAGGATGGGAGAACCTGGGGCTGACTCATCCCTACCGCACCAAGAGTCGATACCGTCTTTACACCAACGATGATGTGCGTCTGCTGAAAAAAGCGCGCTACCTGCGCAAAGTGCGCGGACTGAACGCCGTCGCCATCGTGCAAATGCTAAAGCGCGAGGGAACGATCCAGCCTGCTGCCCGCAGCGGCACGGCTAAAACATTGCTTGGCCCGCGACTGCGGCGCTTGCGTACCCAGCGCGGCCGCAGCCTTGCCGAAGTCGCCGCAGCAGCGGGAATTTCGATTGGCTTCCTGAGCGCGCTCGAACGCTCGCAGATGAGCGCCTCCGTCGGCACCCTACGGCGGCTGGCACGCTACTACCGCACCAATATTCTCGATTTTTTCGATACCACGGAAATGAACACCCGATTGGTGCGCCCAACCAAGCGCAAGGTGCTCGAGGCCGGACCCGGCGTGCGCATGGAGTTGCTCGCCTGGGGCAACAAAGTCATGGAACCGCATCTGTTTCGGATCGCGCCGCAGGCCGGTAGTGGCGAGTCTTACACCCACGAAGGCGAGGAGTTCCTGTTCGTGCTGCGCGGAGAGTTGCAGGTCGCTCTCGATGGCGAGGAGTACCATCTGAAGCGCGGCGACAGCTTTTATTTTGAGAGCGCCACGCCGCATCGCTGGAAGAATCCCGGCCAAAGCGAAACCTGGCTGTTGTGGGTCAACACTCCACCGACATTCTGAACTTTCTTGGTTACTCGTGCAGGACAACGCTAAGCAGCGAACTATGCACCTGCAATTTCCCGTTATAGTCGATGAAGCCGAGCTTTCGGAATTTGTTCATGAAGAAATTCACCCGGGAACGGGTGGTGCCAACCATTTCCGCCAAAGTCTCCTGATTGACGTTGGGCAGAACGGTCTCGGGTTTATCTTCTTTTCCGAAGCGGGAGAGTATCAAAAGCGCTCGTGCCAGCCGCTTTTCGCTCGAATTGAATAGTTGATCGACCAAGTCCGCTTGCGTGCGATTGTGACGTTCCACTACGTAGGCCACGAACAGGTCGGACAACTCGTGTTCCTCGTGGAGCGTGCGCAGCATCCGATTCTTTTCAATCCTGAGGAGCGAGCTGTCCGTAATTGCGGTCGCGGTGGCCAGGCGGATGGGTTGATCCGAGGCCAGGCATCCTTCGCCCACAAAATCGCCCGGGCCGAGAAGAGCGATGGTTGCCTCCTTGCCTTGCTTGGAGAGCACGCTGAGCCGCACCCTCCCCTCTTGAATGTAGAACACAGCGTCCGCACGCTCGCCTTGTGAAAAGACAGCGTGTTTCGGTCGATAGTGATTGACAGTCCTGCCAACGCCCGCACTCGCCAAAAAGGCTTGAGGATCAAAAACCTTGGTTTGCTTCTGGGCGCGGCGCTTCGTCGGCAACCGACGCGGTGGCATAGGAACCTCCTGCACCCGGTGCGGGAGTGGTTTTGGGCTATTTTGCCACAGCACAGTCCGTCCTTCCAGTCAAAATGGCGCCTGAAGAAAGTCTGACGGTTCCTTTGTCTATCGGCCTGGGTTCAGTACACGAGGTGGTGTGCACTATTGAACAGACAAAGCTGCGGCGACAGGTCAAACTCAGCCCAACATTTGTGGGGAACTGCGCATCGAGCGCTAGGTTTGGGTTCTAAGGCCGAAATGGCAGGGGCAGCCTTTCCTCCTGTTACACCTAAATCTCCCTCCCCAGAGGCAGGGCTGCCCAGTTTTAGGAGGGTCCGATGAGCCGAGCCTATCAAGGAGAAGGGAGAACGCTCCTCTGTATCGATGACAGCCAGGCCGTTTTGGATTACGAGAGGCGCATACTCGAGAGATCGGGATACGTTGTGGTTACAGAAGCGTCCGCGCGGCGAGGGCTGAGACTGGCGACGATATACAGGTTTGACGCGGTGCTTCTCGATTACCAGATGCCCGAAATGAATGGACACCAACTCGCTTTTGCCATACGGCGTATCCGGCCGGACACTCCCGTAGTCATGTTTTCCGGCAGCGAGATCCCCGAGGAGACTCGCAAGCTGGTGGATGCCGTCGTGCCCAAAACCGATGCCCCTCGCGAATTATTGCCGACCCTCACTCGACTCTGTGAGGAGTCATCGCCACATTGAACAGCCAGGCGCCGATTCACCGAGCTCTTCGGAAGGGCACGATCGCAGTCGTGCCGTAAGTCGCTGAAAGTGTGCGCGCTTCAGTGCCTGGGGGCAAGCTCTTTCTGTCCGCGCCGACGATTTCTGCCGCCTCCCTGGTCCTGAATACCCTCCTCCATCAATATATCGTGTTGCGATATAATAACATTGTTGACGATGAAGATTACGACTGCCGATTACCGCGCTCTGGCCGCCCTGCGCCAGCGCATACGCCTTTTTCTAAGTGAAGGCGACGCCGCCGCACGCGGCGCAGGACTCGAACCGCAGCAGTATTTGCTGTTACTGGCGGTTCGTGGCCTTCCGCAAGGACTGGAGGCGACCATCCACGTACTGGCGGAGCGCCTGATGCTGAAGCACAACAGCACCGTGGAATTGATCGACCGGCTGGAAAGGCGCGGATATGTATCCCGAAGCCAAAGCCGGAGAGACCGGCGGTGTGTCCTGGTGAAGATCCTTCCGCGCGGGGAAACGGCAGTTGAACGCGTAGCCCGGGAACGGCTGACGGAATTGCGCGCAGGAGGGGAAGCGCTGGCGGATGCGCTGGATACGCTTTTGGGACGCAACCCGAAATCACCAAGAGGGAAAAGCGCGCAGCAGGGCCAAACGTCGCGCGCGCGACCGAAAAAGCGGGGAAACAAACGTGGGCGAGGATAGTAAGAAAAATTTGCGGAACAACGCGGAGGCGATCAACCGGCAGGAGCGCAATAACGACGCTAAGTTGGGAGACTTCACCACGACATGGCGAGTCGTTCCGATATCGTTGCTGGCCACATTGATTGGTGTGGTCTGCGCATTTGTCGCACTGGCGCTGCTCCGCTTAATCGGGTTCTTCACCAATCTGTTCTATTTTGGCCGGTGGAACACAACCCTGGTTTCGCCGGTCGGCAACCATCTTGGCATATACAGCGTTTTCGTTCCTATCGTTGGCGCGCTAATCATCGGCGTCATGGCGAGGTACGGTTCCGAGCGGATCCGAGGCCATGGCATCCCCGAGGCGATTGAATCCATTTTGCTCAACGGTAGCCGGATTGAACCGAAAGTCGCGATTCTCAAACCACTCTCTTCAGCCATCTCGATCGGCTCCGGCGGTCCGTTCGGCGCCGAAGGCCCCATTATCATGACGGGCGGGGCGGTTGGCTCGATGATCGCCCAACTGTTTCACCTGACCAGCGCGGAGCGTAAGACGCTGCTCGTGGCGGGCGCTGCCGGGGGCATGTCCGCCACCTTTGCGGCGCCGGTGGCCGCGGTTTTGCTGGCCGTCGAGTTGCTGCTCTTCGAGTGGAAACCGCGAAGCCTGATTCCGGTGGCCTTGGCGAGTGCCATGGCGGCGGTGGTACGAAGATATATCTTGGGGTTCGGGCCGCTGTTTCCCGTGCCGGTTCACCCATTGTTCATTGGACCAAAGGGACTGCTAGGATGCGCCCTCGTTGGTCTCCTGGCTGGAGCCTTATCGGCCCTGCTCACCCTCTCGGTGTACGCCGCCGAGGATGCTTTCCAGCGGTTGAAGATCCACTGGATGTGGTGGCCCGCGATCGGCGGGCTGGCCATCGGCTTGGGAGGTCTGGTTTTCCCGCAAGCCTTGGGCGTCGGCTACGATACGATTGGCGCATTGCTGCAGGGCAGCGTCACCACCAAAGTGATCCTCGGAGTCCTGCTCGTCAAATGGTTCATCTGGGCGGTGTCGCTTGGCTCCGGCACCTCGGGCGGCGTTCTGGCGCCTCTGCTGATGATGGGCGGCGCACTGGGCGGCCTCGAAGCCATGCTTCTTCCCAACGAAGGGGCAGGCTTCTGGCCCCTGATCAGCATGGGCGCGATTCTGGGTGGCACTATGCGTTCTCCGTTCACGAGCATTGTTTTTGCCTTTGAGTTGACCCACGACGCCAATGTCTTTTTGCCCTTGCTGGTCGCGAGCGTCATCGCTCACGGTTTTACGGTCTTGACGCTGCGGCGGTCCATCTTGACCGAGAAAGTTGCCCGCCGCGGCTACCACCTCAGCCGTGAGTACGCCGTCGATCCGCTGGAAATCCTTTTTGTGCGGGAAGTCATGCGAACCAAGGTTGCGGTACTGCCAGCCGCCAGTACTCTGGGCGAAATATGGCGCTCCTTGCGAATGGATCGCGAACACCGGCAGGAGCAGCGCCTGCTCCCGGTCGTGAACGCGGAAGGACAGCTAGTCGGCGTGGTGACGCGTGGCGATATAACCCAGCGCATGGCGCAGAACGGAGATGCAGCCCAAGTATGGCCGATCGGCGATCTGGTGCGAACCAGCGCGGTTGAGGCCTATCCCGACGAACCGCTGCGGGTGATCGTATATCGCATGGTGGAAAAGGGCTGCACGCGAATGCCGGTCGTGGAGCCTGCTACAAGAAAATTTCTAGGCCTGGTCTCGCTCAACGATTTATTGAAGGCACGCTCGCGGCACTTGGAAGAAGAAAGCCGCCGCGAGCGAAGTCTGAAGTTTAAGCTGTTCCATCCTGGAAAGACCGAGGCCAGCGAAATGCCATCCTTTGAAACCGCAACGACGCGTAAAGACACCGAGGCCGACTGAGCTTTCCAAGTGGCCGAGTTGACGGTTTCGACGTTTCCTCGCTCAAGCACCTCCGAACCGACCTGGCATAGTAAAGTAGTAGCACGCCCCCAAATTTGCGGTCTGTGAGGAGCTTTCGATCTGAACCCAGGCATTCGCAACATCGCCATTATTGCCCACGTGGACCACGGCAAGACCACGCTGGTGGACGCCATGCTTCGACAGAGTGGCACATTCCGCGACAACGAGACCGTTGCCGAGCGTGTTATGGACTCCAACGATCTCGAGCGCGAGCGCGGCATCACTATCCTTGCCAAGAACACGGCTGTGTTTTACGCGGGGGTAAAAATCAATATCGTGGACACACCTGGGCATTCCGATTTTGGCGGCGAAGTGGAGCGCGCCCTCAAGATGGTCGATGGCGTCATGCTGCTCGTCGATGCCAGCGAGGGCCCGCTGCCGCAAACTCGCTACGTTCTCAGCAAGGCGCTCGAAGCCAACCTGAAGCCGATTCTCGTCATCAACAAGATCGACCGTCCCGATGCGCGTCCGCAGGAAGTTCTCAATGAGGTTTACGACCTATTTATTGATCTCGACGCCAAGGAAGAACAACTTGACTTCCCTGTTCTCTACACCAATGCCAAAGCGGGCACCGCGGCCGTTCATCAGGGAGCGGCGGGCGAAGACCTGCGTCCCTTGTTCGAGGCGATCGTTGACACGATCCCCGCGCCGCAAGGCGACGCCAGCGGCGCGCTCCAGATTCTGGTCGCAAACCTCGACTACAGCGACTACCTCGGCCGCCTCGCCATAGCGCGCGTTTTTTCCGGCACGTTGAAGACGGGAGAAGACGTCGGCATCGCCAAGCGCGACGGCTCGTTGCAGAAAGTGCGAATCACCAAACTCTTCAGCTTCTCCGGTCTCAAGCGCACCGACATCACGGAAACAGCGTTGGGCGACATCGTCGCCGTCGCCGGCGTTGAAGGCATCACCATCGGCGAAACAATTACCAGCGCCGAGAATCCCGCACCGCTCCCACCCATCGTAATCGACGAGCCGACGATTGCCATGCTGTTCACCATCAATACATCTCCGTTTTGCGGACGCGAAGGCACTTACGTCACTTCGCGCAACCTGCGTGAGCGCCTGGAGAAAGAGCTGCTCACCAATGTCTCGCTGCGCATGGAAGAGACCAGCACTGACTCGTTCAAGGTACTGGGGCGCGGCGAGTTGCAGCTTTCGATTCTGATCGAGATGATGCGCCGCGAGGGCTACGAACTGATGGTCGGCAAGCCCGAGATCGTCACCAAGCGCAGTAAAGAAGATGGCAGGCTGATGGAGCCCGTGGAGCACCTTACTGTCGACATTCCCGAGGAATTCGTCGGCGTGGTCATGGAGCATGTTGGTTCGCGCAAAGGCGAGGTCGCCAACATGCACAATCACGGCTATGGCCGCGTGCGGATCGAATTCCGCGTGCCCAGCCGCGGGCTGATCGGACTGCGCAGCACGCTGCTCACCGACACGCGCGGCACCATCGTCATGAACGCGCTTTTTGACGGCTACATCGAGTGGCAGGGAGAAATTCCGCATCGTCCGACAGGCGCTTTGATCGCCGATCGGCCCGGGCTTACGACCTCCTACGCGCTCTACAATCTTCAGGAGCGCGGAACGCTCTTCGCCGGCCCCGGCGTGGACGTTTACGAAGGTATGATCATCGGAGAAAACGCGAAAGACACGGATCTCGACGTCAACATTGTGCGCGAAAAGAAGCTGACCAACATGCGCGCCTCAACATCTGATGAAGCCATTCGTCTTGTCCCGTACCGCAATCTGAATCTCGAACAGGCTATCGAATTTATCGCCGACGACGAGTTCGTCGAGGTCACGCCGAAATCTCTGCGCCTGCGGAAGAAGACTCTGCAATCGAGCAAACGGAAGCGAGGCTCGATGGTGACCGTGGAAGAACCTTCATAGGGATTCGGGAAGATCCATGGTGCGGCGACTTACGGTCGAGACAGTTTGCTTCGAGGTCATGATCTCTTCGGTGGCCGCAGGGTTCAGCGTTTGGCTTTTTGGGATGGTGCGCAAGTCATTTGGTGCGACCCCGGCCCTGCTATGGGTTGTCCTGACCTGCATCTCACTGGCTTGCGCCGCGATCGTTGGCGTACTTGAATTCACCCGCTGAGTTCCGGGTACAATCCATTCAGGTGGACGCTCCCAACACAAAGCGCCTTCGCATGTTCCTGATCCCATGTAGTTGCGGCGCCAGCTTTGCCGTCTCCGAGGATTACGATCGCTGCGGAATGCACCTCCGCAGTTTCATTCCCTGCCCCAACTGCGGCAAGCGTCACGACCCACGCAATCGCCTGCTAACGCTCGACTATCAGGAGGAACGTTTCTGGAAAGTCGGCGGCTGCTAGCGTTTCGTATCAGGGCATCGATTCAGCAATGCCGAAAATTCGCCAAATTGAATGTCATTCAGGGGCTGGCGATCCGATGCTGACCGTTGAGCCACTTCGCGCCTACGATGTACACTTGCATTACGCGCCCGTAGCTCAGCTGGATAGAGCGGCAGCCTCCGGAGCTGTAGGTCGGGAGTTCGAATCTCTCCGGGCGCGCCAGTTCGTTCCTGTTTCTTTCCACGGCAGCACTCAGTGAGCGCCCAGCAAGATCACCGTCTCCGTCGCAGAGTCGCCCCGCAGAATGCCGATGCGAACTTTCCCGGTTTTGTCGGCCAGTTCAGCGGCCAGCTCCATCGGCGTCCGCACTGCTTTGCCATCTATTGTCTTGACTAGATCGCCGACGTGCAGGGATGCCATCTCCGCGACGCTCCCCGCCTCGATCGACAGAATTCTCGCCCCGTCGAATTCCTGGGGCGCAGCCACGATGCCGAGCTGATGGATTGCCATCCCGCGGCTCGGCACACTCGGCGGGGGCGGAGCGGGCTTATGGGCGGCCCGAGTCCCGGGTTGACCCTCGGACGGCTGACTCTCTGAAGGTTGTTTTTCCGAAGGAGCGGGCGTGGACTTATGCCAGGGCCGTGTCCAGGAACGATGAGACTTGGACTCGGACTCGCCCTTGGGCTCCTTCGGCGGCTTGGGTTCACTCGGAGGAAGCTCGCCGCCAAATCGAAAAGCAAGTCCACCAGAGACACGATAACTTTTTTGGCTGGCAACGCCGTCGGACTGCAAGTGATTGGTGTAGAAAAAATCGCCCGGCCCCAACTGAACTCCAACGTGACGAAAAACCCAATAATCAACGCCAAAGCCCGCCGCTGCCGCCACCGACGTATCGGTCACGGAAACCCCGAAGAGGGGAGAATCCAACCGGTCTCGCCCAACCAAGCCGTGTACAAAGCCTGTGATCCGGCCAGAGCGACTCCCCAAGGTGTAGCGCGGCCCAAACATGTAGGAGAAATTGCTGCAGTTCAAACCGCTGCCCTGGCAATTGCCAAGCTGGTGGCCGCTCAGGTCTGCCTCGACCGCTAGACGAGAAAACAAGTGGACGGAGGCGGACGCATTCCAGCCGTTGAAAGCCAGGCGCTGCGAACCTGTACCCGCGTTAGGGTTCGACGGCATGTCAAAGTTCAGGTACGAGTAACCGCCGAAAAAATCGACTGCCGGTTTGTTCTGAGCGGAAGAAATGCCTAGAAGAAAGAGGGCTGCCAGAGCTACACGGATAAGTTTTCTCATGTTCCTATTACTGCGCCTCCCCGAGCCGCAAGAAATGCCACAACCGGATGAACATAAGATCGAACTGGCAACCAGGAGTATGACCCGGGGCCCAGCCCAGCCAGGGACGACGTACTCTCCAGGTCGGGCCTGCTTTACATCGAGACTGCACAAAATTACGGCGAATCACTTATTATCATTGCCGCGCGGAGAAAAGGCAAATGGGGTTAGACGCGCCCGCGGGAAAGCAGCGACCCGAGAAGCACCGTAAGAATGCTTGGACACGAGACCATGCTTCCTCGGCAATCTCGCCGGCCAGTCAGGCATCTGCCTGCAATTCCGGGATCGCTGCTGCAACTTTAGAACGTGATCCGTACTCCAAACTCCATTTGCCGCGGAGCTCCGTTCGCATACGTGCCGGAACCGGCCAGAACCCGGTCCAGCCGCGTAGTACAGAAGGTGGATGAGGAGCCGCAGAATCCCGCCGAACTCGCGTTGTTCACCGAACTGCCGGGCGCGCCGTCCAGCACGCCGGATAACTGGTTCCCCGCGCCCCCGAAGTTAGCGAAGTTGAAAACGTTAAACAAGGATGCATTCGGCTCCAGCGTCACCCGCTCCCCTACCCGGAAGGGCCAACTCAGCCGCAGATCGATCGTCTTCAGCCAGGTTGCTTCCGCCGAATGCCCTGGCAGCCCTTGAACCAGTGGCGAATAAGCGCCCAGCGCATGCAGTTGCGTCCCGCTAAATAGACCGCTGTTGACCAGTACTTGACCCGCCGGCGTCAATCTTCCGGCGAAGTTGGTGTTGTAAGACGCGATGGCTTTAGTCAAATTGCTGGTCGAGTATTTTCCCGTGCTTCCAATATTCGTTGCGGGCAAAAGATCGCCCACCGTGCCGTCACCGGTAATATCGCTGCGGAAGATTTCCCCCGCCACTCCGCCCCCGTCCTGCTGCGGAACATACAGGCTCAGCGGAAGGGGCGACCCCAGATGCACAATCGTCGAAAGGCGCAGCCCGTGCGGCAACTGCGCCGTGGGAATGAACGTAAACTGGTGCGTCCGGTCCAATCCCGACGACCCGAAATGTTGCAGGTGCGGCCGGTTGTAATCTTCCGCTACGTTCAGGATCGAATAATCGCCGCCGCTGCCGTTCGGCTCCGCCAGGTTGGTGCGATAGCGGGAGAGCGCATACGCAATCGCTATGTCGAGCTGCCGTACGCGCCGCACTGGGTTCCCTATGCTTGTCTTGTAGGCCAGATGAACGCCCTCATACCTCGAGCGCCCGCTGGGAAAGTACATGACGTTCGAGCCCACCGCCGGGTTGATCCCGCCGAAGGACGCTTGCATCGGCTTCCCCGCGACATTCAGCTTCCCCAAAACCGAGCACGGAAACGGTCCGCAGAATGCGTTCGACGAATCCAGACCGTTGCGCGCGAAATCGGTAATGGACGCTCCCGGCACGGCGGCCAAATAGCATGTCACGACATCCTGCGAGCCGCCTGGGAGGGAACCGGATCCTGCGTACGTCGCTGGCCCGCATCCTGCGTTTGCCACCGTTGCGGTGATCGCATCCAGTTCCGCCTGATAGGTATTGAGCAACGGGTTTAGATTGTTGCCGTCCGTCAGAAAGCTCGAGTCCCCGACGTGGTTGGTATCAATCCCCAACGGAAACTGCGTGCCGATCTCCCGTACGTAGTCGATGGAGAACATACCGCGTTCTCCAATCTGTTTCTGAATTCCGAAGTCCATGTGCAGCACGCGCGGCGTCTTGAAACCGGGCGCCAGCATGCCCCCAAAATTCGCCACGCTGTTCGCCAGCGAGTACACGTTCTGCCCGCCCGTAACCGCCGACTGCGCCGCAAGAAACTGCGCTTGCAAGTCCTGGATCGCCTGGGAGACGACTACAGGTTGCTGAACTGCGTTGACAATCGTGCCCCCAATCGGAGCACCGCAGATTTGCGAGATGGAGACCTGGTCCGTGGCGACGGAGCTCACCACCGAGCCGTCCGGAAACAGCACCGCCCCCGCCGGACACAGCGTCAGGCTGCGGTTATACTGCCCGTTCGACAAGCGGTTGATGCGATCCTGGTATGCATTCTGCAGCAGAAAGTTGTCATAGAACATTCCCGCGCTCGCCCGCACCACCGTCCGCCCATTGTGTCCCGGGTCCCACGCCACGCCGAATTGCGGAGCAAAATTCCAATTCGGCTGGGTCACGCTCTGGCCGAGAGACTGATGCAGGGGGCCCGGCGGGATCGCGTTCGGTATCAGGCCAAATTGATCGAGAATCAAACCGCTCGTACACGGTGGACTCTTCACGATCGTGGTGTTGATCGCCGAACATGGCGTCGCCGGCACGTCGCTGTTCGTGCGCCCGCTGTCGCGCACGTAGTTCACGCCAAAGCTGATATTCAGGTTCGGGAACAGATTGAAGGTGTCGCCCACGTAGCCCTCGATGCGCGTGTCGAAGTGACCGCCCGTCGAGCGGTTGAAGGCCGAGTTCTCGCTGAAATTTCCGCGGCCGTTGAAAATCGTGACCGTGCCCACGGGATAGTTCAACGGATTGTCCGCGGCGCCACGGGGATCGCCCGGAATAATCGGTAACAGGCCCGGATTGTTATTGATGGCATTGATCACGTCGATTCCGTTCGAACTGGTCACCGCCGCATAATTTCCCGGCGCATAAAAATCTCCCTGCGTGAAGCGATGAACCGCTCCCCCAAAACGTATCGTGTGATTGACTTTGTAAACCGTGCTGCTGTCGTAGCGCCCAAAAAGGTCGCGCTGAATCGTCTGCCGCGGACCCGCCACGCTCGGCCCGAATGCCGTCGATCCAATCTGGATGTGGAGCAAAGGCGCCCCCGGCACGATTGTCGAATCGCTCAGCGCGGGTTGGATCGCGTTCACTATTTTCTGATAACCGAAGCGCGCGCTGTTCACAAACCGTCCCCGGTTCCAGTCCACCCCGGCAACCGCCGCCGGAACGTTCAACTGATTGCGGAAATTCGACTGGCTGTCCGGCGGCCCGATCTGGTTCGCGTTGTCGTAGCTGTATCGCACAAACCATTTCATGTCGTCGCTGAGGTTGTAGTCCAGTCGGGCCGTCAGCATGTTCTCGCGAAAATAAGCGCTCCGCAGACTGGTGCCATTGAAAGCCGGAAATCCCGCCGTCGCCGGCAAAATCAAATCCTGCGATGCGATCGGCAACACTCCATCCTGTTTGGTGCGCTCCCCGCCAAGGAATAGAAACGCCTTCTCACGGATCACTGCGCCGCCCGCTCCAAATCCATATTGCTGCCGGCTGTATTTCGGATTGCCCGATGGAAATCCCGCGAGACCAGCGGCCCGGTCGCGCAGATTGCCAAACAGGTCGCCGTGCCATTCATCTCCTCCGGAGCGCGTGGTCACTCGCACAGCCCCGCTCGCGTTCAGCGACTGAAACAGCTCCGGGGTGACCCGCGAGACAATCACTTCTCGCACCGCATCCGCAGGCAGACTCAGCGCGGACCCACCCTTGGTCTCATCCATCGCCTCGACTTCGTCCACGTCGTAGTGCGTGGTGCGCCCCAGTTGGCTGTTGATCGAGAGCGATTGGGTCCCACTCTTGCCCGCATCGAAAATCCTTCCATCCACCGCCTGCACGCCCGGTTCAAGCTGTCCCGCATTCAGATAGTTCCGCCCGTTAATCGGTAACCTGTCGGCAATATCGCCATCGAACTTGCTCTCCAGCCGCAACGGCCCCGGACTGATCCACTCCAGCTTGAAATCCGCCGTCGCCGCCGCCCCTAGCGCCACCGTGACGCTGGTCTCGACCGGCAGCATGTCCCGGCCGTCCGCCCGCACCACATAAGCGCCCGGCGGGACCGGCTCAGAAAGGTATGTCCCGTCCTTGCCGGAGCGCGTCACGCCCTTGGTGTCGGTGGCCGCCGAGCTGTACGAAACCCGCGCTCCTTCCACGGGATTGCCGCTGCTGTCCCGCACCGTACCTTCAATGGTGCCGGTTGTCGGATTTTCCGGAGTCTCTTCCTGCGCCCACAACGAAACTGTAAGCGCCAAAACGACGAAGGCAGCAGGGAGCAACAGGCCAGTGCGAACGAGCAGAGAACGACGAACCATCACGCCAGAGCAATCCGACAAATTGACACTCTCCTGGGAGCAGAACCTCAAGTAGAACCGGGAAGCGATTCTGCGTTGAAGGGTCTAGTTTTCCACTGCAATGATTTTCGATTGAAATCGAATAAAACAGTTTACTAGATGCGCCCACATCCCCGTGGCGCTGTACGCTCTTTTCGCCCTGTAGAGACGGGCCTGCCCCGTCTCCCGAGACGCGCCGAGCCTGTCTCTACCAGTCATTGTTCAGAATGTTCCCTTCCGCGTGTAGTACCCCGCCCGGTAGTGCGGCTGATAAGGACCTCCTGTCGGGGTCTTCGTGAGGTCCACCCGCAGTTGACGAAATTCGGAATCCGAATAGCGCGCGGACGGATAGTACGCCAGCAGATATTGCGTCCGCAGTTCGTCGCTGATCTTCTGGAATGCTTCGTCCAATTGCCCAGCCGACGTGGCGTAGTAGTACTTCCCGCCCGTGTCCCCTGAAATCTGAATCAGCGCGTGCTCGCCGCCCGTGTCCCGTCCCGCGTCCGCTTCGATGGGCACGATGATGATGCTATAAATAATCGCTTCCGACTCCTGGGCCGCGCGCAGCGCCTCTTTGTAGTCCACCTGGCTCACCGTGTCTCCGCCATCCGTGATCACCACCATCACCTTTCTGCCCTGCCGCCGGCTCAGCGCCTGCGATCCCAGAAACACCGCGTCGTACAGCGCCGTCGCCGAGCCATTGCGAATCTTGTCGATCCCGGCGTCGATCTTTTTCAAATCGGACGTGAACGGCACCACCTCGTTCACTTCCTCGCTGAACTTGTACAAGGCCAGGCCATCCTGCGGCCGCACAATTGCGTGCGCAAACTTGCGCGCCGAGACCAACTCCAGCGGCAGATCTTTTCTGGTGCTCAGGCTGGTATCCACCGCCAGCACAATCGACAGCGGCAGCGCCGATTCCCGGCTGAAGATGGCGATCTTCTGCTCTTTGCCATCTTCCTTAAGCAGAAAATTTTCTCTCTGCAGGTTCGCCACCGGAGCCCCGTGCGCATCCGTCACCGTCACGAACACGTTGACCAGCCTCACGTCCACTTTGATCGTCGTTTCCGGCTCCTGCGCCGGCAACGGGCCGTGGGTGCAAATGATTGAGAGGAAGACGAATAAGGCGCGCTGGATTCGCTTCATAATGAGAGTCAGTTACTTGGATGCAGGCTGCTCCCCCGCCGTGCTGCGAGGCCGTCGGATTTCCTCGGGAAACGCCTCACCGTCCGCCCACACGGCGCCGTCTTCAAAGTATTCTTTCTTCCAGATTGGAACCGTCTTCTTCAGCGTGTCAATGATCCATCGGCAGGCCTCAAACGCCCCGCCCCGATGTTCCGCCGCCACCACAATCAGCACGCTTGTCTCCCCAATCTCCAGCCGACCCAGCCGATGGACGATCGACACTCCCCGCACCCCAAAACGGGCCCGCGCCTCCAGCGCCAGAGACTCCATCTGCTTCAGCGCCATCGCTTCATAGGCCTCATAGTCCAGATAGAGTGTGCGCCGTCCACGCGTGTTGTCCCGCACGACGCCGTCAAAAATCACCGCCGCACCATCCGCCGGCTGAATCAGTCGCCCAACCACAGCCTCCGTATCAATCCGCTCGCGGACAATCCGAACCTCGCCGGCAACATCGCCCTCCGACGACCCACCACTCACCGGCGGCAACAGCCCGACTTCATCGCCCTCTCTGAGCACGCGATCCGCTCCCGAATATTCCTGGTTCACTGAAATCGCCGCCGCCGGTATGACCGCCTCCAACCGCGGCGCTTCTCGCGCATAATGGAGGAGTACTTCTCGCACCCGGGCCCCTTCCGGCAGATCAACCGTGTCCGAAGCCCGTCCGGCCAGGTCCTTCAGAACTCCAAAAAAAAGCACGCTAATCTTCATCTGGATACCGGGTACTGGGTATTGGGTAGTGGCAACTGATTAAACAAGTGTAGCGCGCTTCATCCCAAAGGACTTGTCCCTGCGTCGACTCGTCCGGGTCCCCCCTCCCGGTCGTTCCATTACCTCCGTAATCGTGCATCGGGTCACTTTCACGCTTAATCTTACGTTACTAACACTCCCTACCGAGAGGAGCTTGGTTATCGCCAACGGCGCTCAAATCGATGCCGACCGCAGCGCGTCCGCCCGGTCTTTCCTCCACAGCCTCAATATTTTGATCAAGTACACCCGGCTGTATGGAGTGAAACATAAGCGCACCGAGGGCCAGTTTCAGACCACCTGGAACGAGCTCCAACAAGCGCTGCCCACGAGTGGTGACACTGGCTTTCTGCTTGGCGTCTCCGACAATAAACTTCTTCTCGACGGCATCCCGCTCGAAACCGGACAGGCCGAGCGCAGCTTCGCTCAGCTGCTGACCGCCGCTGGGCTCTCCAGCATCCTGTTTTCCAACAAGGTCACGCTCGACGACTTTACGCGCTTGGTCCGCGCCTTTGCCATGGGTGGCTCCAAAGCGCAGGATTTTGCCAAGCAGCTTAAGGACACCCTCGGCGATAACAAGAATTCTTCCATCCGCATCAATGAAGTCAAGTTCGTCGCCGCCGATCCTGCCACGGGCGAGATTTCCATGGCTGCCCAAATCGCCGCTCAGGCCCTCGGCCCCGAAGCCAAAGCGTGGCTCAACGATCCGCAAAAGCTTCTGCAATTGATCGCCGCCGCCCAGGGGGCGAGCGCCGGCGGTTCCGGCGCGCCCGGTGGGGCGCCCCTCGGCAGCGTTCCGAGCGTCCCCATTCCCGGCGGCGCGGCCTCAGGCGGTTCTTCGGGTGGATCGTCGCCCGGAACCTGGACCGGCGGCGTCGTTCCCCTACAGGAAGAGGAAGTCATCGAGACTATTCGCCTGCTCACCCATTTTGGCCAGGCGATGCAGGGTCCCGAAGCTTCTCCGGAAACTCTCCAGGTCGAACTTAGCAAGGCTCCCGAAGGCGCTAAGGTCAATCTCGCTCAGTTGCTCGAAAGTCTGGCCAAACAGACTTCTCAGAACGACAGCGACGAAAGCAAAGACACCCCGCTTCTGATGAAGGCCGCCGAGAGCATGGCCATCAAGTTTGCGCTCGACCGGTACCAGAAAGGCGATGTCAAGGTCAACGCCGTCCACGACATGATGGAGCACATGAGCCGGCAGATGGACACGCTCCGCCAGATCCTGCGCGTCCAGGAAGATAAGATGTCCAAGGCCGGCATCCTGATCGAGTCTCATGCCGACATTCTCGACCGCATGTTCTGGGCTGAGATTCCGGAGGCCGGCAAGAAAAGCGTTCTGCTCTCCAGCGAAGCTGCCTGCGTGCCACCCCGCAATATTCGCCAGTTCCTCGAAATCCTCCTGGAGCGCAGCGACAATGAGATTGCCTCCAAGATTCTCTCCAATTATTGCAGCGGCCTCGACGGCAAAGATGCCGAGCCCCGCCGCAAGACCGCCATTGGCCTGGCTCAACTCGCTGACCTCTATGCCCTCGCTCCGGGCGAAGTCATGCCCAATGCCCTCGCCACCATCGGCCACCATCTGGCTAATGAACACGACCCCGAGATCCAGAGCCTGCTGAGTGCCGCTTTCGCGCGCTTCGGGCAGGAGGCCTGCGCCCGAAAAAAGTACACAGCCGTCGCCGAACTCTGCGACGCACTCGAAAAAGTGGCCCAGCAGCGGCCTGCCATGGTGCAGGACCTCCGCTCCCGCATCGGCATCGAAAACCGCCTGCCCGAAATGATCGAGGAAGCTATCAACGCCAATGAGGTGCCCGAGGACCTGGTTAACGTGCTGCAACAGCTTCCCAGAAATTCCATCGAGCATCTCGCCGATCGTTTCTTCCGCTCCCAGAGACGCATCGAATGCGACCGCATCGTCGAACTCGCCGGCGAGCTCGGACAACCCGGTATCGACGACCTGCGCGAGATTCTGCGCACCGGCCAGCCCCGCCAGGCTGCCTCCAGCGTCGGCCTCTTGAGCCGCCTCGCAGTCACCACGCTGATCGAGTTGCTCCCCTCGCGCATGAGCGAGTTCAATCGCTTTTATCAGGACATCAT
>Ga0187817_10000007_pt1 | contig 60883 bp, 54 predicted proteins | sample NC_wetland_sal_i_17_FD_132431 | JGI IMG/M metagenome (GOLD analysis project Ga0187817, IMG submission 132431) | Wetland sediment microbial communities from Neuse River Estuary, North Carolina, USA - SO4_2 | ecosystem: Environmental > Aquatic > Freshwater > Wetlands > Sediment | place: USA... | reverse complement strand
GGCGATGATCTGTTCTTCGTTGAATCGACTCTTGCGCACGACTCCTCCTCTCTGGCCCTGAGCGGGCCATCGTAAATGGAGAAGTCACATTTCGACTGGACTAATTTCCGGGGGGCAGGTCACAATCGGTCGCTAGCAAACTCTGGGAATACCTCACAAAGGTCGTCTAGCTTCATATCCAAACACACATTGTGGACCGGGATACGCTTAAAGACTCCGAACAAATCCTTTACGAAGTCATCACGCTCGTCATGACTCCATCCTTGGAATTCTTTACGTCTCCCGCTGCAATCCGATGCGTGATAGCGGGAAATCGGCGGGCGATGTTGCCTTTTAAGTTTGCGATTGATTGATTCCAAGCGGAGTCGCCAAATACGCTCTAATTCTCCCCAGTCTTTCCCCATGAGAGTAAGACAAGCAACAGCGAAAATCTTTTGATCCTTGTCAAAGCTCTCGTCGATGTAGCCGCGAAAGACCACAAAAGCACCATTCCTCACGCCGAGAGGATTGAATCCTCCCCATAATTCTCTCAGCGGAATATACTCGCTAGAGGCTTTGTCACCGAAATTTCTCACTTTTTCTGTGGCCTAAATATCCTGCGACTACAATCACAATGTAAAAGTGGAAAAGTCGAAAGGCCCGGGTGCTGGAAATGTATGCAGAGTCATTGTGGAATCTGAAAGCATCCCCCTTCCTTGACACCCTCGCCAGCGCTCCCTAGAATTCCATTAGGCTTGGGTGGAATCTTAATCTAAGCCACTGCATCTAAAGAATTTAGAGGAGCGGTTTCCGACTCCCACTGATCGCAGAAGGCGCGATGAGTGGGGCACCCTCTCCTTATTGTTTAGGGACTTATGCCAGCAGGGCCAGCGGGCGGACGGGAACGGGAAATTCTTACCGCCATTGTCGAGACATTTATTGCCAGCGGAGAGCCGGTGGGATCGCGGACGCTGGCTCGCTCCAGCCGCGAGGGGCTTAGTGCGGCTACGATCCGGAATGTGATGGCGGATCTGGCGGAGGCGGGATTTCTGGAGCAGCCTCATGCTTCGGCGGGACGCGTGCCTACGGCGGAGGCTTATCGGTATTACGTCGAGCAGCTTAGTGGCGAGGCGCATCTTTCGCACGAGAACCAGAGCATCATTCAGGACACTTTAACTGGCGTTACCGATGTGGCGGAGTTCATGGAGCGGACTTCGCATGTGCTCTCGCTGATTTCGCATAGCGTTGGGGTTACGGTGGCTTCGAGCGGTCCTCGGAATGCTTTGGAGCATGTTTACTTTTCCCGGCTGGGCGATCAGAAGGTGCTGGCGGTGGTGGTCACGCGTTCGGGAGTGGTGCGGGATCGCGTGCTGCGGCTGGATATTCCGCAATCCGATCTTGATTTGGCGGCGCGCTACATCAATGAAAATTTTCGCGGCTGGACTATGGGCGACATGCGTGCCGAGCTGGCCCGGCGTCTGGAAAAAGAACGTAGCGAATATGACCGGCTGATGAAGTCGATTGAGCAGCTTTATCAGCAGGGGGCGCTGGCTTCGACCGATGATGCGCAGGCGGTGTTTGTGGAAGGCGCGGCGAACCTGGTGACTGGCAAGGAGGATCGGGCTCGCCTGCAGGATATGCTGCGCACGCTCGAGGAAAAAGAGAAAGTGGTGAAGCTGCTCAGCGCTTATCTGGACACTCGGCAGGAAGCGGTGCGGGTGGTGATTGGGCTGGAGGAGGCTTTGCCGGCCTCGAATTTGCAGAATTTTGTGCTGATTGGGGCTCCGGCGCGGGTGGGTGGGGAAGTGATGGGGTCGCTGGCGGTGATTGGACCTACGCGGCTGGATTATCAGCACACCATGTCGGCGGTATCGTACATCGCGCGGCTGTTTGACAAACTTTTGAATGAATCGGAGTAAGCGAGCGGTATGAGGAAGGGAAACGGGAAAACTGAAGCCAACCTTGATCTGGAACCTCAGGATCTGGAGCACGAGCTTCCGGCGGCGGAAGGCGGCGAAGAAGCTGCGCCTGACACGGTCGGGACAAAACCAGCGGAGGCGGACGCGGCATCGGAAATCGAACAGCTGAAAGGCGAGCGTGACGCGCTGCTGGACCGGCTGGCCCGTTTGCAGGCGGAATTTGACAATGCCCGCAAGCGGGCGTCTCGGGAACAGCAGGATTTCCGTGAATTCGCCGCGGCCGATGTCATCAAGAACGTTCTGCCGATTCTCGACAGTTTCGAGCGGGCGCTGAAGACGAGCGGCGGCTCCTCCGAGTTCCGAAACGGCGTTGAGCTTATCTACCGTCAATTTCAGGATGCGTTGCAGAAAATTGGAGTGCAGCCGATTGCGGCGATGGGGCAGGTGTTCGATCCCCGAGTGCACGAAGCAGTCGAAATGGTGGATACCAACGAGGTCGCGGATCATCATGTGTTCGACGAACTGCAGCGCGGGTACAAGTACAAGGATAGGCTGCTGCGTCCGGCGATGGTGCGGGTGGCGCGGAATAGCAGGGGATAGGTAGCCCCGTGGATTCATGACAGATGTTTGGATGTCAGCGAAGTCAACTACACAGGTCCTTCGCTTCGCTCAGGATGACAAAGTGGCGGGTTTCTAAGTGGTAAGTGGGGGAGTTTCTGGCCGCTAATACGAAACGCGATTATTACGAGGTACTCGGTGTTACCCGTACGGCCACCGAGATTGAAATCAAGAGCGCTTACCGCAAGCTGGCGATGACGTACCACCCTGATCGCAATCCCAACAATCCTGACGCGGAAGAGAAGTTCAAGGAGATCACGGAAGCGTACGCAATTCTCGCCGACAGCGAGAAGCGGTCTTTGTATGACCGCTTCGGACACGCCGGGGTGGGCGGCAGCGCGGCCGGTCCCGCCGGATTCGACCCCGCCATCTTCCAGGATTTCGGCGACATTTTTGGAGACATGTTCGGGTTCGGCGACCTGTTCGGACAGAGCGGGCGTCGTCGGAGCCGGGCCCAGCGCGGAGCCGATCTTCGGGAAGACTTGAATCTGGAATTTGATGAGGCCGTGTTCGGCGTCGAGAAGCAGGTGAGCGTCCGTCGCCATGAGGCCTGCGACGCGTGCCGAGGGTCGGGCGCGGCGCCGGGGAAAGCTCCGGTCACTTGCCGGTCGTGCAATGGGCGAGGCCAGGTGAGGTATCAGCAAGGCTTCTTCAGCGTTGCCCGAACCTGCCCAACCTGTCAGGGCGCGGGCAGCGTCATCACCGATCCGTGTTCGAAGTGCAAAGGCGAAGGCCGCTTGCTGCGCGAGCGCGTGGTGGAAGCGAAAGTGCCCGCGGGAGTCGAGGACGGCACGCGAATTCGGTTCAGCGGGCTGGGCGAAGCGGGCGCGTTCGGCGGGCCGGCCGGAGATTTGTATGTCGTACTGCACGTCAAAGAGCATGCTTTCTTTGAGCGCGAAGGTAACGACTTGCATTGCGTAGTCCCGATCTCATTTCCGCAAGCCGCCCTGGGCACAGAGATTATGGTTCCGACGCTGGAGGGAGAACACAGGCTGAAGATTCCCGAAGGCACGCAGTCGGGAACCTCGTTTCGCATACGGAACAAGGGAGTGCCGGTACTCAATGGGCACGGCAAAGGCGATCTTTACATCGAGGTGCGAATCCAGACGCCGGGGAAACTGAGCAAACGGCAGCGCGAGTTGTTGGCCGAATTGGGGCAACTGTCTCCGGTGGAAAACAAGCCGCAGAGCCGGTCGCTGTTGGGGCGGGTGAAGGACATGTTTGTTTAGAAGCAGGTGTCAGGTCTCAGGTCTCAGGTGTCAGGTTTCGGAATCGAGCTCCTTGCTGTTTACCCAATGAATAGGCCTTTCCTGACACCTGAGACCTGACACCTTCCTTATGACACGACGCCGCTGGATCGCTGACGAGGCTACTGGAGATACGGCTGCTCTTGTGGGCGAACATGCCGCGCATCTTGCTCGCGTGCTGCGAGCTGAAATCGGGCAGGAATTCGACATTGCTACCGGGGATGAGGTTCGGCGCGGGAGCATCACTGCTATCTCCTCCGATCGGGTTGAGTTCGCGCTTGGCAAAATCTCAACCACTGGGGGTACAGAGGTACACAGGGGAGAACCGAATGAGGGGGAACTGAGGCGCGCCCCAGAGATCACGCTCGCTCTCGCCATCTTCAAGTTCGACCGGATGGAGTGGGCGATTGAGAAGTGTACGGAGATTGGGGTGGCTCGCATCATTCCGGTCATCGCGCGCCGGACGGATGCTCGTCTGGCTGCCGCTGCTGTGAAGCGACGCGAACGCTGGCAGCGGATTGTGCGTCAGGCGGCTGAGCAGTCGCGGAGGGCGTCAGCTCCCGAGGTTGCGGCACCGGTCAAATTGAAGGAACTTTCCGGGGTTCTTCCCACGGGCGAACTTACCCGCGTCGTTCTTGCCGTGTCGGAAGAGGACGCGCGGCTGGGAGAAGTTTTGCAGTCTCGACCGCCGGAAGTCGTGCTTGCCGTGGGTCCCGAAGGGGGATGGGCTTCCGGGGAGCTCTCGTGGTTTTTTGAAACGGGATGGGTCGCGGCGTCGCTTGGCAACTCGATCCTGCGAACGGAGACGGCGGCGATTGTTGGGACAGCCCTCGCGCTGGAAGCACTGCGGTGATTCCTCAGGAGTCGTGAACGCCGATGCCCAGGCCCTAAAGAGTGGGTGAGAACTCGTCCGTCTTTCCAGAGTCTGTGTCGTAGCTTCTCTTTCGCCCCGTTGGGGCTTGCCCTCGGTCCATTTTCTACCCACTGCTTGCGCCGTGGGCTGCATTCTTACGCCGCTTCGCGGCTTCGATGATATTCTCCGGCTAGTGACCGCTACTGCTTCAATTGCGACGAAGATTGTTCCCGATGAGCGACAGCGGGAAGCCATCGGACACGTTCATGGCCCAATGCTGGTGATTGCCGGCGCGGGTACGGGGAAGACTACTGTCCTCACACAACGCGTGGCCAACTTGATCCGCGACGGGCACGCCCGGCCTGACGAGATTCTTGCGCTCACTTATACCGACAATTCCGCAGCGGAGATGATGGCCCGCGTCCGGGAGGAACTGAAGGGGGCCGGCATTGAGGGTCTGCAGGCCTGCACATTTCATGCGTGGTGCTACGGGCTGCTGCAACGCCGAGGCGCTGGGTTTGGCGTGCTCGACGAAAAAGATCTCTGGGTGTTCCTGCGCCGCCGGATTCGCGACCTGCGACTGAAACACTTTGTGCGCGCCGCCAACGTGGGGCAATTCCTAGACAGCCTGCTCGAGTTCATGAGCCGTTGCCAGGACGAACTGGTTGGCCCGGCAGAATACGCACGTTATGTAGAGCGACTGGAACGCGGCGAGGTCCCGCTTCCCCGGGTTGCGGGATCGAAGAAGCAGGCGGAGTTGGAAGAGGCGGAGATTCTGGAGCGATGCCGGGAAATCGCGCACGTTTTCGCCACCGTGGAGAACATGCTTCGGGAAAAGAAGCTGGGCACCTTCGGCCACATGATCACTGGGGCCTATCAGTTGCTGAAGGATGATCCGACGTTGCTTGCGGAAGAACGGCTCCGCACCCGCTTCGTGCTGGTGGACGAATTTCAGGATGCGAACTTTGCCCAGGTTGAAATTCTCTCTCTGCTCGCGGGGACGACGGCGAACGTTTTTGCGGTGGGCGATCCGGATCAGGCGATTTACCAGTTCCGGGGCGCTTCGAGCGAAGCGTTCACGCTGTTTATGAGGAATTTTCCCGCGGCGCGAGTGGTTGTGCTGGGAAAGAACCGGCGCTCGCTCCCACCGATTCTCGGCTGCGCTTTTGGCATTGTGAACGAGAACTCTCCGGTATTTGCACAAAAAGGAATAGCCGTTTCCTACCAGCGGAGGCCGCTGGAATCGCAGCGCGACGAGGAGGCGAAGCTAAAAGGCGAGAGTCTGGCCGCGCCGCCGGTTGAAATTCTTACCTGGAGGGATAAGGAAGTTGAGGCCGCCGACCTTGCGCGCCGAATCCAGAAGAAGCGCAAAGAGCAGCACTGCAGTTGGAAAGAATTTGCCGTGCTTTATCGTCAGCACAACCATCGCGATGAGCTGGTCCATGAACTCGCCGAGCGCGGCATTCCATTTGCGATTGAAGGGCTAGACGTTCTCGACACGCCCGAGGTTCGCGATGTGGTGGCTTGCCTGACTTCGGCTGTGTCTCCTAACGATGCCGCCAGCCTGTTTCGTGTGGCGGCGCTGCCGCAGTTCAGGATCGAAGCGACGGAGCTGCGGGCGGCGATGCGGGCGGTGCGGCGTCAGGACCTCGATCTGCGCACGGTGTTGGGACGGTTGCCGAACGGGGGGGCGGTGCTGGAAAGCGTGGAGAAGGTGCACCGAGAAGTAGAGGAGGAGGGGGTTCGCGCGGAGGATGCGGTGAACGTTGTGATCCGGTACTTCGCGCTGCCGCGGTTGCCATTGGTGGTTGCGTTTCTGAAGTTTGTGGAAGCGTGGCAGAAGAAGGCGATTGCGGAAATTGGGAGCCCCGCGGAATTTCTCGATTACCTCGATTACTATGTGCAGGCACGAGGCACGATTCCGCTTCCTCGCAGCCTCGATGACGCGGTGCAGTTGTTCACGGCGCATGCCGCCAAGGGACTTGAGTTCCGGCACGTGGCCATCCTGCGCGGCTCTTCGACTTGGTTCCCAACGGCGTATAGGGAGCCGCTGGTTGCGTTTCCCGCGGAACTGCGCAGGTCGGATACGTCTTTGCACGACGACAAAGTACTGCACGAAGAGGAAGAGCGCCGCCTTTTCTACGTAGCCATGACGCGCGCCAAGGACACGCTGTCGATTTATGCGCACCAGGGTCGGGGCAAGAAAGATCCTAAGCCCACGCAGTTTCTGCGCGAGTTTATGATTCACCCGGCTTACAGGAGATTCTGGTCCACCCGCTCAGCCGCGGCGGTGCAGGACACTTTATTCGCCGAAGAAGAACAGAGAATCGCGGTGCCGCAATCGAACGTCGCTGCGTGGCTGCTCATGCAGCCGTCGGCGAGTTTCATCGCCGGACTGAGTGCGTCGGCGATCGAAATCTATGAAGAGTGTCCGCTGCGCTTCAAGCTCGAACGGGGGTGGAATCTGCCGCGCGATGTGCCCGCCGCGCTGCATTACGGATCGGCCATGCACGGCGTATTGCGTACCTTCTATGACGCGCAGCGCTATCAACGGGAGATCGGCGGCGACGATTTGCTGGAAGAGTTCCGGTCGGCTCTGGCTTTGGCGGGAATCGCCGACCGCTATCAGTATGAGTTGTATTTGCGGCAGGGACTGGAACAGCTGCGGCAGTTCTTCGAGGTGGCACGCAGCGCGCCGCCGCCGGAGGTCGTCGAGACCGAGCTCAAGTTTGAACTGCAAGTGGGTTCGGCGAAATTGACCGGGCGCGTAGATCGTATCGACCGCACCGGTCCGGACACGGTGGCCATCGTGGACTACAAGACTGGCAAGGCGAGATCGCAAGAGGATGCCGACGAGAGCCTACAACTTTCGTTGTATGCGCTGGCGGCCAGGGAGGCGTGGGGAAAGCACGCGGAACGTCTGATCTTCCATAACCTCGAAAACAATATCGCCATCTGTACCACGCGGAACGACGGCGAGTTGGAAGCGGCGAAATTGCGCGTGCAAAAAGCGGCGGACGGAATTGCGCAGGGAAAGTTTTCCGCGAAGCCGGGATATCACTGCGCGTATTGTCCCTACCGCAATCTCTGTCCGGCGACGGAGAAAGTGGTGGTGGCTCCAGCGAAGAGATCGGGGCCTCGGGCCAACTAGTGCCGAGGTGTTCCAGGCGGAATTGGCGATGCGGCGAAGAGCTTGAACCACAGGGGACACAGAGGAGCGCAGACGAGAGATTTCTGGCTGGAAAGCGATTTTGGGAATCAGAGCCGCAAAAACTTTGGGGACGCTCATCGCGTCCCCTTTGTCGTTGCCTGTTGCAAGTGCTTAGTGTTTCTTCTTCTTTGCTTTCTTCTTGGTTGCCATGGATCTATTCTCCCTTTCCATTCTTCATGGAATTTCGCAACGGTGATCTGTTGCAACTGTTTGAATGTATAGAGTCAACGCAGAACGAAGTCAAGAGAAAAATGAATGAAGTAGGCGAGTGCGACGACGCACCAAAGTCACCTGAGAGATGCGCGAGCGCAGAAAAAGTTTGCATGATGTCGAAAATCGCTCGAGCATCGCTCGCAACTCTTCGATCTTCGCTGTTCTCCACGCGCGTACCGCTGTAAAGGACAGCGTCTTTGCGATGTGGGCGCGATTGGACCGTGGTGAAACTTCGCGGCAGCTTCCGCGATCTATAATGAGAGACGATTTCCTGGCGACGCATTGCGGGAAGGAGCGCATTTATGGCTGGTTTGAATGAGGTTGTGATCATTGCGGGATGCCGCACGCCGATTGGAAAATTTCAGGGAAGTCTGAGTGATCTGAGCGCTCCGCAGATCGGCGCGGTTGCGGTGCGCGAGGCCGTCAAGCGGGCGAATCTCGAACCGCAGCAGGTCGATGAGTGCATCATGGGCAACGTTGTGTCGGCCGGGCTCGGGCAAAACCCGGCGCGGCAGGCAGCGTTGTTCGGCGGGCTATCACCGGAAGTGGGTGCCATGACCATCAACAAGGTGTGCGGCTCGGGATTGAAAGCGGTTGCCCTGGCGGCGCAGGCCATCGAGACCGGCAACAGCTCGATCGTGGTTGCCGGGGGCATGGAGTCAATGACCAACGCGCCTTATCTGCTGCCGAACGCGCGCAAGGGATATCGTCTGGGCAACGGACAACTGGTCGACTCTATGGTGCATGACGGGCTGTGGGATATTTACAACGACTATCACATGGGTCTGACGGGGGAGAACGTCGCGGAAAAATACGGCATCACCCGCGAGGAGCAGGACGAGTTTGCGGTCAACTCGCATCGCAAGGCCATCGCCGCGCAAAAGGAGTGCCGCTTCAAGTCGCAGATTGTTCCCGTCGAAATTCCAGCCAAGAAAAAAGGCCAGCCGCCTGTGATCTTTGACAAGGACGAAGGGCCGCGCGAGGACACGACCATTGAAGCCCTACGCGCGCTGAAGCCGGCCTTCAAGAAAGATGGGACGGTGACGGCCGGCAACGCTCCGGGAGTCAATGATGGAGCGGCCGCGCTGGTTGTGACAAGCGCTGCGCGCGCGCGAGAACTGGGAGCGACGGCAATGGTCCGCATCGTCGCGCAGGCGACCAGCGGAGTCGAGCCGAAGTGGGTGATGATGGCTCCGGTCGGGGCGGTGCGGAAGATCTGGGAGAAAACGGGCTGGAAGAAAGACGATGTCGATCTCTACGAGCTGAACGAGGCCTTCGCGGTGCAGGCGCTTGGAGTCTGCCGTGAACTTGGGCTCGATATGAACCGGGTGAACGTGAATGGAGGCGCGGTGGCTTTGGGGCATCCCATTGGAGCTAGCGGAGCGCGCGTGCTGGTCACTTTGATCTACGAAATGATTCGGCGCGATGTTCACCGCGGGATTGCGGCGCTGTGTCTGGGCGGAGGGAACGCGGTGGCTATGGCGGTGGAGCGGTAAGACGATCTGGAAGCCTCGTTGTGAGTGTAATCGGAATTTTTCACTAGTCATTGATTGCTAGCGTTCAATTTTGCTTGGTTTCTGCGTAGGTTGGTAATTAGACCAATCAGAATGAGGACGTTCACGGCTATCCCTACAACGATGCCTATTAATGGCACCTTCCCGATGTAAAACAGTCCGTTGATCAAAGCGAATGCATAAATTGCGATTAGGAGTTTAGAACTCTTTACGGCACGTACTCGCTGCTCTCGTGTGATGTCGCTATCAGAAACAGGCGCTCTCTTCAGCGCTACCGACAAAATCAGAATACTACCGATGAAATTCGCAAGCCCAAGAATTCCCAACAAGCGAGGCTGCAACACCTGTTCGACTGAAAGCAACGCAAAAACAGTAACAATCACGTATTGCGCGACAATAAAGCGCAAGAAGATTGTGAGCCTCTTTTTGCCCGCGGCAGTTGGCGGTTGTATGAACCTCTTTACCAGCCAGATCGTTGCGAGCGCTACCACGGCCATAGCTGCAACCATCACGAGCAGAAATGATTTGTCCATAACGCTCCTGTCCGTTCACGGCGAGTATAGCTGTTGTAACGAGGCAATTCCGCTCAGAACCTTGTCGAAGCGCACCCGCCTTATTTCGCGGCCGCGCCCGATTCGGCTGTGGCCACCGGCAGGGTGATGGTAAACACCGCGCCTCCATCCGGGGCGGTGGCGGCTTCGATGTTGCCTCCGTGCTCGCGGAGGACGGTTTTGCAGATGCTCAGGCCGAGGCCGGTGCCGCGACCCGGGCGCCGGGTGGTGAAGAAGGGGTCGAAGATGTGCTGCAGGTTTTCGGGTGCGATTCCCGGACCATCATCCTGAAAGACGATCCACACCGAGTCCGGGTTGCGTCCGATGCGCACACGGATCGTGCCCTTCTCGCGGGTTTCGCGGATGGCCTGCTCTGCATTCAGCAGGAGGTTCAAGAACACCTGCATGAGCTGATTGGGATCCGCCATGATGGTGGGGATCGACGGTTCGGGCAGAAAGTCCACCGTGATATCGCTCTTGCGCAAGGGATAGGCCTGCATCTGGACAGTACGCTGCACAAGCTCATTGAGATCGACCTGGCTGCGTCCCAGAGCCGGGGGCCGGGCGAAGTATTGCAGGTTCTGGACAATTTCGGCGGCGCGCCTTGCCTCCTTGTGGAGGTCTGCGATCTGTTTGCGGGCGGCTTCGTTGGGCTGGGATTCCTGCAGCAGTTCGGCATAGCCCAGAATAGCGGTCAGGGGATTATTGAGCTCGTGGGCGAAGCCGCCGATCATCTGGCCCATGGCGGCGAGTCGTTCGCTCTGAATAATCTTCTGCTCCAGCTTCTTTTCGGTGGTGACGTCGCGAACGGAGATGATGACGCCGGCTAACGCGCCTTCGGCATCGAGCAGTGAACTAGCCATGGCCAGCATGGCGCGCCAACTGCCATCGTGATGCCGGCACGTGTATTCGCAGGAGGTCAACGCCCTCTGACCGGTCGCAACGGTCCGGTGGAGCTTGGACAGCTCCGGCGCAGTTCTCTCCGCATCCTCGACATTCTTGCCCAGGAGGTAGTCCGGGCCGTACCCGAGGAGCTCGGCGATGCGCGCGCTGACGAACGTGTACTGTCCCTTAAGATCGAGCACGAGAATCAGATCGGGAAAGCTTTCCAGCAGGTACCTGCGGAACTCTTCCTGGCGCCGCAACTGCTTTTCCAGCGCGCGCTTCTCGGTGACGTCCACGAGCGTGCCCTGGTAACGGACGATGCGCCCCTCGTGCATTACGCCGGTCGAGGTATCCACGCACACCACGATTCCGCCATCTTTTCTTTTTAGTCGAATCTCTCGAGTGCGAGTGCTGCCACTCTGGCTGCCAACGCGTCCCAGCACCGGCTGCTCGCTGGCATCCACATTCAGTTGTGCAGGGGGCAGGTTCAACAATTCTTCCTTGTTTTCGTATCCCAAAATCGTTACCAGCGCGGGATTGACCTCGAGCAGCTTGCCCTCGGGATTGCTGATGTACACGCCCTCTTGTAGAGATTCAAACAATTGCGTGAAGCGCTGTTCTTTCTCGCGCTGGCTGGTGATGTCGCGCGCCAGGACACTCGCCCCGGTCACGTCGCCGCCCTTGAAGATGGCGTTGACGATGCAGTCGTAGTAAAACCGCCGGGAACCGCCCAAAAGGCGGATGTTGACTACTCCCGACCAGCTGCGCTTCTCCAGGAAACGTTCCAGGCTGGCGGGCGTCTCCGCTTGCAGCGGCATCTTGAGGAATTCCTCAAGTTTGTGACCAACCAATTGAGAATAAGGAACGCCGAGAATTTCGGTGGTTCGCCGGTTTACGGTGCGCAGGGTGCCATCGAGGGAGATGGCGAGGGCCACATCATCCATCGAATCGATCAGCTCCTTGAAGTTGCGCTGCGAACGCATGATTAATTGGCTTAGCTGATCGAGTTGCTCTTCCGAGGGGACGACTCCCGCCTGATTCTGGAAGCCCTGCAGAATCTGCTTGAGCTCTGAAACTTCGCGTTTGCGGCCGAACGCGTAGGTGGCGAACAAGATGGCCAGCACGAAGAGTGCGGCTGGAATCGTCCACAGCCGGTAAGGAAGGTCTTTCAGTTGTTGCCACGACAATGCCGCTACCGCTGTGGCGAACAAAACGAGCAGGCCTAGCGCCCATCGCCAGAGCTGGCTCTCTTCGCGTTCCAGCCGGTTAGGCGCTGGGTCGGGCCGTTTTGAAGTGGGACCTTCGTCGGGCATTGGGGGAACTCCGCCAGCGCGAAAACGATTTCTCGATACACGGCTTTCGCTGTTTCCGACGGATTGCCTTTAGCGTAGCACCGAATTTGGCGGTTCAGAACAGAACGTTCCATCACGGTAACGGGGTGATGACCATCACATCGGTCCAGTTCTGGCGGGGACATAATGTTGGCAGGAATCTCCCTCCTGCGTTGAACCCTTCGTGTGCGCACTGGTGTCCCTATGCTCTATAAAACCCTGAGTGCCGCCGTTTACGGCATTGACGCGAACATCATCGAAGTGGAAGTGGATGTCTCTGGCATCAAAATGCAGGAAGACCACTTTCATACCGTGGGCCTGCCCGATGCTGCGGTCCGCGAGAGCCGCGACCGGGTGCGCTCAGCGCTGAAAAACTGCGGCTACGACATACCTCCCACACAGATCACGATCAATCTGGCGCCTGCCGACATACGAAAGGAAGGGTCGGGTTTCGACTTGCCGATGGCGCTGGGCATTCTGGGCGCCTACGGCGGGCTCAATAAGAAGGAGGTCCCGGACGCGCTGTTCGTCGGCGAACTTTCGCTCGATGGAAGCGTGCGCGGAGTTCGGGGCGCTTTGCCGATCGCGATCGAGGCCCGCCGCACCAAGGTGAAGCGCCTGATCGTGCCAGAAGTCAACGCGCGCGAGGCGGCCATGGTGGGTGGCGTCGAGGTCTACCCTGTCAAGTCGCTACTTGAGGTGATTCGCTACCTCAATTCGGGCAACGGTGTTTCCCGTCTGCAGGTTGACACAGATCAACTCTTCAACCAGGCGCAGCAATTCCACGTGGATTTCAAAGATGTCCGCGGGCAGCAAACGGCCAAGCGCGCCCTGGAGGTTGCCTGCGCGGGCGGCCACAACATTCTGATGATTGGGCCTCCAGGGCCGGGAAAAACGATGCTGGCGAAGCGCATGCCGACGATCCTGCCGCCGTTTACCTTTGAAGAAGCGCTCGAAACCACCAAGATTCACAGCGTGGCGGGCGTGCTGGACGCGCGTGCCGGACTGGTGGGACTGCGTCCTTTCCGCGCACCTCATCACACCATCTCGGACGCAGGCCTGATCGGCGGGGGCGCGATTCCGAGGCCAGGTGAAGTGTCACTGGCGCATAATGGCGTGCTGTTTCTCGACGAACTCCCTGAATTTCCGCGCAACGTGCTTGAAGTCCTGCGCCAGCCGCTCGAAGACGGTAGCGCGTGCATCGCCCGGGCCGCCATGTCGCTGACTTTTCCCGCGCGCTTCATGCTGGCCGCCGCTATGAACCCGTGTCCCTGCGGATTTCACAACGATCGCACCCGCGAATGCCACTGCACGCCGCCGATGATCCAGCGCTACATTTCGAAAATCTCGGGGCCGCTGCTCGACCGCATTGACATTCACATTGACGTTCCGGCGGTGAATTACAAGGAAATGCGCAGCACTTCGGAGCCGGAAAATTCAGCGCGGATTCTCGAGCGGGTGATCCGGGCCCGTGACATTCAATTGAAGCGCTTTTCTGCCGGACGCGAAAAACTTTACTGCAACGCGCAAATGCCACCGCAGTCGATTCGCAAGTTCTGTGAGCTTTCTGCCGATTGTGAGCGACTGCTGGAACGTGCCATGGCCCAACAGGGATTGAGCGCCCGCGCCCATGACCGCATCCTGAAGGTCGCGCGCACGATTGCGGACCTTGAGGGTAATGCGCAGCTTGAGCCGAAACATATTGCCGAGGCGATTCAATACCGAACGCTGGATCGGACGTTCTGGGCGTGAGGAGAGCGATTGAATCGTTGAATCATCCTTGTGCGATTGGAAACTCGGACAACAAAAATGCCTCAGTGATTTAATGATCCGATGATTTACCGACAGGTAGTGTCGGCGCTAAGTTCCCGGACCCTCACACCGGCCTGTGTTTCGCGTCACTGACGCATTAGGCAAGAAGAGCTTTAGCTACCAATAGCGCGGCTCCGGCTTATTCGCTCGCCTAGAAAGCGAGCCTGCCTCGGCTTGAGGAACCATGGGCAAGCAGACCTGCTGGAGAATTCCTTGGAGAGATGTGAGTTGTGAGAATTCTTCTTATTCAGCCGCCCAAGGCTCCGGCCACAATCGGAGGAGAGGATGTTCATCTCTACGAACCGCTCGCACTCGAGTATCTGGCGGCGGGAGTGGGAGCGGAGCATGAGGTGCAAATCCTCGATATGCGGCTGGACAAGGACCTGCGAGGCACCCTCGAAGGCTTCCACCCTGATATTGTCGGTATCACCGCCTATACCGTTCATGTCAATGTGGTCCGGCATCTATTCGAGGAGATTAAGACCTGGAATCCGCAAGTCCTGACCATCGTCGGCGGGCATCACGCCACTGTCGCCGCCGAGGATTTCATTTTGCCCTTCATCGATCTCATCGTCATCGGGGAGGGCGTCTTCACTTTTCGGGAGGTTGTCGAGCGTTTCGGGAAAGGGCAACGATTTGACGGAATCCCCGGTATTGCCATTCCAAGTGGCAGTGCATTAGTTCGAACCGAGCCGCGTCCCCTCGGTGACCTCGACGCTCTACCATTCCCCGACAGGTCGTTGACTGGGCTTTATCGCAGTCATTACTACTCCGAGTGGATGAGGCCGTTGGCCTCAATTCGCACGTCCAAGGGCTGTCCGTATCGCTGTAACTTCTGTGCGCTTTGGAAGCTGACCGGGGGACGCTACCTGCGGCGGAGACCCGAGAAGATCGTAGAGGAACTAGCCGGGATCTCCGAAGAATTCATCTTTTTCGCCGACGACGAATCGCTGATCGACACGGCCAGGATGAAGACTCTTGCCGAGCTGATCCGCAGTTCAGGAATCAGGAAGCGGTACTTCCTCTACGGCCGCTCCGATACGATTGCACGCTCTCCCGAGCTCCTCGAGTTGTGGCGGAGCGTGGGGCTCGAACGGGTCTTCGTCGGATTCGAATTCTTCCGTGACCAGGACCTCACCCTGATTCACAAAGGCTCGACCACGGCAGACAACGAAAGAGCGGCCCGAATCCTCACAGACCTCGGCCTCGAGGTGTACGCATCGTTCATTATCCGGCCAGAATTCACGAAGGAGGACTTCGCTGCTTTCCGGCCTTACTGCGAGAAGCTCGGCCTGCGGTTTGCTACCTTCGCCGTTCTCACGCCTTTGCCGGGCACTGACCTCTACGAGGAAGTCAAGGACCGGCTCATCACCCGCAACTACGATCTTGTCGATTTTCTTCACACGCTGTTGCCGACCAAACTCCCACTCAAGGACTTCTATGCCGAGTATTACGGGTTGTACAAGCGAGCCATCCCGTTCCACAAGTACTGGTCGATCCTAGGAAAGTACCCACTGAAGGAGATCCCCTCGACTCTAGCGACGTCGCACCGGGTGCTCAAGCGACTCCAAATGGCGTATCGAGATTACGACAACCAGCCGGCGGCTGATGCCCATTGAGAGAAGCGGAAAGCTTGGTGTCAATTCAGGCTTCACATTGGGCATTCTATAATCGGCCCGGAGGTTCCATGCCAGGCTGGGGAACGGGCAGCTTCGACAACGAGGACGCGCAGAGATTTCTGGGAGAGCTGAAAGCGCTCGGAATTGACGATCTGCGGCCGATATTGTCCCGCGCCGCCGATCAGGAAGACTATCTCGAAGCGCGGGAGGGGAGCTTGGCAGTGGCGGCCGCTGAAGTGGTTGCGGCTTTGGTTGCCATTGCCAGGGACGAGACGGCGTCGCCCGCTGCCCCGCGGCAGATTTTCGATTGGATATGCAAGAGCAAATCTGGAGCTCCGCCAGATTTGGTCGACCTTGCCCGCCGCGCGGTGGAGAGGGTTCGAACTAACTCCGAACTTAAAGATTTGTGGCTCGAGGCGGAGGGGCTGAACGAGTGGAGCGCATCGCTCCGCGAATTGGAAGAACGGTTCTGAGAAGGCATCGGGTAATCGGGTCAACGGCTGACCGGCGGGAAGAAAATAGGACCCTCTACCTTAACGAAGGCCGTCTCAGTCGGCGGCAGCTTCGGTACTGGCGTGGGCGCTGACGGCGCTGATGCTCTTTTCCGCCTGCCGCAGGCGCAGCGCGCGGTTCGAAGGCAGGCCGGCATCGCGAATCTTGTAGAGCAGGGCGCGATAGCTGATGCCCAGCGTGCGGGCTGCCTGCTTACGATTCCAATGGTGCTGTTGCAGGACCTTGAGGATGACCTTGCGTTCCAGTTCGTGGACGCATTGGCGCGTGAGCTTCTTCAGCGAGATCGGGCCGTCCAGGGAAATGTCGGGATTGAAGAAGTCTGGCTCGCGGGATACCAGGTCGTTAGTGATCACCTCTTCGTGACCCAAAATCACATAGCGCTTGATCAGGTTTTCCAGTTCGCGGATGTTTCCCGGCCAGTGATATTTCTGCAGCACCGCGAGAACTTCGCTCGACAAGGGCCGAGCCCGGCAGTTGAACTTTTGGTTGTAATATTCGAGAAAGTAGCTGCACAGATCTTCAATGTCGCCGCGGCGTTCCCGCAGCGCGGGCATGCGCAGATTCACCACATTGATGCGGTAATAGAGGTCCTGACGGAAAGTTCCCGCTTCGATTTCCGCTTCCAGACGACGGTTGGTCGCGCACACTACCCGCACCTCGACCTTCTTGTCTTCTTGGGCGCCGATGCGGCAGAACTGGCCATCCTGCAGAAGTTGCAAAAGCTTCGATTGCAACGATGGGTCCAGCTCGGAAATCTCGTCGAGAAATAAGGTGCCGCGGTGGGCCATTTCGACTCGTCCGGGCTTCGAGCCAAAGGCACCGGTAAAGGCTCCTTTTTCGTAGCCGAACAGTTCGCTTTCCAGCAGCGTTCCGGGGATGGCCGGGCAGTTCACTTTTACATACGGCCCCGACTTCCAGGGCGAAAGCCCATGGATGAGGCGGGCGATGATGTCTTTTCCAGTACCGCTCTCGCCAGTGATCAGGACTGGAACGTTGGCGGCTGCTACTTTGCCGAGCCGCGACCGAACTGCCTGCATGACCTCAGAGTGTCCAAAAATGATGTTATCAGGGGGAACCTCGCCCAGCGCTTGAGCCAGAGGAATTACCGGAAGCGTCGTCATAAGAGTGAATACCCCCTATGCGGTGAGTGCCGCCCGCATGCACTAAAAGTGCAACCGAAGCACCAAACCCGGGAAGAGCACGGAACGACTGGGGAGATTTCCGCTAAATGCTCACCTTATGAATGGCTTGAGGCGATGATACGCTGAGAGCACGACGATGCGGCATGGCACCAAAGTGCCATTCTTTGCCAGCGGTGGGAAGGGAAAAAAATTTCACACCGCGGAGCCTGTTCTTCTCAAATGCTTACCGGAAACAGCCGCAGCGTCGGTGTTCAGGGGGCGGGCGAACTTCAGACCCAGAAGATGGTAGTCGTCGAGGTGGGCAACCCAGACGGCCTTTGCTTGCATGATCCGCGAAGAAGTCCTCAAACCGTAGGCGGGCCCGATGGGAGCGCTCGGAATCTCCAGGGAAACCGTTGCCGATTTTGGCAAAGAACGGCGAGCAACCACCAAAGCACCCCCAGGAGAGATGTTGACCGCGGTGGCAAACTCCAGAGAATCCTTGCCAATTCGGTCACGAGTGCGGATAAAAACTGGAATGGCGAGTTGTAATCGTGGCCACTTGCGCTCTTCCTTCTTTAACAGGCTGCGACGCACGTATCTAGACCGCCTTAATAGGAGGTATTAACGGCCCTAAGACCGCACCTCAGGGGCCAAACTTCGGAGCGGACCCGATCCTGCCCAGAATCAGTGCAAACCTCGCCACCAACACGGAGATTACCCTAGTAATTGCAGAGGCCTACGACTCTAAGATGACCTTTGGTCATGCCTAGAAGATGCAACGTTTTTCGCTTCAATACCGGTTCCGGGGCTTTTCCAATTGACAGTCTGGTACACCTGACATACGATCAAGTTACCCCCCACGCTCTGGTGGTAGAAGGACTTCCTCCCCAATATTGACGCACGTTTTACATGGCTTTCATGTCCTCAATGGTAGACAAAATCCCAACTGCCGCCCACCTGGACACGAGTCCGAAGGATGGTGTGCAGGTCACCGCCAAGGCTCGGGCCGCGGGGCCCAATGCAGAGGACGATATTGCAGGCGATCTGGAACAATTGCGCGATCGTTTGCGCAAGACGACGACCGCTTTGGCCTCGGCCGCCCACGACCTCAAGACTCCATTGGCGATCCTAAACGGTTACATCGAACTGTTGCAGAGCCAGAAACTGGGACCGCTCAACGAACGCCAACGCGAAGTTATGGGCGACATGTTTTTGAGCGGGCAGCGGCTGCAACACTTCATCCAGGACTTCCTGACCTTCAGCCTGCTCGAAACCGGCGAACTGCGAATGGAGTTCGTGGAAGGGGACATGAATGCCTGCGTCTCAGAAGTTTGCCGACTCTGGTCCCCCCGCTTTCAGGAGCGTGGTCTCGCGCTGTATTTCCTGGCGAACGACAAGCTCACGCCCTTCGCCTTCGATTTGCCCAAGATCCAGCGGGTGATATCCAATCTGCTGGAGAATGCGTGCAAGTACACGCCCCAGGGCGGCACGGTCTGGTTGCACGCCGAGCCTCATATGTGGGAACGCCGCAGCGTGAGCCAAAATGCATCTAATGGAGACCGGCGGCGTCAATCGACGAACGTGCCGAACGCGGTCAAGGTGAGCGTTGCCGATACCGGGCCGGGAATTCGGCCGGAGTATCACATGGAAATTTTCGATGATTTCTTCCGCCTGCCGGGCAGTGAATCGGCCGAAGGCATGGGTCTGGGGCTCGCCATTGCCCGCCGCCTTCTCCAGGGCATGGGCGGCAAGATCTGGGTCGAAAGCGAACCGGGCGCGGGTTGCAAATTTTCTTTTATTATTCCCTTAAAACCGATTCTGAGCAGCCCGCCACGAGGAACGAAATGAGCGAAGCCGCCAACATTCTGCTGGTGGATGACGAGCCGGGAATGCTGCGCTATATCCGCACCTTGCTGGAAGTGGATGAGCACGAAGTGCACACCGCCACCACCGGCGAAGAAGCCGTGGAGCGCGTCCAGAAAGGACTGCAGCCCGACCTGGTATTGCTGGATCTGCTCATGCCGGGTATCGACGGGTTACAGACTCTGGAACAACTTCGCCACCTCAAGCCGGGATTGAAAGTGGTGATGCTATCGTGCGTGAGTGACACGCGCAAGGTGGTGCAGGCGATGCGACTGGGCGCGGTCGATTATCTGACCAAGCCGTTCCAGAAAGCCGAACTGGACGCGGTCATCGGGCAGTGTGTCGGCACGGCCAAGGGTGAGACCTATGCGGGCGAAGTAGAAGAACTTTGTGACGACGTGTTCTTCATCGCAGCCAGCCCGGCGATGAAGAAGATTCGTTCGCAGGCGGCGCTCGTCGCCAATGTCGACATCCCCGTTCTATTGCTCGGGGAAAGCGGTACCGGAAAAGAAGTGCTGGCGCGGCTGATCCACAAACTCTCTCCGCGCGCCCACCGTACGTTCCTCAAAGTGAACTGCGCGGCGGTGCCCGCGGACTTGCTGGAAAGCGAACTGTTTGGGTACGAGGCGGGAGCCTTCACTGGCGCCACACACCCGAAGCCGGGTAAGTTCGAACTGTGCAACAAAGGCACGATTCTGCTCGACGAAATCGGGGAGATGCCGCCGGGGCTGCAGGCCAAACTGCTGCACGTCCTCCAGGACCAGCAGTTCTCGCGCCTGGGCAGCCGCACGTTAGTCAAAGTCGACGTCCGCATTCTGGCTGCCACCAACATCGACATTCCCGAGGCGCTGGCCAGCAAACGGCTGCGTGAGGATCTTTATTACCGCCTGAACGCCTTCACGATGTCGCTGCCGCCGTTGCGCGAACGCAAGGAAGAAATCCCAATCCTGCTGAAGCACTTCATGTCGCGCATGTCGGAGTCGTACGCGCGTCCGCCATTGCCACTGTCGCCCGCATTGCTGGAGGCCTGCCTGCGGCATTCCTGGCCCGGCAACCTGCGCGAACTGAGTAACTTCATCAAGCGGTACCTAGTACTGGGAGACGAAACGCTGGCTGCGTCGGAGTTGCAGCCGCGGCCCGATGGCGGCCGAGGAGCGCACGCCGAGGTCTCCGACCGCGCGGCATTCGCAGGCGCCGAGTCCGCTGGCGGGCTGAAGTCGCTTTCGCGCAGCGCCAAAGATGGAGCGGAGGCGGAAGCGATCGCCCGGGCCCTGGAAGAGACGAACTGGAATCGCAAACAGGCCGCCGCCTTGCTGAAGATCAGCTATAAGGCGTTGCTCTATAAAATCCGCCAGTACGGGATCGCGCAAAGCCGCAGCACGCATCGGTTGTCCGCCGGGGCGTAAGGGGCAAGCGCGCTTCGAGCTACGGACTGCGAGCTAGAGCTAACGGTTCAAAGGGGAACGGCGAGAACGGGGCAGGGTCCCAACTGCATCACCCGATAGGTTGTCGAACCAAACACAGCTAAATCCAAGGCGCCACGGCCACGCACTCCCATCGTCACCATGTCGATCTGCGCTTCCAGGGCCAGTTGAATGATTTGCTGGTATGGTTTTCCGATGCGCACCGCCGTCTTTATTTTGAGGGTCTTCGACGCCTCCGGTGGAACTAGTTTATGGAGTTGCCCGGTCGCTGCTGCTATGGCCGCTTGCGACTTGGCCGGACTTGGGACGTCCTCCAGCACGTGCAGCAGGGTGAGTTCGGCGTCGTACTCCGCCGTCGCTGAAATCGCATAGTTCAAAGCCCGCTCTGAATTCTCGGAAAAATCCGTGCAGAAAAGAATTCGGTTCAAGTGGTGGGGGTGGGGCTGTTCACCTGCGGCCAAAGAGTCGTGCGGCGGCTTACTTACTGCCAGCACGGGGCAGGGAGCCCGGCGCATCACGCGGTCGGTCACCGACCCCAGCATCAGGCGGTCATACCCTCGCCGGCCGTGCGTTCCCATGACGATGACGTCCGTCTTTCGGGCTTCGGCAAACGACAGAATGGAGTCTGCGGCGATTCCCAGGTGAACCACTAGTTCCGGCTGAATTGCATCGTGGGTGTGTTTCTTTACGAATTCCCGCAGTTGCTCGGTGCCGCTCTCGCCGACCGCGTCGCAAAATTCTTGATAGAGGTGTGCTGAGGCGACAAAGCCAACGGAAGGATATCGCCATATCTCCACGATGTGTTGCGCCACCACCTTGGCTCGATAGTGCCCGGCCAGCGACAGCGCATGGCGATACGCTCTTACCGAGAACTCTGAGAAATCAATGGGACAAAGGATAAGTTTAACGTCGAGCATGACGCCTCGTCAGGCCATCGATATTGATCCACACGCCGCTAAAAGCTGAGTTTTGGTGCGGATAAGAGGACTCGAACCTCCACGACCTTGCGGCCACTAGGACCTGAACCTAGCGCGTCTGCCAGTTCCGCCATATCCGCCTGGAAAGAAAAATCGGCAGGCCCTTTTTTAGGGGGACTACACTAATATCTACTGGCTGGCGTCTGGCTGTCAAACCAGCGCAACGTTAGGACTTTCGGTGCGCTGCGTCATGGGCAAGGCTCCAGCACGCCCCTTGATTATGGGAAATGCCCCGGATAAAATCCCCGCAGAACTGGCGAGCGAGCTTCGCCGGCTGGCGCACGATCTCAGCAATGCGCTGGAAACCATGGTGCAAGCCACCTACCTGATTTCGCAAGCCGGGCCGCCCGAGAACTTGCGCCGCTGGGTCAACATGATCGATCAGGCCTCGCAGGAAGCGGTGAAAATCAATAACAAGCTGCGGCAAGTTTTGCGCGAGCAAAGCTAGCTTGAGGTTTTTTCGCTGGGGAGACGGGGCTTGCCCCGTCTTCATTCGCAGGCGGAGGAGACGCGACAAGCCGAGTCTCTACTGCAAATCAGACGCTAGCCCAGCTTTGCGTCCATCGTAATCTTTGCGTTCAGCACCTTGGATACGGGGCAACCCGCTTTTGCATTTTGCGCGGCCGTGTTGAAAGCTTCCGCGCTTGCGCCCGGCACCTTGGCGACGACATCGAGGTGCACGGCGGTGATGGTCCAGCCGGCATCAAGTTTTTCCATAGTGAGCGTAGCGCCCGTGCTGATGCTCTCCGGGGTGAAGTTCGCGCCTCCAAGTTGCGCCGAGAGGGCCATCGAAAAGCACGCGGCGTGGGCTGCCGCAATCAGTTCTTCGGGATTCGTCCCCGGAGTATTTTCAAACCGCGTGGTAAACGAATAGGGCGTATTCGAAAGAACGCCGCTGGTGGACGAAACTGTCCCTTTCCCGTCTTTCAGACCACCCTTCCACACTGCACTCGCTTTGCGTTGCATTCCAATCTCCTGACGCGAGGATTAAAACGAAGTCACACCGCATTATAGATTCAAATGCGTGGCGCTTGGTTCCGGATGAAAGTTTGGACTAGTGCCATGAGTCTGCGGGACACTACACTAATACGACAATTTCCTCCAAGGACTGAAAGTGGCAAACAATCCTGTTCTGGTGGTTCACGGCGGCGCCTGGGCCATACCCGACGATATGGTCGAAGCACACCTTCATGGAGTGCGCAATGCCGAGGCTGCGGGATGGCGTGTGCTGGAACGCGGCGGCTCCGCTTTGGACGCGGTCGAAGAAGCCGTGGTGGTTCTCGAGGATGACGAAACCTTTGACGCCGGGCGCGGCAGCTTCCTGAACCGCGACGGCAAGGTACAACTCGACGCCTTCATCATGGACGGCGCGACCCTCCGCGGCGGCGGGGTGGGTTGCGTCGAGCGTTTGCGTAACCCGGTTCGCGCCGCTCGGAAAATTCTTAGCGACAGCACGCACGTCTATTTCGTTGCCGAAGGCGCCGAGCGCTTTGCCGCCGAGCACGGCATCGCTCTTTGCCGCAACGAAGATCTCATCATCCCCAGGGAAGTGGAGCGCTTGCGCGAATATCAGGCGCAGGAGTCAACCCACGGCAACGATCTGTTCGCGCCCGAGATTTCGCACGACACGGTCGGAGCCGTCGCCCTCGACCGCGATGGCAATATCGCCGCTTCCACTTCAACCGGAGGCACGCTCAATAAAGATCCCGGCCGGCTTGGCGACTCGTCGCTGATCGGCTGTGGCTGCTATGCCGACAACCTGAGCGCGGCCGCTTCGACGACCGGATGGGGCGAACCGATCATGAAGCTGGTGCTGGCGAAGTGGGCGGCGGACCGGGTCGAATCCGGCAGCTTACCCGAGTGGGTCGCGAAGGAAGCGATGAACTATCTGAAGCAGCGGCTCAACGGCCACGGCGGAATCATTCTGCTGGACGCTCAGGGCCGCTTCGGAATTGCCCATAATACTCCGCGCATGGCCTGGGCGATTCGCAGCGTGCAGAAACAAGAAGACGGAATTCAGCGAAACGGCTGAGACGTAAGTTTCAAAGCGGTGAACTACAGAGATCCTTCGCTTCGCTCAGGATGACAGGGTGGATTTATGCCGGGAACTAGCGGGATACGAAACTAGAATTCCACGTGGGCCCTCAGGCTCGGCACGATGAGAGGACCGCGGTCGCGGTTGTAGCCTGGATTGTTGATGTGCTGGACTCCGGGAGCGAGATAGATTCCACGCCAGACGTGGACCGTGTAATAGCTCTCGACGATGTTTTCGCGGCCATAGTTGAGAGTGCCGTCCCCGAGCAGGAAACCATAGCCTCCATCGGCAAGATAGGTCTGGTGGTCCTTCGAGATCGCGTTACTCACCAGAGCCAACCCGGCACGATCAAAGCGGCGATGCCACAGGGCGCCGTTTGCGCCTAAACCTCCCGCGAAAGTCTGACCAACTTCGGTGAAGGCGAACGATTCCGTTTTGTCGTTGTTCCATCCAAAACGTCCAAAGGCCGTTAGATCGCGCGTGAGGTTCTGCTCCACATTGATGCCGAAACCGTACTTGCGCGTGATATGCCAGGGATGATTGGTGATGTCGGGCCTTGGGACCAAGCCTTCTTGGAATTGGGCCACCGCGTCGCGATAAATCCCCATATTCGAGTAATTCGTGTATGCCAGCAGACGGACCGCTCCCGGTTGTTTCGGAATCAGGCCACGGCGCAGTTCGTATTGCCAGTTCTCCGAGTGTGCTTGCCACGGCTTCCACACCAAGTCAATCCCGTTGGCGACTTTGGGCATGAGCGCTTCCACGAAGCGAAATCCAGAATTGCGATCCTCATAGTCCGCCATGACCCCTACAGTGTAGCCACGGGTGTCAGCAGCGAAGTCCCAGGCGCCGTTTTGGTCGACGGTCCAGTTGGTGAATTGGAAGTGACTATCGGAGCCGACGGAATTCTGGTCGAAGAAGTCGGCCAGACCGAACTTGCCGAAGCGCACTTCCAGCCGCCGTCGGGGCAACTCCGCAAACAAACAAAGGGCATTGCGGTCGTTTTCAATTTTGTCTTTGCTCAACGCAAACACTTTGTGGATCATTCCGCGCGCCAGGTAAGGCGCGGTGCTCAGTGGCGATCCCTCGCCGGGGATGCGGACCACATCTAAATTAGTAATTCCGGCTAGCCCAAGGGCGTTGCTCAATCCGTTGCCAGCAGCGTCTTCCACGTCCGCCAGCAGCTCGGTGGAATTGTTGAGCCGCACGCCGGTGTAGAGCGTCATGATTCGCGACGTCGCCTTCTCGTAATTGGGGCTCAGGCTGTGCTTTCCGCTGTAGTCGGCGTGAAAGTCAGGGTGAGTTTGGAAGATGAAGTTCATCTGTCCGGAGAGCCAGAAGCGCGTGTTTGTGAAATGCGGAAACATCGCTTCGGGATCAGCCACGGCATCGCTGGGCGGGGCCGGTGGATCGTCCACACTTACCGCTGGAGGGTTGCTCTTGGCCGGAGGTGTATCGGGTTGCTGCGCGTGAGCCGGGATGAGCGACGTCGGGGCGATCATCAGCCACAAAATGGCCAGCGCCCATACGGTCCAGCGGGTCGATTTATGGTTTCGCTTCCGCATTTCTCCCCGCAGCCATCAAAATAGTATCCACACGGTCGGTTAACAGGACGTTACAGTTGCGATCGAAACCGGGAGCCCCGGGCGATTCACCCCTGAAGCAATTAACGTAAGCATAGCATAAATAGTTAACTACAGTTAATATAAGCGCCAGCTTCGCCTAGTCGAGAATGCGATGTTTAAGATTCATGACGTCACGATAGGGAACCACGCCTAGAATGTTGTCGTTTTCATCAGTAACGGGAAGCGCCCGGAAGCCATAACGTATGAACGCATCCGCCGCCTGCTTCATGGTGCTCTGCGGGTTGAGGCTGACTACGTTTTCGACCCTCAAATTACCCAACAACACGTCATCCTCAGCTATGAACAACTCCTTGATATCGATTACGCCGAGCAGTTTGTCCGCCTCATTCACGACGTAGAAGTACATCACCACATCCATGGACCGAGCCATTTCCCGGAATTTCCTGCGGGCTCGCTGCACGGTCATGTCAGGGGGACACTTGATGAACTTGCTGGTCGTGAAACTTAGGATGTTGGTTTCATGCTTCTCGAGAATTTCTTCGATCTTCGCGACCTTGGCGGGTTCCAAGAGGCCGAGGATCGCCCGTTTCTCGGCGGCAGGCAGAACCGCGAGGATGTCGTCCGCCTGCCCGGAGGTCATCTCGCCGATGAGCTGCGCCACCCGTTCTTTGCGCAGAGAAAATACGATGTCGCGTTGCACCGCGGGGTCAATTTCCTCCAGCGTGTCGGAAGCGTGTTCAGTGTCAAGACCCTCCAGAATGGTCACTCGCTGTCCACTGTCCAATTTCTCCACGATGTCGGCCAAGTCCGCGGGGTGGATTTCAGAAAGCTCTTCTTTCACAATGTTCAACTTGACGTTCCCCTGGAGTGCTCCCAACTGTGAAGAAAGCGGTTGGACATAGGACCAGGGGATCAGCTTCTTCTTCGCCTCATCCGCGCGTTTGTAAAAATAGTCGGCCAGAGCTCGAAACCCGACCTGGCGGAGCAAGCCGTAGCGGCTGATGTCGACGTCGCTCACATAAAGATTGCCGTTGGTTCGAACCAGCCGAATGTCGTAGACAACTTCGACCTCCCGATCCTCCGTGTCCAACACCTTCTTATCGATCAGGTAGTCCCGCAGCGGGACTTCTTCCGGACGCAGCTCGCGCACGTAGCTGGCGGGCTCGCCGTTGTTCACGGTGATCTCACGGGGGCTGAACGAGCGCACTTTGGCAAATGGGACCAGCAGTGGGGCTTCACCAAACGGACGCGCAATCTGGAAATGAGTGACTTCCGCTACTTTGCCCTGGTCAAGCGCGACTATGTCTTTCAGCTTACCGACCTTCCGGCCGTTGAAGTAAGCGCGAGCACCCAAAAGATCGGTGAGGAAGAAGATCTCTTCCACAGCGTTCTTTACAGTCATTGTTCCGTTCATGAGACACCTCGACCTAGTGCAGCAAAGTGATGAACTTGTAGACCATGATTCCAACCAGGAGCAACAGATAAAACCGGAGCGCCCCAAGAGAGAACCGGACTCCGCCCGTCATCTCGATATGGGGCTTGGCGTACTTTTGGTTGATAGCCCTGACGGCTCCGGCCGTGTTGCGAAAGAAATCAAGAATCATTGTTCTTCTCCAGGCAAATCCTTAACCGCCGAGAATCTTGGGGAAAATCGCGCTGATCCCGTACAAAGTGGAAATGACGATGATCATCACGACGATTCCGATATTGGCGACGTTCTGAAACAGAGTGTTCCTGTACTCGCCCATCGTTTCCTCGTTGTTGAGGAGCAGAATGAGAAAGACCAATGCCGCCGGCAGCAGCGTTACCGCGATGACTTGAACGAACAGGGTAATGAGCACCAGCGGTGCACGCGGAATCAGGACGACCGTTCCGGCCAGCAAGAGGTCGAAGAAGTAATAGGCATAGAACCATGGCGCTTCCTTCACCTTGTGGTTCAGGGAGTGCGCCCATCCGAAGACCTCGCCGAAGGCCCACGAACTGGCCAACGAAATGCAGATCGCGCCCAGGAACCCGGCATCGAACAGGCCAATCGCGAGCAGAGCCCCCACATAACGGTTGATGGGCATGAAGCGGAAGGCCGCGGTGGCAGCGTCGTTGATCATCTGGCCGGGAAGCAGGGTAGCAGTCAGGACAACGCACCCGGCGGCCACAACCACCGTCAGCAATGAGCCTACGGCGGTGTCGATCTTGCCCCACAGCATGTCTTTCTCCTGCATGCCCTTGTCGACCACAGCGCTCTGCTGAAAGAAAATCATCCAGGGAGCAATAGTCGTGCCGATGTTGGCCATGAGCAGGAAAAACAGAGCATTGGTAAATCCGCCCGGCGGCAACTGGGGGATGAAGCTGCCATGAAGGATCTTGTCCACCGGAGGGTTGATCATGAGGGCTGCGGGAATATAGATAAGGTTCAATCCGCAGAATAGGAGCGCGACCTTTTCCCAGGTCCAGTAACGACCCTGCAGAACCATCGTGCCCATGACGATCCAACTGATGATCACGGTCACGAGGGGCGGCACGCCAAAAATGCTCATGGCCGCCGTCATGCCAATGAACTCCGTGATCATGGTCAGCCAGTCCAGGAACACCAGATCCAAAAGCGAGAACCAGCCCCAGAACGAGCCGAAGGAATGAAAAATGGCCTCAGCATGGCCACGTTTGGTGACCGCCCCGAGCCGCACGGTCATTTCCTGAACGTAATAAGCTACGGGCCCCAACAAGATCAGGAACCAGATCAGATGGAAGCTATACTGCGCGCCGGTTGCCGTGTAGGTGGTGATGCCTCCGGCATCGTTATCGGCAACCATGACGATAATGCCGGGACCGGCGATGATCAGGTACAGCCTGATCGTCTTCAGGATCTTCTTGTACCGGTAATAGAATTTGGAAAGAATATTCACTTGCCTTGCCTCGATGACCTATGAGGTTGCAGTCTGGAGCCTTCGCGCAGCCGGTGAAGCAGGATGCCAGCCAGCGCTCCCACGCACGGAATCAGAGCAACGAAGATCCAAAACCTGAAAAGCCAATGCACCAGCAATCCCCGTGGGCACGGACTGCGACACTCACGCCGGCAGCAACTTAACTGTGGCTGAGCCGGTACGCCGCAATTCGCGCGTTTCGATTTCTGTGGAAGGAGGAAGTGTGCCTGACGGCAGGGGCCTCGATCCCTCGTGTTCTTCAGTTGTCAGTCAGAAGAAGCAGGGGTGAGGCGATAGGCGGGAGAGGGAAGCTTATCGGGACACCTGACCGTTTCTTCTAAACCGGAAGGCCGCCGAGCGTTCTCGGAGGCTGATACCCACTGCTTGGTTTCATAGATCCTTTTGGTAGTCTTAGCGGGGGTCTGGCGTTCCCGCCAGGAATTTTATATCATACCCCCCTAGGGTACATGTCAAGAGAAAAATGCGGAAACATTGAAAAAATATGAAAGACAAACTCCCTGAAATCTCGAAAGAAAAGCAGAAGCTGCTTTCCCGCATTAAACGCATGAGCGGACAGATTGACGCGGTCGAGCGCTCGGTGACGGAGGGCGATGAGTGCGCCGATATCCTGATGCTGCTAGCGGCGATTCGCGGCGGCGTCAACAGCCTGATGGCGGAGATCCTGGAAGATCACATCCGGCTGCACATCACCCATCCGAACCGGGGCACAGAAACGCCGGAAGAACTGACGGAAGACCTGATCAGTCTGGTGCGCGCTTACCTGAAGTAACGGCCGGAAAGTAAAAAGGACAGCCCGGAGCCCCCCAAGGCCGTCCTAAAAACCCTCCCGGTTAGAAGGGCAACTGTGCCTACGATAGCCGCGCGAGATTGCAGGAGTATTGCAATTTCGTGAAAGTCCGATGAATTCACATCTGGTTGAGGCGCGAGAAGAGGTCTCACCTCCCCAGTCCTCGCCGCTGCTATATTGATCGGAGTGCCGGCCGCTAGCCTGGAGGAACCATGACCCGCAAGACGGAACAATCCCGCGCGCTGCAGAAACGCGCCGAACAGCTGATTCCCGGAGGCGTGAATTCTCCGGTGCGCGCTTTTCGCAGCGTGGGAGGCGATCCGTTATACATCGTGCGCGGCCAGGGTTCGCACGTATGGGACGCGGACGGCAACGAGTATGTGGACTACATCGGGTCCTGGGGGCCGCTCATCCTCGGGCACGCCGCGCCTTCGGTTGTTGAGGCCGTGATCGCGGCAGCGCGCAAAGGCACCAGCTTTGGAGCTTCCACTCCTGCGGAAGCGGATCTTGCCGAACTGGTCATTTCCGCTTTTCCTCACATGCAGAAGGTTCGCTTCGTCAGTTCGGGCACGGAAGCGACCATGTCGGCGATCCGCCTGGCGCGCGGGTATACGAAGCGCAAATACATCGTGAAGTTCGAGGGGTGCTATCACGGACACTCCGACGCGCTGTTGGTGAAGGCGGGGTCGGGTGTTGCCACGCTGGGCATTCCGGGCTCGGCGGGCGTTCCGGAGGAATTCACGCAGTTCACGCTCGCGCTTCCCTACAACGACATCAGCGCTCTCGAGCAGGCATTCGAAAAATTCAAGCACCAGATTGCCTGCGTCATCGTCGAGCCGGTTGTCGGCAACATGGGATGCGTGGCTCCAGCTCGCGGATACCTCGAAGCTCTGCGCGCGATTACTGCGCACAATAAAGCGCTGCTGATTTTCGACGAGGTTATGACTGGATTCCGCCTGGCCTATGGCGGGGCGCAGGAACTCTATGGGATTCAGCCCGATCTCACCACCATGGGCAAAATTATCGGCGGAGGCTTGCCGGTGGGCGCCTACGGCGGACCTTCGGAAATTATGGATTTGATAGCTCCGTTAGGCCCGGTGTACCAGGCCGGAACGCTCTCGGGGAATCCGCTGGCGATGGCGGCTGGTTATGCCACGCTGAGTTACTTGCGCGAGCACAAAGACGTGTACGCGAAGCTCGACAAGCTTGCCGGGGAAGTGGTTGCCGGAGTTGCGTCCGCCGCCAAAGATGCCGGCGTGACTATGTGCCACAACCGGGTCGGATCGATGTTTACTTGGTTCTTTGCGAAGGAACCTGTTATCGACTGGACTTCTGCCGCGAAGTGCGACACGGAAGCCTTCGGACGGTTCTTCCGGGCGATGCTGGAGAATGGCATCTATCTTCCGCCATCGCAGTTCGAGGCGGCGTTTCTGGGAGCGGCGCACAGCGAACAGGACGTGCGGCAAACGATTGCGGCGGCGAAACAGGCGTTTGCGACCGTGCACGCATAGGACCTACGTGGTTGATGGGATTTTGCGCCAACTATCTTGAAACGTGCTGGCTCGAACCAGTCACGATAGGCACGGCGCAACGGGTGTTCAACGCTCTTGGAGTTATCAACCGCACCGTGATTTCTAGCTCGCCCAGTTCCCCGCCAGCCGCCTGAGGCCCTGCCGTGACGGGAGCGTTTTCCACGATGTCAAGCGCATCGGCTACGGTCTGAAACGGCACCCCATCGTCGGCAACGAAATCTAGCGTACGTTGCGCTCGCACACGGTAAATCTCTGACAAACGACCTGCCAGACCGTTCCATTCTTCCTGCTCAGCATTAAGCAGGAGTTTGCCTGCGTCGGTTATGTGCAGAACGGTGGTTCGGTCGTTAGCATCAATTTCGCGGCAGGATGGGGCGAGTTCGATGTAGAGGCCCGTTGGCTCTCGCGGAGCAAAATACGGCATATATACCGCAACGAGAGCAGCCAGTCCGGGTGCTGCTATTAGGGCGAATGTCGGGAGTTGAGAGAATCGTTTTGTGAGCGGGAACCTCCCGCTACCCTGACGGTATTGGCTTATTTGTGCGGGCGGCTCGTTAGACACTTCGCTCTCAAGCAGGTCTTTGCGGGTGCAAAGATAGTTGTAGGAACACGTCGCTGGAACGGCCACGAGTATTCCCGCAGCGGTTGTAGCAAGTGCTGCGGCCATGTTCGCTGCCACCATTGTCAGAAAAGTGTTCTTCTCCATGGCTCCGTCGAATCCGAGTGAACTCATTATGCCGACGCATGTGCCCGCAAGTCCGAGGTACGGGGCGCTGGAGGCAATTGCTTTGAGACTGCCCAACTCAATGCTTAGAACAGCTGCGAGTTTCCACCTGCTTGCGGCATCAATCTCTCTGACATGTCGAGCTACGAGGTAGCGATAGCAAATGCGAGTGACAACAACGACTACACCAGTAAGCATCAGCGTAAGCACGATGATATCGAGGCGCACAATCCAGTTCATCCAGTGCCATAGGTATCCGACACTCCATTCACAGTCGTACGGTCGCCACGCGTTAAGACAGGCTTCGGTCATCAGGAAAACGCACTCTTGCAGTTGGTGCACTCATTAGCAAAGACACCAGATCCGCTGTTCGGGTTCCTTTTACGAAATCAGACGATTGAACGCTACCTACACGTATAGGGCTATCGAAGGTTGCCGGCTGATGCGTCCTATCTCTTCGACCGTTACAAACTCATACCCCTGATCCTTATATCGCCCGATCAGATTCTCAGTAGCGATCACCGTCTGGGCGCGATCGGCACCCATGGCGGAATGTCCGCCATCGTGCAGCAGGATCACGTCGCCGCCGCGCATCTGCCGCATGACTTTCTTCTCGATCACCCCTGCGGGCGGGGCATTCCAGTCGTGGCCGGTTACGTTCCACATCACCGTCTCCAGCCCAAGCGAGCGCGCGATTCTGAGCGTCGCTGGACGTCTTCCGCCAAACGGCGGACGAAACAGCTTTGAATGCTCGCCGATTGCATCCTGCAAAGCCTGATGGCAGTCAACCAACTCCTGGCGCGTCTGTGCTTCCGACTTGAAGATGAGTAACGGATGCGAGAAGGTGTGATTGCCGATGACATGTCCTGCCTGCGCCACTGCGCGCGCAATATCGGGGCGCTGCCGCACGTAGCGGCCGATCATGAAGAACGTCGCCCGCACGCTGTGCTTCTCGAGAACATCGAGCAACTTCAGGGTGTGCGGATCGTTGGGACCGTCATCGTAGGTCAGGGCGATTTTTTTGTTCCCCCGCATCCCTCCAGTAAACGTCCGCCCGAACCACTGGCCAGTCGGAGCCATGGATTGATACCCAGCCGCCGTCGCAGCGGCGGCGGCCGTCAATCCGATTAGAGCGGGGATCATGAAAGGATTCTAGCTGGTGGCGGGACGGGCGTCTCGCTTGTCCAGAGCATCGCGGCCGGGCGAGGACGCCCGGCTCTCCACTGGCAAGGTTCCGCTGTTAACCTTTCACTCAATTGCGTCTGGACGCGAAGCAATATATTCTGCTCACGTCCTCCCATGGCCAAGCTTTTCGAGCTTCCCCGTTACATCGCGGTTGAAGGTCCCATACGCGTTGGGAAGAGCACGCTGGCGCGGGTTCTGGGAGAGCGACTGGCGGCGCAGCGGGTTATTGAGCCGGAAGACAATCCATTTCTGAAGGCATTTTACGAAGGCGAGCCGGGCGCGGCGTTCCAGGCGCAGTTCGCGTTTCTCGTCCGGCGCTTCGAGCAGTTGAGGGCGCTTGATCTTGGGCCGCGGTCAAATAAGACCATCGTCTCCGATTACATTTTTGAAAAAGACAAGCTCTTCGCCTGCCTCAACCTCAATGATCAGGAACTCGATACCTACAATCGCTACTTCAATTATTTCCGCGAACAGCTGCCTACGCCCGACCTCGTCATTTATTTGCAGGCCACCCCGGAAGTGCTGAAGAAGCGGCTGAAAAAAAAGAACGCGGCCGGCGAGAAGGCTATCAGCGAGGATTACCTGATGGAAGTGGTGAAGGCCTACGAACACTTTTTCTTTCACTACACGCAGTCCGACCTGCTGATCGTGAATACCTCCGAGATCGACTTCGTCGACCGCAACGAAGACCTGCAGGAGCTGCTGAAAAAAGTCTCCGCCCCGATCAAGGGCACGCAATATTTCCTGCCGCTGGGGAGCGAGAACGCGGCCAGCGCGTAGGTAGCACTATTCCCACTCCCGTCGCAGTCCTTCTGCTGTGACCGAGCGACAGACACCAGGCTGCCCCCACTGAAGTTTTGAGCGCTCTTTGACAACCTGCCTCTTGACGGTGACCCAAGGTTTGCCGTCGCCTTTCCTGAGACCTGCCCTAAGTCTCTGTTTTATAAAGACTTTACAGCTAAGTCCTTATTCCTCAAAGAACTGGGGCTGTCACAACCGCTAAGTCTTTGACTTTACAAGACCGAAGGGAGAGGGGTGAGCCGAGTTCGGGCCTTTCCTGACACCCGAGAACTGACATCTGCAGCTTTTGGAGCTATACTCTTTCTGGCACCGTCCAAACATGAGTACAGGCTCTATCCGCGGTTTGCGGAGGGGCACTGGAGGACATCGTGAGTCTCACGCCTATCGGCGAACCTCGCCGCAAAATCACTACTGCTACCATTCGCGAAAAGAAGCTTCACCACGAACCCATCGCCTGCCTGACCGCTTACGACTACGCCACCGCGCGCCTGGTTGACGAGGCTGGCATCGACATTGCTCTGGTCGGCGATTCGCTGGCGATGACTATGCTTGGCTACGAGAACACACTCTCGGTCACCGTGGACGAGATGCTGCACCACGTCAAGGCCGTCCGGCGCGGCGTTAAGGATGCGCTGCTCATCGCTGACATGCCCTACGGGTCTTATCAGGCGGACCCCAACGAAGCCATTCACAACGCTGCCCGCTTCGTGAAAGAAGGGGGAGCCGAGGCGGTCAAGATGGAGGGCGGCGAGAAACGCGTGGAGGTGATTCGGCGCGTGATCGATGCCGAGATTCCCGTGGCCGGGCACATTGGGCTCACGCCGCAGTCGGTCAACATGATGGGCGGCTACAAGGTTCAGGGCAAAACTCTGCACGCCGTCGAACAACTCATGCGCGATGCGGTGGCGCTCGACCGCGCCGGCGTAGCCTGCATTTATCTGGAAGGCATTCCGCGCGAAGTCGCGGCCATGATCACGGCCGAGGTGGAAGCCCCAACCATCGGCATCGGCGCGGGGCCGGATTGCGATGGGCAGGTGCTGGTCTTCCACGACCTCGTTAACCTGACGTTTGGGCATCCGGCAAAATTCGTTCGCCGCTATGGAGACGCCGCCGCGCTGATCACGCAAGCTGTGCTGGCTTTCAAAGCCGATGTGGTTTCGCACCAGTTCCCGAACGACGCCGAGTCCTACCACCTGCCGAAAGAAACGCAGGCCGCGCTCGAAACGGTACTGCTCCGCAAGCAGGCTATGCGGCGATAATGGCGGGCGGAAAGAGCGTTGTAGGAACTGTCGTGCGAGACGTCGTACCGGCGCTTGTCACCTTTATTCTGCTGGGGACGTTGGTCGCTTGCTCCCAGAGCCCACAGGCGGGACCGACGGAGATGCCGCGGCCTAGCCTCACGTCCATTCCCTTGCCGGATCCCTCGAAGTACCCCCGCGTCAGCGACATGACCCATTGGCGGAATCCGTATTTGCTCGTTCGCGAGGATGGGATTGGCTTCGTCGATCTTTCCAATCGCGAGATTCACATGCTGACGCCGGACCAAGTCCCAGCCAAGCTGGTATCGCTGCCAATGAGCGCGTGGCCTTACGGCCGCGTGGTGCTGGTCGGCGAAAGCGTTCCCAAAGCTCCAACCGAGCAGACGAAAGCAGACGTGCGGAAGAATCGCGCCTTGCTGCTCGGAACCCTCAAGGAATTGGACGTGCAATACCGCGAGGGGCCGTGAAGATGGCTCATCGGGTGATCTGATGATCGGCCACCGGGTGATCTGAAGCGCAAATCGCTCTTTCCATGAAGATATGCTCGACTATTCCGGAAGCTCGCGCCGCCTGCCGCGACGCACGCGCTAGTCGTAAGCGCCTCGGCCTGGTGCCGACGATGGGCGCTCTGCATGAGGGACACCTGTCGCTGGTCCGCGCTGCTAAAGCACAGTGCGACGCGGTTGCCGTTTCCATTTTTGTGAACCCCACACAATTCGGCCCGACCGAAGATTTGTCGAAATATCCGCGGCAATTCGACCGCGACTGCCGGTTGCTGGAGAAAGAAGGTGTCAATATTGTCTTCGCGCCGCCAGTCGAAGAGGTCTATCCACCGGGAGAAGTCACCTGGGTGCTGGTCGAGGGTCTGAGTGAAAAGCTCGACGGACGCTCCCGGCCCGGGCATTTCCGCGGCGTTACCACGATCGTCTCGAAGCTCTTTCACATTATCGAGCCCGAGGCCGCATTCTTTGGACAGAAAGACGCTGCACAGTTGGCAGTGATCCGGCGCATGGTGCGTGATCTGAATTTCCCGGTGGAAATTGTAGGCTGTCCCATCGTGCGCGAACCCGATGGCTTGGCCATGAGCTCGCGCAACGCGTACCTGAATCGAGAAGAGCGCAAGCGCGCACTGGTGCTGCAACGGTCGTTGCAGGAAGTTCGGCAACAATTTCAAGCCGGAGAAAGAATCGCCGCCAAGCTGATCTCCGCCGCTAAAGAAGTCTTCGCCGGCGAGCCACACGTCAGACTTGATTATTTCGAGATTGTTAATCCCGACACGCTTGATCCTGTTGAACGGGTCTCGCAAAGGACGCTGATCGCCGTTGCCGCCTACTTCGGAACTACGCGGCTGATTGACAATATTGTTCTGGAGCCTTGAGGAGTGGCTGCCAGTTCGACCCTACCGGCTCGGCCCGGAGACGAAGGGGTTTCCGGCGATGAAGTAACGCAACGGTTGGTCAGCGGACTTTACGATCCCAATGCGCGGCGTGACTGCTACTCTCCGTACGCGATAGCCCTCATCGACAAGGCGGAGATCGGAGCGGGCGCTCACCAGGTTTTTTCCGTTGTCGCGGTCGCGGGTGATTCCCAGGGCTTCGGACAGACGTCCTGGGCCGGATGAAAGTTTTTTGAGGTCGGATTCTTTCGCTATAGCAGGTCCAGAGATGCTGTATCCGCCGGTGACTGCCGGGCTGCGCTCGGCTTGGACGGGCGAGGGCGCCCGTCCCCACGCGAGCTTCCGCGCCTTGGCCATCTGCTCGATGCCGGCTACGGGCTCCAAAGCGCGCAATAGCACGCAGCCGGGGATGCCGTCGGGCAGGCAGGAAACGTTCAGGCAGTAGTGATTGCCGTAGATGAAGTAGACATAGGCATGACCGGGGGGACCGAAGAGAACGGAATTCCTTGGCGTCCTGCCGGCGGCGGCGTGCGCCGCGGCATCGCCTTGGCCGAGGTAGGCTTCGGTTTCGACAATACGGCCGGCGAGAATTCCGCTGGGGGTTTTGCGAACCAGGAGCTTTCCGAGCAACGCCCGGGCCACTTGCCGGGGATCGCGGTTGAAGAACTCGGCTTTCAACAAGGTGACTCGTGCGAGCGAACTCATGCGCATTCGTGAGCTCATTGGAACTGTCATCTGGAGCGAAGCGAAAGACCCATGCATTCCGCCGCCAAGTACAGAGGTCCTGCGCTTCGCTCAGGATGACAGTTCGGATTTGTGCTCCGAATTTTGCTGATAATCCTCTTAACTCCCCTCAGGCCGCGCCCTTTAGGTATGCCAGCACTTCTTCGGCGTGGCCTTCCGCCTTCACGTTGTTGAAGATGTGCTTAATCTTGCCGTCCGGGGCGATTACGAAGGTTGTCCGCGCGATTCCTTTCACCTTTCTGCCGTACATGTTCTTCTCTTTGATGACGCCGAAGGCCTCGCAAACCTTCCGGCTGTCGTCCGCCAGCAGAGTGTAGGGAAGGTCGTACTTGTCCTGAAATTTCTTCTGTTTGTCCGAAGAGTCGCCGGAAATGCCGAGCACTATCGCCCCAGTCTTCTCAATCGTCTTGTATGCGTCGCGGAACCCGCACGCTTCTTTGGTTCAACCGGGAGTGTCGGCTTTCGGGTAGAAAAACAGCACCACGGTCTTGCCGCGAAAATCTTTCAGGGCAACCTCTTTGCCGTTCTGGTCCGTCGTACTGAAGTCTGGGGATTTATCATTAACTTGCATATGAAATTTTCTCCTCGTCGGACATGGTTATACCGCAACCGGCTATCCGTCGTCACCTTGGCCACGCTGATCTTTGTGAGCGGTGCAGGGCTCGTGGCCCAGGGCCCGATTACTCGATACGGGCACAAGCCCGCGGTCGACAAGGGACCGCGCGCACTGGGACTGGTCCAGCTTTCGCCCAAGGGCAACAAAGGCCGCATCATTCCCATCGCCATTATGATGGACGGAAAGTTTTACGACGCAGGCGCGTACAAAGCTGACCCTGTTCCCATGGCGCTCGACTTCGACATCGTCTATGAGGGTTTTCGTACCGGTGTGTCGCAGGGCCTCTTTACGATCACGCAACCGGGACAACTGAACCACGCCTGGATCGCCGAAGGCACGTGGCTGCCGGCGGGAGCGAAGGGTCCGGAGAAAAGCAAGAAGTATTCTCCGCCCGTGATCGAAGACAAGGACGCGCCTCCGGTGCTTCACCGCCGCAGCGAAAAGGCAGCCTCGGATGGGGACAAGGACAAGGACAAGGATAAAGACCAGCAAAAGCCCGCAACCCCTCCGACGCCTCCCGCCAGCAAGCCACCAGCGCCGGAAACCGCCAAGACCGCTGCGCCACTGGAGACCGCGAAGACATCGGCGGCCGACGAACCGATCGAGGACCCCAATCGGCCCCGGCTGCGGCGCGGGAAGCCGGACTCCAGCGCGCGCCGCGAACCGTTTACAACCTTCGATGCCCTGACGGACACGACGCCGACGGGCACAGCTTCCGGTACTGGAAAGCTCGACGCGAAGGCGGCGAAGGACTCCGCCGCCGCATTGCCACAGATTGTCATGATCCCGGCGCTTTCCGATGCGGGTGGTCCCGATCCGCGTTCCTATACCTACGATGTAAAGCCGGCGGAAGAAGCCGGCTATCGGCGAAGGATGCTCGATCTGGCGGCCGCACAACTTCGCGCCCAGGCGAGCCCTGCGGCGATAGGGGCTGCGCCCGCGCGCAAGAAATCATCTTCCGGCAAGTCCACTGGAAAGTTGCCCGAGCCTGTCTTCGACGATGTGAGCTTGCGCATCTTTGATCTCTCCAATTCGAACGAGCCGGTGCTGGTGCTCTCCGCGAAAACTCGACCGCCGGATGTGGGCGCAGAGGGAAGCATCGAACCGCCGAAAGAGATCACGCTGATCGCCCGCACCAACCTTGAGAACGAGTTACAAAAACTGTTTTTCTCGCAGACGGATTCGCAACATCTCGACGTGACTCCGAGGATGGAATTGATCGATGCGGTCGATGCCGATGGCGATGGCCGCGGCGAATTGCTGTTCCGGCGTACCTTTGACGATGGCAGCGCGTACGCGATCTACCGCGTGACCGCCGACGGGCTCTGGCCGCTGTTTGAGGGAACACCTTAACGGCAGGTCTCACGTGTCAGGTCTCAGGTCTCAGGAAGAGCAGAACCTATGACGCGGTTAGGGTTTCCTGACACCTGACACCTGCCTCCTGACACCTGAGACTTTTCCGTTTACAATTTCAGCCGCTCGGAGGTGGGACCCATGCGCACTAGGTTTCGAATCTTCTTACTCGTCGCGTTACCCGCTTGTCTTTCGACGGTGTTGTGCTTGGCGCAAGATCAGGACTTCAGCAAGGTGCAAATCAAAGTTTCGAAGGTCGCGGGCAATGTTTATATGCTTGCGGGGGCTGGAGGCAACATCGGCGCTTCGGTGGGCGATGGCGGGATTGTGATCGTCGATGATCAGTACGCTCCGCTTGCGGGGCGAATTCAGGAGGCGCTCAAAGGCATTACCGACAAGCCGGTGCGCTTCATCATCAACACGCATTACCACGAGGATCATGTCGGCGGGAACGAATTCTTCCAGAAGCAAGCGCCCATCATCGCGCATGACAACGTGCGCAAGCGCCTGGAAGAAGGCGGCCAGGCGGGCAACGGCGGGTCGGTGCATTTTGAAGCCAAAGCTCAGCCGAAGGATGCGCTGCCGATCATCACATTCGATCACGACGTCACCGTGCACTTGAACGGAGAAGACATCCGGGCGCTGCACTTCCCGGCCGGACACACCGACGGCGACTCGGTCATCTATTTTCCGAAATCCAACGTGGTTCATATGGGTGACGATTTCGTGACCTACGGGTTTCCTTTTATCGACATCGACAGCGGCGGCAGCATTGACGGAATGATCAGCGGCGTCGAGGGCGCGATCGCGCAACTTCCGCCCGACGTGAAGATCATCCCCGGCCACGGTCCGGTTTCAAACCTCGATGACGTGCGCGCTTATGTGAAGATGCTGAAGGAAACGCGGGCAGTGGTGCAGGACGCCCTCGGGAAAAAGTTGACACTGGAGCAGATGAAGGAGAAGAAGATTCTCGATCCCTGGAAGAAATTTTCCGGAGATTTCATCAGCGAAGATGCGTTTTTGGAAACGCTGTACAACTCGCTGACAGGACAGAAAAACGGCAAGTTCATCAGGCATAATTAGAGGCCCAGCCCCTAAAGGGGCATCCGCTTGCGACGAAACTGCGGTATCGCTAAAGCGATACCCTGATACGAATCCGGCCTCGCTGCTTTGGAGTTGAGAAACAAGTGGAGTGATCATGAAAAGCCTTTTGTTGCTGCTGCTGCTATCTCTCTCTTTAGCTCTCTCGGCCTTTGCGGTTGATGGCAAGGGCGTTTCCTACAAGTCCGGTGAGGACACCGTCAATGGAGTTCTCTACACTCCCGCCGGGAAGGGGCCTTTTCCCGCGCTCATCGTGATCCACGAGTATTGGGGATTGAACGACTGGGTGAAGGAGCAGGCCGGGAAACTCGCAGACCAGGGTTATGTCGCGCTGGCGGTCGATCTGTATCGCGGCAGGGTGGCCGACAATCCCGACCTGGCCCACGAACTGATGCGCGGCTTGCCTCAAGATCGGGCTATAAATGATTTGCGAGCCGCCTTCGACTTTCTGGCGTCGCAAGCGAACGTGAAAAAAGATCGGATCGGTGCGATCGGCTGGTGCATGGGCGGGGGCTATGCCCTCGATACGGCGCTCGCCGAGCCGCATTTGGCCGCAACCGTCATCCACTACGGGCATCTGGCCACCGACCCGTCGGAACTGAAGAAGATCAACGCTCCGATTCTGGGGCTTTTTGGCGGGCAGGATCACGGCATCACCCCTGACGATGTAAAGAAGTTTCAGCAAGCGATGGAGGGCTGGGCAAGAAGATTGAGGTAAAGATCTATCCCGACGCGGGTCATGCCTTTGAAAATCCCAACAACAAGCAGGGATACCGGCCAGAGGATGCTGCCGATGCGTGGCGGCGTACGGTCGATTTTCTGGCGGCGACATTGAAGAAATGAGCCGGGAGAGCGGATCGTGGGCGAGCGAGAAGTGTTTGTGCAAAACTTTGCAAGATTATGGAAGGCTGTCCTCAGGGGCTAAAGTCCGCACTTTCGCAGTCTTCTGTGGCACGACTGAAAGTCATGCCCTTCCCAAGCCCATGCGAACTAGGATTATTAGCGGTCCGAGACCTGGCAACACCCGTCTCTACCCGAGCTTTTCCGCAACCTTGTGAAGTCGTGACGTTCCCAAGAATATTCAGGAAAACACTTCGGGTTGGGACGCACTGAATTTCCACTTGCCAGATGATACTACTCTGGTTACTATGCACCCATCCTTAGATTGCCGTTGAGTCTTGGTATTTGAGTTAGTTGCGCGTCTATGAATATCGGCGAGACCATCCGCAATTTCCGGCTCCAGCGAAGCATGTCACAGGGCGATATCGAAAAGCGCACAGGCCTGCTGCGCTGCTACCTGTCGCGGGTTGAAAACGGCCACACTATCCCTTCGCTGGACACGCTGTCCAAGATTGCCGGGGCGATGGATTTGGCCTTGTCGCAATTCTTTGCCGAAGGCCATAGCAACGGCCACAAGGGGCTACCACAGCTTTCCGACGATGAAGTCCGCTTCCTGAGCCAGATGCGCCGCTATTCGGCGAATTTGAACGACAGCGACCGGAAGCTGGTGCTGGCGATGGTCAAGAAGATGGCGTCGAGTTCGAAATAGCCGTCAGCCGTCAGCTCTCAGCAAACCTCCTCCTAACGCTCTCGGCCTGGCCTCGAAATTGCTTGTTCCGCGTGCGTTCCAGGGTCCGCTGAGAGCCGAGGGCTGCCCTTAAGGTACTTTCGTACCATGCCATCCGTGTCCGTGGGAACCTCGCCAACCCATGCCGGGAAAGCTAAGGTAGGGGCTGGGGAATCCTTGTGACCAATGATGAAGAACTGAATCTGCTCGATCAGCAACTGCGCCGGTTGAAGATCGAGTATGAGATCTTCTTCAATAATCCGACCAAACGGCCACCTACAGACATCGAATGGAAGGTTAATTCGTTGATTCGCAAGTTCAGCGATAGCGCGCGGCTGAGCTTTGCACAACGCTTTCGGTACAACGAGATGGCGCAGCGCTACGCGATTCAAAGCGACCTGTGGCGCAAGAAAATGAGGATTCGCGAAGAAGGCTATCGCCGGCCGGCGGACGCGATCCTCTCGGTGCAGGGTGTACGCGTCGTCGAAGAGCGGGAAGCGAAGCATAATCCCGTATACGGCCTCACTCCCCACGCCGAAACTGCCAACGGCGGGACGCCAGGCAATAGGCCTTTCTCGGTACAGTGCTCCGGCGCGGCGGCGGAGCGGGAGCGGGTCGAATCCCTCTATAAGGCGCTTACTGAAGCCAAGAAAAAGGCGGGCGAGAAAATTTCCGGCAACCTCGAATCGTTTGCGACGTTCGTCAAGAAAAAGACCAGCGAGATTCGCAAGCAGCACCATTGCGATGCGGTGGTGTACACGGTCGAGATGCAGGGCGGACACGTGAAGCTTAAGGCTAAGGCGAAAAGCTAGATACGGTTCTCAGTTCTCCTTGGATTGCAGGTGTTGGGTTTGGTTGCTTGCTTCTGCTGATTTCTTCTCTAGGCAAAGCGGCTTTCGGAACTCGAGCTTTGAAGACTGAGAACTGAGAACCGGGAACTGAGAACTTTCCTTCGATACTGCTAGAATTCCTCTTCACTCATCTGCTTCCGAGGCCCTCATGTCTAAGATCCAGCGCGCCATTCTTAGTGTCACCGACAAATCAGGACTGGTCGAGTTCGCCCGCAGGCTTGCCGCACTTGGCGTGGAACTGGTTTCTACTGGAGGCACGGCGAAGCTATTGCGCGATTCCAGCATCGCCGTGAAAGATATTTCCGAGCTGACTGGGTTCCCTGAAATCCTGGATGGGCGCGTCAAGACGCTGCATCCGAAAGTTCACGGGGGCATCTTGCATCGGCGGGAGGACAGCGGCCATCGCGCGGCGGTGGCCGAGCATGGCATCCCGGCCATCGACATGGTGGTGGTCAACTTGTACGCCTTCGAGAAGACCGCCGCGAGGCCAGGCGTACACTTCGAGGAGTTGATTGAGAACATCGATATCGGCGGGACGTCGATGATCCGTTCGGCAGCGAAGAATTTTCAGGATGTCACGGTAGTTACCTCACCCGCCGATTACGGCGTGATCGCCGAGGAGATGGTGCGCTCGGGTGGCACGCTGTCAAGGGAAACAAAGTGGCGGCTAGCGCAGAAAGCGTTTGCGACAACGGCGGCGTACGATTCTGCCATTGCCTCGACTCTGGAGCGGGTAGACGGCGACTTCGAATTGCATGCGGCGCAAGGCTTTCCGCAGAATCTGCGGCTGGCTTTTCAAAAAGTGACGGACCTGCGCTACGGAGAGAATCCGCACCAGAAGGCTGCGATGTATGCGGACGGTTCGGGCGAGGGTGTAGCGAACGCGCGGCAACTGCAGGGCAAAGAGCTTTCGTACAACAACATTGTCGATCTGCAAGCCGCCTGGGATCTGGCGCAGGATTTCGACGAACCGGTCTGCGCCATCATCAAACACACGAATCCCTGCGGAACGGCGACCGGCAAGACGCTCGCCGAGGCTTACGTACGGGCGTTGGAATGCGATCCAGTCTCAGCCTTTGGCGGCGTGATTGGAGTGAACCGCCCGGTAGATGCGGCGGCAGCACACGAGATGGTGAAGCTGTTCCTCGAAGTCATCGCGGCTCCCGCATTCGAGGAAGACGCGAAAGCAGCGTTCGCCTCGAAGAAGAACCTGCGGCTGATCGAAGTTCCTGCCGGACGGCAAAACTGGGTTCTGAAAAGCATTTCCGGAGGCCTGCTGGTGCAGGATTCCGACCTTCACAAGTTGGGCGAAACCGATCTGAAAGTGGTGAGCAAGCGCCCGCCGACTCTGGAAGAAAAACGGGCGCTTTTGTTCGCGTGGAAGGTCTGCAAGCACGTGAAGTCGAACGCGATTCTATACGCCCGCGATGGGCAAACGGTGGGAGTCGGCGCGGGACAGATGAGCCGAGTCGATTCCTGCAAATTGGGCGCCATGAGGGCCCAATTGCCGCTGAAGGGCAGTGTGGCCGCCTCGGATGCCTTCTTCCCCTTTCCGGACGGGGTCGAGGAAATCGCCAAAGCGGGGGCGACCGCCATCATCCAGCCAGGGGGCTCGGTGCGCGATCAGGAGGTTATCGAAGCCGCGGACCGGCTGGGATTGGCGATGGTCTTCACGGGGGTGCGGCATTTCCGGCATTAGGACTGGTTCCACTCAAGAGGTAAGCTGCGGTCCTCAGGGGCTAAAGCCCGCATTGTTTTGCGGCTCTTAGCGGCACGGCAGCCGTGCCCTTCCCTTAACCCTTCTAGGGCTGATTGCGAAAACGGGCGCGGGTTTCGACATGAGGTGGGCCCAAAGCCCCTGTACTTCCGGCTGTTATGCCGCCCTGCGCTTTCTCGGGGCTTAAAGGCCCGGGAAGGGTAGAATAAGAAAACACGGATAGCCGAGGATCAGCATCCAATCGTTAGCATCCAACTAGGTGTTAGCTGCAATTTGCAGGCTGCGGGATTTTTCATGAAAAAGCGGTTCTTGATTGCCACCATCGTCTTAACCGGGTCCTTCTTACTAGTCCAGAACCAGCCGGCTCGGGCTGCCGCGGATTCTGCGGCTGCGGCCGGCGTCCAGTCGGCCAACAAGGGCAAGACGCCCGACCGCGCCGCCGCGTATTACCACTTCGCCCTCGCGCATATGTACGAGGAACAAGTGGCCAACGGTCGCAGCGAGTTGGCCAACAAGGCGATTGAGGAATACCGCGCCGCCATCGATGCGGACCCGACCTCGGCGTACCTGACGTCCGGCCTGGCCGAGCTCTATAACAAGATCGGCCGCATTCGCGACGCCGTGATCGAGGCGCAGGACCTCATCAAACGCAATCCTGACAATCTCGAAGCCCGACGCTTGTTGGGAAGGATCTATCTGCGCTCGCTCGGCGACATGCAGGCCGGCGGCGGCTCGGAAAGCGTGCTGAAGCTGGCGATTGAGCAGTATGAGCAGATCGTGCGCCTGCAACCCGACAGCATGGACGATCACCTGCTGCTCGGGCGGCTCTATCGCTTGAACAACGACCTGCAAAAAGCGGAGAGCGAATTCAAGACCGCGGTAAAGCTCGATCCCGACTCGGAAGAGGCGGTCACGACCCTGGCCTATCTCTACAACGAACTGGGCGACACGGCTCGCGCCACACAGGTGCTGAGTTCGGTGCCCAACACCGAGCGCTCGGCGAAGCTCTACTCGGCGCTGGGGTACACCTACGAGCAGCAAAAGGAATACAAGAACGCCATCGAGGCATACAGGCACGCGATTGAACTGGACCGCGACAATCTGGATGCGATTCGCGGGCTCGCGCAGAACCTGCTGAACGATGGCCAGGCTGACGCCGCGCTCGAACAATACAAAGTGATCGCCGACGCGAATCCGGAAGATGCGCAAACCTACGTTCGCATCGCCGAAATCTATCGCAGGCAAGGCAAATTCGATCTGGCGCTCGACCATCTGAAAAAAGCGGAGTCCATGGTGCAGGACTCGGTCGAAGTTCCCTACAACATTGCCGCCATCTACCAGGCGCAGGGGCGTTTCGACGAAGCCATTCCGATCATGCGCGACCTGCTGAAGAAATCGGAGAAGGCAGACGGCAAATATTCGAACGGTGAGAAGAGCAATCGGGCGGTGTTTCTGGAGAGGCTGGGGACGATCTATCGCGACCAGGGGAACAACCAGGCGGCCATCGAGGCCTTCCGCCAGATCGTCGCGCTGGGCGGCGATGAGAACATCGAGCGCGGCTATCAGCAGATTATCGATACCTGGCGAGAAGCCAAGGAATGGCAGAAGGCTACCGACGTCGCCAAAGAAGCAGTGCAGAAACTGCCCAGCAGCCGCGATTTGAAAATGGTGCTGGCGGCGCAGCAGGCGGACATGGGGGAGGCCGACAAGGCGCTGAAAGAAGTCCGGGCGATGTTGAAGGGCGACGGCAACTCCAACTCCGACGACCGCCAGGTCTACATCACCCTGGCCCAGATGAACACGCGGCTGCGCCGGTTCAGCGATGCCGCGCAGGCGCTCGACAAGGCGGAGCAGCTCTCGACGAAGACGGAAGATAAAGAGTACGTGTGGTTTCTCCGCGGGTCCACTCTGGAGCGAGAGAAGCGCTACACCGAGGCGGAAGAACAGTTCAAAAAAGTGCTGGCCAGCGATCCCGAGCATGCCTCGGCGCTGAATTACCTGGGCTACATGCTGGCGGACCAGAACATGAAGCTCGAAGAAGCGCTGGGATACATTAAGCGCGCCGTGGAGCTGGATCCGGCCAATGGCGCCTATCTCGATTCGCTGGGCTGGGCTTATTTCCGCCTGGGAAAATATGAATTGGCGGAAGAGAACTTGCTGAAGGCGTCACAGAAGATCAATACCGATCCCACCGTCCATGATCACCTGGGCGATCTGTACCAGAAAACCGGGCGTTTGAAACTGGCCGCGAACAACTGGGAGCGCGCGCTGACCGAGTGGAATCGGACCGTTGCCGCGGAGGTCGATCCGGGAGATGTGGCGCGAGTGCAGAAGAAACTGGATTCCGCGAAGATGAAGCTGGCCCGGGAAGAGGGCGCGAAGTAGAGACGCAGATTGCGGCGTCTCCGGCCGAGTGCTTCTCGTGGCCTCCAAAGAGAAGAGACGGGGCGAGCCCCGACTCTACTGTTAAACTTGTTCCATGCTCGCCGACTTTGCGGTCCGCGTGGAACAGTCCCGCGGACGCCGGCATCTCGAGCCGCGGCATCCCTACCGCAACGACTTTCAACGCGACCGCGATCGCGTCGTCCATTCCCGCGCCTTTCGCCGCCTGGAAGCGAAGACGCAGGTTTTCACCCGCCGTTATTCCGACCACTTCCGCAACCGGCTGACGCACACCATTGAGGTCGCACAGATTTCGCGAACCATCGCAGCGCAACTTGGACTGAACACCGACTTGGTGGAGGCGCTTGCCCTGGTGCACGACCTCGGCCATCCTCCGTTTGGCCACTCCGGAGAAAAAGCGCTCGACACTGCCATGCGCCAGCACGGGCTTACGTTCGATCACAACCTGCACGCGCTGCGCATTGTCGAGGACTTTGAACTTCGCTATGCCGCTTTTCGAGGGCTGAACCTGACTTTTGAAGTCCGCGAGGGCATCATCAAGCACTCGCGTGACTACGACGCTAAAGACCATCCCGAACTCGCCGAGTATCTGCTGGATGAGCGACCGCCGCTGGAAGCGCAGCTCATCGACCTGACCGACGAAATTGCCTACAACACCGCCGATTTAGACGATGGCTACGAAGCCCGGTTGCTGACGGTCGAACAGATGGCGGACAACGTGGACCTTTTCAAACGCCATTACAGCGAGGCAAGAAGCCGCTACCCCGATGTTGCCGAGAAGCTGGTTTTTAACGAAGCGCTGAAGAGCATTTTTGACGGATTCGTCGGAGACCTGATTAGGAACACGGCTCAAAGTGTGCGAGTGGCAGGCGTGCATTCTCTTGAAGATGTCCGCCGCCGCGGCGAGCGACTTGCGGCATTCAGTCCGCCAGTCGAAGGGCAGCGACGCGGGCTGAAAGACTTCCTCTACGAAAATCTTTACTACAGCCCGGCGCTGGCGGCGGAAAAGGAAGACGCCGAGCGCATCACTGGAGAGCTCTTTGCGCACTGGATGGAAGAACCGGACGACCTGCCTCGCAGCTATCGCGAGAAAGCAACGCAGGAGCCGCTGCCGCGCGTTATTTGCGACTACATCGCGGGCATGACCGACCCGTTTATTTATCAGCAGTATGAGAAGTATTGCGGGGAGTAGGGGGCCTTCGACTCCGTGAATGCTCCGCTTCGCAGAGCATTCACTCCGCTCAGGATGACATTTCTTATAAGAAGTCGAACTACTTGGCGTATGTGATCCTATAAATCACGCCCGCAGCGTCATCGCTCACGTACATCGCCCCATCGCCGCCGAACACAATACCCACCGGACGTCCCATCCACCGGCCTTTGTGCTTCTCGCCGGGCGCCAGCCATCCAGTAATGAAGTCTTCCGCACCGCCTACAGGCTGGCCTTTGTCGTCGAGTTTTACGCGGACAATTTTATATCCGGTCGGAACACTGCGATTCCACGATCCGTGGAACGCAACGAAAATGTTGTTGCGATAGTCTGGCGGGAACATTGTCCCTTCATAAAATGCGAGTCCAAGCGGCGCCGAGTGAGCCTGCATCTGGACCTTGGGCTCGAGCACGCTTTGGCAGCGGTTATCCCCGGGCTTGGTGAAATTGGGATCGGGCACGCGGTCGCCATAGCAGTAGGGCCAGCCGGCATCGCCGCCGTCTTTCCCCAGGTCGTAGATCGTCTCCGGCGGCAGATCGTCACCCAGCCAGTCGCGCCCGTTGACGGTGACCCAGACGGTATCCGTTTTCGGATTTACTGCGAGACCCACCGCATTACGAAGCCCTTTCGCGAATATTTTCTGGCCGCTGCCATCCGGATTAAATTCCATCACCGCGGCCCGCCGCGGATCGCTTTCGACGCAGACGTTGCAGCTCGATCCGGCCGTGACGTACATCTTCCCGCCATGAAACAAGAGGCTGCGGGTCGAGTGCCCGCCACCGTCCGGAAGATTCGTGAGCATTTTCGGATTCGACGCGCGCAGGCTCGTCTCGTCCCAGTCATAGCGGCGAACCTTGTCGTTTTCGGCGACGTACAACTTGCCTTCGTAGAACGCCATGCCGTGCGGCTCGTTCAGTCCGTCAAGAATTATTACCGTCCGAGCGGCCCTGCCCGCGTGCTTCGGATCGGGAAGCGCGACCACCTTACCCTCGCCCGACTCGCTGACCAGGAGCGCGCCGCCGGGGCTGAAGACCATTATGCGCGCGCCGTCCACGTCCTCGGCAAAAACGGAGATGTGAAATCCCGGCGGAGCTTTCAACCGCCCGAGATCGAAGGGAGTTTTCTCAGCGCGTGCGAAGTTGGAGTTAGCAAGGAGAACGAGGAGAGCGGGAAGCACAGACGACAGTCGTCGGACATTCTTCATGTTGTTCTAAGATGACTGGAGACGATCCGCGCACGCAGTTTTTATATCAGTTCGCGCCAAAATTACCGTCAGCAGCGGCGTGCTTCGACCGGACGATAAGGTACAATATATATGAAAATAAAGCACTTGCATTCCGCGTTTTAAGCTCGGGCATTTGGCATGCAAACTGTTAATAGAAGTGCGGACCTAGCTAGTACAGGTCGTGCTTTTTGAGACAAGCTTTTTGAGGCATTCGTGGCGTCGGTGGTTGCCTCCCGAAGTTTATGGGTTCTGTTCTTGAAACGACGCAATCAAAATAGCGCCGGAAGGCGCCCGGAGTGGCTCCCCACTCCTTACTTGGAGGAAATGTAATATGAAAAACCGCACCATCTTCGCGCTCTTGCTAGCGGTAGTTCTGGCGGCGCCCGTTTTCGCGCAAGATAATACCGCCCCCCAATCTCAACCCGCGACGGCTCAACCAGACACGACCCAGCCGGCGTCCAATCAGCCTGCGTCGATGCAGACTGCGGCCCAGCCGGCCACCAAGGCCGATAGCGCTACCGGCAAAGAACCCTTGCAGCCCGAGACTCGCGAAGGCTTCTGGGGCCACATGAACCCGTTCGCCCGCAAGAAATATGTCGCGCGGCAGACGCAGCCGATCCGCGACCGTGTCAACGAACTCGATGAGCTGACTGCCTCGAACACCAGGGCGATCAAGGATACCGATGCGCGCGCCCAGCAGGGAATTCAGCTCGCTTCCAACAAGGCTAACGAGGCCGATCAGCATGCCATCGACGCCGGTAACCGGGCGCAGGCGGCGCAGCAGACCGCGGAACAGGCTCACACTCGCCTGAATACGGTTGAGAAGGTGGTCACCAATATCGATCAGTACCAGCCCTCCGCCCAAACCGAAATCCTCTTCAAATCTGGACAGACGGTGCTGAGCAAGAACGCCAAGGCGGCTCTCGACGAAATGGCCACTCCGCTGAAGAACCAGCGCGGCTACGTCGTCGAAGTGCAGGGGTTCTCCTCCGGCCACGGACAGGTTGCGATCTCCAACTCGCAGAAGATGGCCGAGTCGGTGGTCCGTTATCTGGCGCTGAACCACGATATTCCGATCTATCGGATTTACCTCGTCGGCATGGGCAACGCACCGGTTCCGGCAACAGACTCCTCGGCCGAAGCTAAGCCGAAGCGTATCACCGGCGGACGCGTTGAAGTCAGCCTGCTGAAGAACGACCTCGAGCAACTGGCTTCCACCAGCGCTACCCCGGCAGCGACGGATCAGCAACAGCAGCCAAAATAAAAGCAAGTACTCTCCCCGATGGAAGGCCTCCCGTGAAAGCGGGAGGTTTTTTTGTTGCCGAGCCACGAGCTTCGGGCTGCGAGCTACGGGCAATCCGGGCTCGCACGATGCGCGTGGCTCGAGGCCGCGCAGCCTGCCTGCCAAGTTAGCCCGCCGCTGATTTCCACATCCAGACATCACTCGAACAGTGTTATCCTCCACGCGTCATGGAAACCCTGTTCTACTTCCGCACGCCTTCGCCAGTCGGCCCGCTTTTTTTGGCGGTGTCCGCCAAGGGCTTGGTGCGACTCGAATTCGAGGACCGCGTGCTGAAAATGAATCCCAGTGCGACTCACCTGCGGGAGTCGAAGTCGGCCTTGGCGCCATGTCTTCGCGAACTCAACGAATATTTCGCGGGCGAGCGGCGCGAGTTCTCCCTCTCGCTCGACCTCCGTGGAACCGAGTTTCAACTCGCGTGCTGGCGTGCGCTGCTCGAAATTCCCTACGGCGAGACTCGCAGCTACCGCGACATCGCTCAAGCTATCGGCCATCCCCACGCGTACCGGGCCGTAGGCATGTCGAACAACCGGAATCCAATCGCCATCGTCGTGCCCTGCCACCGGGTAATCGCATCGAGCGGCTCGCTGTGCGGGTACGGAGGCGGGCTCGACATCAAGCGTAAGCTGCTCGATCTCGAACGCGAGCACACTCTTCCTCGCCTTCCCCTCGGAATCGGCGCATAACCTGATCCTCGGCGAGATTTCCTGTACACTAGCCGCCATGTTCAGCGGCTGCTTGCGCCGTTAAGCCGCGTCATCATGAAAGGAATCGTGAACGCCCCAAGTAAATCCACAACCTCCACCATCCGCAAGGCCAGCCTTTTCTATTTCGTCTTCGTGATGTTCTCCTACACCACGGGAGGCCCTTTCGGACTCGAAGAGATGGTCACCACCAGCGGCCCCGGCATGACCATGTTCTACCAGCTGATCATCCCTTTCTTCTGGTGCATCCCGGTGTCGCTGGTTTCCGCCGAGCTCACCACCGCCATGCCCGTTGAAGGCGGCTTCTACCGCTGGAGCCGCGCGGCCTTCGGAGATTTATCGGGATTCCTCGCCGGGTGGTGGAACTGGTGCGCCTCGTTCCTGCTAGGGGGATCCTATGCCGTCCTCTTTGCCGACTACTTGTCTAGCTGTTTTCCTCAGATCATCGGCTGGAAACATTGGCTGGTCTCATTCGCGCTGATTTGCGTCCTCACCTGGCTCAACATTCGCGGCATTCAGATGGTCGGCAAAGCTGCCACCGCTTTCGAAATCTTCATCTTCATTCCGGTGATCGCCATGATCGTCCTGGGTCTGGCGAAGTGGCATCACAACCCGTTCGTGCCGTTCATACCGCCAAACAAGCCGTTCGCCACGGTGTTTGGCGTTGGTTTTGCCCTAGGGATCTGGCTTTACTCGGGATACGAACAGCTCTCGACGGTGGCGGAAGAAGTCGAGAATCCGCAGCGCACCTATCCGCGAGCGCTTGCGCTGGTGGTTCCGCTTTCCATGGCGACTTACTTCTTCCCAACCTTCGCCGCCCTGGCCGCCCTCGGCAACTGGCAGCAGTGGAAAGAGGGCTACTTCCCGACCGCAGCGCAACTCATCGGAGGTCCCTGGCTTGGCAACCTGATGACACTGGCCGGGATGGTCGGCACCGTGGCGCTGCTCAACAGCACCATCCTTACGACCACGCGCATGCCCTTTGCCCTAGCCGAAGACGGCTACCTGCCTCCGTTTCTCACCGCGAAGCACAGGCGCTATGGGACTCCATGGATCGCGATCCTGATTTCCGCCGCCGTCTACGCGTCGTTGGCGTGGGGGAACACTCTGGGTCAGCTGATCAGTATTTACGTCTGGTTGCGCGCCGCAACTACAGTGCTGACCGTCCTTTCCGCCTGGGGCTTACGCCATAAGCGTCCTGACCTACCCCGCGCTTTCCGAATTCCAGGAGGGCGTCTGGGTTTGGCCTACGTCGTCGCTTTGCCCATCGTGATGACTTGCATTGTGATTTACGCTCGGATTTACACCGTGGTTTACGCTGGGACTCTCGGCTACAGAGACGTGCTTTCGTTGTTCTGGGGACCGTTAACCTTGGCCCTCGGCCCGGTGGTTTATGTTGTGGTGAAATGGTTTGCCAAACGCGCCGCGCAAAAGACGGCTTAGGTTCGTATCAAAGTATGGCTTCAACCACACCGCAGACGCGGGACGAAGAATTGCGCCTGCATGCGGTGCATCTGCGTGATTCCTATCGAGATCCGGGGACTGTGTGCTCTTTACCATCTGCGAACTAAGCCGAAAACTTCGTGACCGCGATATCTCTCCCGTCGAACTCACGCAGCACTGCCTCGTGCTCATCGAAAAGCTGAACCCTGGGCTCAACGCCTATATCACGGTCTGCGCCAAATCCGCTCTGGATCAAGCCCGGCGCGCCGAGCGCGAGATCTTCGGCGGAAACTATCGCGGTCCCCTGCACGGTGTTCCCATCGGACTCAAAGACATCATCGATACCGCCGGAACCCTCACCACCGCGGCCAGCGCGCTGTTCAAGGATCGGATTCCGGCCGAAGACGCCGAAGTCGTACGGCGGCTGCGCGCCGCGGGCGCCATTATCCTGGGCAAGCAGAACCTGCACGAATTTGCCTATGGCGGCAGTTCGATGATCAGCTTCTTTGGCGAGGTCCACAATCCCTGGGGCGTGGGGCGCGTGGCCGGAGGTTCTTCGGGAGGCTCCGCCGCCAGCGTTGCCGCCGCTTTGGGATTCGCGGCGGTCGGCACCGACACCGCCGGTTCCATCCGCCTGCCCGCCGCCTACTGCGGAGTCGTAGGCCTCAAGCCAACCTACGGCCGCGTGAGTGCCCGTGGAGTCATTCCGTTGTCGCCGTCCTACGACCACGTTGGGCCGATCACGAATTCGGTGTATGACGCGGCCCTGATGCTTCAGGTACTGTCCGATTTCAAGGCAGGAGACCAGTGCGCCAAGCCCAGTCTGGTCGCCCGGTTCGATCAGTTGCCGGAGAAACTGCGCATTGGCGTGCCACGAGAGTTTTTCTTCGACGATCTTCATGCCGAAGTCGCGGAGGCAGTCGAAAAAGCGATCGAGACTTTTCGCAAACTCCATGCCGAGATTCGCGAGGTCAAACTAGAAGTCTCGACCGACCGCACGCTAGCGAGCGGCGAAGCCTATGCCTATCATGAGCCGTTCGTAGCCCGCTCAGCCGAGCTCTACCAGCCTGCAACGCTTGAGCGCATCCGATCGGGAGCCAACATTTCCGCGGACGATGTTCTTCGTGCCCGCAAGGAGCTCGAAGGCAGCCGTCACGCCATCGGGAAAATATTCGATGAAGTGGACTTGCTGCTGACGCCCACAGTTCCGATTCCGCCGCCGCCGATCGCAGAACTCCGAGAGCATCCCGAGAACCTCCGGCCGCAGGAGCTGATCATGCTGCGCAACACTCGGCCATTCAATGTCTGGGGAACTCCTACGATCTCAGTGCCGTGCGGCTTCACGGGCGATGGCCTACCGATCGGGCTCCAGCTGGCCTCCGCTCCCTGGCGGGAGGACGCGGTGCTGCAGGCAGCGCATGCCTATGAGCAGGCGACGGAGTGGCACGAGAAGATACCCGGCGCGCCACGGACCATGTAGGGACGGACGCACACGTCCGTCCACACGCGATCATTTCCACTGGCTCCCGTCCGCGGTCACGCGAATTCTCTTCATCTTTCGCCCTACGCGCAGCACCAAGTCCTGATTAACGGGCACCATCACAACCATCTCTCGCTTTGAGTCGATGTTCTCGCCATCGATCCTGACCAAGCTAACGGCCCCCTGTTTTTGCTTCCCGGCGGCCTCCGTGTTTGAAGTCGCAAGTCCGGCCAAGCGAATTAACTTGTCTATCCGAATCACTGCCAAATCCGCTGGCTGTTCGATTTCTCCAATGCGACGGACTGCGCCGCCTCCACTTCCCTGAATCACATCCGCCAAAGGGATCTCAACAAAATCTAGATCTTGTGGTATTTCTACCTTTCCCTCCTTTTGTGTCCGAAGATTCCTTGCGGACAGCATCGCGAGCTCCCAGCTCCTGGCAGCCTTTTGCGCTTCGGGCTCAGAATGGAAGTCGCGCACGATCATGTGGGCCAGCTCTTTCTTGGAAATCATCGGATTGTCACCGTGCTCGATCAGAAGTTTGCGGTTCTTGATCCATTGCAAAGACACATCTGTCAGCAGCACGTAGTAGGACCACATTTTCTCATCCGAGATCGCCATTATCTTGCCGTACATCTCGAGCGGCGGTTCGTGAATGCCGATGGCGTTGTCCAGAGACTTCGACATTTTCTCAGCGCCCTGCCTCCATCCTTCCAGAATCGGCGTGGTCAGCACCACCTGCGACTCCTGCCCGTAGGCGCGCTGCAACTCGCGCCCTACCAGCAGATTGAATTTCTGATCGGTGCCGCCGAGTTCCACGTCGGCCTCGAGTGCGACTGAATCGTATCCCTGGGCCAGCGGATACAGAAGCTCATGCATGGCGATCGGCTTCTCTTCATGGAAGCGTTTGTGGAAGTCCTCGCGCTCGAGCATCTGTGAGACCGTGTACTTCGCGGTCAACCGGATGAAATCCTCGGCCGAGAACTTCGAGAACCAGCGGCTGTTGAAATCCACCACCGTCTTTTCCTTGCTGAGGATCTTGAAAACCTGCGCCTTGTAGGTCTCGGCATTCTCCGCAATCTGCTCCGGCGACAGCGGAGGGCGCGTCGCCGAGCGGCCTGTCGGATCGCCGATCATCCCGGTGAAGTCTCCGATGAGGAAGATGACGGTATGGCCGAGATCCTGAAAATGTTTGAGCTTGCGCAGCAGGACCGTGTGTCCCAGGTGCAGATCGGGTGCGGTCGGATCGAAGCCCGCCTTCACCTTGAGCGGCTTGCCCGAAGCGCGCGAGCGTTCGAGCTTGGCGCGCAGTTCGGATTCCTTGACGATCTCCGCCGCGCCCTTCTTGAGGTATGCCAGTTGTTCGTCAACCGGGGGGAAGTTGGACATGTCGTAGTGATTATAACCAGCTGCGAGCTGCGGGCTGCGAGCTGCGGGCAAAGACTCCGCGGTTGTCGATGTTGAGGCCTGCTCGAAGCCCGTAGCTCGCGGCTCGTAGCTCAGCGCCGCCGATAGAAGCTCAGGGCCGCGTCTCCCTGCACCAGTTCCCGGTAGCGCCGTAATTCACCAAACGCCTCTCCCGGATCGAATCTCTTCTCGTGCTCGGCGATCACCAAGCTCCGCTCGTGGAGCAATTCCGATTCCGCCAACGCCGCCAGTGTCTTCGCGTACTCATCCTGCATTGAGTAGGGTGGATCCAGAAATGCGTAATCGGCAACGTTTCCCGCTGCTTCCAACTGCCGCACGGCTTTCGCGGCGTCGATTTTTAGAACCTGGAACCCACGGGTAATCCCCAAAGATTTCAAATTTGTGGCGATCAGTTCCGCCGCCGCTTTGGACGAATCGACGAAGTACACGATCCGCGCGCCGCGGCTTAGCGCCTCAATGCCTACCGCACCGGTCCCGGCGTACAAATCGAGCCATACAGACTCGGCCAGCGCATGCGGATCGCCCGCGCAAAGCACGTTGAACAGGGTCTCTCGCAAACGGTCCGCCGTCGGACGGACCTTGGGCCCCGGTAACGATCGCAACGTCCGGCGGCGATACTCTCCTGCAATTACTCTCATAGGTTCGCGCTCATGGATTCGTGTTTCTTCCGGCCCAGCCCTTCCGATTCACCATTTCGAGTCCTCGCGGCATCCAGCGGTGTCTAAAAAGATAGAATACTGGTAGGCATGACGATGCGCAGTTGGTCCATCCCGGTCGGACGGCTCTTCGGAATCGAAATTCGTATTCATCTGACCTTTCTGTTTCTGCTGGTCTTCTTGTTTAGCACCGAGGCGGCTGCGCAGGACGCGACGGCCGCTCTGCGGGTCCTGGGCTTGTTCGGCATCGTTTTCGGCAGCGTGGTGTTGCACGAATTAGGTCACGCACTGGTGGCCCGCGGTTCGGGCATTCCGGCGAAGGGTATCATTCTGCTGCCGATCGGGGGAATCACCATCCTCGACGAAGCGCATGCTATTCCGGACTCGATCAACGCCTGGAAGCGTGACATCCGCATCGCGGTTGCCGGACCGCTGGTGAATCTCGTCATCGCCGGTTTGTCAGCACTCATCCTGCTCGCTGCCATACCGCACTTTTCGCTGACCACGAAGCCACTTCTTCATTCGGGCGCCCTGTTGCGGAGCATCGTCTGGGCAAACCTCTACCTCGGCTTGTTCAATTTGCTGCCGGCGTATCCCATGGATGGCGGACGGGTTTTGCGCGCGATTTTTTCGCGCCGCGCTGACATGGTGCAAGCCACCCAGCGCGCGGTCCGTATCGGCCACGTCTTCTCCATTTTGTTCATGATGGTCGGGATGCTCATCAGTAATTGGTGGCTGGTGATGATCGGATTTTTCCTCTTTGTGGGCGCACAACTCGAAGAGCGCTCGGCGGTATTTCAGTCGGTGTTGCAAAGCGTCCGGCTGGAAGAAGTCATGCTGACCGATTTCGCCACGCTTTCGCCCGCTGACACGCTGGAAGACGCGCTTGAAAAAGCCGTGCACACGCTGCAGGACGATTTTCCGGTAGTGCGCGGCAGCGACATGGTGGGTGTCGTTTCGCGACAAAAAATTCTGGATGCGCTGCGCACCGACGGCAATGGTTACGTCCAGGCAGTGATGAACCGCATTTTCGACGTGGCCGCCAAGCAGGAGTCGCTCGCCTCCGCCTTCCGCAAGCTCTCCGCCCGCAATCTCAGCATTATTCCCATTGTTGATGAGCAGCATCTGGTCGGAATCGTCACCCTGCAGAACCTGATGCACTCCATGTCACTGCTGGCGGAAAGCCGCAAATTACGACGGGAAGCGCTGGACGCCTAGCAAGGTCAGAGGTGAGAGCTCAGATTGCGGAGGTTAGAACCTCAATGCGCGCACGCCGTCGGCGAGCTTTGGGATTTTAACCTCGCATTCTGACCTCTTACATCTGACCTCACCGAACCTTCGCGTAAACTTCCTGCGCCGCGCGTACCGCGCATCCCAACTCGACCGTTTTCCCGGTGACTTCGGCGATGACGTGTTCGAGTGCGGCCAGCACTCCCACCGTGTCCAGATAATCGTAGTAGCCAAGGTGAGCGATGCGAAAAAGCTGTCCCTTCAACTCCGCGTTTCCGTTGGCCACGACCGCGCCAAACTGCTCGCGGAAGCGTTTGCAAATGGCTGTGGAATCGACCCCGGCCGGGGCAGTGACGGCGGTCAGCGCTGCCGCCGGCGAGCTGGGGGCGAATAATTTCAGTCCCAGCGCTTCGACGCCAGCGCGCGTCATGGCCGCGCACAACTCCGCGTTCGCGATCAACGCATCGCGGCCGACCGCGAGGTTGCCGTCCCCCATCTGACGAACATAATCGAGCGCCGCGGCCAGCCCGGCGAACAGGGAAGTTGCGGGCGTGTAGGCCGCTTCGGCCTTCGCGGAAGCTTTTCGTTCCTTACGCAGGTCGAAGTAAAATCGCGGAGACTTCGCCCCCTCCATGCGTTGCCACGCCCGCTCGCTGATGGCGCCATAGGCCAGGCCGGGCGGAATCATCAACGCCTTCTGCGAGCCACCGATGATGACGTCGATTCCCCAACCGTCCACGTGTAGATGCGTTGTGCCCAAGCCAGTGATCGCGTCAACGACCAGCAGAGTATCGGGCAAAGGCCGCACCAGCTTTGCGATTGCCTCGACGTCATGCCGAGTGCCGGTAGAACTTTCGGTGGCTTGCATATAAACGCAGCGGATGTCGGGTGTTAGCTTGCGGCGGACTTCCTCCAGCGAAAAGGTTTCGCCGTAGGGAGCGGTTACCGTGTCCACGGCACAGGCAAACGCCTTTGCCAGGGAGGTCCAACGCTCGGCGAACTTACCTGCGCAGAGCACCAACACGCAATCGCCGGGCGAAGTCAGGTTTGAGACAGAAGCTTCCATAAAGCCCGTGCCCGACGAGGTCAGCACCAGCACGTCGTTCTTGGTGCCGATGAACTCCTTCACGTCGGCCAGAACGCGCGTGAACAGGGTGCGGAAATCGGCGGTGCGATGATGCGCGGCATAGGAAGCCATCGCCAGTTGTGCAGAAGGCAGAAGAGGCGTGGGGCCGGGAGTGAAGAGACGGTTTTTCTTCAGCATGGGACCAGAATATTCGAAAGCCTGGCCTTCGGGAAGGAAAGGTCAGAGGTGAGAGGTCAGATTGCAGAAGTGAAAGCACTCGCTGCGTATGGTTTTCACCTCTGCAATCTGACCTCTAACCTCTGACCTGGTTCTATAATTCTCCCATGCCCCTCATCGACCAGATCCAGAAAGACATTGTCGCGGCCATGAAGGCCCGCGAGGAGGACCGCCTCTCCTGCCTGCGCATGGTCAAGACCGCGCTTAAGAACCGCGAGATCGACAAGATGGCGCCGCTCGACGACAAGGAGTCGCAGCAAGTTCTCTCCACGCTGATCAAACAGCGCAAGGACTCGATCGAGCAGTTCACCAAGGGCGGACGCCAGGAGATGGCCGACAAGGAAGCCGCTGAAATCAAGGTGATCGAGACCTACTTGCCCAAGGCCGCTGGCGAAGAAGAAATTGTAGCCGGGGTTCGGGCGGCGATAGCGGAGATTACTCCAGCGCCGACTATGAAAGATATGGGGACGGTGATGAAGGCCGCCATGGCGCGCTTCGCCACGGCTGGAATGCGGGTGGATGGGAAGGTGGTCAGCGAGGCGGTGAAGAGGGAACTGGCGGGGAAGTAGGGATCACTTTCCCCTCTGCCACTCCCGGTATGCTTCGCTCTTCCTAATCCCGCGCTCTTTAGCAACTTTCTTCAGCGCGGCCTTTTCGTCGGTCTTTTCCTCGGACATGATTTCTCGCACCCGCTGGGCGAGGCTTAGCTCGGAGCTCGCAGGTCGCAGCTCGGAGCCATCCTGCTTCGCAATTAGCAGCGTAATTTCGCCTTTAACGTCTCCGCGGGCTTTCAGTTGTTCGAGAATTTCTCCCGCGCGGCCGCGCAGGAATTCTTCGTGAATCTTCGTTACCTCGCGGGCGACCACTACGTGGCGGTCGTTTCCCAAGACTTCGACTACGTCCCCCAGCGTTTCCAGCAACCGGTGGGGAGCTTCATAGAACACCTGCGTCCGCGGAGAGTCTTTCACGCTCTCCAGCAGCTTGCGGCGCTGCCCGGACTTGGCGGGGAGGAAACCGCTGAAGCGGAAGGAATCAGTGGGCAGGCCGCTCGCGACGAGCGCCGCCAGGAAGGCCGACGCTCCGGGAATTGGGATTACCGGCACATGATGCCGGATGGCTAACGCGATCAGGCGGAAGCCGGGGTCGGAGATGCCGGGCATGCCGGCGTCGGTGACTAGGGCGATCTTGGCTCCGCCTTCGAGGTCGACGACCAGTTCGGCGGCTTTGGTCATTTCGTTGTGCTCGTGATAGCTGACGGTGCGGGTCTTGATGCCGTAATGGCTGAGAAGCTTGAGGGTTTGCCGTGTATCCTCGCAGGCGATCAGGTCGACTTCTTTGAGCACGCGTAGGGCTCGCAGAGTGATGTCTTCGAGGTTGCCTATGGGCGTAGCTACGAGATAGAGCGACGGGCCGGCCATGGTTGCGCCTCGTTCGGTGCTTTCGCCATTCTGCTTCTCTTCGCGCATAAAGCGAGTCTAGCAAGAAAAGAGCAAGGTCAGAGGTGGGAGGGCAGATTGCGGAGTTCCAGCGTCCGGAGTCTAACCTCTGCAATGTAACCTCTGACCTCTGACCTTCCAGGAATCATCCACGCCAACGCATTCCTAGTTCGCTTTTTCTTCGCTTCGTGCTAAACTGACCAAAAGCGATGTGACAGCCAACACTTCACGCCCCAGCCCGCGGGTGTAGGCTCAAATTCCAGATCCATAAACAGGAGCAGCCATTATGGCCGAAGAGCGTAGCCGGACCGACGAGCGCAGCAAGGCAATTGAACTGGCATTCGCACAAATTGAAAAGCAGTTTGGCAAGGGTTCCATCATGCGGCTGGGGTCGAAGGAAGCCATCGTCCCGATCGCGGTGATTTCGACGGGAGCGATTTCGTTCGATGCCGCGCTGGGCGTGGGTGGATTTCCGCGCGGTCGCGTGGTTGAAGTTTTCGGCCCGGAGTCTTCCGGCAAAACCACCATTGCCCTGCAGGTGATTGCGGAAGCACAAAAGACTGGCGGCATGGCGGCGTTCGTCGATGCGGAGCACGCGCTCGATCCCGGCTATGCCAAGAAGCTGGGCGTGGACGTCGACAACCTGCTGGTGTCGCAGCCTGACTACGGCGAGCAGGCTCTGGAAATCACGGAGGCGCTGGTGCGCTCGAACTCCATCGACGTGCTGGTGGTCGACTCGGTGGCCGCGCTTGTCCCGAAGGCCGAGCTTGACGGCGAAATGGGCGACAGCCACATGGGCCTGCAGGCGCGACTGATGTCGCAAGCGCTGCGCAAGTTGACGGGGACGGTTGCCAAGTCTCGCACCTGCCTGATTTTCATCAACCAGATCCGCGAGAAGATTGGCGTGATGTTCGGCAACCCTGAAACCACAACCGGGGGGCGTGCGCTGAAGTTCTATTCGTCGGTGCGCATCGATATCCGCCGCATTGCGGCCATTAAAGAGGGCGACGTGGTCACCGGGTCGCGGACTCGGGTAAAAGTCGTGAAGAATAAAGTGGCCGCGCCGTTCCGTGAAGCCGAGTTCGACATTCTCTATGGCGAAGGGATTTCGCGGGAAGGCGACCTGCTCGATCTGGCGGTGAACAACAATATCCTGGAGAAGTCGGGCTCGTGGTTCAGCTACAAAGGCGAGCGCATCGGCCAGGGACGCGAAAATGCG
>Ga0187817_10000006_pt1 | contig 61566 bp, 47 predicted proteins | sample NC_wetland_sal_i_17_FD_132431 | JGI IMG/M metagenome (GOLD analysis project Ga0187817, IMG submission 132431) | Wetland sediment microbial communities from Neuse River Estuary, North Carolina, USA - SO4_2 | ecosystem: Environmental > Aquatic > Freshwater > Wetlands > Sediment | place: USA... | reverse complement strand
TCATCCCGAACCCAGCCCCGACGTGTTCAGTCGGGGATGGGGGTGAGGGATCTGCTTTTCGCTCCCGCCGCTTTCCGGCGGGCGCGGGACGCAGTCGAAGAATCCCTCTTCGCTTTTTCTCTTGTATGTCATCTTTCTCCGCTGCCTATCAGACTTCCCCAATCCCGCCGCCCACTGGAATCTCCGCCCCTGTGATGTACGACGAATCCTGCGAGGCCAGAAACGCGACCGTCCCGGCAACCTCCTCCGGCTTTCCAATGCGCTTCATGGGCACAAACGCTAGAAATCCCTGAAGCATCTGATCAATTTCTTCTTTCGGCATTCCGACGCGGCCCAAAATGGGCGTTTCGATGGGGCCGGGCGCGACGGCGTTCACGCGAATCTTGCGGTCCGCGAGCGCCACGGCCATGGCGCGCACAAACGACCGCATGGCGGCTTTCGTCGCGCCGTAGGCGGCGCCATTGGGATTGCCGATCTTGCCGGCCACGCTGGTGTTGAGAATGATGGAAGCGCCGTCATTCAGGTGCGGAAGGGCCTTGACGACCGTGAAAAACGCGCCCTTCGCGTTGATGTCGAACATCTCGTCATAGATCGCTTCGGTCGTCTCCGTCAAAGGAACGAACGTGGCGATGCCCGCGTTCACGAAGAGAACGTCTATCTTCCCGAATTTCGCGCTGACCGCGGAAAAGAGCTTATCAATATCGGGAAGCTTCGAAACATCGGACTGGACCACCAAGGCGTCCGGACCCAGAATCTTCGAGGCTTCCCCAAGCGTTTTCTGGCTGCGGCCGGAGACGGCCACGCGCGCGCCTTCCTCCTGCAACCGCTTCGCCGACGCCAGCCCAATCCCGCTATTTCCACCCGTGATTACTGCAACCTTGCCCTTGAGAGTGCTCATAAAATCCTCCTGTAAGAAAGCTGCGGCGGAGCGCGCGGCCTGCCGCCGGCCCTCCTGCCAACCAAATACTTAGATGAGCATCTAACTATGAGGATGCAGCGTTTTTTTCGGGGCCGCCGCCCGCTACCAAACTGGTCATTCTGAGCGGAGTCCCGCGCTGTGTCATCCCGAACCCAGCCCCGACGTATTCAGTCGGGGATGGAGGTGAGGGATATGCTTTTCGCTCCCGCCGCTTTCTGGCGGGCGCGGGGCGCAGTCGAAGCGCGCCGTTTGCGTCCCGCATGCCTTTACGGGGAATCCCTCTTTGGTTTCGCGAACGGGAAGGATATCAACAGAGCCAGACGGGTTGTAAACTTAGGGAACCCCATGGACCGCGCGCAACTGGAACGAATCTCAAAAGCGCTGGCGGATGAAACCCGCCTGCGGATTCTGCAGGAAATCTCCGCGCGCCCGCAAATGACCTGCGGAGAAATCGTATCGCTGCGCGGCGTCACGCCCGCCACGGTTTCCCACCATCTGAAAATCCTGCAGGACGCCGGCCTGATCGAATGCCGCAAAGAGGGACACTGCGTTCACAGCCGCGCCGTGCCCGAAACCATCGAGGAATACGGCGCGGCCCTCGCCCAAATGGTCCGGGGAAAAAACCCGAAGCGGCCGCGGCTGGGAGCCACGGAGACACAGAGACACGGAGGGGAAGGCGTGGAAAAGCCTCAGGTCCGCAGGACCTGAGCTACATTTGGTCTGCCAGGACGCCGCGCCGTTGACGAAATTGGTGCGCACCAGTAAAGTAAGAAAAGGGGCCGTGCCTACGGCCTTTTTTGTTGTCTCCCATCGGCTGGGAGGTCGTACAATTGGCAGTACATCAGACTCTGGATCTGATTATCCTGGTTCGAGTCCAGGCCTCCCAGCCAAACTAATGCAGGGTAAGGAAACGTGGTCTTGGCTATAGGGTGAGTTCCATCTTTCTACAGGGGGAATTTGTGCCAACTTACAAACCGGGTGAGAAAGCACCGGATTCTGGTGAACTGATCGAAGTTGGGCCACGTGGAGGAAAAGTAGACGGCGGTCGCCGCACCGTGATTGAGCGAGGCGAAAAAGTCCCGCCAACTTCGAAAGAGGGTAATAAGTTTAAGTACAAACCGGGCTCAAAAACCACGCACTAACGCTTCCACCGAGCCATGAAGGAAACGGACAGGTTGATGACGCGGCCGGCAACGACGTGGCTGGTCGCAATCGTGCGTAACAGAGTTCTCAGTCTATTGGCATGAAGAAACGCGAAGCGCCAAGCTCACGCAGTCTATTTCACGCGATTGACCGCAAGCGGTTCGGTCGTAGTATCTGTTTCCTCTGCGGTCGGACACTGACCGCCAAGAACCGCTCCGACGAGCACATTTTCCCCAAATGGGTGTTGAGGCGCTTTTCATTGTGGAATCAGAACTTGCGCCTCTTAAACAGGACCTATATCCCGTATCGAAGTCTGACTATTCCATGTTGCCGCGAATGCAATGGCAAGCATCTGCGCCACATCGAAAATAGGGTTAAGGCAGCAACGCTGAAAGGATACAAGGGAGTCTCGGCACTCGACCCCTTGATCTTGTTTTTATGGCTAGGAAAAATATTCTATGGACTGCTTTACAAAGAGTTGTTCTTGGTGAGGGACAGACAATCGGGAAGAAAGACGACAATTCTGAATCGCCGTACCCTAAAGGCATTCGGTTTACATCACCTGTTCCTGCAAGCCGCACGCGTGCCATTCAGGTTCTTACCTGCAATTCCTGCATCTATCTTTGTGTTTAGAATTGCGGCTCCTGACGACAAAAGGTTCAAATGGGACTTCCGTGACTCTCTGCCACTTATGACTGTATCTTGCCGGATTGGAGACGTTGGAATCCTTGCTGCCCTTCAAGACGGTGGAGCCCAGCGAGATTCAAGGGATGTTTTTTGGAAGCGCTATCAGAAGTACAGGCTTCATCCGCTTCAATTCAGCGAGTTGACTGCCGCGTTCTTCTACTCAGCATCGCTTGTCAATCGTGTTCCTAAGTTCATGATAGTTGAGTCTGCGACGCCCGTGCAGGTCGCGCAAAATCCTTTGCAAGGACTTTCGCTCAAGCCAATCTTCAACGATTGGAATCAAGAAGAATTCGCAAAACTCCTGTCGTTGGTGGTTGGAGTTCCATTCGAAGAGATGTTTACCCCTCCGACAAGCGTTCGAACTTGGCTGCACGATAAGCGGGGACGCATTCACCTTCATCGTGTGGACGGCCCGGATAGCGGAAGATTCGAGTAGCATCAAGGAGTGGAGTCGGGTCGCAGCCCACTGTTTCCTGCGAATAGAGAAGCGCCGCCTGAAAGGTGGCCGCGACAAAGCCGCAGAAGACCGGAGGAACAGGCCAACACCCAAGGGCGCCCCGGCTTTGCCGGGGAGGCCTCGGGCACAGTCCGCCGCGGCGGATGCCCCTACGAGAAAAGGCAAAGACCCGCCCTTTCCTGGAAGTCGGAAAGGACGGGGCACCCGAAAAGGCCAGAACAAAATAACCGCCCGCATGAAATCCCTCGGTGCCTCCATGGCCACATGTAAGACTTCACTGAGGGATGAGGCGCTTCGCGCGGATGAGGAAGGGCTGGCCGCGCCAGAGGACGCGCCGGGGGAAGAAGCTCCAGAGCCAAACAAGGAACGCGAAGGCGTCGCGCAGGGGAAGCAGCCACGGCTTGCGCCGGACGAGCGAATCCCCCATGCCGCGCGCGCCGGTGCCGAGCGCCACGTCGCCGCGCAGCAAAGCGTAGCCCGCCGCGAACGCCACGGCTCCCGTCCACGACCGAGCCATCAGCATACCCGCCAAAGTCCACGCGAGCCCGTGCGTGAAAATCAGCCCGAGATGTCCCCAGGGGCGCGAGAAGCGGATGCTCAAGTTCCAGCGAAGCTGATGGCGGAAGGCGCCGGCGAGCGTTTCATGGGGATAGACGATCTCCACGGGAAAGCGCGACAGCTCGATGCGATGGCCGCGCGCGGCGATGCGGTTGCCGAGCTCGTAATCGTCGCAAAAATAATCGGCGAGCGCCTCGAATCCGCCGATTTCTTCGAGACGTTTATTCGTGGTCGCCATCACGGCGCCGAGCATGAAATCGAGCTTGCCGCCGGCGAGCATTCGCGCCACCAGCACGCTCGGAGTGAAATCGGCGGTATTGCCGAGGGCTTCGAGATCGGCGGCGAACGAGCCGTCGGTCAAGCCGCGATAGAGGCAGGTGACGCCGCCGACAGCCGGATCGCGAAAGGGCGCGGCGACGGCGCGGAGAAAACCCGGCGCGACGCGGACGTCGCTATCGCTGACGATCACGATTTCGTGCCGCGCCTCGCGCGCCATACGGCAGAGCTTGTTGACCTTGTCGCTCGCGCCGACGCGCTCCGAGCCGATCAGCAGGCGGATGGCCCTCTTCGGATGATTGGAGGCGGGAAAATCGCGAATGATCTGCCGGATGACGGGAATGGCGGCGTCGCGGTCGTCCGAGACGCAAAAGAGAATTTCGAATTCGGGATAATCCTGGCGGCAGAAGCTGGCGTAATTCTCGTAGGTTTCGCGGTCGAGGCCGCGAATGGGCTTGAGGATGCTGACGGCGGGAGTGAAACCGGCAGGCGCGGCCGGGCCCGCCGCGTCCCCGCGGCGGAAGAATCCCTCGGCGGCGAGGATGGCCGCGATGTAATAAGCAAACGGCGCAAGCGCGAGGATCAGCAGCGCATCGCGAAGCAGCGTCCCGATTGGCATCCTGGGATTCTACGCCGAATATCGGGGATTATTTATATGTGCCGCATCTCCCTTCCTACGTCAGGGTGAAACGGCGCTGGGACGTTTTTTATATCGCGTACCGAAACCGAAGAGAGATTCTTCGACTGCGCGTCCCGCCCGGAAATCAAAAAGGCACGATTTCCGGGGAAGGAAACCTCCGGGACGCTCCGCTCAGAATGACCAGTTGGGGAGGGCTCCTGCAGAAAATGAGCTTTTCAGCAAACTGCTATCGCTTGCCGAGAAAGACCAGCGCCACGCCGACGCAGACCAGCGCCACACCCAGCCAGCGCTGCGGCGTCACGCGCTCGTGGAGGAAGATCTTACCGCCCAGGGCTCCGACTGCATAGCTGAGCGCCGTGGACGGGAAGACAAAGCTCACCTTGGCGAGCGAGAGCATCCCGAGCAACGCAAAAAAAGCGACCGCCATCAGCGAGATGCCCATCCACATCCTGGGGAGCGCGAGCGCGCGGCCCACCACGCGGGCGATGGCATGCGGGTGGAAATCGGTGATCTCGCCGATCGTCTTCATGGCACGCGAGACGCAAAGCTCCCCCCCGGTGCCGACGAAAACGATCAGGATGTAGAACACAGACTGGGTCACCACGAATGGTGCTCCGGAGTCTGCGGATGAGTATGACCCACGACGAATACGCCCAGGCAGATCACGGCGATGCCGGCCCAGCGTATCGGGGAAATTCCCTCGCGCAGAACGAAATGAGCCAGGAGAGCGATCAGGACGTACGACGCGGAGGACGCCGGCTGCACGTAGCTGTAGTCCGCCCAGGAGAGCACAAGAAGGTACGCGACAAAAAAGGTGAGAAGCAAACCGATGCCGAGCCAAACGGTTCCGGAGGTAAACGCGCGGAAGAAGAAATGGAAGAGATTGGCCGGGGCCCAGCTTCCCATCGCTCCGACTTGCTTCATGCCCTTGCCCAGGAACATGTCGCCGAGCGGGGCCACGGAAATCATGATCAGAATCAGGATGGTGGTTTTGAGATGCAGGCCGCCCGATGGCGTCATGCGCTCTGCGACTCGCCTGAAACTCCCGCCGGAGGAGGCGCGGGCATCGCCGGCACGTTGACCAGGGCGTTCTTTTGGACGCCCTTGCGCGCGACTCTCCAGCGATCGGCGCGGAGCTTGAGAAAGTCCACGGCCTCGTGGTAGAGGCGCTTGCGCTCGTGCGAATCCCAGAGGGCGTCGCGGACGATGCGCCACGCCACGCGCGGGCGGAAATAGTAGCTGTCATAGAAGCGATTGACCGCTTCCAGCATGTATTCGCCCGAGAGGCCCGGATACTGCAGGTGAGGAAGCTGGTGGCCGCCGGCGTCGGTGATCGCTTCACCCGCAAGGAAGCCTTCGCGCATGCCTTGGTCGTAAAGCTCGGTGCCGGGATAGGCGTGGGCCATGGAAACCTGAATCGTCTCGCAGTCGAGCTCCTTGGCAAACTGGATGGTCTTCTCGATGGTTTCCTTGGTTTCGCCCGGGAGGCCGATGATGAAATCGCCGTGGACGCGAATGCCGACCTTCTTGCAATTCTTGACGAAGGCGCGACCGGTCTCGGGAGTGACGCCCTTTTTGATATTTTTCAGGATTTGGGGATCGCTCGATTCGAAGCCCACGATCAGCAGGCGGCAACCGGCGTCGGCCATGGCCTTGAGCGTTTCGTAGTCGCTGTGAGAGCGGGCCGTGCAAGACCACTGGAAGCCCACGGGCTTGAATTCCTTGCAGAGGGCGAGCACGCGGTCCTTGCGGATGTTGAAGGTGTCGTCGTCGAAGAAAAATTCCTTCGCCTGAGGAAACATCTTGTGGGCCTGGCGGAATTCGCGCGCGACGTTTTCCACCGAGCGGGTGCGCCAAGCATGGCCGGAAAGCGTCTGCGGCCAGAGACAGAAGGTGCAAAGCGCCGGACATCCGCGAGCGGTGTAAAACGAAACGAACGGGTTCAGCAGGAACGGGACGTTGTAATTTTCGATTTTCAGGTTGTGCTCGTATACGTTCGTCGCGAACGGCAGCGCGTCCAGCTCCTCGGTTTCCATCAGCGGGCGGGAGGGATTGTGAACCACCTTGCCGTCCCGGACATAGCTGGCGTTGGGGATCTCCGAAAGAGGCTTGCCTTGCGCGTAGTCCACGACGGCGTGGTCGAACTCCCCGCGCACCACGAAATCAATATCCGAGCTCGCCAGCAGGCTTTCCGCGGGCTTGATCTGCACCTGCGGGCCGACGAAGGCGACCTTCAAGCCAGGCTTCTTCTCCTTCATGGCGCGAACCATCCGCAGGTCGCTCTGGAAGCCCACCGTGGAGGTGAAGAGGACCAGAAATTCGTAGTCCTGGGCGATGCGAACCACTTCCGCGGGCGAAGTGTGCGTGGGAGGGCCGTCGAGCAGACGGCTGCCCGGCAGCATTCCGGCAGGGTACGCCAGCCACACGGGATACCAATAGGATTCGATCTCGCGCGTGGCAGGCCAGCGCGAACCGGCGCCGCCGTCGAACTTCTCGAAGCTCGGCGGATTCAGAAACAGCGTCTTCATCGCAGAAGGCATCTACAGTAACCCCCTTAGCCCACCACCTATTCGCATTGTTCAAGCTATCTTACTCGATTTTGGGCGTGCGCCCAAGCGGCGTTTCGGCGGGGCTTGCGCTTATTGAAACACCTTCGCCAACTGGCCCGTGGCCTGTAACAAGGAGAGTTGGGCCTGCTCGCGCGCGAAATCGGCGTCGAGATAGGCCACCCACTTGTCGCTTTCGTCCAAGTGGGCCTGCTCGATATCTTGCAGGGTCGCCTGGCCCTGGTCGAATTTCGCCTGGGTCACTTCGAGCGTCTCCTGAGCCAGCTTCAAATCCAGGCGCGCCACCTCCCGCTGAGCGTCTTTCGCGCGCACGCTGCGGGTCTTTTGCTGCACGTCGAGGCGCACTTGCTGCCGCTTGTTTCCGACCGCGAGGTCGGCAGCAGCCAACTGGGTTCTCGCCAGCGCGACATCCGCGCGCGTTCTGGCGCTGAAGATGGGGACGTTCACCTGAACTCCGGCGACAACCTCGTTCTGTTGGAAACCGGCATTGGGATTGAAGAACAGCTTGTAATTATTGAACCTGGCGAGGAGCTCGTACTCGCCGACCGCGCTCACCGTGGGCCAATATTCCCCCTTGGCGCCTTTCAAGAGGTGCTGGCGCGCGGCGCGTTCGTTTTCCGCTTCCTGAATGCCGGGGTCGCTTGCGAGCGCCAAGTCGAGCAAGCCGCTTTCCTGCTGTTCGGTGGCGAAATCCGGCTCTTCGGTCTCCACTTCGATCGCCTGGGTGTCGGGAACGCCCGTAAGATCGTGAAGCTGGCTGGAGAGAATCTCCTCGCGGTCTTCCAGTCCGACGATGCGCTCCTGGATCCGCGCAAGGGCCAGTTCGGCGCGAGTCTCTTCAAGCGGCAGCGCTTGATTGGCGGTGACGCGTTCGCGCACCACGTCGAGAATTTTCTCGGCGCTGGCCTGTTCGTTGCGCAGCAATTCGGTGGCGTGGCGCACATTCGCCAAATCCAGATAGGCGGAAGCGGCGCGAACAATCACATCGTCGTGGGTCCGGTCCAACTCGATCTTCGCGTTCTTGGTGCGGTCTTCGGCGGCCTGGAGGCGGCCCTTCAAAGGCAGGTTGAACAGCTGCTCGCTGTAGGTCACATTGAAAAGAGATGGCAAGCCGCCGCCGGGAATCGTGGGGTAGCCGCTGGTGTACGCGGCCCCCGAACCTGTATACAGATTGGGCAGAAAATCGCCGCGATAGACGGACGCCTCGTTGACCGCGGCGCTGTATTGGACGCGCGCAAGCTTCAGATCACGGCTGTTCTGCAAGGCAAGCGTCACGGCTTGGCGCAGCGTCAGCTTGCCATCGTCCTGCGCGGAGGCCCGCGGCGTCAGCGAAAGAGCTGCCAGCGTCACGAGCGCCGCTGCGGCCAGAAAAACATGCGGTTTCTTATTCATGTCGGAGCGATTCCGTGGGCTGTAATCTCGCGGCCCGGCTCGCCGGAAGGTAGCCGAAGATCAGGCCCGTCGAGCAGGATACGACAAACGCCAGCACCACCGATTCCCACGATACCGGAACGCTCACTCCCCCGTCCATCTGCAAAAAGCCGATCACGAAATTGATGAGCGCGGGAATCGAAACGGCGATCAAAATACCGGTGAGCGCGCCCGTTCCGCTGATCAGGAACGCCTCGAGCAGGAATTGGTAGAGGATGGCGTCTCGCGGCGCGCCCACGGCCTTGCGAATCCCGATTTCCCGCGTGCGCTCCGTCACGGTGACGAGCATGATGTTCATGATTCCGATTCCGCTGATGGTGAGCGCGATCAGCGCGATCACCACCAGCACCACGGTGAGCGCCATGGCGATCCGCCGCGCCGCGTCCAGCATTCCCGTGAGGTTCTGGACGGCGTAGCGCGCTTCCGGCCGATGCCGGTTCTTCAGAACGCTTCGCACCTGCTCCGTTACATACGGAACATCCTCCGGGTTGTCCGCCGCCGCATAGAACGACATGAAATAATTTTCAGCGGTATAGGACTCGATCAGCGGGAAAGGAATCAGCACGGATTCGGAGGTGATTTCCGATTGGTCGAACGTAGATACTCGCTCCCGAAACACGCCGATGACGGTCAACTGCAAGTCGCCGACGCGTATTTCCTTCCCGACGGCATCCCCGTTGGGGAACATTTCTTTCGCCAGCGCATAGGTGATCAGACATTCTTTGTTCCGGCTCTCGAGGTCGTCCTGTTCGAAATAACGCCCTCCGGAAATCACAAGGTGGCGGATCTGCTGGAAGCCGTCCGTGACGCCCACCAGCCGGATCACGTGTTCCCGGCCGCCCACGACCACCGTCATGGGGATGTCGTGGGTGCCCGCCGCTTGCATCACTTCGGGGATCTCGCGCTTCACGGCCTCGAGATCGCCGGGATTAATCTCATCGGCGAGCCGCAAAGGCTCCGATCCCGGATTGACCATCTCCGCGATCACCAGATTCGATCCCACTCCTTCGATTTGCCCGATCACGTAACGCTTGCCCGCCAGCGCCACCGTGACGACGAGCACGATGCAGGCGCTGCCGATAATCACGCCCAGCATGGTCAGAAGGGCGCGCACCTTGTTGGAGCGCAGGGCATCCAGCGCTAATTTCCACGTTTCAGCTTGGAAGATTCCGGATTTCATCCTTGGGCTCTCGGTTCGATCAATGCGACGTCTTCTCGAGCTGTTGCAGGCGCTCGCGCGGCTCCTTCATTCCCGGATCGAGCTGCAGCGCCGCGCGGTATTGCTCAGCCGCCTCGCCAGGCTTGCCTTCGGCTTCGTAAAGCCTGCCGAGCCATTCGCGCGCTTGCGCGTGCGAGGGCCAATCGCTGCGATCGGGCGTGCTGGCGAGGTAAGATTTCAAGTACTCCTCGGCCCGTCCAAACTCCGCGCCAGCCAGCACCCAGGCCACGGCCTGATAGAACTCTAGCCGAGGATCGTTGGGACTTACCCCGCGCGCCTCCGCGATCGCCGCTTCGATGTCGGACGGCTTGTTCTTCTCCGCGAAAAACTGGGCGACTTCGAAATAAGGTTCATCCTGCCTCGGTCTGGCGGCGAGGACTTGGCGATATTCGCTTTCGGCGAGGTCGTCTTTCTTGAGCGCGTCCCGGTCGAATTCCGCGCGCGCCAGGTGTCCCGCCACGGGATCGATCGCGGCGATGGCGGTCACTTGAGCATTGGCCTCGTCCTTGCTGCCGCCCACGATCCAAGGCGCGTCAATGCAGTATCCTTCCAGGTCCCGGCGCGCCGAGATGTTCGAGGGGTCCAACCGCACGGCTTCCTCGAACTCCTTCTTTACCTTTCTTGCCAGGAAGAAGCTGTGGTCGCGGTCCGCCTTGCCGCCGTAGGCGCGGCCCAGCCAATCGTGGTACAGGGAATTTTTGGCGTCGAGCGCGACCGATTTTTCGGCTTGAGCGATAGCATTATCGTAGTCGCGCATCTCGTAGTAGCTGCGGCCTAGCCAATAACAGGCCTCGGCATTCGAGGGGCTTTGCGACACGGCGGACTGGAGCGTCCGGATGGCCTGCGAGTAATTTCCCATATTGAACTCGTGTTCGGCCGCGTGGATGGAAGAGGAGACATCTCCAGGGACGACCGCCGAGCTTGCGAGCCGCGGCGCCACAAACATCGCCACGGATGCCGCGGACAAGACTGCTGGGATGATCTTCGCCATCCCGGGGCGGGCTATCAATTCGCCTCCGTGGCGCGGACATCCATGCCGTCCCGCAGCTCCTGATCGCCCGGAAGCGCCACGCGGTCCTTCACAGTGAGGCCCGAGAGGATTTCGTAGCGCGCCGCACTGGCGATACCCACTGTGATATTACGCCGGTGAATTTGATCGTCCGAAAAGAGAAACACGTAGTGCTGGCCGTTATCTTCGCGCACGGCCGAGCGCGGCACCACCAGCACTCCCTGGCGCTGGCGAACCAGGATGCGGACTTCCACGTTGACGTTCGGCAGGAGATCCAGCCCGCTGTTATCCACCGAGCACAACACTTCTCCCACGCTGCGCATGCCGTGAGGCACTACCTCCTTGGGCACTTCTTCCGTGTGGCCGGTCCAGGTGCGGCCCGGTTTGGCGTCCCATGTAGCTGTCACTTCCTGGTTCGGTTCGAGCCAGCCCAGGTCCGGCTCGTCCACGAAGGCGCGCACGCGCACCTGGCGCAAATCCGCCATCTCCGCCAGGACATCGCCTACTTTCACATAGTCTCCCGCGTGCACCGGCAACGAATAAAGCGTTCCATCCACGGGCGCCACCACAGAGGCGGAGCGCGCCTTCTCCCCGAGGGATTCAATCTGGTCCTGCGCCTGCCTCACGCGCAGATCGGCGCTTTCGGCAGTCACGCTCGCCCGCTCCGCCAGCGCCTGTTTTTTCTGTTCGAGCGCCTCGAGACGGGCACGCGCCTTGGCAAGGCTCGCCTGACTTTGCGCCAGTTCATCCTGCGTCGCGGCCTGCTTGGCGACAAGATTTTCGAGCGCCTTCTCCGTGCGTTCGAGGTTCTCCGTTTCCACGCGCGCTTGCTGCAAATCGCCTTGAAGCTGCGCCACTTCGTCGGGCGGGCCGCCGGCGTGCGCGTTGCGCAGGTCGGTCTGCGCAGCGAGCAAATCGGCGCGCGCCTGCGCCAATTGCGATTCGATGTCCGCCGCATCGAGGGTCAGGATCAATTGGCCGCGGCGCACGGCTTGTCCCTCGGTGGCCATCACCTTGCTCACGAACGTGGCGAACTCGGCGCGCGCCACCGTGGGAGCAATGGGCTCGACCTTGCCGTTGCTGGTGATCGTCTCGCTCACATCCTCGCGCGCGACGTCCACGATGGCCACCGCCGGGGCCGGCCCGCGCAGCGCCAGCAGCGCGATGGCGGCGACGATCAGCCCCGCCGCGACGATCACAATCACCCTAGTCCGTTTTTTGTGGTTGCCGTTAGCCATGTCAGGCCGCGCCTCTCCTAAGGCACCTGCCCCTCCATGTTGGAATTGTAACAAACCCTTCGCCTGATTGTTGCCGCAAACGCCCCTCCGATGCTGGAAAGAGCATACTTGGGGGGATGCAGCGCCGCTGCGGCAGGACGCCAGCGACGTTCCCGGCCGGGTGCCGCGCCGGGCGCAAATTGCGCGGTTTTCCGCTACAATAGCTCTCTTTTTGAGGACGGCACGTGAAAATCTACAACGGTGAGATCACGGTCGAATCGAAGAAGCCGCGCATTCTCGTCAAAGTGATGGGCGAATAGCGAAGTTCGAAACAATGGAAACGATTCAAATCACGCTGCCGGACGGCGCCACGCGAAATGTTCCGCGTGGAACAAAGGCGGCGGAAATCGCGGCGCAAATTTCGCCCCGCCTCGCCAAGGAAGCCCTGGTTGCACGCGCCGATGGCGAGCTGATTGATCTTTCGCGGCCGCTCGACCACAACGTAAGCCTCTCCATTCTAACGGCTAAGGACCCCGATGCCGTTCAGGTGTTCCGCCATTCGGCGGCGCATCTGCTGGCCGCGGCGGTTCTGGAACTCTACCCGGGAACGAAGCTCGGTATCGGCCCGCCGATCGAAAACGGCTTCTTCTACGAGTTCTCGCGCGACGAACCTTTTACGCCCGAAGACCTCGAAAAAATCGAGGCCAAAATGCGCGAGCTGGCCGCCAAGGACATCCCCAACGAACGCAAGCTGATGCCCAAGGCCGAGGCGCTCGATCTCTACCGGCGCAGCAATCAGGAGTTCAAATGCGAGCTGGTGGAAGAAAAAGCCAGCGAGCCGATGGTGTCGTTCTACACGACGGGGAAGTTCGTTGATTTCTGCCGGGGGCCACACATCCCTTCCACCGGCCGCATTCGCGCGTTCAAGCTGATGAACATCGCGGGCGCCTACTGGAAGGGTCAGGAAGGCAATCCCCAGATGCAGCGGATTTACGGCGCCTGCTTCGTCGAGCAGAAGGATCTCGACGAGTACCTGCACCGGCTCGAGGAAGCGAAGCGCCGCGACCACCGCAGGCTCGGCCAGGAGCTCGATCTCTTCAGCATCGAGGAGGAGGCCGGCCCGGGGCTGGTCTTCTGGCATCCCAAGGGCGCGATCATTCGGAAGGAAATGGAGGATTGGCTGCGCACGGAGCTGCTGCGCCGCGGCTACGATCTCGTCTACACACCGCACATCATGCTGCGTGACCTCTGGAAGACGAGCGGCCACGCGGATTTCTACCGGGAGAACATGTTCGGCCCGATCGAGGTCGAAAAGGCCGAGTATCAGCTGAAGCCGATGAACTGCCCGGGCCACATCCTGGTCTTCAAATCGCGCCTGCGGAGCTACCGGGATTTGCCCGTGCGCCTGGCCGAGCTGGGCACCGTCTACCGCTACGAGCGCTCGGGCGTGCTGCATGGACTGCTGCGCGTCCGCGGCTTCACGCAGGACGACGCGCACATCTTCTGCATGCCGGAGCAGATCGAAAAGGAAGTGCAGGACTGCGTCGAGTTCGCTTGGGAGGTGCTGCGCGTCTTCGGCTTCAGCGAATACGTCGTCGAGCTTTCCGGCGGCGACCCGGCGCATCCCGAGATCTACGCCGGCACTCCCGAAGAATGGAAGCGCGCCGAGGACGCGCTCACGAATACGCTCAAGCGGTTGAACGTCCCGTACAAATACATTCCGGGCGAGGCCGCGTTCTATGGCCCGAAGATCGACGTGAAATTGCTCGACGCCATCGGCCGGCCCTGGCAACTTTCGACCGTACAGTTCGATTTCAACCTGCCGCGGCGCTTCGAGCTCGAATACGTCGGTGAGGATGGCGCCCGCCACCAGCCGCTGATGGTCCATCGCGCGCTCTGGGGCGCTATCGAGCGTTTCTTCGCCGTGCTCATCGAACACTATGCGGGAGCGTTTCCGGCGTGGCTCGCGCCGGTGCAAGTGACAGTGTTGCCCCTGAGCATGAAATTCGAGGAATATGCGCAGAAGGTGACGCAACGGCTCAAGGATGCCGGCTTCCGCGTCCATCTCGACAGCCGCAACGAGAAGCTGCAAGCGAAAATCCGCGACGCGCAGCTCGAAAAGATTCCCTACATGCTCATCCTGGGCGGCAAGGAGGCCGAGGCCGGGACGATTTCGGTGCGGCATCGCTCACAGGGCGATCTGGGGTCGCGCCCGATCGAGCAGTTCATCTCCGATCTGCGCCGAGAGATCGATTCGCACGCCATCGCCTAGCGGATTTCCGGGCGCGCTAGGGGCAATCACGCCAACGAATTACGGTCAGCTACAACATTTCCGAAAGCGGCCACGACGCAAGGGTGAGCCTGCTAACCGGAAAGGCCATCGCGCACCGCGCCAACGTCACAGCCTCGAAAAGCTACAACACGCAGACCGATTTCCGCTTCGATATGAAGACCTTCACGGAACTAAGGAACGCGCAGTCCATCACCATCGCTTACGACGGCCTCAACCCCATGCCGCCGATGTTCTGCTATCTCAAGCCCTACTACAACGACGTGAACAAGTCCTACTTTCGCCAGATTACAGATGGTGAAGTGTGACGCTCGGCTTCGAGACCATTCTGCCGTTTTTGCGGCCCATCGAGCACCTGATTTGCGACGATTCCGTCAGCGAAATCATGGTCAACGGATCGACTAGCGTATTCATTGAACGTGCCGGTGTGCTTGAGCAGGTTTCTGACCTCGCGTTAAGCGAGAAATCGTTGATCGTTGCGGTCAAAAACATCGCCCGGCGACTTGGAGACGACATCTCAGAAGCGAAGCCAATCCTCGATTCGAGGCTCCCGGACGGCAGCCGTGTTGCCGCAGTGATCCCGCCGTGTAGCATTCACGGCGTCACCCTGACGATCCGCAAGTTCAACAGCCGTCATTTCACCGTCGAAGACCTCGTGCGAATAGGCACTCTCGACGGCGAGCTCGCGGCTCGGCTGCAAAAGTATGTTCAGAGCCGCCAGAACATCCTCATTAGCGGCGGAACAGGGACCGGCAAAACTACTCTCCTCAATTCACTTGCCAGGTTCATCAGCGATGAAGACCGGCTTCTCCTCATCGAGGACACGTCCGAAATCCAGTTGGAGAAGCCGAACTTGGTTCGCTTCGAGGCGCGTCAGGCACAACCGGACTTGCCCGCGATCACGATCCGCGACTTGCTGAAGGCATCTTTGCGGCACCGGCCCGACCGCATCATCCTTGGCGAAATTCGCGGCGGCGAAGCATTCGATCTGCTCCAATTACTCAATACCGGCCATTCGGGAACGCTCTCCACGGTTCACGCAAGTTCTGCTGCACAGGCCCTTGCCCGGTTTACGAGCTGCATTCTCCAGAGCGGAATTGAGCTGCCGTATCGCGCCATTAAGAGCAATATCGCTGATTCGTTGAACGTCCTTATCCAACTAGAGCGCCGGCCAGGGAAGAGATTCGTCTCCGAAGTAATCGAAATTCGCGGCTACGACTCCGAAGCCGACCGTTACGACCTCTCCCCGATTTACACAGCACAACTCTAATTCCATTTTCGGATGGTGGGTCAGTTTCCGGTTAGCCGACAATCCGCTCGCGATTGGATAGCAGAGACAATCGGAAAGGCAGAGCCGGTTCCGATCAGCTTGCATACTCTCTTTGTGTGAGTTGCCCTTTTGTTCGTCTACTATCCGCGAAGTGATCGAATGGGCAGCTACGGATTGTCACCCGGCACGACCTCGACGCGCACCGGCAGGGACCGTGCGGTGGCGTAAACCTTACCAAAGGAACCTGAACTGCGGATGGGGAGAGTTTTGTCCGTCTGAGCGGCAGGGGCGTCAAGAACCTGCGGCGACCAAACGCTTGCGAAGTAATACACGCCCGGCCCTGGCAGAGCGGCCGAAACGTCGGTACCACCAAAGAAGACCGCTGGAAAATGTGACGCCGTAACAAGCTCGATGAAGGTTCGCTGCGCTTTGCCCTTCTCAATCGTGAATGGTCCCCAACCGTGGCCCAGGCACATCGGCTCAATAGGAATCGTCCGCACGACGTTATGATTTGAATCCTGAATCTCCAAGGCGGGTTCTGGTTCCTTACACTCTCCCTGAGCGAGCGGCATCGCCGCACTCACGTTCTCCCACCGGAGGTGCAATGGAATAGGTTCACCCATAGTAAAACTTGCCCGGTCCACGGAGAGGCCCGCTCGGATTCCTTCAACCGGATCGCCCCAGTTTGGTGCAAGAGTGTCGACGTCGAGCACATTAAAGTGCGCTGCAGCCATCAGAAAGACGGGATCCTCGCCGGGCATAGGAGCCGTACGCCACTCAACGTGAGTAACATTGGCCAGATCTGCCGCGGTTATAAGGGCGTCCGCTGTTACCTGCCCGCCTGGTATGTCGCACCTTCGCAGATGGTCTTTCCTCCAGGGCGGCAACGCTCGCTCTTTGTCCTCCGTGATTTGTTCTGGCGTGTACGATGGCCGCGAAGAAGAATCTATCGTAGGTAATGGGTCGAGCCGCGTCGGCATTGAGGAGCCTTGTCGCACAGTGTAGAGGCTCGCGCAACCAGCCCCTTGTGCCACAGAGGTTGTCTGCCCAGAGAGCTCCGCATGCAACGTCGCGCGCTCATCGCTGTAAACGGTCGGCTGCATGACAGAAACATGCAACACTCCAACTCTCATTTCTCCAATTGATGGCGAATCCGTCTCAGCCCGATAGCCGGCGCTCTTCACCGCAGAGCAAATATACATGGGCCATTCGGAGGGAATGAATAAATAACCAGTGTGTTTCGCCCACTGAACAAAGAAATCGACCCAATCGGCCCACTGACAGGAATCCCCGGTCGATGCCCAGTGCAGGTCGACCGTGGCCCGTTCGCCTGGCGCGAGGAGTATCTGGTTTCCAGGCTGCTGATTCGGAGCGGGCGACGGGGTGTTATTTTGGTCGCACAGCCAGCAGATTGCAACATGCATGCTATGCCCGTCGACTGCGAAAGAGGACGCCACCCGTCCATGAAGGAGGCAGGCCGCATTGCTTTTGTTTTGGAAGTGCAGCGATACCGTTTGTTCTCCGGCAGGAAGGCTCGCAAACGTGAAGGTTGCGTCGATTAAATCGGGGTCGCACAAAGGGGGCTGGGCAGCTTCATGCTCCACGGCTTGCGGCGCTTCCGTGGCGGGTAAGGTCTGCGCATGGCCTGTTGCTAGCGTGCTCACTCCAAGGGACAAAGTCAGTAGGCACAGGCGATTCCGGCAAGCGGTGCTCATGTCCCGCAGTATACCGCACTGGTCATAATGCCGTTCTCGGTGGTTGATGAGTGACGGGCTAACCGGAAACCGACCCACTACCGCCAAGCCCCATCTTGCAGGCGGGCGGCCAAGCCGTGCTATACTTTTGACCCCGCCGCTCCCAGCGGCCAGGAGGTGCGTTTATCACCGAGCGAGGTGGAGGTCTTCGTGTCAACGAGCGCATTCGCGCCCGGGAAGTTCGCGTGATTGATGAAGAGGGAAACCAGCTTGGAGTGATGTCCCTTTTCGACGCGATGAAAAAAGCGCGCGATTTGGCATTGGACGTGGTGGAAATCTCGCCCAATGCGGCGCCTCCTGTCTGCAAGCTCGTGGATTACGGCAAGTTCCTCTACGAGCAGAACAAGAAAGCCCACGAACAGAAGAAGCATCAGAAGAGTTCGCACATCAAGGAAGTGAAGTTCCGGCCTTCGACCGCCGAGCACGATTATCAGGTCCGGAAGAATCAGATCATCCGGTTTCTCGGCGACGGCTTCAAGGTGAAGGCCATGATTTTCCATCGCGGACGCGAGATGACGCACCAGGACGTGGGCCGCGCCAAGATGGACCGGCTTCTGAAGGACATCAACGAACACGCGCTCGTGGAATTCGGGCCGCGCATGGAAGCCAATATTTTGCTCGCGCTGCTGGCGCCGAAAAAGGGCGCGGCGGCGGCCGCCCCGCGTTCCGCGCAGCCGGCGTGAGCGCCACCCTATAGGAAACGAATCGTGAAGAAAAACAAGAAGGCGAAATTGAAGACGCATCGCGGTGCTGCCAAGCGCTTCAAGATCACTTCCACGGGGAAGGTGATGCGCTGGCATTCCGGCAAGCGGCACCTGCTCGGGACGAAAAAGCCGCGGCGCATGCGCAAGCTGCTCAACAAGGTCGAAGTGAATCCCGCGGATGTGCCCAACGTGCGGCGCGCCTTGCCCTACGGTGTTTGATTTTTGCGTTTTCGCGGCGCCGTGATCGGGCGCTCGCGGCCGCGCCAGGCGGAGCGTAACGGGTGCCCGCCGGCCGGTTCTTCCGGCGATCCGGTGGTCGCGGATGGCCGGATGCATTTCCAGGAGACAAACCCGTCCTGCTGCCATAATATTTCCACGGGTCCAAGGGTTCACGGGTCCGCGGGGGGTGGCGGGGCCTGCTGTCTCTCCCGTTCGATGCTATCGCAGAGGAAGCGCCGCGAGGCGCGCATTAGGAGAACCAAGCCATGCCACGAGTGAAACGCGGCACCAAGCGCCGCGCGCGCCGCAAGAAGCTGCTGAGACACGCCAAGGGATTTTTCCTTACCAAGAGCAAGCTCTACCGGTCGGCGAAAGAGGCGGTGGACCGCTCGCTGCGCTATACCTATCGCGACCGCCGCAACCGCAAGCGCGATTTCCGCGCGCTGTGGATCCAGCGCATCGGCGCGGCGGCGCGCGCGAACGGGACCACGTACAGCCAGTTGATTCATGGCCTGAAGGCCGGCGGAATCGAAATTGACCGCAAGATTCTGGCGGACATGGCCGTGCGCGACGCCGAGGGCTTTGCCGTGCTGGTGGAGTCGGCGAAGCAGCACATGAAGGCCGCGCCCGCGCAGGCAGCGCCTGCAGCGCCGCCGCAGCCCGCAGCGTAGAAGCATGCGGAAATGGCGCCGGTCATGTAGCTCACCCCGGCTCGCCGGGGTGAGGCTTTTCCGTGCGCGCGGCAAAAACCCTCAGGTCTGGCCGGCGCGAAACACCGGCCAGACCTGAGCTACATCAGCCACCATTGAGCGCAACCTTCCCATGACGACGAGCGATCCGACAACGCAGACGCTAACGCAACTGGGCAAGACGAATTCTGACGGCGTTATCGCACTCTTCGCGGACCTGCGGCGCAGATTTGAAAAAGAAGAAGCGTATCAGGTGCTCGCGGGCGCGAGCGCGTTCAACCAGTGGCAGGCCCTGCAGTTAAGCTGGCTCGGCCGCAAATTAGGCGTGCTGTCGAGGATCAAGGACAATTGGCTGAAGCCAGCGCCGCCGGACCTCAGGCCTGTAGTCGGCCAGGAATTTCAGAAGCTCAAAGCGCACGTCGAAGCGGCGCTCGAGGAAAAGCGCAAGGAGATCGAATCCGCCGCGGAAGAATCCGCGGCCGCGCGCGAGAAAATTGACCTCTCGCTGCCCGGCGTAGAGCGGCCTATCGGCTCGCGCCACATCATCCGCCAAACCTTCGACGAGCTCATCCGCATTTTCCTTTCCATCGGCTTCAGCGTGGTCGAAGGCCCGGAAATCGAGACGCCCTACTACAATTTCGAGGCGCTCAACATTCCCGAGCATCATCCCGCGCGCGACAACATGGACACGTTCTACATCGAAGGCGCGCGCACGCCGCATCTGCTGCGCACGCACACCTCGCCGGTGCAAATCCGCACCATGGAGAAGCAGCCTCCGCCGGTGCGCATCGTTGTGCCGGGCAAGGTGTATCGCCGAGACAATCCCGATTCCACGCACGGCTACATGTTCCATCAGATCGAGGGCCTCGCCGTGGACGCGGACATCACCTTCTGCGATTTCAAGGGCACGGTCGAATATTTCGTCCGCGAATTTCTGGGGCCTCATGCCAAGACGCGCCTGCGGCCCAGCTATTTCCCGTTCACCGAGCCTTCGGCGGAAGTGGACGCCACCTGCCACATTTGCGGCGGCAGCGGCTGCCGCGTGTGCAAATTTTCCGGCTGGATCGAGCTGTTCGGCGCGGGCATGGTGGACCCGGCCGTCTACGGCTTCGTGAACTACGACGCGGCGAAACTTTCGGGCTTCGCCTTCGGCATGGGCGTGGACCGCCTGGCCATGATGAAATGCGGCATCAGCGAGCTGCCGCTGCTTTATCAAAACGACGTGCGCTTCCTGCGCCAGTTCCCCTGACGAGCGCCCGAGCCATGAAAGTCCTCTACAACTGGCTGAAGGAATTCGTGGACATCCAAGCTCCGGCGGCGGAGCTGCGCGCGCGTCTTTCCCTCGCCGGCATCGCCGTGGATTCGATCGAGGAATCCGTGGCCGGGCCGGTGCTCGATGCGGAGATTACCGCGAATCGCCCGGATTGCCTCGGCCACTACGGCATCGCGCGCGAGATTGCGGCGGTCTATCGCCTGCCGCTCAAGCCGCTCGATCCCAAGCCGAAAGAAGCCGCCGAAAAAGCTGCGGACGCCGTGCGCGTCGAAATCGAAAGCCCCGATCTTTGCGGACGCTATACGGCGCGAGTCCTCCGCGGCGTGAAGATCCAGCCATCGCCCGGATGGCTGTGCCAGCGCCTCGAAGCCATCGGCCAGAAGCCCATCAACAACATTGTGGACATTACGAACTACGTGCTGTTCGAGCTGGGCCAGCCGCTGCACACCTTCGATCTGGCCAAAATTCGCGAGCGGCGCATCATCGTGCGGCGCGCCCGCGCGGGCGAAAAAATCCGCACGCTCGACGGCATCGAGCGCGCCTTGCCCAAGGATACCTGCGTGATCGCCGACGCGTCCGCCGCCGTGGCCATCGCCGGCGTGATGGGCGGCGCCGAGAGCGAAATCTCCTCCGCCAGCCGCGACGTGCTGCTCGAATCCGCCTGGTTCGATCCCATCTCGATCCGGCGCGCGTCGAAGGCGCTCGGCCTGCGCACGGAAGCCTCTTACCGTTTCGAGCGCGGCGCCGATCCGGAAATGGCGGAAACCGCCTCGCGCCGCGCCGCCGAATTGATCCGCGAAGTGGCTGGAGGCGAAATTCTGGCCGGCGTTGTGGACGTGTATCCGCGCCGTGAACCACCACGCGAACTCCGCTTCTCACGCTCCGAGCTTCTTCGCGTGATGGGCGCGGATGTTCCCGACGGCGACATCGAGGAAATTCTCGCCGCGCTTGGATTTGCTCCTCGCCGCGCGGACGCCGCGGCCATTTGGCAGTGCAAGCAGCCTTCCTGGCGGCGCGACGTGACGCGCGAAATTGACCTGATCGAAGAAGTCGCGCGCCACCACGGCTACGACAAATTTCCGCCGCGCCTGCCTCCCGCCGAGCAGCCTGCGCGCCGTCTGCCGCATGCCGATGCGGAAGATCGCCTGCGCGAACGCATTGTCGCCCTCGGCTACCGCGAAATTGTCGAGATTCCTCTTGCCGATCCGCGCCGCGATGAAATCTTCCGCGCCGCCGGGCTCGCGCCCGCGAAAATCGCCAATCCGCTCGCCGAAGATGCCTCCGTGATGCGGTCTTCCGGAGTTGTCGGCATGATAAGCGCCCTCGAATGGAACCTGAATCACGGGCAGCGCGATCTGCGCCTCTTCGAAATCGGGAAGAGATACGAGCTGCGGAACGGCGAGCCGGTCGAGACGCCAGTGCTCACCTTTGGAGCCACCGGCCTCGCGCGCGCGAAAACCATATATGAAGCAGAGCGCGAATTTGCCTTCACGGATTTGAAAGGCGATCTCGATCGCATCGGCGAGCTCGCCGGTGGATTCGCGTGGCAACACGGTGGCGCGGGCTGGCTGGCCGGCGGCCGCGCTGCGCGGCTATTCCTTGCGCACGGAGGAGGATCCGCCGGGCCTTACGAACTTGGCGCTGCGGGCGAGTTTGGCGTTGCGGGCCAGCTCGCGCGCCGGATCGCGGATCAGCTCAAGCTGCGCCAGGAAATTTTCGTCGCGGAATTGCAGCTCGATCAGCTCCTTGCCGCCATCGAGGCCGCGCGCGCGACGATGCGTTTCGCGCCGCTCGCGCGCTTCCCTGCCGTGGAGCGCGATTTTTCGGTGCTGCTCGCCGATTCAATCACCTTCGCGCAAGTGACGGAGACGATTCGCGCCCTGGGCATCCCCGAACTTCAGGCCATCGAAGCCGCGGATTTGTTCCGCGGAGGCCAGGTGCCGGCCGGAAAATACTCCCTGATGATCCGGGTGACGTTTCAAAGCCGGGAGGCGACGCTCACCGACGCGCAGCTCGCGGGCTTTTCTTCGCGCATCGTCGCGGCGCTCGAATCCAAGCTCGGCGCTACGCTTCGCTCCGCCTGACGGGGGTTTCTTTGCCTCTTCCGCGATTCCTTCTTGCCAAACCACCGCATCGCGGCTAAGAATGGCGTCAGCCCAGCGGGGAGCACAAACGTGAAAATCGAAATCTACGATCAAATTTACAATGTGAGCGCGGACGGAGACGAAGAACGTCTGCATGAGCTCGCGGCCTGCGTGGATTCCAAAATGCGCGAGGTCGCCGAAGCCACGGGCACGGTAGATTCGCTGAAAGTGGCCGTGCTGGCGGCGCTGAATATCGCCGACGAACTCTTCGCCATGCGCGAGCGCCAGCAGGAAATCGAGGCCCCGTTGCGCCGGCGGGTCGAGAAATGCGTCTCGATGGTCGAAAAAGCGCTCGAACAAACGAATTGAAATGAATCGCCGTGGGCTTGTTCCGAATCCATCGGCGTCCGGGAGGTTCCGACCATTCATTCCGGTCTGGCTGTAATTCTGAGCGCGTGCGCCACTCTTTCCACGCTGAGCGGCGGGTGGCTCGCGATTCGCGGCCGCGACCGCGCCCATTTGCTGCTGGCGCTCGGAGCGGGAATGCTGCTCGGAGCGGCGTTCTTCGATCTTCTGCCCGAATCCATCGAGGCGGCGGAATCGCAGGGCTGGAGTTACCGAGACGTGTTTCTGATTTTGGTGGCCGGCTTTCTGGCCTTTTACCTGATCGAGCGCGTGCTGGTGCTTCACGCCTGCCCCGAAGGGGATTGCACCAATGAGGCCCACCGCCACATCGGCCGTTTGAGCACCCTCGGATTGATCGTCCACAGCACGCTTGACGGAGCGGCCATCGGCGCGGCGACCCTGGTGAGCTGGCGCGTGGGTATCGTGGTGGCGCTGGCCGTGGTGGCGCACGACGCGAGCGACGGCCTCAACACCATCATGCTGGTCACCCACGGCGAACGGCCCCACCGCAGCGATTATCTCTTCCTTGCCAGCGACGCGATTGCCCCGGTCGTCGGCGCGGTTCTGGCCCTTGTATTCCTGCCTTCGGAGAAGTACCTGGCCGTCTTCCTGGCGCTGGCTTCCGGCTTCTTTCTTTACACCGCGACCTCCGATCTGCTTCCGGAGGCCCACCGCCGGTCGCCCAGCCCGCTGGTGACCGTCCTCACGGTCTCCGGCGTAATTTTCATGGCCCTGGCCGTTTTCCTGGTCCGCCTGGACCACCCTTCCCTGGACCGATTTTTTTCACAATAGGACACTCGGCCCGTGAATCCCTTGCCCGTCTAATTGCATCTACCTATACTCGATAGCGAGGTTCGGGGTTCCCGTGTCCTGACATGCTGAAACACGTCTCGATTCGCTTGCTGGCGACGGCGCTGCTCCTTGCGGTGTGCGCGATGGGTGTCCACGCCGCCATTCACTGGCACCATGACGGCGACGGCGAACAGCATTGCCTGGCTTGTCAGGTCGGACACACCTCGCTTCCGCATTCCGCCCCGCCGCCGGCTCTTTCATCGTTTCATCTGGTTGCAAGATGCGTGCCCGCGACAGAACTGCCTCTTGGCCTCGAACCGCTGTCCGCACCCAAGGCATCGCGCGCCCCTCCCGCGTAATCCCAACCTGAGAACGAATTTTCTCCCGGCGTCGCGCGCTTTTTGGGGCGCGCGCCCGATTCCAATTCTTTCGCCACCGGCGCCATCCATCGAGCGCCGGGGCCGCGAACTCATTCTTAGGGGGAAAAACTGATGAGATTGGCAAAAATATTGTTACTGCTACTTGGTTTCTTTGGGCTGACTTTCGGAACCGCGGCGCGCCCCGCTGCGGCGGGAGGAACTGCGGGTGAAATTGACGGCACCGTAGCCGATCCTTCCGGCGCGGTAGTGCCTGGCGCCGCAGTCACGATTCGCAATCCGGTCAGCGGATATGAACGCTCCGCCACCACCGACAACACCGGCGGCTTCCAGTTCATCAACGTGCCTTTCAATCCGTATCACATGACCGTAATCGCCACCGGCTTTGGCGCCTACGTTCAGGATGTGGACGTGCGTTCCGCGATCCCGGTCACACTGAAGATCGGTTTGCTGCTCGCGGCAACCTCCACGACGGTGACGGTCGAAGGCGAAGCGGGAGACCTGCTCGAAAATGATCCCACCGCGCACACCGATGTGGACCGCAGCCTGTTCGATAGGCTGCCGCTCGAAAGCCAATCCTCCTCGGTCAGCTCGCTCGTCACTCTGGCCACGCCCGGCATCGCCGCCGATTCCAATGGCCTCTTCCACGGCATGGGCGACCACGCCGAAAATTCCTTCTCGGTGGACGGCCAGCCCATCACAGACCAGCAAAGCAAGGTCTTCTCCAATCAAATCCCCGTGGATTCGATTCAGTCGCTCGAGGTGATCCAAGGCGCGCCACCCGCGGAATACGGGGACAAAACCAGCGTCGTCATCGTGGCCACCACGCGCTCGGGACAAGGCGTCACCACGCCGCACGGCAGCATCTCGGGCTCGTATGGCTCGTTCGGCTCAGCCAATGGCAGCGGTGATCTGGCTTACGGCGGACAGAGTTGGGGGAACTTCATCTCCCTGAATGGATTGAATACTAGCCGATTCCTCGATCCGCCAGAATTCACGGTGCTGCATGATAAGGGCAATGAAGAAAACGCCTTCGACCACGCGGATTACCAGCTCTCCAAAGCCGATTCGGTTCACCTAAACGTGGGCTATTCACGCTCCTGGTTCCAAACGCCGAATTCCTTCGATTTCCAAAATGCCACGATGTGGTTCGGCGAATCTCTGGGCTCCGGGCAGTTCGTGGGCGTCCCCAATGGAGGATTGGCGCCGTCCGCCGCGCAGGGCTGCAACACTTCGGTTTTTTGCGGCAAGGCGGTCTTGCCGGCCGATCAGCGTTCCCAGATCCAGACCTACAACATCGCGCCGTCGTGGAATCACACGATCAGCCCGAACACCCTCTTCACCCTCGGTGCTTTCGCGCGCCATGACACATACAATTACTACCCGAGCGCCGATCCCTTCTCCGATCTCGGGCCTCCCAGCCTCCAGCGGGAAACCGTCGCCCAATACCGCACGCTGAGCAATGTCGGCGGTCACTCCGAACTGTCGTATCTGCACGGGATGCACAACGTCAAGACCGGGATCGTCTATCAACAGACATTTCTCACCGAGGACGACACCTTAGGCATCGTGGATCCCACGCTCAACGCGCCCTGCTTGAATGCCGTTACGGAGATTCCCGTGATCGGCCCGGCGGGCGTCTCGATGCCGTCGCAGTGCGCGGCGCATGGCCTTGCGCCGAACGACTCTACAAACGCGAGCGCGCCGAACAACGCGCAATATCCTCTTTTCAATCCGGTCCTGTTTCCGTTTGATCTGACGCGCGGCGGAACTCTGTTCCACACCGCTACGTCATTCCCTCTCCACACGGACGTGAAGGAGCTCGCGCTCTACGTGGAAGACAGCATCACCACGGGAAATTGGAACTTTAACGTCGGAGTTCGCGGCGACCTCTACAACGGGCTGACGGTAGCTCATCAGGCCGAGCCGCGCGTCGGCGTCGCCTATAACGTGAAGCAAAGCAATACGATTCTCCGCGTCTCTTACGCGCGCACCCTGGAAACTCCCTTCAACGAGAACCTGGTGCTTTCCAGCACGGGATGCGTGAACGCCGTGCTCGCCGGGGTTCTCGGCTGCTCGGCCCAGAATCCCACGCCTCTGGCTCCCGGCTTCCGCAATGAGTACCACGCCGGCTTGCAGCAAGCCTTCGGGCGCTATCTGGTTGTGGATGGCGAGTACGTTTGGAAATACACGCACACCGCCTATGACTTCAGCGTGCTCGGCAATTCGCCCATCACCTTCCCCATCGAATGGCACGGCTCGAAAATCCCCGGCTGGACCCTTCGTGCCAGCGTTCCGAACTTCCACGGATTCTCGGCGCTTGTGGTGATGTCCAGCGTCGCCGCCCGCTTCTTCACGCCGCAGATTGGCGGAGTCGGCACGGTGCCCGTCGCGCCGGGAACCGGGTTCGCGCCGTTCCGCATTGACCACGACGAAAAGTACAACGAGACGACCCATTTCCAGTACCAGCCTTGGAAGCTCGGCCCGTGGCTCGGCTTCAACTGGCGATTCGACAGCGGGCTGGTGGCTGGCGCGGCGCCGTGCTTTTCCCCGGGCAATCCGTCTTGTCCGGCCTCCACGGTCCCCGGTGACGTTGAAATGGTAGTCGTTAACTCACTAGGAGTGCCCATGTCTGCCGACCAGGAATTCGAGGCCGGCTTCACTTGCGCTGGCGTGCATGCGACTCCCACCGTACCGCTGCCGTTCAATTGCCCGGCATCGCAGTTCGGCTCTACGTTCATCAAAGTCCCGGCGCCAAACACCGAAAACGACGATCACAACCCGCCGCGCGTCGCGTCCCGCAATCTGTTCGATATCGCCGTCGGCGACGACAACGTCTTCCGCGGCGATCGTTACAAATGGAGCGCCCGCCTCACCGCGATCAACATAACCAACAAATATGCGCTGTATAATTTTCTCTCGACGTTCAGCGGCACTCACTACGTCACTCCGCGCGCGCTGACCGGCGAGATCGGCTTCCACTTCTGAGGGAATCCCGGGCTGCCTTTTCGGCAGCTTAGTCGAGAACAAGGCGGCCCGGAAGATCTCGACCTTCATCAGGCGGGCAGGCGGCAAAAAATGCCTCCTCTATCACCACTTTATGCTATAGGGACTGGCGGCCGGCGTTATCCATTTTTCGCTGTATTCCATTTCGGGGCGAATCCTTCATGCTTTTGCTTCGACGCTCCGATGCCCCGGTATAGAAACATGTCCATCGGCCCTAACCACCCGGAGAATAGGGCCTTACCGCGGTCCGAGGCCTGCGCATACCTGAAAAAAATCGCGCATCGCAACTCCACCGCAGCTTTTGGGTTGAATCCGAGAACAGGAATGGACAGAATCGTGCTGGAAACTATCCTTTTATGGGCTGATTGCATCAAAAGGTATCGCTTTCGGCACTGTGGCGCGAAAAATGGTACCTCAGTCCTATTCACGTCGGCCTATTGTTCTAGTACCAATGGGGGGTGCGCCATGCTTGTCCCCAAAGGCGCCCAACTTGGGACCGTTAAGCATAGGGTGAGTCATGCCACAGACTGTGAACGGAACTGTATTCAATCAGGCGTTGCTGCCTAAAGGTGGGGGGCGCTGGGGTTCATTCGGCGCCAGTTTTACCCTGCAATGCATTGCTATAGCGGCAGTTGTGATGGCTCCGCTGCTCGCACCCCAGAAGCTTGAGGCGGTGAAGCAATATTGGGTGGTTTCGATCGGGGCGCCTCACATCGAAGCCTGGAAACCGCAACCGAAGCCGAAGCTTGCCCTCGTCAAGCGCGAAGTAGTCAAGGAAATCCCCAAGCCTGAAGAGATCGTTCCTCCAAAACCGAAAATTTACAGCCCTGTGATCACTGCGCCTGTAGCCAAGCGGCATGTGGCTCGCAAAATAGACACGCCCGACGTTGCCAAGGTCTTTCCCGATCCGACACCTTCGATCTCCATGGGCAGCTCCGCAATTCCCAATTTGAAAAAGCCGCGAGAGGCGGTGCAGACAGGCGGCTTTGGCGACCCGAACGGCGTGGCGGACAACGGCAAGAGGGATCGCAACCCGAATATCAATGCGGTCGGCAGCTATGATCTTCCAAACGGGCCGGGCTATGGTAACGGCACCGGCGGAGCCAAAGGCGCTCGGGGCGTGATCCCGAGCACCGGTTTTGGCAACGGTGTTGCAATAGGCAGCGCTGGTTCAGCAGGTCACGGGTCTGTGCAGCAGGGGGTGTTCGCTGACGAGCAGGCGACCGCTGGCCCCCGAGTCAAGCAAGTCGCTGCGGTCATAAATACGACTCCGGTCGAGATTCTATTCAAACCCAAACCGCAATACACGGACGAGGCTCGCGCGAAAAAGGTGGAGGGCGAGGTGCTTCTGCGCGTGCTTTTTACAGCTTCCGGGGAAGTTCAAGTGCAGGGCGTGGTGCGAGGGCTGGGCTACGGGCTGGATGACTCGGCGATATCGGCGGCGCGGCAAATTCGCTTCCGGCCGGCGCAACAGGAAGGCCAGCCGGTCGATAAGAGCGCCATTGTTCATATCGCTTTCGAGTTGGCGGATTGAAAGGGGAACGGTCATGGGGATGCGCAAAAATTTCTTTTTGGCGGTAATGGTCGCGGGCGCCCTGGCGGGCGCGGGCGCGGCCCAGGAACAGAAGCAGACGGCGGACGAGACTCAGCCGCAAGCCGCGGCTCCGGCACCCGATACGTCGCCGGTGACAACCGTGAATCAGGCGATTGACCGCATCATCGCGCGCGAACACGACGAGGTCGCCGTCATCCGCCATTACAGGCCGATCGTCGAAACCTACATCCAGGACATGAAACCCGACAAGGACATGGGCTCGATCCCCGTGCGCGATCACTACTTCCTCGGCCAAGCCAACCTGAGCCACGGCGTCGTGGACAATTCGATGCTTTCCGCGAAAAAGAGCAAGTTGAACGACCTGAATCCCCTGGCGCATGTGGCCAACTACTTCAGTTCGGATTTCGTCCCCGAAGGCTTTCTGCAGATGGTCTTCCTCGATACCAGCGCATTCGACCGGCAGCACTATCAGTTCGATTACGTGCGCCGCGAATTTCTGGGAGATGTGCGTTGCGTGGTGTTCGATATTACGCCGTTGCCCAAATCCGGCAAGGGGCGCTTCAAGGGCCGCATCTGGGCGGAGGACCAGGGCTACACGATCGTGCGCTTCAACGGCGTGTACACGCCCGTAGCGGGAATCAATGGTTTCAATTTGCACTTCGATAGCTGGCGGACCAACGTCCAGCCCGGGCTTTGGCTGCCGACATTCGTCTTCAGCCAGGAATCCGATCTGCAGTACTTTCGCGGCAACCATGTCCGCTTCAAGGCACAGACCCGGCTATGGGGCTACGATTTGAAGAATGCCCACCGCGAAACGGAATTCACCGATCTGACGGTCGAATCACCCGACGCCGTGCAGGATCAGGCGGCCGCGCAGCAGCAGGACCGCTCGCCGATCGAAATGGAGCGGGAATGGCAGCATCAGGCGGAAGTCAACGTGATTGATCGGATGCAGCGCGTGGGATTGCTGGCTGCTCCGGGAGACGTGGACAAGGTCCTCGAGACGGTGGTCAACAACCTCGAGGTGACCAACAACCTGGACATCGAGCCGGACGTTCATTGCCGCGTTCTGCTGACCAGCACGCTCGAATCCTTCTCCATCGGCCACACGATTGTGATGAGCCGCGGCCTCCTCGATGTGCTGCCGGACGAGGCCAGCCTGGCCACCATGCTGGCGCAGGAATTGGCCGGCATCATCGTGACCAGGCCCTCCACCGATCAGTGGGGCTTCAACGATATGACCAACGTCACAACCGTCGAAGCGGTGAGCCGCTTTTCCTTCCGGGACGACCCTGGCCAGATGGAAATGGCCAGCCAGAAAGCGGTCGAATTGCTCAAGAATTCCCCGTACAAGGACAAGCTGGGAACGGCAGGTCTTTTCCTGAAACAACTCGACGCGGAATCCAAGTCGCTCCAGGCGCTCATCAATCCGCGATTGGGCAACCGCGTGGGGTTCTACTCGCAGTTGATCACCTCGGCGCCGGCGCTCGATCCCTCCAAGCTCGATCAGATCGCGGCGCTGCCGGTGGGGGCGCGCATTAAGCTTGATCCGTGGAGCGACAGCGTCGAATTGCTCAAGGCCAAGCCCGTGGCCCTGCTTTCACCGCGAGAAAAGATGCCGTTCGAGGTCACGCCCTTCATGCCCTATCTGACCCGGTACCAGACGGGCTCGGGCGCGGTGGGTAGCGAGGCGTCGAAGACCAATCTCGCCAAGAAGGAACAGCAGCAACAGCCTCAGTAACCGCCTCGGTTCACTCGTACCTGAGAGCTAGAAGCGGGTCGATCTGCGTCGCGCGCCGCGCGGGAAGAGCGCAGGCAGCCAGCGCAACGATCACCAAAACTGCGACGCAGCCGCCGAACGTCCACGAATCGGTGGCGGTCACCCCATAGATCTCGCTGGCCATCAGCCGCGTCAGTCCGTAGCTCGCCGCGAGGCCCGCCGCCATCCCCGCGAGAATCGGCCGCATCCCCTTCAGCAGCACCATTCTCAGCACTCCCTCCGGCTGCGCCCCCAGCGCCATGCGGATGCCGATGTCGTGCGTTTGCAGCGAGACGGTGTAAGCCATCACGCTGAACACGCCGATGGCCGAGAGCGTCAAGCCGATCCCCGCGAAAATGCCCAGGAGAACGAGCTCGAATTCCGGCGCCGCCATCTCGCTGTCGTGCAGGATTCTTTCAAGCGATCCCGTCCTCTGCTCCGCGAGAGCCACGTTCGGATCCACGCTCCAAACCGCTTGCCGGACCACAGGCAGGAGCGAAAGCGGCGAGACGGCGGTCTTGATGAGGATAAATCCGTACCACGGAGGAGCCGTGGTATACGGGATAAACGCTTCGGGCGTGATGGCGCTCTGCAGGCCGTCATTCCGCGCATCGCCCACGATTCCCACGATCTCGAAATAGACGCCGTGAGGAACGTCGGGCGATTGGTCGAACGCGTCGAAATGAATGGTCCGGCCCAGGGGATCTTGCCCGCCGAAGAAATCGTGGGCGAACTTGCGGTTGATCACGGCCACGTTGCGAGCGGAAGTCACCTCCGTCTCGGAAAACGTCCTGCCGCGCACGAGCGGAATTTCCATGGTCTTGAAGTAGTCTTCACTGACGTAATCGAGCCCCGAAGTCCACGCCTCGGTGTGGTTTGTTCCCGGAATGGTCACTTCGCTGGAATCGCTCCATTCCACGGGAAATCCAAACGCCTCCGCGGCAGAGACAACTCCGGGCAGCGCGCCGAGCCGCGGAAGCGCCTGCCGGAAAAACAGGGCCTTCTGCGCCGCCGCGGTGTACTGCCGTGCGGGGAACGCCACTCGGGCCATGAGAACATTTTTCGGATCGAGGCCCAAATCCACGTGCTCCAACGCGAAAAAGGTGCGCATCATCAAGCCCGCGCCCACCAGCAAAACGATTGCCAGCCCTACCTGCGTGGCCACCAGCGCCGCGCGCAATCTTCCGTGGCCGGAGCTTTCCCCCACGCCCCTTCCCGTGCCCATCAGCCGCCCGTGCAGGTCGGCGCGCGACGCTCGGAGCGCCGGCACCAGGCCGCACAGCAGCGTCGTCAGAACAGTAATCCCCAGCGTCCCCAGCAGGGCGGCGCCGCTTAGACGAATCTCGACAGAAGCGGGAAAGGTGTACGGCGGAATCGAGGCCTTCACCCACTGCAAGCCGCCGTACGCCAAAAAGCAGCCGATCGCAGCCCCCGTCGAAGCCAGCACGAAGCTTTCCGCAAGCAACTGCCGAATCAGCCGGCCCCGGGAAGCACCCAGGGCGGCGCGGACCGCAAGTTCCCTCTCTCGCGCCGTGGCCCGCGCCATCAGAAGATTGGCCACGTTGCTGCAAGCAATCAGGAGCAGCATCAGGACTGCTCCTAGGAGAATGTAAATCATCGTACGCAGGCTCGTGTTGGTGTAGAGATCCGCGAGAGTCCTGACGCCGACATTGAATTCCTTCGGATACCGGTCCGGATAAATCTTCGCTTCGTTGTGCGCGATCACATTGATATCGGCCGCCGCCTGTTCCATGCTGACGCCGGGCTTCAGCCGGGCGAACGTCCACAGATAGAGTGGCGCACTCGCGGATCCCCCTCGGACCGCGTTTGTCAGATCGGGCGTGACCGTTATCGGAATCCACAGCTCGGCAGCATTGAACGAGAACCGGGGCGGCATGATCGCAACGAGCGTGCGCGGCACGCCGTTCACCGCCAGCGTCATCCCCAGAACTTTGGGATCCCCGCCGAACTTTTGGCGCCACATGCGGTAACCCATCACGAACACCGGCGGCGCTCCCTGCTTTCCATCCGATTCCGTGAGCTCACGCCCGAGGATCGGTTTCATGCCGATGTCCGAAGGGATGGTGGGGTCGAGCAGGCCTCCGCGCACTTGAAACGTCGCGCTTCCCAATGTGTAGAGGACGTCCATGCCTCCCCCGCCCATCACGTGGCTGAAGACATGGTTTTGCGCTTGATAGTCCAAAAATTCCTTCGCCGAGTACCAAGCCCGGCCGTAGTACCAGCCGTCGCCGCCGGACTGCTTCATGTCGTGTATAAAGAACTGCACAAGGTGGCGGGCATCTCTGTAGGGATACGGATCGATCAACACGCTATAGACGACGCTGAAGATCACGGTCGTCGCGCCGATCCCCAGCGACAGCGCGAGCAGCGCCATTGCGACCGAGCCTCGGTCCTTATGGAAGCTCCTTACCGCATATCGCAAGTCACGCCAAATCGCGCCCAAAAGGTTCATGGCTCGCTCAGTCTGAAGCAAATGCAAGGTCGGAGGTTGCCGCAGCGGTCGGAGAATAGCCCCGATTCTCGCCGGTTCTCGACGCGCTGATTCGCGTTGACTGAAGAGGCCTGAATTGAGATCAAACGGTGTACGTGGTCGGCGTGCAAGCGCCGGTGGTTTCCTCGACAATCTTGCCGTCGAAGAGGTGGACGGTGCGGTCGGCGATGCTCGCGTAGCGCGGGTCGTGCGTAACCATGCAGATCGTGGCGCCCTGGCCGTGCAACTGTCGCAGCAGGTCCATCACCGCCTCGCTGTTCTTCGAGTCGAGGTTTCCGGTTGGCTCGTCGGCCAGAAGGATCGAGGGGCGGCCGACCAAGGCGCGCGCCACGGCCACGCGCTGCTGCTGGCCTCCCGAAAGCTGCGAGGGATAATGCTTCATCCGGTGCGCCATGCCCACGCGGTCGAGCGCTTCCTCCACGCACTTCCTCCGGTCGGCCGAAGCGATGCTGCGATACGTCAGCGGCAGCTCCACGTTCTCGAACACGGTCAGGTCGCCGATCAGGTTGAACGCCTGAAAGATGAAACCGATCTCGCGGTTGCGGATGCGCGTGCGCTCGGTGAGCGAAAGCTTCTCGACCGCGTCCGCGTGGATCCAGTAATTGCCTTCGGTGGGCGAATCGAGCAGCCCCAAAATCGAAAGCAGCGTGGACTTGCCGCAGCCGGACGGTCCGGCGATCGAGACGAACTCGCCGTCCTTGATTTCCAGATGCACGCCGCTCAGCGCGTGGGTCTCGACCTCATCGGTGTAAAAAACCTTGCTGACGGCTTCCATGCGAATCAACGGCTGCGAATTCGTTTCCATGCCTCGCTCCTCGCGTTGCGTATGCGATCTCGCCTCTATTTCAATTGCACCCGGTTGGCGTTGTCGTACGCCGACATGTCGGACAGAATCACCTGGTCGCCGATCTGCAATCCGCCCAGTATCTCCACTGTGTTCACCGACGCGCGCCCTAAGTCAACCTGCACGCGAACCGCTTCCTTACCACCGTCCTCGAGCTTGAACAATCCCACTTTGGTGTTCTCGTCGCCGTGCACGGGACGCCCGACGAACAGCACGTCCGCCAGACGCTCGATTTCCACCACGCCCTCGACGCTCAGTTGCGGCACGGCGCCCTCGGGCAGCGCGCCATCCAGATGGACATCCACCGTGCGCGTCCCATTAGCCACCGAGGGGTCAATGCGGATCACGTGGCCGGGAATCACGCCATTGTGCGTATCCACCGAGGCTTTTTGACCGATCTGAATGTCCTTGGCTTGCGTTTCGGCGATTTGCAGCGCGGCTTTCAGTTGCGTCTGATTCGCCACCTTCGCCAGCACCGTGCCCGCCGTGATCTGCTGCCCGACCTCTGCGTCCACTTCCTGCAGCACGCCGTCAATGCCCGCGCGCACCTTCAGCTGGTTCACCAGCGATTGATCCAACTGGTAGACCGCGCGCTCCTGATCCACGTTGGACTGCTGCACCGCAACCTGCGCCGGAATCGAATTCTCGAACGTCTCGACCTCTTTCTGCGCCAGATCGTTCTGCTTGGCCAGCTCCTCCGCGGCCACTTCGTCTTTTTTCAACACCAGATCGGAAACGAGCCCGTTGGCGGCCAATTTTTCGTCCGACTCGGCCGTGAGCTTTGCCTGGCGATATTGCGAGGCTATGTTTGCCGCCGTGGTGCGCTTGTCCATCAGCTGGTTCTGCAGCGTCGCCTTCGTTTGCTCGTAGGTCGCTTCTGCGCCTTTTAGCGCGTACTCCGCATTGAGCGTGTTTAGCTGAAGCGTCGGGTTGCTCAATTCCATGATGATCGTATCTTTTTTCACCGTCACGCCCGCGAGTAGGTGCTTCTCGACCCGCCCGTCCGTCTGCGCCGGCAGAAAAACGATGGTTTCCGGCACGAGTGTTCCAATGCCGCGCACCTCGCGCAGCATCGGCCCGCGCCGCACCGTGTCGGTCCAGATCGTCGCGCGGTCCACGTCCGGCGCCGCCGGCTTCAGACGCGCCAGCGCCCCCGTGATCACCACGGCCAGCAGCAAACCCGCTCCCGCATACGCGTAGCGGCGAATGCGCTTCTTTCTCGCGATTTCAGGACGCGCTATATCCAAGGGGAAATCTCGCCCGAATTATACCCGCATACGCCGAATTCTGTTTAGATATATTGCTCTTCATTCGGGATGTATCCACCCCCGCCGCCGCACCCTGCCGCACCTTGTCATCCCGAACCCAGCCCCGACGTTTTCAGTCGCGGATGGCGGTGAGGGATCTGCTTTTCGCTTTTTCGATCTTCGCGTTTCGCGTTTTAATTCCGTCACTCGTACCTCAGCGCCACCATCGGATCCACTCGTGTGGCACGGCGCGCGGGAATATATGAGGCGACAAGCGCGACAACAGAGAGCAGGACGGCGACTCCAACAAATGTCAAGGGGTCAGTGGCGCTAATGCCAAAGAGGAGAGTCGACATGAGGCGGGTGATCGCCAGCGAGATGGCGATGCCGATCACCACGCCGATAGCTGCCATGCGAGCAACTTCGCCCACCACTAAACGAAAAATATCGCCACGCTGAGCACCGAGGGCCATGCGTATGCCGATCTCCTGCGTTCGCCTTTCGATCGAGAACGCCACGACGCCGTAGACACCAACCGCAGCAAGAACCACAGCCACAGCAGCAAAGAAGCTTATAAGAAGAAACAGGGAGCGGCGGTCAGCGAGCCAGCCGCCCATTTCCTCCGCAAACGTTGAATATTTGACGGGAACATCGGGAGCAATATCGCGGAAAATGCCGCGCGCAGCAGCAACGGTTTCTCCCACGGGTGCAGCACCGCGGAGGACAATGGTCGGCAATGAATTGATGCTCATTCCCCGCTGCCGGTAATCCGCGTAAATGATGGGACTCGGCGGACGGTCGAGCCCTGCCGCGCGAACATCCCCAACGACCCCAACGACTGTCAACGGCTTCAAATTGCCGTCCATATTGCCGAACTCTAGGATTTGACCGACAGGATCCCCATTAGGCCAGCGCTCGCGAGCCAAGGATTGGCTGATCAGCGCAACATTTGGGGAATTCAGATCATCCTGACCTGTGAACATACGCCCTCTAACAAGGGGAATGCCGAGCGTGCGAAAATACTCTTCTCCAACAACGCAGTACTCGGCATGGCCGACTTCCGAGCGGTTTTGAGCCATGCGTTCAAATTCCTCAGAGTTTGTAGGCGGCTTTTGACCATCGAGTATTAGAAAGTCTCCCTCCGGGAGGTTGTCGCCTGCGGCGACCGGAAGGGCGCTAGCTAAACCCACCGTTTCTGTGCCGGGAAGCGCGCCGAGGTGGCCCACGATATCTTCCATGAGATGAATTTGCCGCGCGGTGGCTGGCGGAGCCATATCTGAAGGAGCGATGATTGCTTGCTCTTGCGGAACGGGAGGCGAAAACTCCATGGTGATCAGGTTCTCCTCACGAAAGCCGGAGCTCGTAGAAATGAGCCGCAGAAAGCTGTGGCCGAGAAGGCCAGCCCCGACCAACACCACGAATGTAGAGGCGATTTCGCCAATCACCAACAATCCGCGCAGTCGGGTGTTGCCAGCGTCCACGCCACTTGACCTGCTGGAGCTGGCACCTAATGCTTCCTTGAGGTCTCCCGCACCACTGCGCCGGGCGGCGAAGACACCGAGCGAAACGGCGACAGCCACAACAACAACCAAGGCGAACACGAGAACCGACGTATTGATCTCGATGCCCTGTTGCCGCGGGAGGTTCAGCGGGAGCATTGCTGGAAGTGCTTTGACCGTCCAAATCGCTGTTAAGATGGCAACTGCCCCTCCAGCGAGCGAAAGTATGAAGGATTCAGTGAGGGACTGCTGAATCAGACGGCCACGGCTCGCTCCGAGCGCCGCACGCAGAGCTAATTCTCGGCGGCGGACGGAATTGCGCGCCAATAACAATCCAGCGATATTGGCGCACGCCACCAAAAGCAAGAGGCTAACCGCCCCCAAAGATACCAGGAGAGCAGTGCGCACATCTCCAACCATCGCTTCGGCAAGAGGAACTACCACAGCGTCCCTGAGATCAACGTTGTTTCCGTACTGCTCTTTGATGCGTTGAGCAATCGCGCTCAGATTTGTGCGTGCTTGAGTGACGGTAACTCCATCACGAACACGTCCAATACCTCGAAAATTATGCGCTGTGCGGCTGGGAAGTTTGGGGAAGAGTTCGCGGGGAACCCACGCGGCGACACCAGGTGGGAAATCAAACCCTGCCGGCATCACTCCGACGACTGCGTAAACCCTCCCCTCCATAGCCAATCGAAAGCCGGAGAGATCTGTTGCGCCGCCGAGATATCGTTTCCAGTAGCTGTAGCTGACGATTGCTGCCGGTGATCCATCCAGGCGCTGCTCCTCCGGCGCAAATGCACGGCCTCGAAACGGATATACGCCGAGGCATCGAAAGAAGCCGCTTGAAACTGCGGCGACGTTGACACGCACAGGCTCACTGCCGCCGGAAAGGGGTGCTGGCCCATATTCGTACTCCGCCAGGCTCGCGAATGTGTCGTTCTGTGCAAGGAAGTCTTCGAAGTTCGGACCAGCAAGATTTGTTCGATGACCGTTGCGACTCTCCTGCCAGATGCGAACGATTTGCTGGGGATTGGGATAAGGCAGAGGACGGAGCAACACCGCATCCACAACAGAGAACACGGAAGTTGTGGCCCCGATGCCGAGCGCAAGCGTCAGCACGGCGACGGCGGTAAAGCCAGGATTCTTGCGCAGCATCCGCAAGCCGAAGCGCACATCCTGTACCAACGATTCCAACCACGGTAACCCTCGCCGCTCGCGGTACCTCTCTTTCGTCTGCTCCATTCCCCCCAGCTTGATCAGCGCCTGCCGACGAGCCTCTTCCGGCGCCATCCCCGCGCGCACGTTGTCCTCGATGTGCATCTGCAGGTGCGATTCGAGTTCCTCGGCCAGCTCGCGCTACGACCGTTCCACCTGGAACATTCCTCGCGCCCGCCGCCACCACGCCCGCACCGCCCTCACGACGCCTCCTCTCCCGGCGAGAGGAACCGCGCCACGATCGCCGTCATTTCCTCCCATTCCCGCGCCTCGCGTGCGAGCTGTTTCCGCCCCGCCTGCGTGAGCTTGTAATACTTCGCACGGCGGTTGTTGGCCGACACGCCCCACTCCGACGCGACATAGCCCTCCTGCTCCAGCTTCAGCAGCGCCGGGTAGAGCGTCCCGTAGTTGACCACCAGCCGGTCTCCGCTGGTCTGCTCGATGCGCCGCGCAATCCCGTATCCGTGCAGCGGCCCCATGGCTTCGAGCGTCTTCAGCGCCATCAGCGCCAGCGTTCCCTGCCAGACATCCGCCTTATCGCCTCCGCCTTTCACGTTCCCTCCTATGGAATAACCATACGAACCATGCCAGAGTCCCTATGGGAATGCAATATAAAAGTGACGATCCAACGAGGGAAGGGTCTCTCTTCGTGGAGGGGATAACGGCTGGGCGCTAGAACCGGGAACGCGTGGCGCGGATGTACTCCCGCAGCGCGCTGACGTTAGGGCCGTACGAGCCGACGCGCCCGGCATCCACGGGCAAGCCCAGACGCTCCGCTTGCTCGATGCTCAGGCCCGCATCGTCCAGTTCCGCGAGGCTGTAGCCCACTGCGGGCACGGCGCGCTTCCGGCCGGAGAGGTCCAGCGGGCGCGGCGGGCGATGGGTCTGCCAGGGCTGTCGCACGATGTTGAAGAAGTCATCCCAATCTCGCCGGTTCCACATTGGTGGCCTCCGCCAACCCGCCCTGTACAAACTTGGATGCGGCTTGTCTCCGTTCGGTTTCCACGGCCTCGTCCCTGCCCTTGTCCTTCCAAGGACCGAGCCGAAGCGAATTCTAATCCTTCAGCCTGTGGAAAGCCGCCTGAAATCGCGCGCTGTATTCATTGAGTTATTGCCGCTTCCGACCGGTAGGCCCTTCGCGCGAGCTTGCTCATTCTGTAGCAGGCGGGATAAGCCGGGGGCCGAAGGGTATAATCTCCCGAACAATGGCTGAAGCAACCGAAGACGCGGTTCGCGAGAAGCGGCTGGCGGCGCTTTGGTCGGTTGCGTCGGCGCTGGTGCTGGTCTTTTTGAAGGCCGCGCTCGCGGCGGTGACCGGCAGCCTGGGGATTCTCTCCGAAGCACTGCATTCCATGCTGGATTTTGTCGCCGCGGTGATCACCTATCTCAGCGTGCGCGTAGCGGACAAGCCCGCGGACGCCGACCATCTCTACGGCCACGGCAAAGTGGAAAGTTTTTCGGCGTTCGTGGAAACGGGCCTGCTGCTGCTGACGGCGCTCTACATTATCTGGGAGGCGTTTCAGCGGCTGCTCTTTCACGCCGCGCAGATTCGTCCCAGCCTGGCGGCGATCGCCATCCTGGCGATCTGCATGGCAGTGGACGTGATGCGCTCGCGGGCGCTCGGACGCGCGGCGAAAAAATATCCCAGCGAGGCCCTGGAAGCCGACGCCCTGCACTTCTCGACCGACGTATGGAGCACGTTCACCGTGATTCTGGGGATCACGGGCGTGTGGATGGGAATGAGATTCGGCGTGCGCTGGCTCGGCATGCTCGACGCCGTGGCGGCGCTAGGCGTGGCGGGCGTGATCATCTGGACCGGCTCGCGCCTGGGACGCCGGACGATTGACGTGCTGCTGGACGTCGCGCCGCGCGGCTTGCGCGAACGGATCGCGCGCGCCGTGGACGAAACCGAGGGCGTGCTGCAGACCGAACGCGTGCGCGTGCGCAGAGCGGGGCAGCGATATTTCGTGGATGTGACCGTGAGCGTCCCGCGCACGGAGAGCCTGGAGCAGGCGCACGCCGCGAGCGAGGCGGTGGAGCGCACGATCGAGCGCATCGTTCCCGCGGCGGACGTGCTGGTGCACGTCGAGCCGCGCGCGCGCGACAACGAGCCGCTGCTCGAAACCATCCGCGCCATCGCGCAGCGGCGCGGGCTGGCCGTGCACGAGCTCGCCGCGCACCATCTCGATGGGCGCCTGTTCATAGAACTGCACCTCGAAGTGGACGAGGAGGCCAGCCTGCGCGAGGCGCATCGGCGCGCCACCGAGCTCGAAGAGGACATTCGCAAGGCCAGCGATCCGAACGCGATCGTGAACATTCACATCGAGCCGCTGGGCGCGCGCATTCCCGGCGCGGAGGAAGTGAAGGAGCTCGCGCGCGCAGTGCAGGATTGCCTTAACACGCTCGAGGAAAAGTATCGCGGGCTCGTGAATTGCCACGAAGTGCGAGTGCGCAGCGTGGAGCACAAGATTCTAGTCTCGTGCCATTGCGCCATGGATGGGAACCTGCCGATCACCGAAGTTCACGACATCACGGCCGCGCTCGAAGACCGCGTGAAGGAGCGCTTCCCGCAGATTTTTCGCGTGACGATTCACCCGGAGCCGGTCGAGGAAAGCTGAGGCCGCCAAGGGGCGAAAACCTGCGCTGCGAGGGCCAGCACGGCGGGGAAACATTCCAGCACGTAGCGCGGCTCGGGCGTTTCGACGAAGTGCGTGAAGAAGAGAGTGCGCACGATGATGAACGCGATTAAGAACGCGCAGCCCGGCTGCCGCCGCGCGATCCAGGCTCCGGCGAGCGCCATGGCGACGAGAATGCCGTTCACGAGGACGAGGCCGAGCGTGACGCAGAAATCCTCGCGGTCGTCTTCCCATTCGCCGGCAAGCGGAAAGAGATGGCCGGAGTAAGGCAGCAGCTCGACGCGGGGCGTGAACCAGAGCGTGAGCGAACGCAGCAGCGGAATTTCGGCGTACGTGCGCAAGGGATGCCGCGCCGTGCGCTCGCGGGCGATCTCGCGAAACTGATCGTCGAGCGGCGGATCAACGGTGAGCGTTTCGTTGTACTCATCGAACAGCGCGGCGACGCGCGCGCGTTCGGCCGGCGAATCGAAGGCCGAGGCCGGCAGATCGGCGATGTCGAGCGCCTCAACATTCAGCTTCCAGGGGACGAAATACACGTCGCGGAACCGCCAGAGCCACGTGTTGGTCCACGCGTCCACTCCGAAGGGGCTGTATTCTCCCGGCAGCGTGCTGTAACGCGGCGCGAGAAACTGCACCTCGCCGAGCGTGCGCCAGTTGCGCGCGGCCCACGGCACGAGCGGCAACACCAGCCCGGCGGCCATCAGAGCGCACGCGCGCACCAGCTTGGCCCAATCCGCCGGCCTCCGCCATCTGACCACAAGGACAATCCCCGCCGCGATTAGGAGCAGCGGCGTTTCCGGACGCACGAGCGTTCCGAATCCGGCCACGATGCCCGCGAGAAACCACGGCTGGATGCGAGAGGCCGAGGCAAAACCTGCGCCGCTTGTCGCGCCGAGCACCTTTTCAGGCAATGCTTCGAGCAGGAGGAGAATGGCCAGCGCCGTCAGGAAGGTTTCGAGCGTTTCCGTGAGCACCACCGCCGTGTAATTGGCCGTGAACGGGCAGAGCGCGGCGAGCCACAATCCGGCGAGCGCAACGCGCCGTCGCGCCGCCGCCGGGGCCAAGCGCGCGGCGATCAACGCCACGAGGAAACACGTGCCGAGGTCCACAACCGCCTGGGCAATCATCACCGCTCGCTGCGAGTTCCCGGCGAATGCGAAAATGGCCGCGAGAAAGGCGGGGTAGCCCGGCGCACGCATGTCCACCGGCGTCAGCTGCCCATTGATATGGAAACCGTAGACGCCGTTCTTCAGCCAGTTCCAGGCCAGCTCGATATAGAATGGCGCATCGCCGGAGGCCGTGGCGGGGAACTTCAGGACAAAGAATAGGCGCACGGCCAGCCCTGCCAGGGCAGCTAGAAGGATGTGCGCGCGCATCTTATGAGCGATAATCATGTACCAGCCTGGCCGAAGCGGCACTAGCTTGGATTGTCCCGATGCCTGAACGCAAGCCCATTTTCTACGACGAACAGCGGAGGCGCTGGCGCACGACGCGCCTGGGGCTGGAAATTGCCGGCGGATTCTTCACACTGGTGCTGGTGATTTTCCTGATCAGCGTGGCACGTAATCCGGAATTGCCGGAGATTTTGCGCCCGGATACCCACGGCGGCTTGCACGCGATCCGCTCCCAGACGAAACCGGTGAAGAACACGCGCCGCGCCCGGATGCGCAAATTGGCCGCCCTCGGCAAGGTTCCGCAGAATTACGACCCGCTGCGCGCGGCCTTTTATTTGGGCGACGAATACAACAGCTTGGCCTCACTCGAGCTGCACTACCACGACATTGACGTGCTGATTCCCGAGGCGCTGCACAGCGTCACCGCCGACGGCCACCTGGTCGCCGACTCCGACCCGAAACTCACAGGCTTCTTGCAATCGCTCGCCGCGCGCAACGTGGACTTGCCGGTGATGTCCATGATCAACAATTACAACGCCGTGACAAACCAATGGTGCCCGCCCGCATTTGTGCAAATGCTGGCGAATCCTTACGCGCGCATGCATCTGGCCACGCAGATCGAGGAGTACGCCGACGCCGAGCACGAACCCGGCATCGTGGTGGATTTCGAATCGGTGCCGCAATCCAGCATGGACGATTTCCAGCATTTTATTCACGATCTGGCCGGCGCGCTCCACGCTCGCGGCCTGAAGCTGATGGTGGCCCTGCCGGCCGCGGATTGGAGCTACGACTACAAGTATTTCGCATCCCAGGCCGACGCCATCATCCTGATGAACTACGACTTCCACTGGCCGACGTCGCCGCCCGGGCCGATCGCGCCCCAGGATTGGTTCGCGCGCGACATTCAAAACATTCTAAAGGTCGTTCCGGCGCAGAAGATCGTGATGGGTATCGCCAACTACTGCTACGACTGGCCCGCGAAATCGAAGAGCGATCCGCATCCGGTGGCGCAGGCTGTTACCTTCCAGCAAGCCATGACCACCTCGCAAGAGGCCGAGGCGGACATCGAATTCGATTCCGATTCGCTCAACCCGCACTATTCCTACGAAGACGAAAAAAATCGCGTCCACCAAGTCTGGATGCTCGACGGCCTCACCGCCTACAACGAACTTCGCGCCGCCGAGCGCGCCGGCGTGCAAGGCACGGCCCTTTGGCGCCTGGGAGCCGAAGACCCCTCCCTGTGGGACATCTGGGACACGACGCATCCCGACGATGACACGCGCTCCAAGCTCGAGGATATTCCTCCCGGCTACGATCTGATTCTCGAAGGTGACGGCGATATCTGGCGCATCACGGCCACTCCCCAGAGCGGCCGCCGCACCTTCGACTACGACGCCGATAGCGACGTCTTCGACGACGAAACGATCGAAAGCCCTCCGCTTTCCTGGCGCATTCAGCAGATGGGCGCCGCGCCGGACAAAGTCGCCATCACCTTCGACGACGGGCCGGATCCGCGCTGGACTCCGAAAATTCTGAACATCCTGCAACAGAAGCAGGCGTCCGCGACCTTTTTCGTGATCGGCGATCCCGCCAACCAGCACGACGACATCGTCAAGCGCGAGTACGCGCTCGGCAACGAGGTCGGCAATCACACCTTCACGCATCCCGATTTCGAGACCGTCTCGAAAGCGCAGATTCAGATCGAGCTGAACCTGACGGAATCGCTGCTCGAAAGCAGCCTCGGCGTGAAGACGCTCCTGTTCCGCCCGCCCTACGGAATTGACCACCAGCCGGAAACCGCGACCGAAGTTCAAAACCTGCCCGTTCCGCAATCCATGGGCTACATCATCGTGGGATCGCGCATTGACCCGCACGATTGGGGCGAAGTCAATCAGCCGCCTCCGCCCGCGGCCGTGGTGGTCCAGCGGGCGCTGGAAGACACCGAGGCAGGCAAGGGCAACATCATCCTGCTGCACGATGGCGGCGGCGACCGCAGCAACACCGTCGCGGCGCTCCCGCAAATCATAGATGGGCTACGCGCGAAGGGCTTCGAGATCGTTTCCGTTTCCGATCTGCTGGGGCAGACGCGCGCGCAAGTGATGCCGCCGCTGAGCCACCAGGAATGGCTGATGGCGCGCGCCGATTCTTTCATCTTCGACGTGTTCCGCTGGCTGCGGGCCGGGATCGCCATCATTTTCATGACGGGGATTTTGCTGGTCAGCGGGCGCGCGCTCATCGTCGGCTTGCTGGCGCTCATCGAGAAATTCCGTCCGGAGCCAGCTGAAAACAAGGATTACCAGCCGACGGTGAGCGTGCTCATCCCCGCGTACAACGAGGAAGCGGTGATCGCGCAAACCGTTCGCGCCGCGCTCGACTCCGATTACCCCAAGCTGGAGCTCATCGTGATTGACGATGGGTCCGCCGACCGCACCTCCGAAATCGTCCGCGAAAGCTTCGGCCGCGACGCGCGCGTCCGCCTGCTGACGCAATCGAACCACGGCAAGCCCTCCGCGCTCAATTACGGCCTCGCCGAAGCCTCGGGCGAAATCATCGTCTCGATTGACGCCGATACCTTCGTGGACCGCGAGGCCATCCCCCGTTTCGTGCGCCACTTCGCCGATCCCCAGGTCGCCGCCGTCGCCGGCAACGTGAAGGTGATGAACCGCAACCGCTGGATCACGCGCTGGCAGGCGCTCGAATACATCACCAGCCAAAATCTGGAAAAGCGCGCTTTCGACCTGCTGAATTGCATTCCCGTGGTGCCCGGCGCCGCGGGCGCCTGGCGGGCGAGCGTGCTGCACTCGAGCGGCGGATTTTCCGGCGACACCGTGGCGGAGGATACCGACCTGACGTTCACCATCCGCCGCAACGGCTGGAAAATCCTCTATGACGAGGAAGCCATCGGCCGCACCGAGGTTCCCGAAACCGTGGACGCCCTGGTTCGCCAGCGCTTTCGCTGGACCTTCGGCACGCTGCAAGCCGTTTGGAAGCACCGCGACACGGCCGGGAAGCCGCGCTACGGGACGCTCGGATGGGTCGCCATCCCCAATATTCTCCTGTTCCAGATTCTTCTTCCGATGGTTTCGCCGCTGATTGATTTTCTGTTTTTGCTTACGCTGGCGCTGTGGGGGCTGGCGCAGCTTCGCATCGCGCGCCTGCCTCAGCTATGGACCTCGCAGGACGTCGAGCGGTCGCTCGTGTTTTTTGCCCTGTTCATGCTGATTGACCTTCTCACTTGCGTGGTGGCCTTCGCGCTCGAAAAGCGCGAGGATTGGACTCTGCTTGCGCCGCTGCTCATCCAGCGCTTTTATTACCGCCAGATGATGTACGTCGTGCTGTTCCGCGCCCTCAAGGAAGCCGTGCAAGGACGCGCGGTCGGATGGCGCGGCGTCGAACCGCAAGTCCCCGCCGCCAAGGCGCCGCGCAAGGAGCGCCGCCTCGTCGGCGCCGGCGACCGCCGCTGATCCGTGCGCCTTTTCTGGCAGGGAAGCGACGCCGTGGTCACTGATTTAGCCGCTTCGGCAACAGCTCAAATCTATCGTTCGCTAATTGCATCTGGCTCACTTTAATCCCCTTCTGCTCGCAAATTGCCAGGAGCTCTTCGATCTTTGCTGCTTCCATCTTCGATCCGAGAAAAACATGGACCGGGGTGGGCACCCGCCAATTCTGGTCTGCCGAGACATTAGGTCCTATCGACACAAAGCGCCACTCTTCCTCATATTTCCAACCATCAAACTTGTGGATCACTCCCAATATAGGCCATAACGGATTAACCTTCTCGCGATCCTGGGCTACCAACTTTTCTGCGTAAGGCGTCAGATCATACAGCTGCCGAGAATAAATAACGGGATAAAGGCCTCTACGGAAAGGATGATCTGGGGGCAATGCTTCGAGGTCATACTCGACGCAGAACCCTTGATGGTTCTGCGCGTAGTGGCTCCACATAACCACTGAATCCTTGATCGCACTAAACGAGCATACCTTCGTGATTTTCCTCCACTGCCGTAGAACGGAAACCACATCGCTCACCCAACGAAAGGATACCGTGCGGCAAAATTCGGCCATTTGACGGGGATTGTTACCTGGAGCGCCCTCGTAGAACTCCGGGATTTGCTCCGCAATCGCTTTCAGCGGCTCCTGGCTGTTCTTTGCGTTCTCAATTTGCTCCGCAGATAGGTTTCCACAAAGTGATCCACAAGGTGCTTACTGAGAGCTGCTACCACCTGGTCCTCGGCGACTTTGAACGAGCAGTCATAAGGATCGTTGTACGAATCTGGCGAACTAAGCCAAACCGTGTCGGTTCTCAAGTTTTCGCGGGAATTGCTGTAATCGCGACGATACTTGTAAAGGCGCTTCGGTAGGTGTTGCTCTTTAATGGCCAAGGCTTCGGCATCTCGTGGCTGCCCGAACGTCGACGCCTCCAAGCAATCAAGAAAGTCTTTTATCCACACGGGCCAGAACCTCCAAACGGTGGACTGCCGACCTACACCCCTATACGGCAAGCTGGCCGGCCCCTCCGAAACTATAAGCCGGGGAGTTACGTGAAAATGGGAATTTTGTGCTCTCGGCCCCCCCTTTCCGGTAGTCCCCTTGAGCACCCAGCCCCCGCGCCACCTCGCCCAGGCGCAGGGCATTGCCAAGGTCGCCAAAGCTGCCGGGATCGAGCGCGAGAGTCTTTACCGCGCATTATCGGCCCACGGCAACCCTCGCCTGTCCACCTTGGTCGCCGTCACCAGAGCCATCGGCTTGAAACTCACCGTCGAAGCCGCTTAACACGCACAACGCTCAGGCCTCGCTGAGGTGATTAAGCAGCGCCACGCCAATCAAAATTCGCGCACGCTCAGCTAAACGGTCGGACAATAACCAGGCACAGTTCCAACTCGCTTCGTCTTATCGGATAACGACCATGAATAAGAAGAATCTGTCACCACTCGATTCAGCGCTTCGAGAGCTCAGGGAACTTACACGCAGGATATATGACGGCATTTCATCTAAGGAGCAACCCGAGCCAGCGAAACTTTTTAAACAGGGAGTCAACACTCGCCTGCTCCACCTGGCGGAATATGGCTCGCTCGTACTGTCCGGTGAAGACAGCGACCAATATTTCGATTGTGTTATGAACCTGCACGCAGCAGTAGACGCAAAAACCGGGCAGATCAGCTTCGGCGTTGTGGAATCCGCCACTCAGTTAGCGATTCTCAAAGCCTTGGACGGCGTCAAGAAGCAGCCAACTGTAGAGTTCCCACAAAGGCTTGAGACGGCTCTGGGGGAACTCCGCAAGACGCTTTGCGAACCCCCCATCACTTGGTCAGTCCACCTAGAAGTCGCGGGACTTGAACGGCACGGATTGCCACGTACGGTCGGCAATACGGAATTTTACGTGATGGACCAAAATAGGCTGTCAGGGTTCGAAGTTCACGTTGCCACAATCGTCGATAGGATGCGCTACACCGCTGCGGAGAAAGGCCCAGCAAAGAAGATGCTTTTGGACCAAATGAGTCATGGATTGCTGGGGAAGACGTGCGCACATGTACGGATATCTGCGACCGACGCAAACGCCGCAAATGCGCTTGCACTCAAGCGGCTACGTCAAACGCTGGACGTCACAAACTTTTTTGCAAGCATCCTTGGAATCCCGGGCGCACGAGTGTATCTCCCCTGGGAGGCAAGCCCTCATCAGGCCCAATCCCTTACCTTCGCCGACAATCGGGAGCGACTCAACTGGGGTAGCTCCCTTCAGGGGCCTTCATTCCCATTCTCATTTTCACAAATTCAAGGTCGGAGAGCCGACGAGATTGGTTTCTCTAGAGCTTCGGCCATTTTGCGAAGCATTAACCCAAACCCAATTGAGAATCGCTTGCTTTCTGCGTTGCAATGGGCTGGCCGCGCATCGGTTGAAGAGCGGAAGGAGGAAGCGTTTCTATTGTTCACCGTGGCGCTAGAATCATTGCTGCTTGATAATCGAGAAAAACAACAACTCAGGTACAGATTCGCAATAAGGGGAGCACACCTTCTTGGAAACGGCCTCAAATCGAGAAGGGATTTAAGCAGTGCGCTCAGGAAGTTATACGATCTACGCTCTGCCATGGTTCACTCTGGCAGTACTGACATAACGGACTCGGATCAGGACACGGTGCGCCACCTCGCGAAAAGGACGATCTACAGAGTACTGGCAACAAAGCCATTCTCGAACATGACCACCGAAGAGGAACTCGAACGGTGGTTTGAAGACCAGATCTTGGGTCCCGACAACTCCCCGATACCTTGACGAAGGAGGGAGGGTGCGGCACATCCCTCCGCCTCGGCAAGCAATCGGCAGTGCTGCCGATTAGAAACGGGCCTAACTCCTTTGGCATCAACGAAACGGTCCTTTCTAATCGACATTGGTTCGTGCCTCGAAATTAGACGAAACAAAAGGAAACAAGACGGCAGGCAGGGTGCGTCGCTTGCAAAGTGCCAGGGATTATGCCAGCTTGATTTGGAAGGCACGCACGCGGAGCGAAGGCGCGGGCCATGAATCACGATGCGTCCCGCGCGGCCGGCAGCCGGGAAAGGTGAACGACGATGACGTGGCGCAAGAGGCGGGCCATCATCATAATCTTGCTGATTCTCTTCTTCGTGGTGCTCCTCTGGATCGCGCGCAGGCCGGGGCATCTGAGCTCGAATCAGATTCTGGTGATGGACGTGGAAGGCCAGATTGACGAGCAATCGAGCTTCAATTTTCCGGGCGCCCTCGTCGGCGAGACGACTCCCGTATTGCATGATTATCTCGACGCGATTGATTCCGCGGCGAGCGATTCCCGCATCACGGGGCTGGTGCTGCGCATCGCGCCGCTCGAAACCGGCTGGAGCAAGCTCGAAGAAATGCGCGCGCACCTGCTGGCGTTTCAGAAAAGCGGCAAGCCGAGCATCTGCTACCTGGGCTACGACGGCGTCGGCAATCCCGAGTATTACCTCGCCAGCGCCTGCGACAAAGTCTGGCTGGTCCCAACCGATCCAGTGAATATCAAGGGACTGATGGCCGAGGCGCTGTTTTTCCGCGGCACGCTCGACAAGCTGAAGATCGTTCCGCAGTTTTTCCATACCGGCCCGTTCAAAACCGCCACGAACATGTTCACCGAGAAGAAATTCACCCCCGAGCATCGCGAGGAGGTCCAATCCCTGCTGGGCAGCATCTACGGCCAGTACCTCAGCGACACCGCGCAAGCCCGCCACATGGATCGCGCCAAATTCGAATCGTTTGTCACCTCCGGGCCGCTCCTCCCAAGCGAAGCTCTCCAGGACGGAATCGTGGACCGATTGGCTTATTGGGACCAGGTGCAGGACTACTTCAAGGACCGCCGCGGCTGGAACCCGGTTACGCTCGACCGGTACCGCGCCTTTCTCAGCGACGACGGCATCGGCGCCGACAAAGTCGCCGTGGTATACGCCACGGGAATGATCGTCTCGGGTGAATCGGACACGTCGCCGGGCGGTGGATTCGTGATGGGCGGCGATTCGGTGGCGTCGGACATTCGCTCGGCGCGCCAGGATTCGAGCATCAAGGCCATCATCCTGCGCGTGGATTCGGGCGGCGGTTCGGTGGTGGCCAGCGAAGTGATCCGCCGCGAGATGGAGCTCGCGCGGGAAGTAAAGCCTGTCGTGGTTTCCATGTCGGACGTGGCGGCCTCGGGAGGCTATTGGATTTCCGTGCCCGCGAACAAAATCGTTGCCGAGCCGAATAGCATCACCGGCTCGATCGGCGTCCTCACCGGAAAGCTCAACATTTCCGGCCTGTACAATCTTCTCGGCATGAGCACCGATTACGTGGCGACGAGCGACAATGCCACGCTATTTTCCGAGCAGCAAAACTTCACTCCGGCCCAGCAAGCCTACATGGAGAAATCCATCCAGGACATCTACTCGCAATTCACGAAGGGCGTCTCCGAAGGGCGCGGCATGCCCGTCAAGGCAGTGGAAGCCATCGCCCAGGGCCGCGTGTGGTCGGGAACGCAAGCGAAGACGCTGGGTCTTGTGGACGAATTGGGCGGACTCGACCAAGCCATCGAAGTGGCCAAGGACCTCGCCAAAATTCCCGCGAGCGAGCGCGTGAACCTGGTGCGTTTGCCCAAGGAGGAGAATTTCTTCGAATGGCTCGTCAAGCGCGACACCAACGGGGTGTCCGAATCGCGCTGGCTCGAAAGCCTCGAGCGGCGGCTCGGCTCGATGAGCAACACCGTGCAGGCCCGCATTCCCTACGAGCTTCACATCCGCTGACGATCCGATGGGAGATCTGCAAGGCTGGTCCCAGGTCTGCGCCCGCGTGCTGAAACCTCCGCCCGGTTTTCGCTATACTCTCTTTTTCGGGGCGCGGTACCCAAGTGGTAAGGGAGAGGTCTGCAAAACCTTTATTCGTGGGTTCGATTCCCACCCGCGCCTCCATCGCCTCGGAAGCCGGGGGCGGCGGTTTTCTCGCGCGTCACTCAGGCCGCGGAACCGGCCCGTGAAGTTCCACCTTGTGCGCGTGGCGCAAGGGAATGTTGGCTTGTTCGAATCCTGTCTTGATCCGCCGGCGCAGCTCCCGCGCCACATCGTCCTTGCGGTTAACGACGGTGCGGACTTGCAGCCGCAGCACCGTCCCATCAAGCGTCAGCGATTCGACGCCCAGTACGCGCGGGCCATCCACGAGCGCCGGCGACCAATCGGCGTCTTGGCGAAATTCGGTCGCGATTTTCTCCAACATCGCGAGCGCCACGCCCACATGTTCATCCCCGGGCACGGTCACATCCACGAAGGCCTGCGACCAATCGCGGCTCAGGTTCTCCACTTGCCCCACCAGCGAGTTGGGTATCGTCACCATCGCGCCGCTCACATTGCGCAGCAGAGTGCGCCGCAGCGTGAAGTGCTCCACGCGGCCGATCTCGCCGTTTAGCTGAATGGTGTCTCCCACGACGTACTGATCCTCCAGCACGATGAAGAAGCCATTGATGAAATCCTTCACTAGATTCTGCGCGCCAAAGCCGAGGGCAAGGCTCGCGACCGCCGCCGCCGCGGCCACCGGCGTGATGTTGAAGCCGAACTCGGGCAGCGCCGTCAGGACCGCACCCGCGAAGATCAGAGTCACGCCGATGCTGTAGACCATGCCGGCCATGGCGCGCGTCTGCTGCTCGCGCAACTGCGCCACGCGCGTGTGCACTTTCGCGATCTGCACCAGCCGCGTGGTCAAGACCCTCAAGATGCGCGTCAGGATGATCGCGATAATCAGGATCGCGAGCACGCGCGCCCCGCGCGCGCCCACGGTTTCGACCGCATGTGCCAGCGATTCCGTCATGGAATTCTTGGGAGCGGAATTATATCATTCGCGGAGCGGTTTGCCCTGCCTCCCGGCAAGCAGGGAGGCGCGCCCGGCGCCGCCGAAGGAGCAACCCAATATGATCGAGGACCGACGGAATTTTCTCGCACGAATGGCCCCGCTGGCGATCGTGGCGCCCTTCGGATTCCTCTCGACCACACGCGCAGAGCAAGACGGCACCGCAGGTCCTGAACGGCACCGGCAGTCTCAACAACCCGGCCTGCCCGAAGAGCCCCTTCCCCAAATAGATTCCAAGGAGATCTTGAAGCACAATCAGCAGCAGATTCAGGACGACATCAAAAAGCTCTACGCGCTCGCCGGGGAACTCAAGGCCGAAATCGAGAAAACCGATTCCGCCAACGTTTTGTCCCTGCCCCTTATCCGCAAAGCCAAGGAAATCGAAGATCTCGCCAAGCAGATCCGCAATCTCGCCACGGGGTAGTCGGCATTGGGCCTTGCTGGCATCCACTCTCTCGAACAAATCACCGGGACCGAGGTTTCCGCCGTTCCGGCGCCGAGATTCCTCAGCCTTCGCCAATGCGCCCGATTTCCGCGCGATGCGAGCTGCTAGGCGCGCAAATCGGACTGCTCAGGCTTCGGAATGACAGTTGTTAGGATGGCGCGCCAGATGACGATCCTCCGCGGATCGTCGCTTGGCGCTCGTAGGGTGCGGACTCGAGGAAGAAGACGGCGATCAAGCCGATGACTGCGAGGAGGCTTGCGAGTTCATAGGCGGTCCTGGAGGAAAGGAGCGGCACGGCGAGCGCGGCCAAACCGCAGACGATCGCCAAGCCGTAGAGGGCCAGGACGGCGCCGCGATGTCGCAAACCCAGATTCGAGAGGCGATGCGCGGTGTGGTCCTTGCCCGGAGAGGTGAAAGGCAGCAGGCCGCGGCGCAAACGCGAGATCGAGATGAGCGTCGTATCGAAGATCGGGACGCCCAAGATCAGCGCGGGAACCAGCCACAGAGCCGCAGAGGATGCTTCCGCGGGACGAATCTTCAGGCCCAAGGAGGCCATCAGGAAGCCCAGGAACATCGCGCCGCCATCGCCCATGAAAATTTTCGCAGGACTGAAATTCCAGCGAAGGAAGCCCAGCGCGGCGCCGAGCCCGGCCGCACCGAGGGCTTGGACCAAAGTTTGGCCGCTGAGCATAGCCTCGACGGCAAAAAATCCGGAGGCGATGGCGGCAATGCCGGCACAGAGGCCATCCATGTGGTCGAGAATGCTGAAAGCGGCCGTGATACCGACGGTCCAAAAGAGGGTGAGGCAGATGTCCATAACGACGCCGAGAGTTCCGGGAACAATCCGGGAGAAAAGCTGAGCGCGAATTCCCGACGTGATCAGAAACACCGCGGCTGCCGGCATGGCGACAAAGAGTTTTATCTGGTGGTGCAGCAAGCCGCGGTCGTCCAGGAATCCAACCACGGCGACGAGAGTCGCGCCGGCGAGGATGCCGGTGATCTGCTGCACGGGATCGCGAGGCACGGTAAGTAAAATGGCAAGCACAAAGCCGAGGTAAATGGCGATGCCGCCAAGCAGAGGCATGGGACTCACGTGCAACTTGCGCGGGTCCGGATGATCCACCATGCCGAAACGCAAAGCGAGATGGCGGATGGGAATGGTCAGGCCGTAGGAGGCCAGCAGGGCAATAGCGAAGGAAATGAAAACGGAGGAGGCCGGAAGGCTGGTCGCTAAAGCAACAGGCTGGAACATGTTAGGAGCGAATACCGTCGCGGGCAGCATCCTCGACGAAGCCGACGAAGCGCGCCAACTCATTGACTCTAGCATATTTCTCCGCGGTTTCGCGGGCGCGGCGCGCCATGGCGGCGAGAGCGGCGGGATCGCGGCGCAAGGCGCGCACGGCAGCGGCGACGGCGGCAGGATCGTCGGGATCAGCGGCGGCACCGCTGCCAGATTCGAGGACGATGCGTGCGGCGTCACTTTCGGCGGGCGCGACAACCAGGACAGGACGTCCGGCGGCGAGAATCGAATAGAGCTTGCTGGGAACCACCACGCCTTCGAGTCCTCGGCGCACCGTGACGACGTGAACGTCACCGGCCATCATGACCTGCGGGATTTGCGCAGCGGGGCGGAACGGCAGGAAACGAACGTTGGGCAACTGGGCCGAGGCAACTTCGAGGGCCGCTCGGTTCGCACCTTCGCCGACAAAAACAATTCCGATGCCATCATCGCGGAGAATTTCGGCGGCCTTGAGCAAGGTGTCCCAAGCGCCGTAAAAACCCAAATTCCCAGCGTGGAGAACCACGAAGGGGAAATCGCAGCGCAACTCGCGGACGATTTCGCTGGCGGCAGAATCGCCGGGACCGGGCGCAGAGGCGGGCAGTGAAGCGCCGTCGCGGACGACGACAACGCGCTCAGGCACAACGCCCTTCGAGAGGATGCGTGCGCGCATATCGTCTCCAAGCACAATCACGCGGGCGGCTTGCTTGAGCGCACAGCGGTGCAGGCGTTCCCACCATCGGACCCATCGGCTGGGGCGGACGATTTCACCGCCAAGGGCCATTTCCGGATAGAGATCGCGGATGTTGTAAACGAAGGGACGGCGCGCCAGACGAGCGACGAAAGCCCCGGCAACGCCAGCGATGGGAGGGTCGGTCATCGCAAGGATGACGTCAGAGGGCACGGCCAGAGCGCGAGGAACGGCGAGCGCGAGATAAGACAGGTAGTTCAAAACCCGGCACCTCATGCGATGCCGGGGAAATGTGGTGGACCCGACACGCTCGACGGTGACGCCATCGCAAATTTCGCGGCGCAGGAAGGCGAAGGGATAAAACTCATCGGGATCGTAGGAAGGGCGGCCGGCAATCACGGTGACTTGATGGCGCTCGGCGAGCGCCTTCACCACTTGCGCGGCCATTTTGGCGGTGGCGGACGTGTCCGGGGGATAGTATTCGTTCAAGAGCAGGATACGCATGGGGTCCTACGACGCACGCTGAACGAGGGTCTCGCCAGATGCGTCGCCGGCGGCCCCGGCGGACTTTCGCTCCAGGACGAAATTGCCGATCACGAGCACGTCCATGCGCGTGCGGCGGAAACATTCGAGGGCTTCCTCGGGGCGGCAGACGATTGGCTCATTGTCGTTAAAGGAGGTATTGAGCACGGCGGGGACGCCGGTGAGATCGCCCACGGCGCGAAGAAGCTGCCAGTAGAGCGGGTTCGCGGAGCGGCTGACGGTTTGCAGGCGGGCAGTGCCGTCCACGTGAGTGGGCGCGGGAATCAGCGCGCGCTTTTCGGGGCGGACGGGATAGGCGAACGTCATGAACGGCGAAGGATGCGTTTTCTCGAAAAACTCTCCGACGGCTTCCTCGATGATGGAAGGAGCGAAAGGACGAAACACCTCGCGATGCTTGATGCGGCGGTTGAGAATCTCCTTCATCTCGGCGCGGCGCGGATCGGCAAGGATGCTGCGATCGCCGAGGGCGCGCGGCCCCCATTCCGCCGCGCCCTGGAACCATCCCACGATTTTTCCGGCGGCAATGTGGCGGGCGACCGTTTCGAGGAGAGCGGGTTCGGCGAATTCCTCGATGCGGGCTTCCTCTTTCGCCGCCTCAAGTTGGCGGACGACGCGGCGAATCTCCGAGGCAGAGAACTCGGGTCCCCAGTAGGCATGGTCCATGGTGAACTGGCGAGGACGGCCGAGGACATCGTGCCAGACGGCGAAGGCGGCGCCCACAGAAAGCCCGGCGTCGCCCGCGGCGGGCTGGACGTAGATGCGCTCAAACGGCGTGCGATCGAGGAGCTTGCCGTTCGCCACGCAATTGAAGGCCACGCCACCCGCAAGACAAAGGGATTTTTGCGCGGTTCTTTGGGCGAGAGCGTTGGCGTGGGCCACGAGAACTTCTTCGAGGACCGCTTGCATCGAGGCGGCAAGGTGATGGTGGCGCTGCTCTAGAGGTTCCTCAGGCTTGCGGGCCGGGCCGAGACGCTCTTCGAGGAAAGGAGAAAAGAGGCGGCCAAGAACGGGAGTGCGGCCCGAGTCGCGCCAGGTCATTTCGGCGCCCTGCTCCTGGTGAGTGAAATAATCGAGGCCGAGGCGGAAGCGAAGAGGGCCGTCGGCGCGCAGGATGCGGCGAAATTCGCCGAGAAATTCGGGCTGCCCATAGGCGGCGAGGCCCATCACTTTGTACTCATCGCCGAATTTCCAGAAGCCGAGATATTGGGTGAGGGCGGTATAGAACATGCCAAGCGAATGGGGAAAAGTGATTTCGCCGAGGACTTTCATGCGCGGTCCTTCGCCCAAGGCCCACATGGCGCTGGCGAAATCGCCGAGCCCATCGGCAGAGAAAACCGCGGCGCGGTCGAAGGGCGAGACGTAAAAGGCGCTGGCCATGTGCGCGGAATGGTGCTCAATGCGATGGAAACGGGCGCGGACGTCGTCGGGCGGTATCTCGAACGCAGCTGCGAGGTCTTCGCGAATGCCGGCGAAACGCCGCATCACGCGGGCGCGGTCGAGCGCGAAACGAGGCATGCGGAGCGCGAAGCGGAGCTTCGTTCCCAGGCGCGCCCAGGGATCGCGCGGGATGGCGATGTGATCCAGCTCGGTGAGGCGCACGCCGGCGCGATCGAGGCAAAACTGGATGGCGCGAACCGGAAGCCCGGCGGCATATTTGACACGGTTGAGCCGCTCCTCCTCGACCGCCGCAAGAAGGCGGCCGTCGGCGACAATCGCGGCGGAGGCGTTGGCGTGATAGGCGTTGATGCCGAGGATGATCATAAGCAGCCCGCTCGTTTGTCCCTTCCCGTCAGCATCTAGAATGGCCTCCGACGGGTGAGGCGGCCATGCGCGCCGCGGGACGATCCACGCCGCTCGTGGCGACGGGATGAAGATTCCGTTTCACCCATTCGTTGAGAACATACAAGCTCCAGGGACGCGACCAAGTGGTGCGGCGTCCGAGGAACTCTTTCCATACCACGAGAGGGAACTCGCGGCTTAGATGCGATTCGAGCGCGGGCGACCAATCCGCCAACCCCTCCGCAACTCGCCGGCCGAGCGGACCGCGAAGCCAGTTGTCCCACGGAAAAGTGAAGGTGCGCTTCGGGCGGGAGATGATCTCGCGAGGCAGCAGATCGCCGACGGCCTCGATGAGCAAGGACTTCGGGCCGGCAGAGCCGCGCTTGGCGGACTCCGGCAGCGAAAGGACGCATTCGACAAGCGGCGTATCGAGGAAGGGCACGCGCACCTCAAGAGAATGAGCCATGCTCACGGCGTCCGTATCGCGCAAGAGCGTATTGGCGAGGTACGAGCGCAACTCGAGCCAGGAGATGGCAGTGAAGTGATCCATCGAGCGCGCCTCGTGCGCGGCGGCGGAAAGCCATTCGCGCCACGGAGAGGAACTCCAAGAAGAGGCGCCATCACCGAGATGCGCGGCGACGGTTTGCGGCGTGAAGAGAGCGCGCGTGAAAAAATACGGGTGAGGGAGCGAATCCGGGCGCAACCACGCCGCAAGTGCTTTGCCCATCGCGCCAGGCGAAGCGCCGGGAATGCACGACCGGCCGAACGGGCCAGCGAGAAAATCGCGGAGTGGCCGGGGAGTGAAGCGCGCGAATGCCGTGAGGCGGGCGACGTGGCGAGTCACGCGAAAAGAGGGATAGCCGCCGAACAGCTCGTCGCTGCCAAGACCCGAGAGTGCCACCTTGAGTCCTGCATGGCGCGCGGCCCAGGAAACGAAATAGGTGTTGATGCCATCCATGCTGGGCTGATCGAACGCGGCGACGGCTTCGTCGAGACGCGCGAGCATTTCGCCGTCCGACAGACTGAGTTCGCGATGATCCGTGCCGAGCTGTTGGGCGGTGCGACGAGCTTGCTCCGCCTCGCTGAATCCCGCGTCAGGAAAGGCGATCGTGAAGGTGTGAATGCCCTTCCGGGCGCGGCTGGCGAGCGCGGCGATAGTGGTTGAGTCGAGGCCGCTGCTCAGGAACACGCCGACCGGCACATCGGCGATCAGATGGCTTCGCACGGAAGCATCGAGCAAAGAGCGAACCTGCTTTGCAGGAGATGCAGAGGCGTCGGAAGGCTGGCCAGAGCGGGTGTCATCAGCATTGATATGCCAGTAAGGCTCAGGCTTCGGCGCACGCACCGGCGGCCCGGCTGGAATGAGCATCGAGTGGCCCGGCGGGAGTGAAGAGACAGCGTCAACCAAAGTCATCGGCTCACCCACGGAACCGAAGAGCAGATAAGAAGGAGCCGCCGTCGCGGATAGGCGCCTTGGAACACAGCCAGAGGCGAGAAGCGCACGGACCTCGGAGGCGAAAAAGAGCGCGCCTTCCGCAAGAGCGTAGTAGAGTGGCTTGATGCCGAGCGGATCCCGCGCCAGGAAGACGCGCGCGGCGCGGCCCTCGAGACCCTGCGGCAGCTCGACCACCGCAAACGCGAACATGCCGTGCAGGCGCGTGAGGCAGGCGCTTCCCCACTCTTCGTAGGCATGGACGATGACTTCGGTGTCGGAGCGCGTGCGGAAGCGATGGCCGGCGGAAAGAAGCTCGTCGCGGAGCTCGTGGAAATTATAGATTTCGCCGTTGAAAATAACCGCGAGCGTTCCTGCTTCGTTCCAAACCGGCTGGCTGCCGCCGGCGAGATCAATGATGCTGAGGCGGCGCGAGCCGGCGATCACCGGCGGCGCGATCAGGATGCCTTCTTCGTCGGGACCGCGATGAGCGATGGCGGCCATCATGCGGCGAACAGCGGCTTCACCGGCATGCTTGGATTCGATTCCGGCGACGCCGCAGATTCCGCACATGAGGTCAATTCGGGGTGCTCAAAAAGACGTGCCAGGCCCGCCGCGCCTGTTCCCGCACATGAACCGGGTGGAGAGCCAGACGTGATTCCGCGTACCAACGCAAACAAGCGCGCGCAAGAACAAGGAAAAGAAACAGGCCGATCGCCGCGATCATCCAAGCGAGTGACCTCCGCTCGAGAAGCAAGCTAAGAGCAGGCTCGTCTTCCCACCCCGGAACAAACCGGTCGAGCGCGCGGCGCAGCGGCATTTCCAAGACCCGAAGATGGGATAGCCGGACGTGCACGGCGATACTGTAGGTGTAACTCGGATCGTAACCGGGAATCGCGCCCGTGGCAGTCGAGAAAACGCCGGGAGACATCAGGTCCTGGCGCGTGAGCAGTTCGCCGCTGGGGCCGCGCAGGATGGCGCGATAGGCTGGATCCACGACGATCCAACGGCCGCCAATGAAAACTTCCGCGACCACATGCTTAGTCATGTGGCGAGAGTCGAGCAGCAGCAGGCGGCGCGCCTTAAGTCCTCCGCTATCCGCCAGATTGATGAAAGCGTTGGTGGCCGTGCCGCAGACGAGAAGAAGCGAATGGTAGTTGAGAGTATCCACCGGATCGCGGTCGGATGTAGGAAGAGAGGGGTCGGCCAGCCGGCGCGCGGGACCATGCTCCATCCAGTTCAAAATGGCCTCGACCTTTTCTTGCTGCGAGGCGGTCGCGGGCATAATGGCGTCGGAAAATCCATGCAAATATCTGCGCGTCGAGTATTCCCAAGCCATGCAATAGAGAGCCGCGACGAGAGAGGCAGCGAGCAGGAAATTCATCGCATGCCAGGCAGCCAGAAAGATCGGATGGTGGCACGCCGGAGTGTCGAGCCCGTCTTGGCGCTTGTCAGGCACGGTGCAAGACCTCCCCGTAGCAGGCCTCCATCTGTTTCGCTAGGCAGTCCCAGCGAAGCCGACTGGCGACGCGATTGCATCCTTCTTTCAGCCGTGCATAGAGCAGCTTATCAGACAGAAGCTGTCTGAGCGCCGCAGCCAAAGGTTCCACTTTCGGAGCGATCACCAACCCTGCCTGACCCTCGACGAGCGAGCGGATGCCGCACCGGTCCGTCACGATCACGGGGACGCCACAGGCGATGGCCTCGGCAGCAGCATTGGCGAAATTTTCGTATCGTGATGGAAGGGCGAAAACGTCCGCGTCCGCCAGCATGGCTTTTTTGGCATCGTCATAGACAGGCCCGGTGAAGAGAACTCGGTCCGCCACGCGGTATTGTTGAGCGCGCCTCTCCAGGAAGGCGCGATATCCCGCTTCGCCCTCGGGCCCCGCGATCACGAGCCGTCCAGAATCCCGGCAGGTTTCGGCGAACGCCTCGATCAGGATATCCGCGCCCTTTCGCGGTATAAGGCGGCTGAGAAACAAAATCATAGGCTCCGACGCCGGTATGTTCCACTCGGCCCGGAACGCGCCGCGAGGCAGCAGAGGGTGGCAGGAAGAGAGATCAATTCCGTTATATCGGATGACCAGTTTTTCCGGGGATACGCCATCTTCAATGAGGTCTTCACGTTCCATCTCAGAAGTGGCAACTAATCGCGCGGCGCCGCACACGTAGCCACAACCCACGGTGCCATGCCACAGGCGCTTCAGCAGGAAGCCCCTGTCAATGGGGTGGAACATGCCCATGGGCTCGATCACGTAAGGAGTCCTCCTGCGGCGACAGAAGTAAGCGATGGGTGGACCGAGCAGGTCATATAAGCCATAGAAGTGGACCACGTCGAAGCGCGAAAGCGCCTGCCTAGAAAAGCGTAGCACGGCGGGATTGATCGTGAGGGCGCGATAGTGCCCCCGCGTAGCCAGATAGATAACCTCGATGCCATCTTGATCCGAACGCCAGCCCCAGGAGGAGCGCTCAAGCGGCAGTGCGAAATGATTTTCAGGCTTGCGGAGGCCCAAATCGGCGGTGAGGACGGTTACGTGATGGCCTCGCTCGACCAATCCGCGGGCCAAGGCGCGGACTTTGACGACAGGCCCGCCACGGTCTTGGAACGGGAAATAGGATTGGACCACCTTCAGGACACGCATCAGCCTCGGGCACCGCCCATCGGAGGATGGAACCCCCTCGGGCGACGAGACAATCACTCCGCGTAAGGAAAAGCGAAGAATACTACGCCGAATTCGGGGAATCCAGACCGCAATCGTGAAGAATGCGCTCAAGCGCGGACTCGAAGGCGTCGAAGCGATATTGGCGGCGAACGATTTCGGCGCCGCGGCGGCCCAGGTCCGCGCGAAGGGTCGCGTCGCGCAGCAGGCGATCGAGAGCTTGGGAAAGGCGTTCGAGGTCACGCGGGGGAACCAGCAAGCCGTTCGATTCATGCTCGATGACATCGGTTGTCCCCGCGCAGGCGGCTGCGACGACAGGCTTGGCGAAAGCCATGGCTTCCAAATAAACCAAGCCGAACCCTTCGGCTGTGCTCGGCAGGGCGAAGATTTCCGCGCGCGCGTAGCACGCCGCGAGTTCCTCCGCAGCGAGCCTCCCAAGAAAATGCACGCGGCCGGTCACACCCAGGCTCGCAGCAAGACTTTCCAGCGGCGCGAGATCGCCGCCTCCCACGATGACCAGGTACAAATCCGGAAATGTAGCAGAGAGGACGGCCATGGCGCGGATCAATTCGTCGGCGCCCTTGTACCCCTCTGAGGAGTCCCATCGGCCAGCCGTCAGAATGACTCGCCCCGTCGGGAAAGAGCGTGGCAGGGGGAGAGCGTCAATCGGCGAATCGGCCATACTCAGGAAATCCAGACTCAACGGCCAGGGCAGCCTCGATATTTTCTCGGAGGGGATGCCTTGCACTTCGCGCAACTTTTGGGCTGTGCTGCGGCTGGGGGCCAGCACACGATGGGATCGCAGGAGCGCACGGCGGCGAAAAAGCGGTAAGGGATTCCATACCTCGATGCCGTGGGACATCACGACGATTTCAAAATGCGGCGCTGTGAGCTGAATCCACGCAGCCGGGAGCGCCAGATGAGGATGAGCTGCGAGAACAACGCTCGCGCCCTGCTTCGGGGAGCGGCGCGCGCGCGCGATTCCCGCAAAGACGAATGGAAACTTCGCTCGTACAAAACCTCGAAACGGAACTTCGCGGCCGTCCATGCGGAGCGTTTGAGGGCCACAGGGGTCGTTGAGAGAGAAAAAAATCGGCTTCCCAATCATGGCGATGGGCGATTTCGCTGAGCGCTAGAGCGGTCAGGCGGCCCGCCTGCTGAACGCCGCCGACACCCAGGAGCGCGGGAAAAAGGCCGATAATGCGATGCGCTGGCGCGGAGTAAGAGGGCACGGCTTACCTCTCGCGGGCCAGGGATTGAGCCGCCCCGGCCTTTCGCCGCAGAATCTCCTGGAAAATGGCGTCAATCTCGCGCGCGTTGCGCTCCCAAGTATATTGGCGGGCCGTTTCGGCGGCCCGTTCGCCGAGGCGGGAGCGGAGCACACCATCCTGGCAAAGCTCACGAATCATTTCGGCGAGAGCGGTTGCGTTTGTTGGGTCGTCGAGGATCAATCCATCCACGCGGTGTGTAATGATTTCGGAGGCGCCGTTTGCTGCGGATACGATCACGGGAAGGCCGCATGCCATGGCCTCGGCGGGCGGCTGCGCGAAAGTGTCCTCAAGCGATGGGCCAGCATAGGCATCCGCCGCGGCATAATAAAATTCCACATCCCGGCGCGGTGGGAGAACACGGACGCGATCCTTAATCCCCTTTTCGTACGCCGCAACAGGAAGGGGTGCTTGGTTTTCTTGGCTCACGACGAGCAGATCAACCGGCAGGTCTTCAAGTTGGGAGATCG
>Ga0187817_10000004_pt1 | contig 75961 bp, 55 predicted proteins | sample NC_wetland_sal_i_17_FD_132431 | JGI IMG/M metagenome (GOLD analysis project Ga0187817, IMG submission 132431) | Wetland sediment microbial communities from Neuse River Estuary, North Carolina, USA - SO4_2 | ecosystem: Environmental > Aquatic > Freshwater > Wetlands > Sediment | place: USA... | reverse complement strand
GTCCAGTCGAGGCCCCAGGCCAAGCGTTCCTCGAAAGTCAGCCGCCGAGGTTCACCCGCGGGCTTTCCGCCCGCGGCGAGTGGTAGCACGTAGACGTCCCCGCTGAGACTGGAATGAAATCTAGCGAACGCCAGGGTCTTGCCATCCGGAGAGAAGCGAGGACCAGCATCCTGATTGTACCCGCTCGGCGGTGACGTGACTCTTTGCTTGTCGCCGGTCTCGACGGAGAGCAAGAATATGCCGTAGGACGATTGCGGAGCGCTTCTATCAACCAGCGCTAAGAACTTTCCATCCGGAGACCAGGACAGTCCATCGCAATCCGCATCCGCCGACTCCCCTAACTTCCGTTCAGCGCCGCCCAGCGCGGGGACCATCCAAATCTCAACGTGATCGGATAATCCCCGGCAAAACGCAATGTAGCGGCCGTCGGGCGACCAGGCGGGGGAGTACTCATCCGCGGGAGAACTTGTGAGTCGCAGCGGCGTGCCGGCGTCCACGAGCTTGACGTAAATGTCGAAATTGTCTTCTTTCTCCCCATTCCAGGTGAAGGCCACCTGCTTGCCATCGGGCGAGAATGCGGGGGTCCCCTGCCGGCCCGGATAACTAGTTAGAGGAACGGTCTTCGGAATCGCATGAGGAGTCGGATGCAGCAACCAAAGCCAAAGTCCCGCCGCAGCGAGCAGCACGGCCGTACCAACGAGCGCCCACGGCAGCCGGGATTTCCGCTTCGTAGTGGCGCCAGCCGTGATCCCGCTGAGCTTCCCAGACTCCGACTCTTCCTTCAGCTCATCCAGAAGCGTCTTCACGTCGGCCATATGCTGGAAGCGCCGTTCCGGATCTTTCCGCAAACAGTGGGAGATGATTTTTTCCAGATCTCGCGGCACATCGGGCATGATGCCGCTGACCGGCTTCGGGTCGTCCTTGAGAATTGCCGAGAGAGTAGAGAGTTTCGAGTCTCCATGAAACGCGCGCCGCCCCGTGACCATCTCGTAGAGCACCGAGCCAAAGGAAAAGATGTCGCTGCGCGCATCCACCTTCTTGCCTTCGGCTTGCTCCGGTGACATGTAGGCGATGGTCCCGACGATCGTGCCTTCTTCGGTGTTGGGGCCTTCCGGCGCTCTTACCGTCGCGGTCTCGCCCAACTCGCCGGTTGAGGTCTCAGCCAGCTTGGCCAGTCCGAAATCCAGCACCTTGACCAGGCCGTTCTCGGTCACCATGACGTTGGACGGCTTCAAGTCCCGGTGAATGATGCCCGCGGAGTGCGCTTTCGCCAGCGCGTCTGCAATCTGGATCGCGTACTTCAGCGCTTCGTTGAGCCGCAGCCCTTTGCGGCCGATCCACTGGTCGAGCGTCTTGCCCGCCACATACTCCATGGCGATGAATTGCACTCCGTCCGCATCCGCGATGTCATAGATGTGAACGATATTGGGGTGATTTAGAGCGGAGGCGGCCTTGGCCTCTTGCACGAAGCGGCGCTTGCGTTCCGGGTCGGCTAGTTTTTCGGCGGAGAGGGTTTTCAGGGCGACGAAGCGGTCCAGTCGGGTGTCCCGCGCCTTCCACACCACGCCCATGCCGCCTTCACCCAGTTTTTCGGTGATCTGATATTGCGCTAGAACCTTGCCGACCATCGTGGTCTCGGGTTATTGAAGAATACTCTTTCGCGGCACGAGGTTCAACGGCCGTTTGTCGGGATCACCACGTGGAACCGGACCATCCTTGGTTTCTTAACTATAGTTAAGTATCATGGGAACTTTGGCTGGCGCTGCAAAGCGTAATGAAATCTTAATCCGCAGCGCCGCAGCCCCCGACTAAACTGGAAGAAGATCCCTTGTTCACGAAACTCCTGCCGGCCATCCTGATCGTATGCCTGCCACTTCTGCCCGCTTTCGGGCAGGATGCTCAGACACCACTGCAGCCCGCGGGCAACGTCCCGGCAGACTCCGATGGCTCCGCTGCGGGCGGCCCCAGCGCCGATGGGCAGGCCGAGCGCTGGAATCTCTACTATCAGGCTACGTCCATCGGTCAGCAGCACGGCACGTTCAACGCGCCGTATCAGGGCGAGTTCAGCCTCCAGGACTACACGGAGCACGTCGTTTCTCTCACCACAACGTTGTTCTTTGGCCTGAATCTTGGGCATAATACGCAGTTCTACTTTGATCCCGAAATCGCCGGCGGCCGGGGCTTCAGTGGAGTCAACGGCATCGCCAACGCGCCCAACGGTGAACTTCCGCGCGTGGCCAGCGCCACTCCAAAACCCTACATCGCGCGGATCTATATTTCGCACGATTTCGGTTTCGGCACGGAGAAAGAACACTTCGAGAGCGATGCCAATCAACTTGCCGGTGACCGGCCCATGACACGCTACACCGTGACCATCGGCAGGTTCTCGCTCGAGGACTTCTTCGATGCCAACGCCTACACGCACGATCCGCGCACACAATTTCTCGCCTGGGGGGTGATGTACAACGGCGCCTGGGACTATCCGGCCGACACGCGCGGCTACACCTGGGGCTGGGTCCACGAATTCCACACGCGCAACTGGTCATGGCGGTATGCCAGCGCCGCTGAACCCAAGAAGGCCAACGGCCCGCGATTCGACCGCCGCCTGTTCCGCGACCGCGGCGATGTCTTCGAAGGCGAGCGCCGGTACTCTCTGGGAACTCGCTCCGGCGCCGTTCGCGTGCTCGGATATGTGAATCACACCGATTCCGGCAGCTACGCCGATGCTCTGCGCCTGGCCGAGCAAACCGGAACCACACCGGACATCACCGCGGTCCGTCGCGCGGGGACTCTCAAGTACGGATTCGGCGTGAGCTTCGATCAGCAGATTTCCCGCGACGTCGGCGTCTTTACCCGACTGGGATGGAATGACGGCAAGACTCAGGATTTCGCATTCACCGCCATCGATCGCCTCGCCAGCGGCGGTGTATCGGTGCATGGCACAAAATGGAAGAGGAAGGATGATGTCGCCGCGACCTCGTTCACGGCCAGCGGGATCTCGGGCGTCCACGCGAATTACCTCGCGCACGGAGGCTTCGACTTTCTCATCGGTGATGGCAGGCTCAATTATGCGCCTGAATATCTGTGGGAAAGTTACTACTGCGCCCGGCTGTTCCCCGGCTTCTTCGTAACCTTGAACCTGCAGCATCTCAATAATCCGGCGTTCAATCACGACCGGGGCCCGGTCTGGATCGAGGGCATCCGCCTGCACGTGGAATTCGGAATCCGGCCGTTCGCGCTCAAATAAGCCGGCCGTATTGTCGTCGTTGGGCGCGAGCACGGCTCGCTCGGCCACCGGAGTTTGGACATTTTTCGAACGAGAATGTTGCTGCGGCCGGGCTTCTGCCCGGCCCGATCTGCCTGAGTAGGCCCCCGGAGCGCCCGCCACTTTCCGGGCAATCTTTTTGATAAACCGCCTCCGATGTAGGATAGAAGGATGCGTCGCGCATCCGCGATTTCGGTGGTGGCGGCGATCTGCTTTTCGCTGATCGCTCCGCTGGCTTTCGTCAGCCCGGAATCGAATCTGCCCGCTTGTTGCCGCCGCCACGGAGCGCATCACTGCGCGATGGCGATGGATGCTTCGGCCTCTACTACGCAACCATCCTTTCGACCGGTTCTGCAGCGATGCCCGTCGTTCCCCATCGCCACCGCCACTTCGGGCGGCGCCTGCGCGTTTGTCAAAGATTCCACCACGCCGTTCGCGTTGGCTGTCAGTCATCCTTCGAAACGGCCTCAAACGGAAGCGTTCTATGGCATTTCCTTCAGCCGGTCCCGTCTGAAGCGCGGACCGCCGGCCCTCCTCTCCTAAACGTTTCTTAAGCATTTTTCAAAATTTCGCCGGGAGACCGTGCGTGCACGTGCTCTGCCGTCCCCCGAAACAGGAGAGGTCATGCAAGGATTTCGAATTCTATCGGTTTTACTTTTCTCATTTCTGATGCCGAATGCCGCGGACGCCGCCACGGTTCGCGGAATCGTTCACGATCCCCAGCATCGGCCGCTGGCCGGCGCGCACGTCGTCCTTCATAATGATGCCGTGTCCAAAGCCATGGCATCGGACGCCAACGGGGAATTTGAGATCAATGATGTTCCCGAAGGCGCATACACCATTGACGTTTCAGCCTCCGGCTTCAGCCCCTTCACGCAGAAGCTTACCGTTACCGCCGCAAAGACCCCGGTGCTGCACCTGCAACTCGAGCTCGCTTCTGTATCCGCCAGCGTCAACGTTTCCGGAGCCGCCACCAGGCTCAACACGCAAACCTCGACGGTGGAGACCAACGTCACTTCCGAGCAGATTCTTCAAACCCCTGGCACCGATCAAACTAACAGCCTGGCGATGATCACGGATTTCACGCCCGGCGCTTACATGGTTCACGACATGCTTCACATGCGCGGCGGGCACCAGGTGAACTGGTTCTTCGATGGAATCCCCGTCGTCAACACGAACATCGCCGCGAATGTCGCGCCGCTGATCAATCCGAAGAACATCGAGGAACTCGAAGTGGAGCGCGGCGGGTTTTCCAGCGAATACGGCGACCGCACCTACGGATTCTTCAACGTTGTGACGCCGTCCGGTTTCGAGCGCGACAACGAGGCCAATCTGATTTTGTCGGGCGGCAACCTATATTCCACCGACGATCAGTTCGACATCGGCGGGCACACGCAGCGCTTCGCCTACTACGCGAGCGTGGATGGTTCCCGTTCCAATCTCGGCCTCGGGACGCCGGTGGCGCAAGTGATTCACGATGAGACAAGTGGTGCGGGCGGATTTGTTTCGCTGCTCTTTAATCCCAGTGCGAAGAATCAGTTTCGGTGGATTGCTTCGCTGCGCGAAGATCATTACCAGGTGCCTAACGATTCGGACGCGCAGGCCGCCGGCATCCGCGACCTCGATCTGGAGCGGGACTACCTGTTCGGTTTTCATTGGACCCACAGCTTCTCCGACGCCGTGCTCTTCACGCTGTCGCCGTATTTCCACTACAACGACGCGAATTATCTCGGCGGACCCAACGATACGCCTTACGTCCTGAACGACAACGTGCGATCGAATTACTTCGGCGGCCGATCCGTGCTGCAAATTCAGAAGAAGCGGCACAACGTGCACATCGGAGCCGAGATCTGGGGCCAGCACGACAATACTTTCTTCGGGCTCACGGCAAATCCCGGCGGAAATGTTCTCAATCAGACGGAGCGGCACTGGGCCAATTCGGACGCGGTGTTTTTCGAGGATCAATACCGGGCCACGTCCTGGCTCACGTTCGACCTCGGCCTTCGCCTGACCCATTACAGCGGCCTGGTGAATGAGAACGCCGCAGATCCCCGTGTGGGCGGGTCCATCCGCATCCCAAAACTCAACTGGGTTCTGCACGGCTATTATGCGTATTACTATCAGCCGCCGCCTCTCGACAGCCTGGCCGGTCCGGCACTCCAGTTCGCCGTAACGCAGGGCTTCAATTTCACTCCGCTTCCCGGCGAGCGCGATATTCAGCACGATATCGGTTTGGCCATTCCAATTCGAGGATGGTCGCTCGATATCGACGAGTTCCACACCAGCGCCCGAAATTTCCTCGATCACGACGTCATCGGCGATTCCGGCATTTTCATCCCGCTCACGGATCTGGGCGCGATCATTCACGGCACCGAAGTGACGGTGCGGTCGCCGATGCTATTCCGCAGGGCGCAATGGCGCGTCGCCTATTCCAATCAGATCGGACAAGGCATCGGCCCCATCACGGGAGGCTTGCTGGAATTCGCTCCCACGGGCAATTTCCTGCTGGATCACGACCAGCGCAACACGGTCACCTCGGTTCTGTCGCTAAGGCTCCCCGGCCGCCTGTGGATGACGCCGGCCTATCAGTTTGGCTCCGGCTTTCTCAACGGCAACGGCCCGGCGCACCTCCCGCCCCACTCGACGTTCGATCTTTCGATCGGCAAACAATTCGGCGAGAGCTGGACCGTCTCCGCGAACGCGGTCAATGTCGCCAATACGCGTTATTTGCTCGACACCAGCAACACGTTCGGCGGGACGCACTACATTAATCCTCGCCAAATCTATGGCGAGCTAAGATTTCGGTTCCATTTTTAGCAACTCTTGTCCGGTGGATCTCCGCGCTTCGCTATTCGTGACGCAGAGCCTCCACCGGATCGAGCCGCGCGGCTTTGTACGCGGGCCAGATGCCGAAAAACAGTCCGACCCCCACGGACATGAGGAAACCGGTCATGGCGGCCCACAGAGGCACGGAGGCAGGGAGCGATTCGAACACGGCACGGCTGATGAGGGAAATGATCCAGCCGAACAGAATTCCGGCAAGGCCGCCCAGACCGGTCAGCACCGCAGCTTCCAGCAGAAACTGAATCACCACGTCGCTGCGCTTCGCTCCCACGGCTTTCCGGATGCCGATCTCCTGTGTGCGCTCGGTCACGGAAACCAGCATGATGTTCATCACGCCGATGCCGCCCACCAGCAGGCCGATGGAACTGAGCGCCACCATGACCGTGAAGGTGATGGACATGATCTGGCGGAAATCGGCGACCATCTGTTCCGCCGTCGAAAGCGCGAAGTCATCCGGCTTGGTGTAGGGCACACGGCGGTCGATGCGAAGAACCGACCGGATTTCGTCCATCGCTTGCGGCAGTTGGCCGTCGAATGCGTTGGCTACGATCGCGTTCTCCCGCGCGTTCGGAAACATTTTCTGCAAAGCCCCGTAAGGCACCAGCACACGATTATCCTGATCTCCGAAAAACGACGCTGCCGGCCGCAACATGGTGCCGATCACCTGGAACTCGTGACCATCCACGTTGATTACCTTGCCAATGGGATCCATATTCGAGAACAGCGCCTTCTCGACGTCCGCCCCGATCACGACGACTGGAGCTCGCCTGCGGCTCTCTTCTTCCGTAAAGAAACGGCCGGCGTGCATATCCGCCTGCCCCTGTTTTTCGTATGCTTCTTCCACGCCAAAAAGGTCCACGTCGTAAATCTCGTTTCCCTTGAAGTGGACATTGATGGGGCCGTGATTGGGGAAAAGCATGGGCGAGACTTCCTGCACCGAGGGGCACCGCTCCCGGATATGCATCGCATTCAGGTACGTGAGGTCCTTGCGCGTCCGTTCTTCCGGCGTCAATTCGGTGACCCGAAATCCGACGCCGAACTTGAACACGATGATGGAATTCGGACCGAAGCTGCGGAGCACTCCGGCGATGGTGGAATCGAAGCCGGTCAGAATGGCGCCTACGCCAATGATGGTGCCCGTCCCCACGATGACTCCCAGCACCGTAAGAAATGCCCGCAGTTTGTGCGAACGGATGGTATCTAGCGCCAGTCCCAGCGCATTGGCGAAGGCCAGGCGTGTCATAAATCAGCGCTCCACTCGCAGCGCCTCGATGGGGTCCAGCCGGGACGCCCGGCGCGCCGGATAGATCCCAAAGAAAAGGCCCACCAGGCTCGAAAGACCCACGCCGACGAAAATCGAGGACCAGGGCAGCGCCATGGGAACCGGAGTCGCGGCGCGCACCAACATCGCCAGCAACCACGCGATCATGACACCAATGAACCCGCCGGCGCCGGCCAGGACCGACGATTCCACCAGAAACTGGTTCAGAATATCCCGCCGCCGTGCTCCTAGCGATTTGCGAATCCCGATCTCATGCGTGCGCTCCGTCACGGCCGCCAGCATGATGTTCATGATGACGATGCCGCCCACCACCATAAATACCGACACGATGCCGACAGCCATCCCGGCGATGGCCGCGGTCAGCCGGTTCCACAAAGTCACAAATGTTTCCGAGGCGAAGATGGAGAAATTGTCGTCCTGGTTCGGCCTCAGATGACGGTACGCCCGCAGCAGCATGCGCACTTCGTCCTGGGCCTCCATGAGATGTTCCTGGTCCATAGCCTTGGCCACCATCTCGATGTCTTTGCGAGCGCCATAGGTCTTGAAGTAGCTTTCTATCGGAATCATCACGAAATTGTCCTGCGATTGGCCGAAAACGCTGCCCAGCCCCTTGGCGACTCCCACCACCTCATACGGATTGCCTTCGATCTGGATCGTCTTGCCGACGGGATCCACCCCCTCGAAGAACCGCGTTCTGAGATCGTTTCCGATAAACGCCACCGTGGCATGACGGCGCACCTCCTCGCTGGCGATGACGCGGCCCTCGGCCACGCCCACGTTGCTGATGGCCGGCATATTGTCGGTGATCCCCTGGATTTCAACGCGCGTTACGCTCTCGCCCTTGTACGCGACACGACCTCTGCGCGACACCGACATGCCGATATCTTTCAACAGCGTTTCTTTGCTCTTGATGAACTCGTATTCTTCGCGCTTGATCTCCGGATTCCGTTTCAGCATCTCGAAGAATTTCTTCGGGTCCCAGGGGCCGAACCACGCCATGCGGACGATGCGGAATCCGTCGGCGCCCATGTCCGAAACTTTCTCGGCAATGTATACGTTCATGCCGTGAATGAGCGCCGTCACAATAATCAGCGTTGCGGTGGCCAGAATGATCCCCAGCAGGGTGAGAAAACTGCGCAGCTTGTTTTTGCGCAGGGAGTCCACGGCGATGCGGTTGGCTTCCCAGAACGAGGCCGTAGGACGGAAGTTTCGCGGCTTGAGCACACCTCAACCCTATTGCAGAGACGGAAAAGCAACCCGCTTTGTTCCTAAGAAAATCCTGAGATTTGTGGTATCCAGTGTGGCGAAATCCGCCCCTAGCGCTTGTCCGGTAAGGCCCACGCGAACAGAACGTCATTGGCTGCCATCACCACGTACTGGCGGCCGTCCAGCTCGTAACTCATCGGACAGTTTTCCGTCCTGCCGCCGGCGCCCGCGTGCCAGAGCGTGCGGCCATCGAACGCATCCAGCGCCATGAGGTTCCCCGAATTGTCCGCGGTGAACAAGACGCCGCCCGCCGTCGTCATGATCCCGGCCACGCCTTCGCCCCGGCCCAGTTCGTGCCGCCAGCGGATATCGCCCGTCTGGTAATCGATGGCTTCGAGCACCGAGTTGGCCCAAATGTTCCGGTCGCGGCCTCCCCAACCTTCCGCTTTGCCGACCGCAGTCAGATAAAACTCGCTGAAGATGCGCCGCGCGCTCACGTAGAACAGGCCCGTCTGCGGATCGAAACTGGGCGACATCCAGTTCGTGGCGCCGTCCGAACCCGGCTCAACCAGCGAGCCGTCCGGGCTCGGATCTTTCGAGGGCTGGGCGACGGGCCGGCCACGATCATCGATCCCCGACGCCCAGTTGGTCTCGATAAAGGGCTTGGTCAACAAGTTCTTGCCATTGGTACGGTCGAGCACAAAAAAGTATCCGTTGCGGCTGGCCTGTGCCAGCAGCTTGCGTCTCGCGCCCTGAAACTCGGCATCGAAGACCACGGGTGTTTGCACCGCGTCCCAATCGTGCACGTCGTGCGGCGATGGCTGGAAAGACCAAGCCAACTTCCCCGTATCCGGATTCAGCGCGACAATCGAGCAGGTGTAGAGATTGTCGCCGAGCCGCCCCGCGCCCGCGAGCACCGGATTGGGATTGCCAATTCCCCAATAGAGCAGATTCAGATCAGGATCATACGTGCCGGTCATCCAGGTCATGCCGCCGCCATGCGACATGGCATCGCCTTCCTTGGGCCAGGTTTCCGCTCCAGGCTCTCCCGGATTCGGGCGCGAGTACCAGCGCCACTGCCGTTTCCCCGTCTCGGGATCGATCGAATCCAGAAACCCGGGGATGTCGGTAACGTCGCCCGAAACGCCGGTAATCACGTGGTTGCGAATCACCAGCGGCGCCATGGTGGAGAAATAGCCCAGCTTGACGTCGGCCAGCTCGATGTTCCAGCGCACGCTGCCATTCCCGGCGTTCAGGCTCACCAGGTGGCAATCGGGCGTGGTGAAGTACAACCACGCTCCGTACATCGCCACGCCGCGATGACCAATGTGATCGCCTCCCTTCGATTCGTAATGGTAGTGCCAGACCTGGCGTCCGGTGCGAGCGTCTATGGCCCAGACGTTGTCCGGAACCGTGAAATAGAGAATGCCGTTGACTTCCAGCGGCGTCGACTTGATAGCGACGTTGTGCGCCTGATACGCCCAAGCCAAAGTGAGCGAGCCCGCGTTTTGCCGGTTGATTTGCGTAAGCGGGCTGAAGCGGCGGCCGGAATAGTCTCCGTTGTAAGTCGGCCATGTATCGGTGGGAGGCTGTAGCAAAGCCGCAGGATCCAGGCCCTGTCCGTACGCGACGGCAGCCAATGCGACGGCGAGATAGACGGCCCTCATTTCAGGCCCTCCAGGTAGGCAAACAGATCGTGAACATTGGCATCCGTGTAAACAGCGAGCAGCTTGCGATGCGCTTCCAGAGGATCGTTCACCTTGGCCTCTACCTGCGCGCGAGGCCACGAATGATACCAGCCGGAATCGTCACGGATCGCCACCATGAATTCGTCGATGTGCATTAGAGTCCCGGCGATCTGTTTTCCCGAAGCGAGCGTGACGGTGACGCTCGGCCTGGCGCCGCCTGGATACAGAATTCTCGATTGCAGTTCGATCGGCTGGTATTTGCGGCCCACGCCTGCCAGATCACCGGTCACCGAGTGGCAGCCCGTGCATCCTCCCGCGCCCTCGAAGAAGGCTTTGCCTGCGGCCGCATTTCCCGTCAGCAGTTTTTGCAGAGGATAATCGTCTTCGACCGAGGCGCTGTTTAGCGCCGCCAGCACGCGCGAGTGCAGGAACGCAGCGATGTCAGTAATCTGCGTATCGTTCAACGGGAAGCCGGGCATGCCTTTATCCGGCCGGCCGCTGCGGATGATCGGTCCGATCGTGTTTCCGTTCTCATCGTGATTCACGGACGCCGAGCGGATCAGATCCGGCGCGCGCGAGCCCGTCGCATCATTGCCATGACAAAATCCGCAGCTTTGAACGAAGAGCTTCTGGCCACGATCCACCGCCTCCTTGGAGGGTTGATCCGCTGCGCGGCTGAAGGCAGCAGCGCACAAGGCTGTTGTCAGAAGGCGGCAAATTGGCATGCACCCATTCTGCCAGAGGCTCGAAGGCCCCTGCTTTTTCTGCGATCCCGCAAAATGCCGCAGCTTCCCGCCGAAACCAGGCGTGGTGGTTAGCTATAGAATGTTGAACGGCTGGCTGAAACATGAGCGCCGCAGCCTTCAAAAGCACGGTGGCCTGTGCCGGAGTGTCCATATTCCTGGCGGCATGTAGAACCAGCGGCATCCCGAGGGAATTGGACCTGCCAGTTTCGCGAGAACAACAAACCCTGGCCATCGACGAGGCCAGGAAGTTCCGCGAAGGATTCAACAAGGGAGCTTGCCAGGCCATTTACGACGAAGCCTGGGAACCTTTCCGTCACCAGCCGCAGCAAGACTGGATGAGCCAATGCGCGGAGCTTCGTGGACAATTGGGACTCTGGCGAAGCTTAGACGTTCGATCGGCCATCACGTGTGGGCCCCGTGTGATCTGCCTCGACGGGACCGCCGCATTTGAAAAAGCGAGTTACGACCTCGAACTCGCCTGGACGTTTCGCGACGGTCGCCCTCGGTTGTTCTGGTGGGTTCTGGAGGGCGGTGGTCAAAGGACGCAGATCCCGCCGGCCACTCCCCGAAATCTGATGGATCCCCCGCTTCGCCCCCGCGAGAACAAGCCAGCGTGAATCTCGACTCTTCATGATGATGCGCGAGAGGGCAAACCTTCTCACGGCTGAGACTTCCCCAGCCGGAAGCAGGCCATTTCCGTAGTGTTGCGCACCAGCAGCAGGCCGTTGTCGATGGCCGGGATGTTCCACGTCCTGCCCTGGATGGCGGAGAAGCGCGCCAGTTCCTGGTGGCCTTCCGGTGTCGCACGGACCAGCACCACGTCGCCATCTTCAGTCAGAACCACCAGGTAGCCGCCGGCTAGCAGCAATTGTCCGTAGCCGTAGCGGCCGCCTTTCCACTTCAATTCTCCGGTCTTGGGGTCGATGCACGCGAGAATGGATTCATCGAATCCGTAAATGTAGCCCTGGTAAAGCACCGAGGAGTTGAACTTGTTTTTCAGCCGGTTGTTGTGCCAGACGGCGTGCGCCGCGTAGCCGTCGCCGTTCTTCGCAATCTCCAGAAGCGCCGCTCCCGGACCCGGCGAAGACGAGAGCAACACATGCGCGTCGTCGATCACCACCGGCTGAGAGCAGTTCATGTCCAACTGCGCCGGGAAGGCAAAATCCCAAAGCAGCTTGCCGTCCTCAACCGCCAGCCCCACGGCGCGCTCCCCGCTGATCCACACGATTTGCCGGCGCCCGGCGAGCGTCGCCAGAATCGGCGATGTGTATCCCGCAGGATCGTTGAGCGATTTCCACACAGGTTCGCCGGTCAGGCGGTTGTACGCAACGATGCTTTTGCCGCTGGTCCCGCCGGGCGTGACGATCACCTTGTCGTCGACGATCAACGGCGAGCCGGCCATGGCCCAGTGAATGTTCTGCGCCTGGTTGTCGGTAAGGATGTTCTTCGACCATTTCGGCTTGCCCGTCTTCGCCGAGAGGCAATAGAAATCGCCGTTGGCGCCGAGCGAGTAAATGAGGCCATCGGCGTATACGGGGGTTGCGCGCGGCCCTGGCCCGCCCAGCACCTCTTCGAATTGCGCCGGGTATTCGAACGCCCATAGCTCGCGTCCGGACTCGACGTCGTACGCCGTAACAGCCTCCTCGTCGCGGCGTTGCTCGATGGTGTACGCACGCCCTTCGCCCACCGTGAAGGATGCATACCCGCCGCCGACGGGTTGTTTCCACAGCCGAGGCAAGCCCCCGGCTGGCCACGCGGTCTCGATCTCAGTCTCCGTGTATACTCCTGCGCGGTTGGGGCCGCGGAAGTCCGTCCAGTAAGCAACAGGACGGGGTTTCTCAGGCGCTGGCGCGCGATTAGTCGTCGCGACAACAGGCGCGCTCACGGCCGGAGCAGGCGCCGGCAACTCAGCACGCTGCCGTTCACGGTTCTGCTCCAGCTCCGCGTAGTGCCGGTTCCGGCTGGCGAACGAAATCTTCTGGACCTGCATGTTGCCGTTCCACTCCAGGCGCATTCCGTAGACGAGGAACAGCTCGACGATGGCTATGACAAGGATTCCCAACGACCCTGCGATCCGCCAGATGACACGCACCCCGCTGCGCATCCACAACAACACCAGACCAAGTGGCGGAAACAGGAAAATGCTGAGCCACAGCGCCAGACGACTGCGTAGCATATGTCTACGCCTTCTCCGGCCGCGCGCGGTGCCTGCGGATGGCAAGTTCGTCCTGCGCAGGCTCCGCTGCACACTCGATGGCAATCACACTGACCGGCTCGTCCGGCGCCTTCTCTGGCAGCCCGGTGAGTTGCACTCGAAATTCTTCCTGCTTGAACTCCACATTCCTCCCCGAGGGCAACAATCGCGCCGAGTTTACTTTCGTTTTGAGTCCGCCCAAGTTGACCGTCGACCCCGGCCAGAAGTGAACGTGCGTGTAGAGCGTGTTCCCCTTGCGCGTGAAATTGGCAAACAACGATTCCTTAACCCCGCATCTCGGCGCGCCGTAGATCGTGTCTCCGTACTTGGCGGTCCACTTACCGACCTCAGTGAGAATGCGAACCGACTCTTCCGGAATCGAGCCGTCAGGCTTGGGTCCGATGTTCAGCAGATAATTGCCGCCGTCCCGCCCGCAGGTCACCAGATTGCGCACGATGGTCTTCGGCGTCTTCCAGTTGTCATCCGCCTTGTGGTAACCCCAGCTCTCGTTCATGGTCATGCAGGATTCCCAATCGCGGTTCCCTTCCTCAGCGCGCACCTCCTGTTCAGGCGTTCCAAAATCCCCCGCAAGCCCATTGCGGTTGTTCACAAGGATATCCGGCTGAAGCTGAAACACCATGTCGTTCATCTTCTGGGATTCCCAACCCTGGGGCGTCAGCGGCCAGTCGACGTCGTACCACAGGATGTCGATCTTGCCGTAGTTGGTGCAGAGTTCCCGGATCTGGCCGTGAATGTAATCGACGAAGCGCCGGCGCGCGGCCTCGTCGGTCGCGCACCTGGCTCCGTCCGGATGGTGCCAGTCCATGAGCGAGTAGTAGAACCCGAAGCGCAGGCCCTCCGCCCGCGCCGCTTCCACGAATTCCTTGGCCAAGTCGCGGCCCGGACCCTGCCTGGGAGCGCAATAATCGGTCAGTTTGGTGTCGAAATTACAAAAGCCCTCATGGTGCTTGCTGGTCATCACCATGTACTTCATGCCCGCCTGCTTGGCGAGCTTGGCCCAGTCACGCGCAGCGTTTGGTTTGGGCTTGAACTGCTGAGCGAGCTGCTGGTATTCGGAAATCGGGATGCCCTCCACTTCCATGGCCCACTCGTGCCGGCCGAGCACGCTGTAAAGCCCCCAGTGAATGAACATGCCGAACTTGGCTTCCCGCCACCACTGAATTCTCTTCTCGTGATTCGGCGGCGGAGTGAGGTCCTCTTTAGGAGACTGCTGGACCACGCCGCGCCCGCAATCCACCGTCGCTGCTGACGATGCGATTCCCAGCATCGCCAGGTATTCCCGTCTGGTCATGCAGCGATTCTATAGAAGCGCCGCGAAGACACGCAAGCAGGTAACGGTTTGGAGTCTAGCGCGCAGCCACCGGTTCGCGATCGGTAGTCTGTTCGGCGGGTTTTGATTCGCCGGAACTCTCAATCCGCATGCCGTAGAAGCTGCGGTACGCGAAGAACATCGAGAGAGCCAGGAAGATTACCGCGAGAATGTTACTCACCATCGACCCTTGCTGGCGGGTTAAGGAAACCGCCAGCTCCACGGCCAGCAGGCCGAACAGCGTGGTGAACTTGATGATGGGGTTCAGCGCCACCGAGCTGGTGTCCTTGAACGGATCGCCCACCGTGTCGCCCACCACGGTAGCCGCGTGCAACTCGGTGCCTTTGGCGTGCAGCTCGGTTTCCACGATCTTTTTGGCATTGTCCCAAGCGCCTCCGGCGTTGGCCATGAAGAACGCCTGGAACAAGCCGAACAGCGCAATCGAGATCAGGTAACCGACAAAATAGAACGGCTCAAAGAATGCGAACGCCAGCGTGGCGCAGAACACCGTGAGAAAGATGTTCAACATGCCCTTCTGCGCGTACCGTGTGCAGATTTCCACTACTTTCTTGGAATCCGCCACTGACGCCTTCGTCGCGCTCTCCAGGTGGATATTGCGCTTGATGAACTCGACGGCCCGGTAGGCCCCCGTCGTGACGGCCTGGATGCTGGCGCCGGTGAACCAGTAAATCACCGCGCCGCCCGTGATCAGGCCCAGCAGGAAGGGCGGATACAGAATGGAAAGGCGGTCGAGGTTCGTGCTCAGCCCGTGGGTTAAAGCCACGATCGTCGAGAAAATCATGGTGGTGGCGCCCACCACTGCCGTCCCGATCAGCACAGGCTTGGAAGTGGCCTTGAAGGTGTTGCCGGCGCCGTCATTCTCTTCGAGATTGGCCTTGGCACGCTCGAACTGCGGCTCGAATCCGAAATCTTTTTTGAGCGATTCCTTGACGTGCGGAATCTCTTCGATCATGGACAGCTCGTAAATGGACTGCGCGTTGTCGGTAACCGGACCATAACTGTCCACCGCGATAGTGACCGGCCCCATGCCAAGGAAGCCGAATGCCACCAGACCGAACGCGAACACCGCCGGCGCCACCATGAGCGTCGCCAGGCCCATAGTGCTCACCATGTACGCAAGACTCATCAGGGTGAGGACCGTGAAGCCCAGCCAGTAGCCGCTGAAATTCCCCGCCACCAGACCGGAAAGAATATTGAGCGATGCGCCGCCTTCACGCGAGCTGGTGACGATCTCGCGCACATGCCGCGATTGAGTCGACGTGAAGACCTTCACAAATTCCGGAATCAGCGCCCCGGCCAGCGTGCCGCAACTGATCACGCTGGAGAGCTTCCACCAGAGTGAAGTGTCGCCCTTCAAATCCGGAATCATGAGCGAGCTGAGCACGTACGTCAGCCCGATCGAAAGGATGGAGGTCAGCCACACCAGCGTGGTCAGCGGCGCCTCGAAGTTCATCTTCTCCGCGTTGCCATACCGCGCTTTCGCGATCACCCCGTTGATGAAGTAGCTGACCCCCGAAGCCACGAGCATCATGACCCTCATGGCGAAAATCCAAACCAGCAGTTGAACCTGAACCACCGGATCCTTGACTGCGAGGAGAATGAACGTGATCAGCGCAACGCCCGTCACGCCATACGTTTCAAAACCGTCGGCGGAGGGCCCCACCGAGTCGCCCGCGTTATCACCGGTGCAATCGGCAATCACACCCGGATTGCGCGCGTCGTCCTCTTTGATCTTGAAGATGATCTTCATCAAGTCCGATCCGATATCGGCGATCTTGGTGAAAATGCCGCCCGCCACGCGGAGCGCCGCAGCGCCCAGCGATTCACCGATGGCAAACCCGATGAAGCAAGGACCAGCCAGGTTGCCCGGCACAAACAGCAGAATGAAGAGCATGATCAGCAACTCAACTGAAATCAGCAGCATGCCGATGCTCATGCCGGCTTGCAGCGGTATGTCATAGCACGCGTACGGCTTCCCGCTCAGGCTGGCGAAGGCCGTCCGCGAGTTGGCGAACGTATTGACGCGCATCCCAAAGGCCGCCACAAAGAAGCTTCCCGATATGCCGACCACGCTGAATAGGAGAATGATCAGGACCTTGAACGCCGAAAATCCCTGCAAGAATCCGAAGTAGAAAACAATGATGGCGCCGATGAAGCACTCCAACAGGATGAGGAATTTTCCTTGAGTCAACAGGTAGGTCTTGCAGGTCTCGTAGATCAGCTCGGAGACTTCGCGCATGGCCGTGTGCACGGGCATGTTGCGCAAGCGGACGAAAATGGTCAGGCCAAAGATGAACCCCAGAGCGCATACTGCCAGCCCCCACAGCAATAGACTGTGTCCGCCGATGCCACCCAAAAATGAGGCCGAGTTCAGGTCCGGCAGAGTGAGGTTCGCCTCACCCCCGTGCTCCTGCGGCTGGGCCATCAGCGGCGCCGCCAGGGCAGCCGCTAACAGAATGCCCTTTGCCATAACCTTCTCTCGAAACATGTAAAAACCTCCTGTGACTGTCTAAACCTGGGTTCCCTAAAGGGTGCGTAACTTAGTATGTACAATCCCGTCAAGCTTTTTCTCGGGCTAAACCAACTGAGAAGGCCCGAATCGCCACTGCTCAGACGGAAGAGACTCCAATTCCTGCACGAACCGTGCCGACAATCCTCGGCTAGACCGCCACCCGTGGTTTTGCCGAACAACCCTTGATACATGCTCGGCCAATCAGTGGCATGTTACCGAAAATTAACGAACAAGGAAAGCGGCTAAAGTGGGTGGTTTGACCCAGTTGTGGCGAAAAACCGCTCGGTCGAAGCCATCATACCGCAACCGCAGGACGGTTGGCATCCCGTTGCAAACTGGCATAATAGTGCTCGCAATCAGCCTCGCGGCCCCGCACGATCCGTTTGCCGTTCAGTGCTCCCTGACGGCCTGTGATCACCGTGTATTGGCGGTCGCCGCTTTTGCTGTCGTGGTAGAGAATCACCCAGTCGCGCGTTTTTCCCAACTTGTGCGCTCGCGCGGTGTTCGAAAACATCGCGGTGTACTGGCGGGCTCCGCGGAATGTGTGCAAGACCGGGAGCCACGGCTCACGCGCAGGATTGAAGCGCCGGGGAGTAATTCGCCGCAGTTGCCCTGCCTCCGCCAGTTCCCGATACTCCCGGTCCACATCCAGCAGTTCTGAAACAGGGACCTCGTCCGCCGACGAAATCACCATGGGCTCGCGCACCCTTCCCAGCCGGGTGGCCAGGGAGTCGACGATTCCCGCCACCGTCTTCGGCCCCAAGCCAGCGACTTCCTCCAACCGTCCGTCGTTGGCTGCCGCTTCGAGTTCCTCCAGTGTGTCGATGCCCAGGTCGTGATGCAGCCGCGCGGCCTGCACCTCGCCGATTCCCGGAACGGACATGAGCAGTTCAATGGGATCGGCTTCTCCCCGCAGGCGCTCCAGAATGGGCAACCTTCCGGTGACCAGCAGAATCCGAATCGCCGTCGCCAGGTGATCGCCGATGCCGGGAAGCTTCCTCAGCCCTTCGATACCCTGGCGCTCGAAAAGGTCCGACACCGGCGTGGGCAGGTGCCGCACGGTACCTGCCGCGCGCCGGTATGCCTGGACGCGAAACGGGCTCGCGCCCTGTTCATTCAACAGGCCCGCCACTTCATCCAGCCGCCTTGCGATCTGATCGTTGAGCAGCACTTTACCCCCATGGTGCAATTCTCAGACCACTCGCCGGGCCGTTGCCGCGCCTGAGAATTCGTGTGAGCATGAAATCGCAAGCGGGCCGGAATGATGCACCAACGCTGGGAGCACTTCGCGCATGAGGCGGATGTCGGCGTTCGCGGAGCCGGAGCGTCCAAAGAGGAAGCCTTCGAGCAGGCTGCCCTGGCTCTGACGGCTGCGATTACCGACGTTGCGCGGGTGTCGCCGGCGGAGGAAGTAGCCATCCACGCGAACGCTCCTGATGATGAGTTGTTGCTCGTGGATTGGCTCAATGCGCTGATCTACGAAATGGCGACGCGCAAGATGTTGTTCGCGCGCTTCGAAGTGCATCTCGACGGGACTGCGCTCGATGCCAAGGCCTGGGGCGAGAAGGTGGACGTTGCGCGCCATGAGCCGGCGGTTGAAGCGAAGGGCGCCACTTATACCGAACTGGCGGTGCGGCAGGACGCAACTGGCTACTGGATTGCCCAATGCGTTGTGGACGTCTGATTCTCCGGCTCCGGGAGGAAGTATGGACCTGAGCAAATTCACTCCAGCATCGGAAACTGAATGGCGCGTTGAGCCCTTCGGCGCCATGCGCGTGCCGGGGGTCATCTTCGCCACCAAAGACCTGATTCGCGACATGGATCAGAAGGTCTTCGAGCAGCTCGTAAACGTGGCTGCGCTGCCCGGAATTGTGAAAGCTTCGTACGCCATGCCTGATGCTCATTGGGGCTACGGTTTCCCAATCGGTGGCGTGGCCGCATTCGATCCCGACCACGGCGGCGTGGTATCGGCGGGGGGCGTCGGCTTCGATATTTCCTGCGGCGTTCGATCGCTCCGCACCGGATTGACCGTCGACGATGTGCAGGGGGTGAAAGCCAAACTGGCCGACACGTTATTCCGCAGGATCCCGGCCGGCGTGGGCAGCACCGGAAGGTTGCACCTGGGTTCCTCGGAGATGGAGGCGATGCTCTCGGACGGGGCGCGGTGGGCCGTTGAACGAGGCTATGGAGTAAAGGAGGACCTCGAACGGATCGAAGAACGTGGATCCATGAAGGGAGCGGACCCGGCAGCGGTGTCGGACCAGGCCAAGAAGCGGCAGCGCGACGAGATGGGCACGCTGGGCTCGGGCAACCATTATCTGGAAGTGCAGCAGGTGGTCGAAATCTTCCATACCGAAGCCGCTTCCGTGCTGGGCGTCCGGGAAGGCGAAGTGGTGATCAGCATCCACTGCGGATCCCGAGGCCTGGGCCACCAGATCGGCACCGAATTTCTGAAGGACATGGCCATTGCGGCAGAGGCAAACGGCATCGACCTGCCTGATCGCGAGTTGGCATGCGCGCCCATCCACTCGGAGATCGGCGCCCGGTACCTGGGAGCCATGCGGGCGGCCATCAACTGCGCACTCGCCAACCGCCAGATCCTCACGCACCTGCTCAGGGAGGCCATAGCCGAAGTGCTCCCGCAGGCTGATCCGAAGCTCGTCTACGACGTCTCCCACAACACCTGCAAGGTGGAAGAGCACGTGATCAGCGGCCACTCCCGGCGCCTCTTTGTGCACCGAAAAGGGGCCACGCGCGCCTTCGGCCCCGGGAATCCGGCGATCCCGGAGGCGTTCCAGAAGATCGGCCAGCCGGTGCTGATTGGCGGCACCATGGGGACGGCGTCCTACATCCTGGTGGGCACCCAAGAGAGCGAGAGTTTCGCGTTCAGCTCTTCCTGCCATGGCGCAGGACGCCAGATGAGCCGTCACCAGGCCACCAGGACCTGGCAGGGCCGGCAGGTGATTGACGATCTGGCAAAACGGGGAATTCTCATTCGCAGCCCGTCGTATCGCGGCGTGGCGGAAGAAGCGCCCGGCGCGTATAAGGATGTCAGCGCCGTGGTGGACGCCGCGGATCAAGCGGGACTTTCCCGCAAGGTGGCCCGCCTGGAACCCATGATTACCGTCAAGGGATGACCGGCCCGCCGGGAAATCCGATTTGAAGCCGGAAGGACGTAACATTTATGAGATGCCCTATGACGAGGCAAATGTCCGTCCCGCAGCGGTTACAGATGCCCGCGCCATCGCCGAAGTTCATGTGGCAAGCTGGAAGACAACGTATAAGGGCATCTTCCCCAATCATCTTCTTGACGGCCTCTCCGTTGAGCAACGCGCACATCTTTGGAACGAGACGCTCACAGCGCCTGAACACGGCGTGGTGACGTTCGTGGGTTGCGACGCCGGCGGCAGAGTAGTGGGGTTCGTCTGCGGAGGCGTCGAAAGGACGGGGAGGTTGGGATGCGACGGTGAGATTCACGCGATCTACCTGCTCGAATGCGCACACCGGCAGGGCCTGGGACGGCTGTTGGTCCATCGCTTTGTCCGCGAGCTCCGGTCCCGAGGTTTTGCTTCCATGGCCGTGTGGGTGTTGGCGCTGAATCCATTCAGGAAGTTCTACGAAGCCCTCGGAGGGCAAGCTATCGGCGAACAGCAGATCGAGCGCGGCGGCGAATCGTTCACGGAGATCGCATATGGGTGGAGCGATCTGGGCAAGTTCGTGCGTTGATCGAAGGAGCCCCCGGCAAATCCGATTTGCACTACACTGAGGGCGGGAGATTCAGGCCTGCAACTCTATCAGTGGATTCCGCCCGAAGGGCTGAAAATCATTCTGGTGCTCTTTCTGTCCTTCCTCGTCGGTTTGGAGCGGGAAGAGCATAAAGCGGTTGCCGAACGCTTCAGCTTCGGGGGTGTGCGCACATTTCCGTTGATTGGACTGCTTGGATACTCGCTGGCCTTTCTGTCCGGCCCCCAGTTACTGCCGCTCACGCTGGGCTTAGCGGTGGTGGCCGCGTTTCTCTTGCTGTCTTACCATCACAAACTGGCGACCGCCGGTACCGCCGGCATCACTACCGAGATGTCGGGCCTCACCACGTACGTCGTGGGGGCTCTGGTTTCTCACGAGCATTTCTGGATCGCCACCACGCTCAGCGTGGCCAGCATGCTGCTGCTGGAGTTGAAGGCGGCATTGGAGAGCCTGACCAAACGCACCGCCCCGGAGGAAATCCTTACTTTCACCAAGTTCCTGATCCTCACCGCGGTGATCCTGCCGGTATTGCCCAAGCAGGAATTGGGCCCCTTCCAGATCAACCCTTTCAAGACGTGGCTGGTGGTGGTTGCGGTGAGCACGGTTTCTTACGCCAGTTACGTGCTGCAACGGGCGACCAAGGATCAGGGCGGAGTGCTTTTGACAGCCATCCTGGGCGGCGCCTACTCATCGACCGTCACCACCGTGGCCCTTGCCCGAAGAGCGGCGCACGAACAGCATTGTCATCTTTTCGCCGGCGCAACGCTAATGGCCTCTGGTGTGATGTATCTGCGCCTGCTCGGACTCGTCGGCCTCTTTAACCGTGACTTGATGGCCATGCTGGCCCTGCCGTTTGCTGTGCTGGCCGTGCTGGCCGTTGGCGCTGGTTGGCTCTGGTCTCGAATGCCCGATCCGGATTCAGGTGACGTGAAGCGCGAATATCAGCCGAGCAATCCACTGGAGCTGCGCGCGGCCTTTCTGTTCGCGCTTCTCTTCCTGGCCATGCTGGTAGCCACCCGCCTCGCTGCCGTCTACCTGGGAAAAGCCGGTGTATACGCGCTGGCGGCCATCATGGGAGTTACCGATGTCGATCCCTTCATCATGGGCATGACTCAAGCGGCCGGCACGGTGACACCGCTGCCTGCGGCGGCTACGGGAATTCTAATTGCCGCGGCGAGTAACAACGTGGTCAAAGGGATTTACGCGTATATGATGGCCGACCGCCAGACCGGCCGGCAAAGCCTGTTGCTGCTGGCGGTGCTGGCGGTGCTGGGTTTGACACCGCTCGTCTGGCTGACTTAGCGCGCCCTATTGCACGGCCACGGTCAGCTTTCCGAGTGTTCCCGCCGGCGTGGAATCGCCGTGCAGTTGCAGATAGAAGGTCATGCCGTTGATCACCCAGGGTCCGGTCGGCGCGGACGCCGCTCCCAGCGCTGTGAAGAAGATCGTGCCCTCCGGGCTTCCAATGCGGACATCATAGGCGCACGCGGCATTCACGCTGATGGTGGTGGCCCCAACTCCGTTGGATGAAGGAACCGGGTTAGGGATGGCGGAGAAGTCCGTCAACGCGCAAATTGGTTGAGACGCCTGCACCCCCACCGTCAGAGTCGCCATGGTGCCCTGCGGCGTGATGTTCCCCGCCTGTTGCAGGAAGAACTGCATGCCGTTGGTCACCCACGGGCCGGCCGGAGCTACAACTACATTCTCGGCGGTGGCGAACAGCGTACCGCCGGGGCCGCCCACGCGGATGTCAAATTTGCAGTTGAAGAAGTTGTTCGATGCCGATAAATTGTAAACGACCGCCGAAATCAGAGTGGTGCCGGCAAGGCTTGGCGAGATGATGGGGTTCGGGCTGGCCGAAAAACTGTAGACCACGCACGGCAGAGTTCCGGACTCAACATGGATGGTCAGTTTTTGCAGGGTGCCCTGCGCTGTGGTGTCGCCTTTTTGCTGTAAATAGTAGGTCGCGCCGTCTTTGACCCCATCGAGGAAAGAAACCAGCGACCCTTTGCCGCTATCTACCAGCGCTCCTGAAGGACTGCCGCTCCGAATCTCAAAATCGCAGGTGGCGTTGGTGGTGAGAGTCGCGATGCCAGGAGGATCGTACAAAGAGATTGGGTTGGGGTCTGCGGTAAAAGTCGTTACCGCGCAAGCCGGCACGTTGGTGGTGACCGTTACCCGCGCCGCCTGGGAGCTGGAGCCCAGGTAATTGGCGTCTCCACTGTATGTGGCGCTGATTTGGCTACTGCCCTGGGCCAAGGTGGAGGTGATGAGAGCGGCGACTCCAACATTCAGGCTCGTGGTGAGATCGAAGTTGGGCGCCAGGACGCGGGTTCCCAACGGCTGGCCACCCAGGAAAAAGGTCACCGTACCAGTGGGGGAAGCGCCAAACGGGGCGCCTGCGGGTTCGACGGTGGCGGTAAGAGTCACGGGTTTGCCAGCCTGCGCGTTTCCCACGCTGGGCTGCACCGAGACCGCGGTGGAAGCCTGGGTCACGGTGATGGTCACCGGCGGCGAAAGACTCGGCAGGAAGCTGGCATCGCCAGAGTACGTCGCCACGATCGAATGCGAACCGACCGCGAAAACAATTCCGCTATTCCGGCTTTGCGCCTGGCCTTCCGAGTTTAGGATGCCGGCGCCTCCCTCTATCGGCAAGCCATAGTCGGTGAAGACGACACCGCCGGTAGGGACACCCTGTTGGGAAACTCCGGCCACGCGAGCGCTGAGTCGCAAGGTATTGTTTCCGTAGGTGCCACTGGTGGCGTAAGCATAGGGGATGGGGAATGAGAGGGCGCCTGCGGTAGTCAAACTCGCCTCGGGTGTGACAGCTACCGCCACCGGAGCAGAATCGCTCGGAGCAAACGTTCCGTCGCCTGCGTAGCGGGCCGTGACGGCATAGACGCCGCCGGGCAGCGAACCTGCGGTCGCGTTCACGGAGCCGCCAGTCAACGTGAAGGGTCCGAGCCCTCCGCCCATGGACCAGATCAGCGAGGCGTCTCCGGTAGGAGTCCCGTTGCCGCTTTGCGGTGTCACGGCAATCTGCACGCTGGCCGTGTTCCCGTGTTTCAGCAGCGCGGGATTGATCGACAGGCTGGTGGCGCTGCCGTTGAAGCTGACCGAATCCCAGGCATTGACCAGGTTCGCCACGTTCACTGAACCGAGGCCCGTGGCCAGGTCGTAGCCGGGACCCGCTTGATACAACGCGCCGGCTTTGCCGTAATTTGGTTCGCCCGGGACCGCATTGTTGCCTGCGGTCACATCGTGGAAGATGCAACCGCTGTCCGGCGGAGTTTTGGTATTCGAGCCGTCGCATTTTGAGTACTGCTGCGTGGCCGCGAGGCGGTAAAGCACATAATTCGCCTGGCCCTGCCGCGACTTGGTCTTCTGTACGACCAAGGCCATGATGCCGGCGAAAGACGGCGACGAGGCCGATGTGCCGCCGATCGGAGTGAAGCTGGATGACGTAATTGGGCCGCCCTCGCACGAAGCGCTGTAGCAAATCAGATAGGGAACGTGGACCCCCGACGCGGCCAGCGACACGTCAGGAACATCGCGCCCTCCTCCGGAGGGGATGCCGGGAACGCCGGATTGCCATGAGGGCTGGGTGAAGAGCGTGCTAACGCCTCCACCGGATGCGCCCACCACGACGTTGTCGCCGCTGCATTTGGGAGCTCCGCAGCTATCGTTCCAGACGGTTTCAGGAATATAGGACAGGGCAGAGGCGAGCGTAGTCTTCGCATTCGTCGCCGCCCAGTAAGCAGCGGTGTCCGTGCTGCTGCTGAACCCCGTGCCGCCGACGGCAATGGTGTAGGGGGTGGAAGCCAACGCATTGACGGAGAGCGGACCTGGAGCCTTGTACTGAGAATCGTAGTAACAGGTGTAGGGGCCTTGATCGCCGGAACTCACGAGGTAAGTAATCCCCTGGGCCGCTGCCTGTTCTCTGAGCGATAAGACGAACTGCGTCAAGGCTGCGGTCATGTCGCTCTCACAACCGCCGAAGCTCTCCGTGATGATATCTGCCACATTATTGTCGACGGCGTATTCTTCCGACAGGATCAATGGGTCTCCGGTGTCGGTGAAATCGGAAACGATGAATTTCACTGTCGCGTTCGGCGCCACGGCTCCCGCCCAGGTGAGATCGAGCGTGCCTTCCACGTCGGGGAACAAGAATTGCCAGTAGTCGGGCGTCGTTCCATTCACCACGACCTGCGGCGGATTCTTCGGCAGATTGAAGGCGTTGCGGAAGTCCACGATGTCCTGCACGCTGATGGGCCCGACGCCGAGGGCCGCGATGGTCACTCCCGATCCGTTGATGCCGGCTTTGTAGAGAGGATTGATATTGTAAATCGCGGCGTAGTCCGCGGGCGTGAGCGCATGCGAGCCGTCGGATTCGTTGTACTGAGGCCGGAATCCACTCGCGGTGGCAACGGTGGGCCACGCTTTGGACAATTCGACCATGGATTTTGCCCGGAAATTGTGTAACTGGGCCACCCCCGCGACCACGGGGGCGAGCGCACGAGGAATTTGCGGGTCGCTGGCATTCGCCCAGTGGTCTTCGCCATTCACCCTGAACTGGTGGACCTCGGTATGTAAGGCATCCAGCACCTGTCCGGCCGTACCTGAGAACTGGATGATGGTTTTTCCTTTCGATACCTGGTTGACCTGCAAACCGTGCGACTGGAGCCAGGATGTGACCGCCTGAATGTCCTGATCCGCGGCGCCGAACTGCCCTCCGAACTCGTCCGGCGTAAGCCACCGATGAAAGCGCGGCGACGATTTGTCCTGCTGTGCTTCGAGAAGAGCTTTCAGGCTGGACTGCTGCTGGGGACTGCGCGTCAATACCAGTTGCATCCGTGCCATGCGCATGCCGGGAGAGACGGCGCCGCGATCGAACTCCGGGCGCGCAGCCGGATGGGTATTCCCACGTAAAGTCACCAGCCGCGAGTCATCCACGGCCTCGGTAATCCGTGGCGCAACGGGCACGGTTTGCGCGCCGGCCAGGCTAACCAGAGCCAGAAACAATAAGAAAAGAAATACAAATGGCGCAGACTTAAACATGAGATAACCCCTGTAATCGCGGGATGGGACTCCCCAATTAATGCAGAATTGTCTGTTAACTACCTGTGATGAGCGTATACGGTAGCGGGCTAGCCTGGCAAGTTAATTCTGGGCGGCCGCCAGAGTTAGACGCTGATTACCGGACAGGGCGCTTCGCGGATCACGGAGTAGACATGCGTGCGCATGCGCCCGAACAGCTCATGCAGCGCGCCGCGGCCAATGATCACCAGATCCGCGTGATGCTGCTCGACGGCGTTGCGGACAACTTGAGCAACATCGCCACCTTCCAGCACCGTCTCCCAGTCCGTTCCGGCCTCGCGCTGCAGCTTGGCCACTTCCTCGCGGGCGGCATCGAAAAGGAAAGCGCGGAATCGCGCGCCCTCAACGTCAATCGCCGCCCGGGGCTCGGCGGCGGGAATGGCGTGCAGCAGCTTCAGACTCGCCCCGTTCTCATAGGCGAATGCTGAGGCCCATTGAATGAGCGCCAGGCTCTTCGCGGTGAGATCCACCGCACAAATCAAGTTGCGATAACCGCTGGGCGGTGCCGGGCTCTCTGGCGCGTGGGCGCTGGTCCACACCGGGCATTTCACGTCGTGCAGCACCTTGGCGGTTACCGACCCGAGAAGAAATCGCCGGAAAGGCCCGTAGCCATGCGTAGGCATCATAATCAAGTCCACGTTCTCTTTTTCGGCGTATTCGATGATGCCGCGGGCGGGATCTCCTTCGCGCATCACGCGTGTGAGGGCCACATCCCGCAATTCATTTTGCAGGAACGTGTCGACACACTGCTGCCTGGTGCGCAGCATGTCTTGGAGGCTGATCAGAGCGGCATCCGCCGGCCATCCCGGGTAGGCTCCTGTGGGAACTTCTACCACGTGCAGCAGGGTTACTTGCGCTCCCGTTCGGCGGGACATCGCCACAACATATGGAGCGATGCCGCGAACCTGCTCGGAGAAATCGACCGGGAAAAGGATGTGTTTGAAGCTCGGCATGTTGTCCTCCTTCGAGGCACACAGTCTCTGTACTTGGTAAGCCTTGCAACTGATTGACCAGCATGTGGAGGTTGTTGAAAGACCGCGCTGAGCAACCGCTCCCGCACGGTCGCGGCTCGGTAAGTACCTGACAGCGCAGAGAACGCACTGGGTCAAGCCACCCCATCCCCACACCGGAACCGTTCATGTCAAGTTCAGAACCGGGTCGCCCTGCCGCAGGAACCAGGCGTTCAGCACGACTTCACGCGTAAACCACCGGCTCGCAAGCAGACGCCGCGCGAGCGAGGGAATCACCCTACCGGGAAGGCGCAGGCCAATGCGCGTCGGCCAGTCGGTCGTGGATTGACCGAAACGCTCGACCAGTAGAGTACGGTAGAGTTCCAGCCGCTCCGCCGAATAAACTCCTTGCGCGCCGGCAATCACCTTGGCTGCCAGCAACCCGGATTCGATGGCTGGCCGGATGCCCTCTCCGCTCCGCGCATATGCCACGCCCGCTGCATCGCCAATCAGCAGAACACCATCCCCCGCTACCTTCCGGGCAGCCGTGCTGTACAGAGCGTAGGCGTGGCCTCGAAGGGCCGAGGGCAGATCAAACAAGAGTCTGCCCGACATCTTCAGGAACCTCAGAAATTCCGCAACATGTTCTGAAAGCCGATGAGGATCCAACCTCCCTAACCCCACGTTGAGGACATTTTTCTTGCGGAAACACCAGCCGTACCCTTTCAGGTCGGGAGAGAAATAAAGTTCGGGCGTCTTTTCCTCAATCGAGCACCCGGAGATCTGGCGCTCGTCCATTTCGAACTCGGCTTCCTGTGCCGTGACCATAACCTCGCGGTTGACCTTAGCGCCGAGATGGCGCGCCACCGGGCAGAAGGTGCCGCCCGCTCCCACGAGCATGGGAGTCTTGATTCGCCCGTTGACCATCCATTCAGCGCCCGAATGCTCAAGACTGGCGAGGGGTTCTCCCTGCAGCAGGCAAGCACCCGATCGCCTGAGCAGATAGTCGTCGAATTGGCACCGGCGGATTCCGTAGCTGACCGGCTCGCCGTAGCGTGTTTCGACGCTGGGCCCGCCGATGCAACCTGTCTTGAATCCCGTAATCGGCTGCAGCACCCGGCCTCGCGCATATTCGGCGGCATCGATTTCGAGTTCTTCGAGTACCGTGGGCGTAATCCATCCGCCGCAGACTTTATCGCGAGGGAATGTCTGCTTGTCCAGAATGGCGACGCGCAACCCGGAGCTTCGCAACTTCCACGCACAGGAAGAGCCCGCCGGTCCGCCGCCGACAATCAGGACATCGCATGCATCCATTTCGGTCCCTGTTCCTGAGGCCTCTGCGCCGCATACAGATGCTCACGCGTCCACGGAATGCGCTGGCATTGAGAGCCGGCAAACGTCACCTGGAACAACTGCAAGGTGCCCACGCGGAACGCAACCAGAGACCCGGCCAGGTAGAGCCGCCAGGCTCTCACGAACTTGGCATCGAATTCCTCACTAATCTCACGAACGCAGCGCTCAAAACGATCCAGCCAGTGTTCCAGAGTCTTGGCGTAGTGCAGGCGCAGGTTCTCCACATCGCAGACCGAGAAATCCCAGGGCTCGAGAACTTCCAGGGCCTGCCTCAGAACCGGAGCGTAGGCGCCGGGGAAGATGCGCTTCCGGATCCAGGCGCTCAACGGCGCCGGCCAGTTGCGGCCGATGAAGTGCAGCAGCCCGCGCCCGGAATCTCCGATGGAGCGATGAATCACGCGGCCCAGCTCTCCATAATTATGCAGACCCACGTGCTCCAGCATGCCCACGGACATGAAGACATCGAACTTCCCGTTTATATTTCGATAGTCGTCTTCGATGAACTCGACCCGGTCCGCCAGTCCCTCTTCGCGGGCTCGCTGCCGCGCGAAGACGATCTGCTCATGGGACAGATTGACGGCCTTCACCCGTGCTCCGTACTTCCGCGCCATGTGCAATGCGAGCGCTCCCCAGCCGCAGCCGGCCTCCACCACGGTTTCGCCGGGCTGGAGCTGGACTTTCCGGCACACGTGATCCATCTTGGCGATCTGCGCTTCTTCCAGGCTGGCGTCCGGCGTGGGAAAATACGCGCACGTATACAGCATCTCCCGGTCCAGCCACCACCGGTAAAAATCCGCGTTCAGATCGTAGTGATGGTGAACATTGTCGCGCGAGCGCCGCGGCGTGTTGGCTTTGAGACGCTCCAGCCATTGCGCCTGGCTTCTTGTCAGCCACGCATGCGGCCGGGAACTGGGCCAGGATCGGTATGCGGCTTCGAGCAACGCCACCAGATCGCCTTCCACCTCGAGGCTGCCTTCACTATAGGCGTCGCCGAAGCCCACCTCGGGACGCAGCATCAGTCTGAACAGCGTGGGGAGATCGCGGATGACGACCGTGGCCACCGGTGCGGCACCCGCGGGAGACACGGCCTCGCCTCCTTTGAGCGCCAGCCGAAGGGGCGGCTGGCCGGTCGCAATGAGAACTCTCTGAAGTAACCACCTCTCGAACGGAGAGGAACTTGAATTGGGCAGCATAGCAGCACACCCCCGTTCTGACTGCATTTTATGCGTTACGGCGCGGCCAGCGCAATCCTGGGGAGCCTCTAGGGTGCGAGATCGAACGCTTCGATGGTTTTCCGGTCGCGAAGATAGAGCCGGGTGCCGGCCAGGGTGGGAGGCGTCCAGGCAATGCTTTCGAGCACAGAAACCTTGGACAGCACCTCAAACTTCTGCGGGGTGGCCCGGCACAGCGCCAGCGTCCCATCCTGGTCGGCAAGGATGATCTTGCCGTCCGCGTAGACAAGCTGTGCCTTGGCGAATCCGCGGTCTCGCCACAACACCTTGCCGGTCTTCAACTCGACCGCGATCATGAACACCGGCCCGTCGTATCCGCTCGAAAAGTAGACCACCCCGTCTCGCTGAATCGCCGTGCCGAAATGAAGCTGGAGATGCAGATCGTACCAGAGTTCTTTCACCGCCGCGTGCCCGCCCGACTGGCTCAATTGCAGGACGCGCGCCCCCTCGCCGTACGCCGACGCCACAAAAAGAAGGTTGCCGGGCGCCCAGACGGGTGTGCTCACCGCAAGGCCGTAGGGAGTTTTATGCTCGTGGGTCCACAGCAGTGAGCCGTTGTCCGGAGAGAAACCCAGCACGGTGTTGGCCGTTAGCGCCACCACCTGCGGCTGGCCGTCCACGTTGATCAGCAGCGGCGAAGAATGGGAGTTCGTGAACTCCAGCGCCTTCCAGACCACAGCCCCGTCGCTTTGCCGGAACGCCACGGCGCCCGCCCCGCTTCCGCCTGCCAGGTAGATCAGGGTGTCCTTGTAGGGCAACCCATGGCAGGAGTAACCGAACTTCATCTGGGTTCCGCCAAACTCGCTATACAGGTCGTGCGACCACACCAGCTTGCCGGTTTTCTTGTCGAGAGAATGAATCTTGCCGGTGGCGCTGGCCGTGACAACGCGGCTGCCCACTACTTGCGGCATGGCATACGGTCCGGGCCCCACTTCCGAGTACGAGTTCGCAAAGGGATTGTCATACTCGTACTCCCATCGCGTCTTGCCCGTTGCGGCATCCAGCGCGGTTACGACATCCTTGGACCCCCGGCGAAATGCCGTGTACAAGACACCCGCTTCCTCGGCGATCCCCGAATAACCGTCTCCCAAGGGCCGGCTCCACAGTTTCTTAGGACCTCCGGCCGGCCAGGAATCCGCAAGCCGCGCGGAATTCACGATAAAGTCGCGATTTTTTCCGCCCCAGACGGTCCAGTCCTCGGCTCCTGCTGAACAAACCAAGGTTATCGCGCAGAAAGACATGACACCCATGCCGATGCATTCTCGAGTCATGATTCGATTGGACGGCGGTGCCCGCGAAATGTTCCGGGTTTACATTTATGCCATCGCCCGCAAGGCGGCGACGCGCGGTTCGCGTGACTTGGGGCTGTCCAGGCTGAAGGAGCGGGCATCGCCAAGCTCGTTGCGGATGTACTCTTGTGTGCGTTCCACTGCCTTCTTCAGAGCGCCATTTTTCGCCACAAAAGACACCCAAACGATGGATGCCGCCGCAGGGTCAAACTCCCAAAGGCCAATCAGGCGTCCGCGGTCGACAATCGCATGGCTGAGGAGATCTGAAATCCCCCCGATTTCTGCCTTCCCCTTTTCAACCGGCACCTGGCGCGCGAGATCGGCGCTGTCCAGCAAGCCTTTCACGTCGCGCCGCAGCAGGAAAAGTCCGTCCAGGCTGCTCACCAGCGCGTATTGCGGCTCTTTGGGCACGCGGAACCCTTCCCAGGCGACGCGATCGGCAGGCAGCAACAGACGCTCTTCCCCTTTGGCCAGCGGCTCGAGTTTCAACGGCTCAACGGCATTCTTGGCGGCTTTGACCCCTAGCCCGGAAAACCACTGAAACTCAGCCAAGGTCGCCGGGCCGGTCCATGCGAAGTACCGGCGCGCCAATTCGGCGTAGACCTCGTCGCCAGACAATTTGAACTGGCTCAGCGGATTGGGACGCCAGACCGCGTAGCGGTAGCGTTGCTGGTCCAGACGACCGTTGGTGGGGATGCGCCGGATCTGGCCTTCCTCCTGCAGCCGGGCCAACGCCACGGGCAGGGTAGTCGTGAGACCCTTCCGTTTCCCTTCCTCGCCGAGGTTACGCACCGCGGGCCCGAGGACGTCCCGCAGTTCGGCCGGATCGAGCGGAGCCTTCGCCAGAGCGGAGACCACGGCCTCGCAGAGCTTGGCGATCTCGCGTTCGGTCACGCCGAGCTTCGTTGCCGTTTTCATTTCGTCGCCGAAACCCTGGCCGGCCCTGAGTGCGAGGGCGAAGTCGCAGTCAGGCACCACGTAGGTGCAGCCGCGCGCGCTAGGCAACTCGTGGACCTGGACGTCCCGCACGGCGGCGTCGGCCGACTCGCGCCCAATTCCCGCGCGAGAGAACAGGGTCAGATACGGTCCAGCGCCGGCTACGGACCGCGCCCACCCCGTTTTCGCCAGGACCGAAGATGCCGTCGCGCCGGCTAGCCGGCCATCGAGCCCCTGTTTGTGAGACCACCAGGCCCGGCGCTTTGCATCGGTCAAATGCATGAAATTAGCTTGCCACGAAACCGGTATGCCCGCTTCTTGAAAATTGCGGTTTGCAGCCTTGTCTAGTGGATTTGAGTTATGCGCGGCCTGGCACGGATGCATGTGCCAGATTCCGCAAGAGCACTGTGCTTAAGCCGGGCGCCACTCGTGAAATGCGAGCCGGACCTGCTCCTGCTCCACCTCTTCGAACTCACGCGCCAGCCGATTCAGGTCCTGCCGGTCGAGCAGCGTTCGGGCCACGTTATACACGCGTTGTTCTTCTTTCCGCATGTGTTCGCGCATGAACGCGACGTAGACTCTAACCTCCGACAGAAGCTGGGGCAAAGCGTCGGGATCACCCTGTTGTGCCGCCATCAGGTGCGCGCGGATGGCTGCAAGGTGCTTGCGGCCAGTTTGGTGCTCGTCCATCATTTTGCCGAGAGGGCCGTTTTCGAGCGGCACGCCTTTTTCCCAAAGCAGCGGAAACAGGCGCTCCTCCTCCTTAATGAGGTGCCAGTGCTCGGTGAAGTTCGTCAGAAAGTCCAGGGCCTGCTTGAAAGACTCGATGGGAAACGGTTGACCGTCAAGGTTTTGCATCTCGAGATCCAGGGCGTTCAGCACTACGCTCAAGACCCTGTGTTCCTTGATCAGCGCTTGTAAAGGTTCGGCATCACCCATGACCGCACTCCGGCAAAGAACAAGCACGCCTGAAACCAAATTCACAGGGCTGATTCTTCGAGTAGCTTCACCAGGGCGTGGAGGGTCTGATTGACCGGCGTGGCCACGCCGAGCTGCGCGCCTCGCCGGACCAGGTAGCCGTTCAGCGAGTCGATCTCAGTGCGGTTACCGCGGGCGATGTCTTGAGCCGTCGAGGAAGTGGCGCCGCTCATCGTATCGGCCAGCTTCCACACCGCGTCCACCATGTCGGGTTCCGGCAAGCGAACGCCGGAGGCGCGAGCGGTCGCCACGGCCTCTTCGGTCACCTGCTTCATCAGCTCGCGCGTCCATGGATTCGCCACAAGCCGGGAGTACTTTGCGCGCCCTAATGCCGAAATCGCATTGTAGGCGCAGTTGATGATCATCTTGGTCCACAGCTCGCCGGCAATGTTGTCCGAAACGCGGCACGGCACTCCCGCACCGGTGAACAGGGCGGCGAGGGATTCCAAATCTCGCCCGCTCCCGAAAAAATCACCGATGATCAGATCACCGCGGCCGGAGTGTTTGACGCGGCCGGGCGCGGTCATGGCGACGGCCACGTATACCACGGCCGGGATCGCGTCGATGCCGGCCGCCGAGCGCATGCGCTCCACGTTGTCCACTCCGTTTTGCAAACTCACGACGACGGCGCCAGGCGCAAGATGCTGCGCGAGCGCTCTTGCAGCAACCTCGGTGTCGAATGTCTTCACGCAGAAGAGCACGACGCCGGCGTCACGCGCGAGGCTCAAGTCTGCTGAGGCGGACATGCGAACCTGCTGCTGAATGTGCAGAGTGTCAAGGAACAAGCCTTCGCGGGCGATGGCTTCGACATGACGCGCGCGTCCGATCAGCGTGACATCCGCGCCGGCACGTGCCAGCATGCCGCCGAAGTAACAACCGACGGCGCCCGCGCCGACGACGGCGATTCGCGAACTGCGATCTGATGGCACAGAGCCAGTGTAATGCGGCAGCGCAGCCTGCGGATCGACTATGATGCAGGGTAATCGTGAGGAAGCTGGCCGCAGCGTACGTGCTTCTGGTAGGCGCTCCCGTGCTTACTCTGGTCGCTGTCTTGCGATTAGGCGCGCGTCTCTCCGCGCCGGCGCCGGCCTATCCGCCCGGAAATCTACCCGCGATCGCAAACCCTCGAGCCTTGCCGGACCTGTTCATCCTGGTTGCGCAGATCGCCGTGATCATCCTGGCGTCTAGAGCCGTCGGATACCTGTTTCAGAAACTGTCGCAGCCGCAGGTGATCGGAGAAATGCTGGCGGGCATCATGCTGGGTCCATCATTGCTCGGGTGGCTGGCGCCGGGGGTTTGGGCGGCGTTGTTCCCGGCTTCGAGCCTGGGTCTGTTGAGTTCCATCAGCCAACTGGGCCTGGTGATTTACATGTTTCTCGTCGGACTGGAGCTGAATGCCGCGGAGCTGCGCCGCTACGGGAAAACTGCCATGCTCATCAGCCACGTGAGCATCGTGGTGCCTTCGTCCTGGCTTCCATGCTTGCGCTTTACCTGTATCCGCGGCTCTCCGAGCACGGTGTCAGCTTCATGAGCTTCGCTCTCTTCATGGGAGCGGCCATCGCCATCACCGCGTTTCCCGTGCTGGCGCGCATCCTGCGGCAGCGGGTCTCAGAGCCCGCGGTGCGCGCTTGATTCAGTTTTGGCCGCCCGCCGGCGCCCCGTCCTTTGCGGCAAGCAGGACCACGGGCATTCTTGGAAACGCGAACTTGTGGCCCAGCTCGTCAATCACATTCACCTGGCACGTGTATTTCCCGGGCTGCTGGTCCTTGAGCGAGGCCTGCAAACGGAGCGGGATCACGCTCTCGCGTTTGGAGTCCGGCCGGTTCACGCGCACGGCTGGGGTTTCGAGAACCTTGCGGTCTCCCTGGTAGAGCGCCAAATCGGCGGCCACACTGGTGAAGCGGACATTGGCCGGCGCGTTTTCGGGAAGCGTTGGATCGTAGAGTTCGAGGTAGACGTATAGATCCTGGCCCGGCCGGAAGATGCGAATCACGTTGGGCACGATCTTCTGGCCGGAGCTGTCAATCAGCGGATTCTGCTCGAGCACCTTCTTGCTGTTCTTGACTCCGGCGGTCTCGCCCCCGCGCTGGTTGCTGAAGATCACCGAACTCAGGCGCAGCGCATTGCCGGACGCAAGATCGGGAATAGTGAAGGGAGTTTCGAACGTGCCCACTTTCCCCTCGCCATTCTCGCGGGCCACGAAGCGCAACGTGTACTTGCCCGGAGGGAGCGTCATCCCCGTGTCGTATTGGATATGCCTGCGGGTGACCCGGCCGGCGGTAGCTTCATCGAGTTTCAACGGAATGGTGTCGCGGACGCTGGATGCGACGCGGCCGCGCGCGTCGCGAACCTGCGCGGTGAAATCCAGCTCTGTGGCCTGCTTGGCGCCTTTGCTGTGAAATGCCAGCGCCGAGCCGGGGATCTCGACCGACACCGGCACGAAGTACTTGCTCTTATCCAGCCGGAAATAATCGACCTCCACCGCAATGGGCAAATCGGTAATGGGATTTTCGCTCTCCAGAGCTTGCTGGAGCTGCGATTCTTTATCGCTTTCGCGCATCTGAGCGAATGTCGTGGGCGCGAAGTAGCCTTTGCGGTAATCGAGCTTGGCTTTCAGCGTACCGGCCTTGGGCGCGAGCTTCAACTGAATGCGCCGGTAGCGTCCGTCTTCCGCCGTGTTGGTGCTGGAGTAGGTGAGGATGTAGTAACTCTCGATGTCTTGCTGGACTTGCCGGATGCCCAGGGTGAGATCGTTGGAATCGAGCAGCGCTTTGCCCCCGGTATCCGCCGCCAGAGTGAACAGCGTCTCCTGCTGGTTGTGGAAGCTGTCGCGCAGCGAGCGCTGGCCCGCGCCGCTGTACAGGTTCGATCCCACGGCTCCAGCCTGGGAGGCGTCGCCTCCAGGCGCGGAAGCGATGAGGCCGCGCGCATCGATCGGATAGAACGCCACGTTGGCGCGGACGGCGGTATTGACGGTAGCGCGAAGCTGGGACTGGTTGTCCACTCCGGTCTTCTCCACGCCGCCTGACAGGTAAACCAGCGCCTTCTTCTCCGGAAACTGGCTCAGGCGCCGCGCGGCGTCCTCGAGCGCGACCAGCTTGCGGTCCGTGTTGAAGATGTTGAACTCGGTCTCATCGGCGACAAACATGCCGCTTTGGTCTTCGGAATCGGCGCCCGTATCGGCCATCGAAGCCAGTTCGCTAGACTCGCCGATATGGAATCTCTGGATCGCCGAGATAAGGAGATCGCGATCGTCGGTGAAGTCCTGCACGGTTTTGAGATCGCTCCCAAACACCATGATGGAAACCATGTCGCTGGCGGTCATCTGGGTCCTGAGGAACTTGATGGCGGCGTCCACCGCGCGGATCTGGTCGGGAGGCTGCATCGAGGAAAAGTCGAAGAACATGACGATCAGCCGGCGGTCCTGAAACTTCGATGCCTTATCCACGGACGGGATTGCCGGAGCCGGCTGAGGCGGCGTGGGTTTGGCCGGTTCAGGAGCAGCGTATCGGTCTTTGAGTTCCGGCGGTGGCAATGCTTGGCTTTGGAGATGCTGCAAATCACAGCTCAGCACCGTCTGCGGCTTGCCGTCTTCGGAGAGCAGGAAGTCGTCTTTGGTAAGGTTTGTAACCGGCCTGCCACTGGCATCGGAGATGCGTACGTCGACCACCACCACGTTCGTCGTCGTAGAGAACGTAGCCCGGCGCGGCATGTTGGGCGCCTGCGCCAGAAGCGAAATCGCCGTGAACAGCACCAGAAGTCTCAAAACCGGAACCTCAACACTGCCGTGAGCGACCGCATGGCGGAGGCGGAAATCGGCAGACCGTAATTGGTGGCGTTCACCACCGTATTGATGTTAGTGATATTCACCTGGTTCAGCACGTTGGTGCCTTCCAGCCGTAACTCCAGCCTGCGGCGCGATTCCCCGAACTGGAACGAGCGCCCGAAGGCTGTATTCAGGCTGACCAGGTTGGGACCGGGAATCGTGTTGCGTCCCGCGTTGCCGAATTCGCCCACCGGAGGGACGGTAAACGCAGCCAAATTGAAAAAGCCGGTAGCCGACGCCAGATCGAGGCCCGTGGCATCCGCCCGGCCGCTGCCTATGCCGCCGGTCTGCGCGAGCTTGGCCGTGTTGCCGAGAACACGCGCCGTTAGAGGCGTGCCGGTTTGCGCGGTAATCGTGCCGCTGATCTGCCAGTCGCGGAGCAAGCGGCCCGCCAAGGTATTGGCGGAGATCCGCGAGCTTGGATTGCCCGCCGGCGAGGTCCACACCCAGGTCATATCGAAGGAATGGCGGCGATCGAAACTGGAGAGGCCGCGCTCAGCCGCCAGGTCCAGCCAGTTCTGCGCCACGGTATTGCCGGCGCCTCCGAACGAAGACGAGTCGTCGATGGACTTCGAGAAACTGTAGAACGCCTGCATGGATATGCCGCGGTTGAACCGCCGGGTGACGCGGACCTGAGCCGCGTGATAGATCGAATCGCCGATCGACTGGTCGTAGGTGAATCCTACGGCGTTGCCGAGCTGATTGCGATTCCCCAAACCTCCGGGGCCTTCGTTGGGCAGCGTCTGCACATCCAGCCGCGTGCCTTTCGTGCCCAGATAGCCGAGTTCCACGAAAAACCCTTGCCCCAGATCGTGCTGGACTAAAAAGTTCCAGGTTTGCGCGTAGGGCGTGCGATAGTTGCGGTCCACCGCGTAGGTGTTGGTGATGTCCTGCGGAGAGACCGCCAAAAACGCGCTAGTGAGCGTCAACACATCCTGCGGGCTGGTGTTCACGCTGTTCGAGACGGCAAATGGCGGCTGCTGCGCCAGTTTCAATCCGAAAGGAATGTAAGCCTGCCCGTTGTAGTAAATGCCGTAGCCTGCGCGGAGGATCGTCGAGCGCTTGATCTGCGGCACCTTCCAGGCGAGTCCCAGCCGCGGCGAGAAGTCCTTGTAGTCGGGGTTGATCACACCCGATGGGAAGGTACCGGAATAGGGGCCAACAGCTCCGGGAGTCACTACGGCCACCGCGCTATAACCGGGCGCGATGTCCAGGTTGGCCATGTGCCCGTACTTCTCGCTGAGCGGTGAAAAATACTCGTAGCGCATGCCGAGGTTCAGAGTCAGGCTGGGCCGCACTTTCCAGTCATCCACGAAATAACCGGCCCACGTATTTTGCCGGAAATACATGCTTGAATCGCCGTAGTTGATGGAGCTGGATTGCGGCAAACCGAGCAGGAAATCGGCGAAATCGAATCCCGTTCCCGGAACCGGCCCGTTGGCGCCGAATGCGCTGGTTGAGAGGCCGGTGAAGTTAAACGTGCCGCGTCCGTTTTGATCGGTCCTGGTGTTCAGATCACTTCGCGTGTACTGCGCTCCCCAGGTAAGGGTGTGCGTGCCGCGGGACCAGCTCACACTCTCGCTGCCGCTCTGGGTCTGGTTTCGTGTGAGAACCGGGCTCGCGTCGCTCAGCGCCCCGAAGTTGGTGAAGTTGAGATTGGGCGGGCCGAAGTTGAGCGGGTTCGTCGAGGTACCCTGAATCCCCAACTTGGCGGCGACATCGATTCCATTGGCGAAGAACGGCGTGGTCTGGTTGACGTTGCGGTTGAACGTCACCTGGGCATTGCTCACTACACGCGGCGAGATGTTTCTGGTCCATCCAAGATTGGTGTTCACGCCGTAGCCGCTGTTGGTATCCAGAAATCCGAAGGTTTGGATGGCATCGCCATCGCGCCGCTGCCCGTTGATGCGAAACGACAGCCGGTCTGCTTTGGTGATGTTGCGCTGAAGCCGGAAACCGACGTTATCCGTATCTTGCGGAATGGAGGCGAACAGCTCGTAGTTGTTCACCAGTCCAGGCTGGTTGGGCAACGGGAAGTAGGGCAACAGCTTTTGCGAAATCGGGTCGATGAGGCTTGCCGGAATGATGTTGCCGGCGAAGGGCTGGTGCGTTGACGGATCGAAGATCTGAACCGGCCCGTTGGATTGAAGAGCCTGCGAGAAGTCCCCTTGCCGCTCGGCTGCTGTGGGAACCGTAGCCACCTGCGTGGATGGATTCCTGGCACGGGTGCCGAAGTAGCTGATGAAGAAGAAAGTGGACGGGTCCTTCACCAGCTTGGGAATGACCAGCGGCCCGCCGGCCACCAAACCGAAGCGGCTTTGCGCGTAGGCGGGCTGCGGGGTGTCCAGACCGGTGATGGAAAATGGCTTGGCATTGAAGGCGGAATTGGTCAAATTGAAAAAGAACATTCCGTGAATGCCGTTAGGCGGGCGGCGATTGCCGAACTGCCGCCCCGGCTGCCCGGGACCACCGCGCCGGCCAGGGCCGCCGGGCCCGCCGAAACCTCCGCGCCCGCCGCCGAAGCCGCCTCCACCGGGTCCGCCAAACCCTCCCGGTCCGCCGCCTGCGAAACCCGGAGCGTTCGGGCCTTGCGTGGCAAACGGATCGCGCGTCCCGCCAGTTTGAAACTGGGGCGGACCGGAATCCGGCGCAGCGTTGGCCGAGAGTCCCTGGCTCAAGCTGCCGGAGATCAGGAATGCTTCATTGCTGTTCTGAGCGCCGGCTGCGGGGGCGGACTGCTGCTGGTTCGCGTTGAGTTCGCTTTGAATCTGGGAATCCAACTGGTTCTGCCCGTTGGCGCGATTGCCCGCGAACTGAGCCATGCGCGCGGCGGCGGGCGACTCGCGCAAGCGCAGGCTGAAATCCGCTGATGGCGATTTGGAGTAGTCCACCTGTTTCTTGCCCGGCTCGAAGCCAAACATCTGAACTTCGACGGTCCAGGTTCCTTCGCCGAGCTGCGGAAACGCATAGCGGCCGTCCTGATCCGTGGTGGTGGTGAACTGCTTATCGCCCTGGGTGGCGGTGACGGTCGCGCCAGGGATGGGCTGATTTCCCGACTTCACCACGCCACTCTGCGCGTGAAGCACGACGCACAAGGTCACCAGCAACAACAAGCGGAATGGGTTGGGTAAGGTCAAAATGGATCCTGCCTGGATCAGCCGTTCGGGTGGCGTCTCGACCACCCAAATAACATGGGCGCTGGGGACACCACCCTGGTTACGGGTTAGATCAGAGTTGCAGTTTGCCGTCGAAAGTCATGTCCTCGAGCGGAAACTTTTGTTTGATCTCCATGCGCGCAACGTGAGTTGAGAACTCAACTTCTTTTTCGGCAGCCGTGATTTCCTGACTCTTGGGAAACAAGAGAAGCAGAACCGGGTTATCGTCTCGCGTGAGCACCTTGACGTCGGCCAGCTCGATCTTCTTCTTGCCTTTCGGCTTCAAGTAGGTATCGGACAACATGCGGCTTTTCAATTCCTGAGGATCGCGATTGGCGATGCGGGAGGGAAGGCCGAGGATAGCGATGGCGTAATATGGTTCGTCAGCTCCCACGACTTCCTGGTGCAGCTTGAGCTGCGCTTCGCGCACAGGCAGCGCGCTCTCCCAACGTACGGTGACCGCAGACGGCGTGTTCGTGCGGCCGCCGGACCCGCTGCCCGAGTCCGTATCGGAAGGTTGGCCCCCACCAGGGTAACCTCCTCCTCCTCCTCCTCCGGGATAACCCCCTCCGCCGCCGGGATAGCCCATGCCGCCGCGCCCGCCGCCCATTCCACCGATGCCGCCGCCCATTCCGCCACGGCGGCCGTAGCCACCGCGTCCGCCTTGCGGCTGCTCCACTTTAGGCGTGACGAGCTTCGACCAGGGAGAGCTCGACAGGACTTGCCGGGCATCGTCCTCAGTCCATTCGGCGACGGCTTTTCCCTTCCAAGGTTGCTCGGCGTAACTCACGAGCGCCGCCGAAAACACGAGTGCGTAAATCTTGGCCTGCTTCATGATGTTTGCTCGTTGTCTGGTAGACGATAACTAACGGGCGGCAGGTTACAGGGATGCGCTCAGTCTTTGCCCAACCAGCGCAGGCGGACCACGAAGTGCCGGCCCTCGCTGCCGTAATAAACCAGGTACTGCGGAGACTCGAGCGTGTTGTTCACCGTGGTGGGATTTATGTGATTGGTAATGTTGTTGAATCCCCCCCGCAGGGCGAAGCGCGTCTTCCGAAAATGGAAACGCCATTCGAGGTGTAGATTCAAACTCAAGTAATTCGGAAAACGTTGCGAATCCGGCGCGCCAATCAGGTCCCCGTTCTCATGCTGAATGGAGAAAGGAAAACCGCTGCGCGACTCCAGCAAATAAGCCACCGCCCAGTTCTTCCACAGAGTCGGCAGATAGCCCCAGCTCAGGAATCGGTTGGGCGCGTCCCAGGGCAGGGGGCCGGTGTTGTCGAGGCTCTGCACCACCAGCGGCTGATCGATGGTTTGCTCGATGACCGTATTGGAATGCGCCCGAGACCGCGTGTAACTTACCATCCATTCGTAGCGCCCGGCGAAGGGCTGGTGCATGGTGACCTGTGCTGAGTCGTACTCATCATGCCGCGCGTTAGTCAGGTTGAAGATCTGCTCCAGGTAGGCGGCGTGGTAGGTTTCGGCGAATTCGGGCGGCGCCACCACCGGCTCGGGCAGCGTGTTGACGTAAGCGTACTGGTCGCCGCCGCGGCGCCGCAGAAGGCTTGCGTTGACTCGAATTCTGCGCGGAAACAGGTGATCCACACCCAGCGTCCAGTTCCGCACCAGGGGGCTTGCGAGCCGCCGGTTGCCAAGAGTGAAAAGTGTAAGCGAATTGGCGCGAAGCAGTGTTCCGTTCGAGGAATAAACATCAGCGAGGGAATACTGATCGAGCGGCCGGGTGAAGAACTCCAGAGTCGTGGCGTCGTAGATGACGGCATAGCCGCCCGAGACCCGCGTGTGATCGGTGATTCCATAAGAGAACGACGTTCGGGGCGACCACGAGAAGCGCCGCACCAGTTCATCCCAATCCTGGCGCACGCCGAGTTCGAATGTCAGATTGCGCCGCACCTGCCAGTTGTCTAGCGCGTACCAGGATGCCTCCAGGCTGGGCCGGCTGAAATTGGCGTTGCCGGCGAACGTGACCGAACGGAGCAGATCGTTGGACACACCGAACAGTTGGTAGCCGGTGCGGCGTGTCTCCTGCGAATAACCCAGACGATCGACCTCAAAGCCGGTCTTGAACTGGTGCCGGCCCGCGGAGTGGAGCGCCGGCAAAAACAAGTTGCCCAAAAACTGGTCGCGCCGCGAATGCTGCGTGGAATCGACGAAGTAGTTGCCCTGGCGGCCCTCGGGTGTGTAGATGTAGATGCCTTCGCCTTGCGGGATCCGGCGCTGGAAGGTAGACATGTCTCCGAAGCCCAGCTCAAGCAGTGTGCCTCGCGCGATATAGATCTGGTCTTTCAGGCCCACGAACCAGGTTCGCCGGCGCAGGTTGGTGGTCGTCGAAGGGGGATCGAGTGCGCTCAATCCCACGCGGGAGTCGTTGTCGTAGTTGACCAGAAAATCGCCGAACAGAATGTTGGCGGGCGTCACGTTGAACTGCGTGTGCAGAAGGTTACTGGCCTGCCAGCTCGTAGCCTGGTCCTGGCCGCTCGGCAGATCGGGAACGATGAGAACGTTGTAGTCGCCGTCCAGGCTGTCGGAGAACCAGGCGCGATCCTTGAGGATGGGACCAGAGAGGTTGGCGCGCGGCGTCCAGGCGCCCAGGTGCAGGCCCTTTTGCGTATCCAGACCTGGGATGAAATTCGTCGCCGAGTAACGGAACTGGTTGTCCCCGTTTTCCGTCTTAATTTGCAGCGTACCCGCCGAACCCTTGCCGTACTCCGGCGAGTACCGTCCGCTGAGGTAATCGAGCGCTTGCACCGATTCCACGCTCACGCGGGCATCGAGTTCCCCGGTCAACGGATCGTTGATATTGAAACCATCCAGCAGGTAATTGGTCTGGTTCTCCTTGCCCCCATCAAAGTGCATGCCGCCCGACGGGTCCTCGATCACGCCCGGCATCATGGACATGGCGTTGCGCAGGCTATGCGAGTCGGGATAAGGCACGTCCAGAATCTGGACACCGCTGAGCCTGCGCTCGGAATCCGTCTGTTCAATGTCGATGGGCGACGGCGACGCCGTCACATCCACGGATTGCAGGATCTCCTTGGCGTGGTTCATGAGCAAATGCACTTCGGGCGCCGTCTCCTGAACCTGAACGCGGTACGAGTTTAACGGAAAGAAGCCCTGGCGCTCCGCGCTGAATGCGTACTCGCCGGGTGAGGGAACCCGGACGGAAAACTGGCCCGTGGCATCGGAGACAGCGTGAAGCGAGACGTTCGCCGTTGCCGACGAAACGGTGATCTGGGCGTCGCTGACGGCGGCCTCGTTCTCATCGATGACGCGGCCGGTGACGGTGATTTCGGCGGCATACAGCCGCACCAGAGCGACACAGCATGCGATCCAGAGCGAGGACTTCACAAGAAACCCTTTTTGTCACTATAACGCCATTGGATTTCGCGCTATCCGATCAACGTGATGCGTCCGTCGCGCCCGAGATGATACCGGTGTCCCCGCCACACCACGGTGTTGCCGAAAAAGCCCACGACCCAAAAAACAAAACTGAGGATGTCCTGCAGGGGAAGGCACAACCAGTCAAGCAACGTTATGCGGCTGCGCAGGACGCGGTGCACTGTGACCCAGGCGATGAGGGCGCGAAGCAGTGCGGCTCCCAGGGCCACAGGCCACAGGCGGGCTTCCCAGAGCCAGAGAGCGATCGCCAGCGGAACAGGATTGGTGAACAGCTCGCCCACGTATCCGATGGGCCGCGAACGTCTCGTGCCTCGCACCCATCGAAGCCGGTGCTGCAGGTTGCTCCGGAGGCTTCCGCCGCCGATGTGATGTTCGATCCGGTAGGACGAGAGGATCACACGGTGTCCCAGGCGATCAGCCGTCTGGCCGATAACGAAGTCTTCGGCGAGATAATCGTTGAAGCGCTCGATGCCGCCCATCTCCGCAAGAATGCTTTTGCGCACGGCAATCGCCGGCCCGAGAGCGAACTTCATGCCCTCGAGCATGCGCGCAACGAGCACTCCGCCCAGGAACTGCGTGTTGATCCCAAGTGTATCCAGCTTCCACCAGAAACCACGAGCGGCTATGGCGAGATACGGGCAGGTGACCATTCCGACGCTGGAATCGTGAAATTCAGCGGCGATCACTTCCAGCATGTCGGGGCCGCTCCGCACGTCGCTGTCCTTCATCACCAGCAACTCGAACTGTGCGGCGGCCTGCATTACGTGAAGGCTGAAGACCTTGGCGTTGGGATACGGCGGCTCGCCAGTAACCAGGAGGCGCGCGGGCACATGGGGAAATTCCGCCATCAGTTTCTGGACGATCGCCGAAGCGGGATCGTCGCTCTGGCGGCACGCGAAAAGAAGCTCGAATTGCGGATACCGCTGCGCGAACGACGACCGCAGGTTCTCTTCCAGGCCGGCCTCCGCGCCATGCAGCGGTGTGAGCACGCTCACAGGAGGCTGTGACTCGAGCCGAAACCGTTTCTCGCGTAAATAGCTGCGTGCGGCGAGGATTACGAGTACGCAGTAAACCATCGATCCCGCCGACAGCGCCAAAAGTAACAGAGTGATGAAGAACCCGAAGTGCAAGCACACCAGTTTTATACAAGTGGAGGGGCGGGTCAAAAAGCCGCGGCTGTTCTATCGTGTATAGAAGGCAGCCGGCGCCGTCACGCGGCGACCTCACGCAAATTCGACGACGCGGGTGGGTTGGCATCGAGCTGGATGCGATCAGCGATGAAGAGCTGGCGTCACACATCCGCGAACCCTGGCGGCGGGTGGTTGAAGACGGCCACCGCGTTCGAATTCAGCCACCGAGGCTGCGAGCAAGTATCATGATCCGAATCACTTGCGGCTGGCAGCCAACCTGCATGCCAACGTGAGGAGCAGCAGTTATGCGCAAATACCTGTTCCTTTCGACGGTTTTGTTCGCCGGCGCCCTCGCGGCGCAGACCGACCCGCAGGCAGGCTGGCACAAGTTCGGCGAATCTCGTCCGCCAGATCCGCCGCCGCTGCCTGCGGAAGTTCGGTTGCCGGCAGGCTCGTGGATTACAGTGCGGGTGGACCAGCCGCTCTCGAGTGACCGCAATCAGCCTGGCGACGCCTTCACGGCAACTCTGGTTCAGCCGTTAGTGGCGGATGGAGTGGTGATCGCGCGTCGCGGCCAGACGGTTGCGGGCCGGGTGGCCGAAGCGAAGAAAGCAGGCCGAGCAAAGGGAACCTCCCGTCTGGGCATCGAGATCACGGAAGTCAGCCTGGTGGACGGCGAACAACTCCCGGTGAAGACGCAGTTGATGGAGCGCCGAGGCGATAGCTCGGTGGGCCGGGATGCGGCCGCCATCGGAGTTACCACGGGTACGGGCGCCGCGATTGGCGCCGGAGTCGCCGGCGGAGTTGGAGCGGGCATTGGTGCCGGGGCGGGAGCGCTTGTTTCCATCATCGGCGTTCTGGTCACGCGCGGGAAACCAACGGTGGTGTATCCGGAGATGATGCTGACATTCCGCGTCGAGGCTCCGCTGACGGTTTCCATCGCGCGCTCCATGGCTTTTCAGCCCGCCCGGCCGCAAGATTACAGCCAGCCGGTGCTATACCGGAGGCCTCCGCCGCGTCTGCTGCCGCCGCCCTATTACGCTGGCTACTATCCACCTTATTTCTGGGGGCCGGGTTATTGGGGCCCGAGCTTTGTTTTCTACTCGGGTCGCGGGTTCTATCGCCGGTGGTAGTAACGAAGCGCGTCTGTTGAGCGTCGTTGTTTTTGCAGTGGGTAGTTCCGATAACAACCATCCCGTCCGGGCTATCTCCCGGCGCGGCCTTCTTTTTTCTGCGTTCGCCCTGTTGCGGGCAAGCGGCCAGGATACAACCTTTTCCACGGATGTGAAGGTGGTGAATGTGCTGGCCACCGTGCGCAACAAGCAGGGCCAAATCGTTCAAAACTTGAACAAGGACGATTTCACGCTGGAAGAGGACGGACGCCCGCAAACCATCAGTTATTTCTCGCGCGAGACGGATCTGCCGCTGACGCTGGGCCTGCTCATCGACACCAGTATGAGCCAGCGCCGGGTGCTGGGCCAGGAACGCACCGCCAGTTACACCTTCCTCGACCAGGTGCTGCGCGAGGAAAAGGACAAGGCTTTCGTGATCCACTTCGACCGCGAGGTGGAGCTGCTCGAAGACCTCACCTCATCGCGCAAGAAGCTGGAGTCGGCCCTGAACTCGCTCGATACGCCGCAAATGCAGCAGCGCGGCAGCGGAGGGGGTGGCGGTGGAGGCGGCGGCTATCCCCGCGGAGGCGGCGGTTATCCCGGCTCGCGTGGAGGGCGCCACGGCGGAGGCACGGTGCTCTACGATGCGGTGTTGCTGGCCTCCGACGAGCTGATGAGCAAGCAGCACGGGCGCAAGGCGGTCATCGTGCTCTCGGACGGCGTAGACACGGGAAGCAAGGTCAGCCTGACGTCGGCCATCGAATCGGCGCAAAGAGCCGACACGCTGGTCTACTCCATCCTGTTCGCCGACGAGCAGGCGTACGGATACCGAGGCGGAGGCTTTGGCGGGGGCGGTATGGGCCGGCGCGGCGGCTACCCGGGCGGCAGGTATCCGCAGAATCGCCCGGATGGCAAGAAAATCCTGCAACAGATTTCCAAAGAAACCGGCGGCGGCTTTTTTGAGGTGTCCAAGAAGCTACCGGTCGAACAGATTTACTCGCGCATCCAGGAAGAACTCCGCAATCAATACAGCTTCGGCTATACGCCCGACAAAGCTGACGCGGGATATCACAAAATCAGTCTGGCGGTGAAACAGAAAGGGCTGACCGTTCAGGCGAGAGACGGATACTATGGGGCGCGCTGAACGAAGCGCACGCGTGTTCGCGTTGTTCGGCGCAGTTCTGCCCTTGGTTTCGGCAGCCAGTCTTACGCTTGCCATTCCGCCAGTCAAGACTTCATTTGCCGTTGAAGGGCAACCCATCACCGTGACAACTACAGGAACCCTTTCGAGTGTTTCGAAGGGACTGTTTGCGGTGAAAGTCTCGGCCGATCTTGCAGATCTTCAGCAGAACATCACCGGCGTGTTGCGTTCTCAACTGGACCGGTCTGAAGCTTGCGGCGAGCGCATTGCCGTGCAACACGCCACGCTGGCGCCGGCCGCGCCGTCCAGTCTTCTGACCGCGCAACTGCATTACGAGCGCTGGGCCTGCGCCAAGGCGTTCGGCAAGCAGGTCACCAAGAGACTGGTTACGGGTAACGGCGTGGTTCCCGTAAAGCTCACGCCCGCGGTAGAGAACAACACGGTGCGGCTTGTTCCGGAAACAGGCACGATAGAGGCAGATGGTTCGCTGGGCGAACTGTTGCGCTCGCCATCCTTCGGCGAGATGCTCCGCGAGAAAATCAGTAAAGCGCTGGTTTCCGCGATTCAAAAGGGCGCCAACCTCAGCGCTACCCTCCCGCCCGCTGTGCAGAACTTTGCAACCGTGGAGAATGCACAGTTCCAGGACAGCGGTTCGGGCCGCCTGGCCCTCACTCTGGGAGGCGAGGTCCGGGTTTCCGAAGAGCAAGTCCAGCTCCTGGTCAGCCAGCTCAAAGAGCACGCATCGCCGGCATCCGTCCGATAAGTGGCCGAAATCCACCATGGCGCTGGATTGCGGCCAGAATCGATGGTTATCTGAGCCTTCCTCTTCAATCACTTGGCGGTGGTGAAACAGATGCATGTTATCAGGCGTCGACAATAGTGAGGCTACCTATGAAAAGGATTCTCGTTAGTTCATCCCGCACTCTTATGCTGGCCAGCTTGCTGGTTTCGCCCGGTCTCGTGCTCGCACAGGATCAGCCCGACAATTCGCCCGTACCGCCGGAGGTCCAGCAACAGCAGACCCAGCCAAACACTGGCGGATGGCGGCGAGCCGACGAGCCGGCGCCGGTGCAGGCGCCGAGTCAGCCAGCTCCGAGCCAGCCGGGCAGCACTTCCAGCCCAAATTACTATCCGAATTATTCGCAGAACCCGGCGGCTGATCCACGTCAAAGCACGGCGCCCGCCTACGGTCCCGTTCCCGGGCAATTGACCATCAAGGCCGGAACGTTTGTGACGGTGCGCATGAACGAGTTCCTGTCGTCGGATCACAATCAGGCAGGTGATGCGTTCACGGCAACACTCGTGCAGCCGCTGGTAGTGGACGGCGTCGTGCTGGCCGAGCGGGGACAGACCATCGGTGGCCGCGTATCGGAAGCGCAGAAGGCCGGGCGCGTGCAAGGCACTTCGCGGCTGGGTGTGCAGTTGACGGAACTGACGCTGGCGGACGGCCAACAGGTTCCCATTCAGACCCAATTGATCCGGGCGAATGGGCCGACCTCTGTGGGACGTGATGCCGGGGCCATCGCAGGGACGACGGCGCTGGGCGCAGCCATCGGGGCTGCAGCGGATTGGGGGACGGGAGCGGCGATCGGCGCAGGCGCGGGCGCAGCGGCCGGCATCATTGGCGTGCTCTTAACGCGGGGTCATCCCACGGAGATCCCGCCGGAGTCCGTGCTGAGTTTCCGGATTACCGCGCCGGTTACGGTGTCGACGGACCGCGCGCCACAGGCTTTCCGCTACGTTCAGCCAAGTGATTATGACCGTCCATCTTATGCGACGGGCCGGCCTCCGCAGGTCGCCGGCGCGGGTTACGGGTACGCGCCGGCTCCGTATCCTTATCCTTACTACGGCTACGGTTATCCCTACTATTGGGGACCCGGACTCGGGTTCTACTATGGCCCGGGTTATTTCTGGGGACCGAGCTTTTACTTCGGACGCGGCTTTTACGGGCGCGGATTCTACGGCGGACGCGGATTCCGGCGGTAGGCAGCACAGCACTTCAAATCTGCTTTTTCTTTTACCGCGCAAAAGAGCGCAGGTCTCCCCGCAAACCCCGTGGGTAGGCCTGCGCTCCCAAACTTTTCCAGCATGTAGAATGGCAGAGCGCGTTCGCCGAGCGGGCGCGCGGAGCCGATTGGCATGCAGCTATTTTCCTGGGACGGAGTACGGACCGAAGTCATGAACTCCAAGATCTGGAGAAAGGTGATTTCGGGAGAGCGGGCCATGGTGGCCCAGGTGTTCATCGCGAAAGACGCCGTGGTGCCCGCGCACCAGCACGAGAGCGAACAACTCACTTACATTCTCGAGGGTGCGCTCAAGTTCGAAATCGAAGGGCGCGAGATCGTAGTCCGCAAGGGCGAGGTGCTGCACATTCCTTCGAACGTGCCGCACCGGGCGGTGGCGCTCGAGGACACGCTCGACCTCGATATCTTTAGCCCGATTCGACTCGACTGGCTCACGGGCCAGGACGACTATCTCCGGCGGGAAGAACGATGGATCTCGGGCTGAAGGACCGGGTGGCAATGGTCGCGGCCTCAAGCCAGGGCTTGGGAAAAGCGGCGGCGATGGCGCTCGCGCGGGAGGGAGCGAAGCTGGCCATCTGCGCCCGAACGGCCGGGAAAATTCAGGCGGCTGCGGAGGAGATCCGTACGTCCACCGGCGTTGAGGTGCTCGCTCGCTCTTTGAACGTCACCGAGGGCGAGGCGGTGCGCGGATTCGTGGTGGAGACGCTCGAGCGATTCGGTCGCATCGACGTCTGCGTGACCAATGCCGGAGGGCCGCCCTCGAAGACGTTTGCCGAGACGTCGACGGAGGACTGGACATCGGCGGTGAATCTTAACCTGATGAGCACGATCTATTTTGCCCGCGACGTGCTTCCTATTATGCAGAAGCAGCGCTGGGGGCGCTTCATCACTATCACGTCGGTCGCCGTCAAGCAGCCCATCGATGGTTTGATTCTGTCCAACTCGGCCCGGTCGGCGGTGAGCGGTCTGGTGAAGAGCCTGGCTAATGAGTATGGCAAAGACAACGTTCTCGTGAATAACGTCTGCCCGGGATACACGCGCACCGAGCGGCTGACCGAGCTTGCGACGCGCCTTGCGGCCGGCGGGAACACGACACCTGAGCAGATCGAGCGACGGTGGACGGATCAAATTCCCCTGGGGAGGCTTGCGGAGGCCGAAGAGTTCGCCAGCGTTGTGGCATTTCTGGCGTCGGCACGCGCAAGTTACGTCACGGGCTCGTCGATCGCCGTGGATGGCGGATGGGTACGCGGAACTTATTAACTCGCAGCGGCGGCGCGGCGCGACTGAGATATGATCCATTCTTTATGAACTGGCAGCAAGAGGGACTGTTGGCCTTGCGGGTCATTCTCGCCGGCGTGCTTGGGGGAGTGGTGGGATGGCAGCGCGAGCATCTTGGAATCGAAGCAGGAGTGCGCACGTTCGCCGCCGTCTCGTTGGGCTCGTGCGTTTTTGGATTGATCTACCCTTCTGATACTCGCATTGCTGCCCAGGTGGTGACTGGCATCGGCTTCTTGGGTGCCGGCGTGATCATGCGCGGGCGATGGCACGTTCACGGCCTCACGACAGCCGCGTCGCTTTGGGCAGTAGCGTCCATCGGGCTGGCTGTCGCTTACGGAAGAATCATACTGGGGTTGTCCGTCACGATCATCCTGTTTATCCTGCTCGCCATTCCCCTGAAGAAGTGGGAGCGCGAGAAAGGACTGATCGAGAATCACAAGCCGGGCGCGTGAACCGGCGTCCGCCCCTCGCGCACCCTCTCCTGTGACATAATCAGCGCAGTAGATGGCTCAGTACCAGTTGCCTCGCAGCCACTCGCGCCCCCGCAAGCTCCGCATCACGCTGATCGTGATCGCCCTGCTGATCCTTATTGGCGCGCGCACGATTGCCTCCACCATCATCGATTACAAATGGTGGAAAGAACTCGGACAGGTAGAAACCTGGCTGAACCTGTACCTGTACGGAGTCGGTCCGCTGGCAGCGGCCACGCTCATCGCTTTTGCCGTGCTCTGGGTGGCACACGCGCGAGCTCTGAAGTTTGCGGGGACTTCGCTGGGCGAGCACGGCACTTACGCCAAACTCTCCGCGCTGGCGGCACTCGCGCTCGGATTCTTTGTCTCCGCCGGCGCGCTGGACACCTGGACGGTGGTCCGTTATCTTGGCAGCCGTAATCTCCCGGCGGATGCCACCGCCTGGCACGACCCGGTCTTCGGCCTCTCGCTGGCCTTTTACTTGTTTGATCTACCGTTCTATTCGGATCTGCGGCAGTACGTGCTGGCTTTGGTGATTGTGGCCATCCTGGTGTACTGGATCACGGCGCGCATCTGGCAGCTTCGGTACCGGATTCCGGAGTTGCGTGAAATGCGCGAAATCGACCCCAATATTCTTCGCCTGGAAGGCGGGCTGGAGTCGAAGTTTCTGCGCGGCGCAGCTGTGGTTGCTCTGCTCGCTCTGGCGTTCCGATTCTTTCTGGGGCGCTACGAAATGGTGCTGAACCAGCACAATTTCCTGGTGGGTGTGGACTATGTGGATGACCACATCGGCCTGCCGCTGCAATGGCTGCTGATCGCGGCATGCGTGCTGGCAGCCATCTTTGTATGGGCGGGCCGGTGGATGCTGGCTGCCTTGATGGCGCTGGCGCTGGTGGTCAGATTCCTGGTGCCGGGCCTGGTTTCTGCGCTCTACGTCAAGCCCAATGAGATCTCGCTCGAGCGGCCTTATATCGTGTCCCACATTGAAGCCACACGCAGCGCCTTCGCCATTGAGAAGCGTTCCGAGGAAATCCAATTCAAGGTCACTCCGAACGCCCCAATCGATCCCGCCCGCCATCGCAACCTGCTGGAGAACGTGCGCCTGTGGGACTGGCGCCCATTCCACGACACGGTGACGCAGACGCAGGCGCTGCGACCCTATTACGTGTTTTCCGACACTGACGTGGATCGCTACACCATCGGCGGAAATTATCGCCAGGTGCTGCTCGCCCCGCGAGAGCTCGACATTCACCAGGTAACCGGCGCGAGCCAGAGCTGGATCAATTCTCATTTCATTTATACCCACGGTTACGGATTGGTGCTGGCAGATGTCAGCCACATCCGTCCCGACGGTCTGCCGGTGTTTCTGATTCAGAACATGCCGCCGGAAGTTACCGCGCCTGGACTCAAACTGGTGCGGCCGGAAATTTACTACGGCGAAACGGTACACGAACCCATTTTCATGGACACACGCCAGGAGGAGTTCAACTACCCCTCCGGCGGGGATAATGTGCACTCGGTTTACGCGGGCAAGGGCGGATTTACGATCGCCTCCTTCCCCATGCGGCTGGCAGCGGCCATCGACCAGGGCGACTTCAACATCCTGCTGACCGGCTATTTCACCGATCGCAGCCGGATGATGATCCGGCGCAAGGTTCGCGAAAGGCTCGAATACCTGGCGCGCTTTTTGGACTGGGATTCCGATCCTTATCTGGTGATCACGGAAGCGGGACGCCTGGTGTGGATGGTGGACGGATACACCACATCAGATGCGCACCCCTACTCGCGCAGCGTCGAGGTTCCCAGTATTGGAACCGTGAACTACATGCGCAACGCCGTAAAGGCCACGATTGACGCTTACGACGGCACGACCAATCTGTATATCTTCGCGCCGGCCGATCCCATCATTCAGGCATATCGCAATCTGTTTCCGTCTCTATTCCATCCGGCTTCTGAAATGCCGGCGGACTTGCGCGCGCACGCGAGGTACCCGGAGATATTATTCCGCACACAGGCGGAGATCTACCGCACCTACCACATGCTCGATCCGCAGGCTTTTTATAACAAGGAGGACGTGTGGGACATCGCCAGTTATAGCAATGGGCAGAGCGGCCAGCGCGAACCCATGAGCCCCACATACGTCGTCGCTTCGCTGCCCAGCCAGGACCGTCCGGAGTTCATGTTGATCCTGCCCTTCACACCGCGCACGAAAGACAACCTCATCGGCCTGATGGTTGGGCGCTGTGATGGAGAGAACCTCGGCGAGCTGGTCGTGCTGCAACTTTCGAAACAAGAGCTGATTCGCGGCCCCATGCAAATCGATGCCACCATCAACCAGGACCAGAATATTTCCAAAGATCTGACGCTGTGGAATCAGCAGGGCTCTCAAGTGTTGCGCGGGCAAACGCTGGTCTTGCCGGTCAACAATACGTTCCTGTATGTGGAGCCCGTCTACATCCAGGCAACCCAGGCGCGCATGCCGCAACTGAAAAAGGTGGTTTTAGCCGTGGGTGACCGTTTGATTTATACGGACACCTACGAGGAGGCGCTGGCGGAATTGGGCGGAGGGGCAAGGCCGGCGATTGAGGCCGTGCAGAAAACTCCGCCGCCACCCGGCGCCCCGGCCGCTCCCGTCAGCACCGGCGACCGGCGTTTGGAAAGCATCCGCCAGCACCTACAGCGCTACAAGGAACTGGCAGGTCAAGGTAAATGGGCGGAAGCCGGTAAGGAACTGGACGCCATCGAAGCGGAGCTGAAGTAAATCATACCGTCGTGCGCCGGATGGCGTTCGGCTCCACATACTCTACCGCAGGATTTGTTTTCAGATCTCGGATCAGCGTCTGAACATCCTTGGTGCGAGAGTGCAGCAGCATCGCGCCACTGCGGCCAATTTCCTTGACTTTATCTATGTCCTCTTTGGACAGAATCTCCTTGATAGTGGCCTGGTCCGTGCCCTTGCGGAATTTCACGATCACTTCGTTCGGCGCCACTTTCGCGTCCTTTTGAGCCGATACCAGCATGGCAAAAAAGGCGCAAATCAGCGATATGCACAACGCTCGAAACATCCTGCAAAGATATACTACTCGAAGACGCTATGAACCTGAAACTCCCTCCACGATTTATGACGCGCTGCATTCTTGCGGCGTGGATCCTGGCAGCCTGTGCCGCCGCGGCGGAGCTTCCGGCGGCGAAACCGGAGTCTGTCGGCCTCTCCTCAGAGCGGCTGGAGCGCATCGCCACCGCGGTCCAGCGCAGTGTCGACGACAAGAGAATTGCCGGCGCCGTCACGCTGGTGGCGCGGCGGGGCCAGATCGCCTGGCTGAAAGCGCAGGGGATGATGGACCGGGAAGCTGGCCAGCCCATGCGCACCGATGCCATCTTTCGCATCTGCTCGATGACCAAGCCCATCACCAGTCTCGCGGTCATGATGCTCTACGAAGAAGGGCATTTCCTGCTCGATGACCCGGTGTCGAAGTACATTCCCGAGTTCAAGAATCCCAAGGTGCTGGTGAAGCCGGCGTCGGGCGCGCCTTATACCATTCCCGCCACCAAAGAGATCACCATCCGCAATCTGCTGACGCACACATCGGGCCTTACCTATCACTGGAACGACAATCTCGGCGCAATGTACAAGGATGCCAATGTCGCGCACGGCTTGCTCCCATACGACGGCACGATCGGCGATAGCGTGAAGCGCCTGGCCGGATTGCCGTTGCTTTTCAACCCGGGAGAACGTTTCGAGTATAGCCTGAGCGTCGACGTTCTGGGCTACCTGGTGGAAGTCGTGTCGGGCAAAACGCTGGATGAGTTTTTCCGCACGCGCATTTTTGAGCCCCTGGGCATGAAAGACACCTATTTCTACGTTCCCGACAACAAGCTCAACCAACTCGCAGCGGCCTACACCTGGTACGACGGCAAGGGTCTCAGCCGATTCCCCGAAACGCCCATCGTGGAAGGGACATTTGTTTATTCCGCTGATTATCCGTATCGTGGGCCGAAGAAGCTTTATGCTGGTGGCGCAGGCTTATGCTCCACGGCGGCCGACTATGCCCGCTTCTGCCAGATGATGCTCGACGGCGGCAAGATCGGCGCCACACACGTGATCAGCCGCAAATCGGTCGAGCTGATGACGCACGACCATCTGGGCAAGGTCAGCCCGGATCAAGCCTTCGGGCTAGGCTTCGGCGTCGACGGAATCAAATCGCCTCTGTCGGAACTGGGTTCACCGGGAGAGTACAACTGGGGCGGTTTCTTCTACACGGCCTTCGTCATCGACCCGAAGGAACAGATGATCACCGTTTTCATGGCGCAGTTGCATCCCACCGGCGACCTGAACCTCGCGAGTCTGTTCCACGTGCTGGCCTATCAGGCCATCATCGACTGACCGAACGGCGCGTTACTTCATCTTCTCGCCTAACGGCCGGATGGAAACCTCTTTGAAAAAGACAATGTCGTTGTCGCTGTGATTCTGCAATCCGAAATACCCTTCAATCGGGCGCTGGCCGCGTTGCGGTTCGAAGCTGAATTTCTTAGGTGGAACGGGCTGCCCTTCGGTGTAGTCGGTGACCTTCACTCCGTTCAGCACGACGACGGTTCGCGGGCCGTCGAGCGTAATCTCCATGGTGTTCCACTCCGGACCAGGTTTGCCGGGTTTGGCCAGCGGCTTGGTCAATGAGTAAAGCGTTCCGGTGATGTGATATTCATCTTCATTCGACTTCTCAGGTTCGTTGTCGATTTGCACCTCGTAACCGTAGTGCACCGGCATCCATGCTTCTCGCGGTTCCAGGGGGATGCGGACAAATACGCCGGAATTGTCGTTGTGATCGCGCATCTTGTAGACCACGCGCAGTGTGCAATTCGAAATCTTCCCGCCCTTCCAATAGAGCAGCCCCATGCCGCCGTGCGTCCGGATCAGGCCATCCTCAACGCTCATCGAGCCGGGGCCCACGTGCTGCCAATCGTTAATGTCCTTGCCGTTGAACAGGGGCTTCCAATCGGCGGCCAGCGCGGCCGTGGACGCGGCGCAAGACAGGCACAAGCCAAGAATCAAATGTTTGAGCATACAGACATTATGCTCCCATTCAGGATGCAAGCTGGTGGCGGCGGAGCGATTCGAACGCTCGACCTACGGATTATGAGACCGTCGCTCTAACCAACTGAGCTACGCCGCCTGTTCGGAGGGGATCGCTTTTAAGAGTTTAGCAAACGGCTTCCGCGATTCGGAACAAAGCGGCTCCGCTGTGGGATGATGGCAGTTTCACCATGTCTTTCAATCGCAGGACATTCATGTTGGGCGGTCTGGCGATGCCCGCGCTCGCGCGCAAGGAGCAGCGCAACAGCGGCCCGCGTCCGAATTTGGTTCTCATTGTGGCCGATGGCTTGGGCGCCTGGATGCTTGGCTCCGGCGGAAATCAGGAGATCCGGACGCCCAACCTGGATCAGCTCGGGCAGGCCGGCGCGCGCTTTGAGAGGCACTTCGCCTGCACTCCGGCGTCATCACCTAGTTTCGCCACCTTGTACACCGGCCGCGTCCCACGCCAGCACGGTCTTCAGGATTTTCTGACCGGCGAGCCGATCGAGAACCCGCCGCAGGGTCAAGCTGCGCCGCCGCCGAATTTCCGGAACGAGGTCTTCGTTTCCGACATCCTGTCCGGCAACGGGTACGAATGTGGATTCGTAGGCGCATGGCATCTGGGTGAGGATCCGACGCCGCAGCACGGTTTTCACTTCTGGTGCACGGTCGCCGGTCCGCTCGCCTACCAGAATCCGCAGCTAAGCTGGAACGGCAAAACCAACGCTGAGAGCGGCTACCTCACCGAGTTGCTCACCGCGAAAGCCGGCGCATTTCTCGATCAACAGACTCCCGCAAAGCCGTTTTTTCTGACCATCAGCTATCCTAATCCGCATCCGCCGTACGATGGCCATCCATCGCGTTACTACGAAATGTATGCCAAGAGCGCCTTCGAAACCACGGGATGGGAACCCGCGACCCCGAATGCGCTGCGCGGCAAGGAATTCCTCACTAACCCGGTCGGCAACCTCAGGAAAGCTGCGGCGGCCATCACGGCGCTGGACGATCAGATCCCGCAGCTCCTGGCGAAACTCAGCCAGCGCGGCTTGCGCGAGAACACCGCCATCGTCTTTACCAGCAGCAGCGGGTTCTTGCTGGGCCGGCACGGCCTGTGGAGTGGCGGCCTCGCTTCGAATCCCATCAACATGTACGACGAAGTGGTCGAAACCCCAATGATCTGGCACTGGCTGGGCCACGTTCCACCGCAGAGTGTTCGGCCCGAAATGGTCAGCGTCTATGATTTCGTGCCCACGGTTTGCGACCTCCTGGAGGTTCCCGCGCCCGCGGGCCGCAATCTCTGCGGCCGCAGCTATGTTCCGCTGCTGTTGGGAAAGCCGCTGCCCAAGAAATCACCCTGGCGTCACACGGTTTTCGGACAATATCGCAATACAGAAATGGCCCGCGACACTCGTTTCAAACTGGTGCTGCGGAACCAAGGCGCGGGGCCGAATGAGTTTTTCGATCTGGATGACGATCCGCGCGAAAAGGTCAATCACTACGAAGACTTGAAGTACCTGAACGACCGCGACCAGATGACGCGGTTGATCGAAGGGTGGCGCGCCAACACGGCCAGTTAAGCGCTGCCCGAAGGAGGCTCCATGCATCGCCGAATGTTCCTGCGGGCAGCCACCGGGCTCGCCGCGCTGAAGCCGGATTCCATCAACCGCGCACGCGCCGCAACATCTTCAGTGAACGATCGCAAGCCTGAAGACGTGGCGCGCGATGAGGACTATTGGCGGGAGATCCAGCAGGCTTTTACCGTCGACCGCAACATCATCAACCTCAACAACGGCGGCGTTTGCCCGTCGCCCAAGGTCGTGCAAGACGCCATGCGCCGGCAGCTCGAATTCAGCAACCTGGCGCCGGCCTACACCATGTGGACGGTGCTCGAACCGGAGATCGAAAGCGTGCGCACGCGGCTGGCGGCCAGCTTCGGGTGCGACCCGGAAGAGATGGCCATCACGCGCAACGCCTCCGAGGCGCTCGAAATCGTGCAGCTCGGCCTGGATCTCAAACCAGGAGACGAAGTCCTGACCACCGATCAGGATTATCCGCGCATGATCACCACGTGGCAGCAGCGCGAGCGCCGCGACGGCATCAAGCTGCGGATGATCTCCTTCCCCACGCCGCCGCCTTCGATGGACGATCTCTATCAGCGCTTCGAGCGCGCCATCACGCCGCGGACGCGTGTACTCCATTTCTGTCACATCACTAACCTGACGGGCCAGATCTTTCCCGTGAAGAAGATCTGCCAGATGGCGCGCAGCCGCGGTATCGAAGCCATTGTCGATGGCGCGCACGCCTACGCTCATTTTCCGTTCAAGCACGAGGATCTCGACTGCGATTACTACGGCACGAGCCTGCATAAGTGGCTGCTCGCGCCCCACGGCACCGGATTCCTCTACGTGCGCCGGGAAAAGATCGAAAAGGTGTGGCCGATGATGGCTGCGCCCGCCTCAATGAATGCCAACATCCGCAAGTTCGAAGAGATCGGCACGCATCCCGCGGCGAATCACAACGCCATCGCCGAAGCGCTGACGTTTCACGAATCCATCGGGTGCGAGCGCAAGGCCGCTCGGCTGCGCTACCTGCGAAGCCTCTGGACCGAACGTCTGTCGCGGTTCCCCAACGTCACGATCCGCACCAGCCCCGATCCCGCGCAGAGCTGCGGAGTGGTTCTGGTCTCCGTCGAGGGCAAAAAGGCGCCGGCTTTAGCCGACGAGCTGTGGAAGCAGCGCATCCTGGTTGTGCCCATCGTCCATAAGGATTTCGAAGGCCTGCGCGTGACGCCCAACATCTACACCACGCCGCGGGAGATCGAGATTTTCGCCGGCGCGATGGAGAAGCTGATTCGAGCCTAGAAGTTTGTCGAAAATGGGGACTGTCCCCTTTTTCGGCGTTCACTCCTTCGTCGCACCGCACACCGGTCCGAGCCATTTCGACTCGAATGTCGAATGCAACTTCATGGCTCGGGTCCCATCGCCAAGGTTCATGTCCATGGTTCCTTTGACGTGTTCAGAGCTGAGCGCCTCGAAGTGGACCGTCCCACTCGATTTCATACCACTGGTGCCGCATTCAATCTTGGCGTCGATTTTGCTGCTGGTCGAGGTCAGGATCGTGCGATGGCAGTTCTTATCGTCGCTGCCAAACGCCATGGCCTTAGCCAGGTCTTCCTTGGTAACGCAATGCTTGTGCGTGGTTGTCTTTGCGCCCTGCGTCGCCTTGGCCCGCTCCTCCATTTTGGCGCGCTGCTCGGGTGTTAACTTTTCCAGGAGCTCAGCAGGAATCGGCGGCGTCCCGCTGTGTTCTATCGTGTTCGTGCTCTCCCAAAGACCGAGCTTGACGTCAAGCGGTTGAAGCGTATCCGCTGACCACCCCGTACAGCAAAACAGAAATGCAAGTCCAAGCGAAATGTTGATCTTCATTCGATTCTCCAAAGCTGCTTGGAACAAATATAGCGCACGCCCTACAACCCAACATTGCCCGATTTTCGTGGCGCTCGCAGCGCATCTAGGGACCTGTCACGCAGCTCCCGCCCAAAGCGGCATTCACCACGCGTTCGACATCGATCACATTGCACTGCCCGTTGTGTTGCAGGTCCGCGCTGGTGCAAGGCGCAATGCCCAGCGCCTGATTGATGGCCAGTTGCACGTCCACAACGTTCACCGCGCCGTCACCCGTGAGATTGCACGCATCGCCCGAAGGAATGACGAACAGCGTGATGCTTTGCTGCGGCAATTGCGCGCTGATGGTCGCGTTCGAGACCTGCACGTCCGCCAGTTGCTGGATGGCGTTGGATGCCGTCAGTTGCCAGACGTGCGCTGCCGGTCCCGCGGTGAATTGGCTGAGGCTCAGCGAAACTGGAGTTGAGCCGGTGAGGTACTTATTCACCACCATGATCGTCAGCGCTGCATCGCTTGATCGGACCGCCGCGAATGCTGAGACGTTATCCGGATTCGGAACCGTAGCCGACACACTGATATCCCCGAAGGCCGACTTCGCTCCATCGTAGTTGCGGTACATCTGGATGGCTTTGAAGGTGGGAGTGGATGGGTCCGGCGTCGTCCATCGCGTGGCCAGGTCCAGCCCCTCCCAGCCGAAGATGCCCAGGATGTCGGCCTGCGCAGTGGCGCCGTTGATGTAGGCTTCGGCGCCCCAGTTGTATTCCGTGATGCCGATCGGCGTCCCCGGGAAATAGTAGGTATCCGCCCAATTTCGCAGCCGCGGAATGAGCTGCACCTGCGTGCCGATCCACGACTCGTCCACATAATTCGGATCCCACAGCGACCGCGTGGAGCGGTTGCGCAGCAGTTGGGTCGCTGTCGACGTATCGTTGCTGAACTCGCCGCCTTGCGGATAGTAATGCACCGTGAAAACATCCAGCGGACGCAGCCCGCCCGCCACCGTATTCTGTTTCAACTGGTTCAGCAGCCATGGCAGATAATCCATGCCGCCATGATTGTTGCGGTCCGGCATCACGCTCCAGCCATGCAACGAGCCATATTGCTGGTCGTATCCGCTCAGGAGATATCCGCTCCAGCCCCATTCTTCCGGCCCAACGATGAGAGCCGTGGGATCGACGGCTTTGATCTTGGCGGCATAATCCAGCATCTTCGCCTCGATCTCGTCCATCGTGGCTCCCGTGGGATGCACGTCGGCATGCGTGGAGAACCAGATGCTGTGCTCGTTGTCGAGAATGTAATAGCGAAGACCTCCGCCGTTCGCTGCACCCCATTTCCCAACGATGTGTTCAACCCAGGCCTGCTGGTACGACGAGTCCGCCGGCACGTCGGCGTCGTTCGGATCATTGCCCGTGATTGCCTTGCCGGTCGACGCGAGAATTCCATTACCGGCGTCGGGAAACCATTGCCAGTCGTTGCCCGTTTGCGCGCCGTATTTGGCTTGCGAAAAGCTCGCCAGCTTGGCGCGGTTCGGGCCGAGGTTCGCCACCCAGCCAATCATGGGAATCGTCACCATGGCTTCAGCGCCGGTGGCCTGGCTGTTGGAAATGAATGTGTCGGCAACCTCGCCGGCAACCGCGCTCGAATAGCCGATGCTTTCGAAATACCAGTCTGCCGCGCGATTGTCCGCGTTGAGTTGCCAGTTGTAGCGGCTGGTGTTGTTGCCACCCAGCCGATTCAGCGGGACGTTGAGCTGCGCCAGAGTGGTGGAATCGCCGTAGGCCACGCCGTAAACATTGGGGCTGATCGCATGGCGATTCGCAGAAGCATCCACGCTAATGGTGACCGCCGGATTCTGCGCCGCGAGCGTGCCGGCGATGACCAGGAACAACGGACAATGGGCGAGGCGGAAGCGTACCTTCACGGGAAAACCTTGGTTGCTGGAATCGGTTCCCGACCATGGTGTCCCGAGACGTGGGGAGCGTCAAGCTAGCCAGATGCCTTATGACTAACTATCGATGTAGCCTTTTCGGGTGCTGTCGAAAATCTGCGGTGCTTCGATCGTCAGCCTCTCCAGCTCACGCCCACGCCCAGCGCCTTCTTTGCGTACTCCAGGCTGCGCTCGAGGTCTGTGCGCTGCTGCTCCTTGAGCGCCGCTTCGATCACCGGCGGCTGCTTGCCGGAGCCGCCAATCACCATCGGTCCCATGTAGGGATGGCCGCTTTTGGCCAGCTCGACGAAGCGCGCGAATTCCCAGGCGGGCATGTGCGGAAAGACGCGCCAAAAATCGGGCTCGAGATACGACAGCACCGTCGGCGCCCGGCCGGTAATGATTTCAAGCTGCATGCCGGCATGCGGGCAGAGCTTACGGTAAAGCTCGACGAAACGGTGCAAATTGACCGAGCCGTCGCCGAGCGCCACCCACTGCGCCGCCGCGCCGCGCGGATGCTCGAACACCGCCGAATCGCGAATATGCGTGGTGACCACGTAAGGCCCAAGCGTTTCGATGGTGACCAAAGGGTCCTCGACGACCCACATGGGGTTTCCCGCGTCCAGGCAGGAGCCGACGAAATCTTTTCCCGCGGCCTCGATCAGAGCTTTTACCTCGCGCGCCTGCATGTCGCCGGAATGATTTTCAATGGCGATGCGGACGCCCAGGTCGAGCGCTTCATTCCGCACCGAGCGCAGCACATTGATCGTGACCTCCATGCACTGCTCGAGTTTCGGCCGATCACCCCTGCCGCCTAAGTAGCAACGCATGGAACGCGCGCCCACAGCTTTCGCAACGGCCAGTCCCTTGCGAAGGTACTCCGCCGGGCTCCCCATGTTCGGATTCCAGCCTTCCGAAAGCGGACAGATGCAGCCGATACCCGCGTCGATGATGATTCCGACGCGTTCTGCATGCTCCTTCACGTTGGCAAGATGCGCCGGCTCGAGGCTCTCATAATCGTGAAGGCCGGAAAGCTGAATGGTGTCCAGCTTGAGACCCGCGGCGTAATCCAGCAGTTGAATATCTCTCCAGCGAAAATCGCGGATCGAGTAGCTGTCGAACCCGAGCTTGATGGGAACGGGAGATGTGGTTGCAGAGCTCAACTCTTCCACCTCACGCCAGCTCCCAGCACCTTTTTGGCGTACTCGAAGCTGCGCTCCAGATCCACGCGCTGCTGTTCCTTGAATGCCGCCGCAAGGGCAGGCGGGTGTTCTCCCCAGCCTGCGATCACCATCGGCCCCATGTAGGGATGGCCGTTCTTCACCAGCTTGAGGAAACGAGCGAACTCCCACGCCGGCGTGCGCTGGAAAACTTTCCAGAAATCCGGTTCGAGGTAAGGAAGAATGTCGGGCGGGATGCCGGTGATGATCTCGAGCTGCATGGAAGCTTTCGGGCAGAGCTTCTGGTAGAGATCGATAAAGCGGTGGAAGTCGACTGAGCCGTCTCCGAGCGCCACCCACTGCACGGCCGCGCCGCGCTGGTGCTCGAAAACGGCGGTGTCGCGAATATGCGTGGTGACGACGTAGGGGCCCAGCGTCTCGAGCGTGAGCAGCGGGTCCTCGGCGGCCCACAACGGATTGCCGCTATCCAGGCACGAGGCGACGAAATCCGTCCCAGCCTCCTCGATCAGCATTTTTACTTCGCGCGCCTGCATATCGCCGGCGTGGTTCTCTACGGCGATGCGGACGCCCGAATCGAGAGCTTCGGAGCGCACCGATTTCAGCGCCTTCACCGTGGCTTCCATGCAGCGGTCGAGGTTGGGCCGGTCTGCGCGTGTGCCCATGTTGCAACGCATGACGCGCGCGCCCACGGCTTTCGCGACTCCCAGGCCCTTGCGGAGATACGCCGTCGGGTTGCCTTCCTTCTGATCCCAATTCGTGGAAAGATCGCAGATGGTTCCAATGCCTGCGTCGATGACAATGCCCACGCGGCCGGCGTGGTCCTTCACTTTAGCGAGATGCGCGGGCTCGAGACTCTCGTAATCGTCGAGGCTCGAAAGCTGGACAGTGTCAAGCTTCAGGCTGGTGGCGTAGTCGAGATACTGGATGTCCTTCCAGTGAAAATCACGGATGGAAAAGGTATCGAACCCCAACCTAATGCCGTCGCCCGGCGTTGTCGCGGCGGCCGCGAGAGCGGCGCCCGATGTGGCTTGCAGGAATGTGCGCCGGAGCATGAGTACCCTTGTATCACGACTCGCCATGAATTTGCCCAGCGAGCTTCGCGACCGTGTGCGTATGAACTGGTAGCGCAGGGCCACGCCTGCTTTTGGCGGACCTGCGGTTTTTTGCGGCGCTCGGAGAAAAAGCCGCGGGTCTCCGGCGAAAAACGCCGTGAGCCTCTCTTGAAAATCCCTGCTGAGGCCAACCAGCCAGGCCGCGGGTTTAGTGACTCAAGCTGTCTCCGCGGCCGGGGTGAGCGTCACCGCGTGTCCCAGCTTGGTCAGTGGTTTCATGAAGTATCGGGTCAGTCCGTCGCGGTTGAGTTGATCAAAGTAATTCGCGCCCAGGTCCTGGTAGGGGCAGCGGCGATCCAGCAGGCAATAGCAGATGACCAGCAGCGCATGACTCACCGCCACAATCGCTCGCTTCCGACCACGGTGAGTGGCTTGTCTGCGCCCGGGGGTTCATTGGCTCAGGTGAAGTCTTGATGGCGATAGAGTGCTCGCGCTCGCTCTTCAATCGGCTCAGTCATTACGGCGGCCGAAGCGCTGAATTCTTCAACGCCGGCCAACTCCGCAAAAAGCCGCAGGCCCTCGCAGAAAGCGCGCGGACCTGCGCTACCTGACTCCGGTGTCTACCTTGGATTTCGCCGTATCCCCCTGTCGCCCCGCCTACTCTTCGTCGGTCTGCGCTGCCAGGCGGGTGACTACGGTCAGATCTTCGAGCGTGGTCACATCGCCGACTACGGTATGCGAGGTCACGATTTCGCGGAGCAGGCGCCGCATGATTTTGCCGCTGCGGGTTTTGGGGAGGGCCTCGGAAAAGCGGATCTGCTCGGGCTTGGCGAAGCTGCCGATCTCGTGCGCCACCCACTGGCGCAGATCCTGCGCGAGCTGCTCAGTGTTCCACTTGCCCTCCTTCAGCGTCACAAAGCAGACCACCGCTTGACCGGTAATCTCGTGCGGCTTACCCACCACGGCTGCTTCGGCGACCGCGGGATGACGCACCAACGCCGATTCCAGCTCCATGGTGCTCAAGCGGTGTCCGCTGACGTTCATGACATCATCGACGCGGCCGAGGACCCAGTAGTAGCCGTCGCTGTCGCGGCGCGCGGCGTCGCCGGTCAGATAATTTCCGGGAATGCGCTTCCAGTACTGGTCTTCGTAGCGCTGGGGGTCGCGCCAGATGGTGCGTAGCATGCTGGGCCAAGGACGGCGGATAATCAGAAAACCTTCGTGACCGGCCGCAACCGGTTTCCCGTCCAGATCTACGACCTCGGGTAGAATGCCCGGCAGCGGCAGCGTGGCCGACCCTGGTTTCGCCGGCACAGCACCCGGAATGGGCGAAATCATGATGGCGCCGGTTTCGGTCTGCCACCAGGTATCCACGATGGGACAGCGTTCCTTGCCGATGGTCTTGTAATACCACTCCCAGGCGGCGGGATTGATGGGCTCGCCGACCGAGCCCAGCAGGCGCAGGCTCGAAAGATCGTGGGCATTGGGCCACTGGTCGCCTTGGCGGACGAAGGAGCGGATGGCGGTGGGAGATGTATAGAGAATGTTGATGCGATACTTCTCGATCAGCCGCCAGAAGCGGTCGGGCTGCGGAAAATCAGGTGCGCCTTCGTACATCACCGTGGTTGCGCCAGCGGAAAGCGGGCCGTAGACGATATAACTGTGGCCGGTGACCCAACCGATGTCGGCGGTGCACCAGTAGGTGTCTTTATCATGCAGATCAAACACCCACTTCATGGTCATGGTGGTTTGCAGCAGATAGCCGCCGGTGGTGTGGACGATGCCTTTGGGTTTGCCTGTGGTTCCGGACGTGTAGAGCACGTAGAGAGGCGCCTCGGAATCGAGCGGCACGGCGTCGCACGTCTCAGAGGCTTTTTCGTCGAGTTCGTGCCACCACAAATCGCGTCCGGCTTTCATCTCCAGCGGGCTGCTGGTGCGGCGGTAAACGATCACGTCGCGCACCGTAGGGCACTCCGTGAGCGCTTCATCCACGGCCGGCTTCAGCTTCACTTCCTTGCCGCGACGCCAGCCGCCATCGGCGGTAATCACGATCTGCGCTTCCAGGTCATGAATGCGCACCTTGAGCGCTTCTGCTGAAAATCCGCCGAACACTACGCTATGGATGATGCCCAGGCGCGCGCAGGCGAGCATGGCCACCGGCAGCTCGGGAATCATGGGCATGTAGATGATGGCGCGATCGCCGGTCTTGAGCCCGCGAGATTGGAGCACGTTGGCGAAGCGCGCCACCAGCCGGTACAACTCCTGGTAGGTGATCATGCGCTGATCGCCGGGCTCGCCTTCCCAGAGAATCGCGACTTTATTCTTACGGTGCGTGGCGAGGTGGCGGTCGATACAGTTGTACGCGACGTTGGTCTTGCCGCCAACGAACCATTTCACAAACGGCGGATTCCATTCGAAAACCTTCGACCATTTGTCGAACCAGAACAGTTCTCTTTCTGCCAGCTCGCCCCAAAATTCGGCGGGCTGCTCCTCGGCGCGCTTGAAGAGGGCGCGATAGCCCTCCATGCCCTTTACGTTGGCGTGTTCGACGAATTCCCGACTTGGGGAGTAGTTGCGATCCTCGGCCATAGCCAGAACATTATCCAACAGCGGGAGGGATGGCGTGCAGGCACGGCTCCCTCGCAGCCGCGGCGCAGCTAAGAAGCCAGTTCGAGTTCGATCTTCTTTTGGGCGGGATCGAGCTTCAGGATGCGGAAGCTGCGAATCTGGCCGGATCGTGCTGGCTCGCGCCGGCTGGAGCCGGAGGCGCCTGGTTGTCCGTGCTTCCACTTGGCGGCCAGCATGGAACTGAGGGCGGAGAGATCGGCTTTCGGCGGTTCAGCGGCTTCTGCCGTCTTCGAGTCGGAGGCGGCGATGTTGCAGAAGGCCTGGATGCCTTCGCCGAGCTCGACCAGGGCTTTGCCGCGGGAAATATCGGCCACGCGGCCGCTGACGAGATCGCCCTCTTTGTGTTCGGCGATGTACTCGTCCATGCTGGTCGGCTGAAGCTGCTTGAGGCCGAGGCGGATGCGCCGCTTGGCGCGATCGACTTCGAGTACGGCAGCGCGCACGGCCTGGCCGACTTTGAGCACATCCTGCGGGTGATTAATACGCTTTTCGGCGCTGATATCGCCGATGTGGATCATGCCCTCGAGCGCTTCATCGAGCTGCACAAAGGCTCCGAACTTAGTGAGGCTGGTAACCGGCCCTTCGACGATGCTGCCGGCGGGAAATCGCTTTTCGGCCTGCTCCCAGGGGTCGCCAAGCGCTTGCTTAAGGCCGAGCGAAATGCGCCGCTCGCCCACGCTGACCCCGAGCACGACGACCTCCACGGAGTCGCCGGGTTTGACGACATCGGCTGGCTTGCGGACTTTCTTGGACCAGGAAAGCTCAGAGAGATGAATCAAGCCCTCGATACCGGGCTCGATTTCGACGAACGCGCCGAAATCCGTGACGCGGCTGACCGTCCCGCGCACGCGGTCGCCAGCCCTGTATTTTTCGGCGGCCACGGTCCAGGGGTCGGGCTGGAGCTGTTTCATGCCGAGCGAAATGCGGCGGCCACGCCTGCCAGCGCCCTGCTGCTCGATCTTGAGGATCTGTACGTCGATGCGGTCGCCGGGCTTGAGCAGATCGGCGGGCTTGTTGACCCGGCCCCAGGACATGTCGGTGACATGGAGCAGTCCATCAATGCCGCCGATATCAACGAAGGCGCCGAACTCGGTGAGGGATCGCACGGTGCCGGGCACAATCATGCCTTCTTTGAGCTCGGCCAGGCGCTGCTCACGCGCGCGCGCTTCCTCCTGTTCCAGCACAGCGCGCCGGTCGACGACCACGTCTTCGTCGGCCACATCCACTTTTATCATCAGACACGTGATTTCCTGCCCGATCAGTTTTTCCATTTCGGCGGCATCTTTGGCGCCGCTGCGCGAAGCGGGCATGAAGGCGCGTACGCCGATATCCACGCTCAGGCCGCCCTTGACCACGGCCGTGACGACACCGGCGATGGCGCGCTTCTCCTGGAATGCTTTCTCCAGCCCCGCCCAATCCTTAGGGCGCTGCACTTTGAGTTTGGACAGCCGGTAGTAGCCTTGCTCATCGCGGCCGTTGATGCCGACGCGAAGGTGGTCGCCGGGATGAATGTCGATCTGGCCATTCTTGTCGCGGAATTCGGCAATCGGCAGGATGCCTTCGATCTTCATGCCGACATCGACGAACACCACGTCGCCCGAAACGGCGATTACAGTCCCTGGGCGGCCCTCGCCGCGGCCGTCGTCCGGAGAGGCGTGTGCCTGCTCGAACTGGGAAAGAATATCGCCGAAAGAGTTTGGTTCCGCGCCGGTGGCTTCCGGATCGTGGCGCCCTGCTGGGTTGGACATGAGGCTGTACATTAATTGTGGCACAATCGCGGAGGAGATCACACTTGGATTCGCGGGAGGGCGCGCTGCGCTGGATGAAGTGGGTGCGTCCGCAGGACATCATTTTGTTGGTGCTGTTCGCCGCCATGGCGGCGGTCAGTCCCAGCCTGGATCCCGCCGAAGCCGCCGAAAACGTCGGATTGCATGGCTGGGACTGGATCACGATCGTCGCGCTGCTGTCCGTGCTTGCGGTGTTGCAGATTGCAGGGCCGAAGCTGCCTTCTTTCCGTTCGGCGCGCGCCAAAGTGGTTTGGGTTCTGCTTGAGCTGATTATCGCCTACCTGCTGATCGGGTACACCAGCGGGATAACCAGCCACTTCTACCTTATTTTGCTGGTGCCGGTGATCTCAGCCGCAACGTATCTCGGCGTGCTGGGAACTCTGCTCTTCACCCTGCTGTCCTGCGGTTCTTATATCTCGTTCGTGCTGTTCGTGAATTTCAAGGAGCAGGTGATCGAGCCGGACCAGATCCGGGTGCTCGTGATGAGACTGATCTTTCTGGCCATCGCCGGCAATCTGGTAAACATTTTGGCGGAAGCTTTGCGCGTGCAATCGGCGAACTACCGCCGGGCGGCCGAGGAACTAGCCGAGGCCAACCGTCAACTCAGCGCCGCCGAGGCGGCGGTGCGGCGTTCGGAACGCCTCGCGGCACTGGGACAGTTATCGGCCGGGCTGGCGCACGAATTACGGAATCCGCTGGGAACCATGAAAGCATCGGCCGAGATGCTTATGCGCAACGTGGGTTCCGAGAATGAAACGGCGCGCGAGGTTGCAGGGTTTATTTCGAGCGAGGTGGACCGGACCAATTCTCTGATCTCCCGGTTTCTGGAATTTGCGCGGCCGTTAAAGCCGAGGGTGGCCACGGCGGATGTAACCGAGATCCTGGATCGCGCCGTGGCGCTGGTGGAACGCGAAGCCCCGCAGTATCGCGTGACGGTGTACAAGAACTATTCGCCGGAGCTGGCGCCGTTTCCGCTGGACGCAGAGCTGATGGAGCGCGTGTTCTATAACCTGTTGGTCAACGCGGCGCAAGCGAGCCCGGAGGGCGGCGCCATTACGGTCAAAACACGAGCGGCCAACGGGATGGCGGAGGTGTCCGTGATCGATCGCGGGAAGGGAATCGAGAAGAAGGATATGGAGGAGATCTTCAACCCTTTTTTCACGACCAAGCCGGAGGGATCGGGACTGGGGCTCGCGATCGTTTCCAAGATCGTGGATGAGCACGGCGGTAGAATAGCAGTCGAAAGCGAACCCGGAAAAGGCAGCGTGTTCCGGGTCTACCTGCCTCTCCAGCGAAAAACATGAAGCAACGCATCCTGGTGGTGGACGACGAGGAAAAACTGCGCCGCGTGATTGAGCTGCAACTCATCGCCGCCGGTTTCGACGTGGACAAGGCGGGCTCTGCGGAAGACGCGCTCAAGATGGTAGACCGCGCTGACTTGATCGTGACCGATTTGAAGCTGCCGGGCATGGACGGGTTGGAGCTGCTGGCTTCCATTCGCCGGCAGAACATGCAAGCTCCGGTGATTGTGATGACGGCCTTCGGAACGATTGAAGTCGCCGTGGAAGCGATGAAGGCTGGGGCGGTGGATTTTCTGCTGAAGCCGTTCTCGCTCGATCATCTGATGGCGGTGGTTGGAAAAGCTCTTGAGATGCGGGCGCTGCGCGACGAAAACCGGCAGTTGCGCGAGGAACTCGGGAAGCGGTACCAGTTCGACAACATCATCGGGCGGAGTCCGGTGATGCAGGAAGTCTTTGCCACGATAGAGCGGGTGGCGCCTTCCCGGGCGACGGTTCTGCTGGCGGGAGAGAGTGGGGTGGGCAAGGACCTGATCGCGCGGGCCATTCACTTTCATTCGCCGCGGCGAGACCGGCCGTTCGTGAAGATCAACTGCACGGCGCTTCCTGAAAACCTGATGGAGAGCGAATTGTTCGGTTACGAAAAAGGCGCGTTCACGGGAGCCAACACGACCAAGCCAGGTAAGTTCGAGCAAGCCGACACCGGCACCGTGTTTCTCGACGAGATAGGCGATGTGCCGGCGGGGATTCAGGTGAAGTTACTCCGAATTCTACAGGAACGTGAGTTCGAGCGGCTGGGGAGTAACAAGACGCGACATATTGATGTGCGCGTGATCGCGGCGACCAATCAGGACTTACGCGCGGCACTTGAACAAGGTACTTTCCGCGAAGACTTATATTACAGGCTTAACGTAGTGCCCATTAACATTGCGCCATTGCGGGACCGGATGCAAGATATTCCATTTCTGGCGGAACATTTCCTGAAGAAGTACGCGGAGGAGACGGGCAATCGGGTACAAGCCATCACGCCCGCGGCCATGAGTAAGTTGGAGGGCTACCATTGGCCGGGAAATGTGCGCGAGTTAGAGAACGTAATCGAGCGCAGCGTGGTGATGTGCACGGGCGACCGACTGGACGCCGCTGACATCAAGCTGGACCACGCGCCTAGGCCCCGCGGCGCAGCGGGAGAATTCGCAGTGCCGCCGGGAATGACGCTCGATCAATATGAACAGGAGATCATCCGCGAAGCGCTGAAGCGGACGAACGGCAACAAGAGCCAGGCTGCGCGGAGTCTGGGGCTGACGCGCAATGCGTTGCGCTACCGGCTGACGCAGATGGGGTTGGAGCAGGAGGGAGAGCCGGGGCAGGAGTAACGGCTTTTTGGGTTAAGCGGGCAAAAGGCCGCAGGTTCCCGCCAAAACCGGGCGTGAGCCTGCGCTACAGGAAAACTTATTTGGGCGAGGACCAGACCGAGGTGGCGCGGCGTTCCTCGGCCGGCACCATCGCCGATTTCAAGATGGCGCGGGCGGCATTGTAACCCGGTGCGCCCATGACACCGCCGCCGGGGTGCGCGCCGGAGCCGCATAAATAAAGGCCGCCGACGGGCATGCGGTAACGCGCCCAGCCGGCGACCGGGCGCATGACGAACATCTGATCGAGACTCATTTCGCCGTGAAAAATATTGCCTCCAGTGAGGCCAAAGCGGCGTTCGAGATCGAGCGGTGAGAGAACCTGCCGGGCAACGACGAGGGAGCGGAAGTTGGGCGCGTACTCTTCAATGAGACTGAGGATGTGATCGGCGTACGGCTCGCGGATGTCGTCCCACTTAAGACCGTTCAACGTGTAGGGAGCGTACTGGATGAAGATGCCCATGATGTGATGGCCGGGCGGGGCGAGCGAGGGATCGTACATGGTCGGCATGGTCATCTCTAACATCGGACGCTCGGAAGGCCGGCCGTACTTGGCGTCATCCCAGGCCCGTTCGATGTATTCGATGGAAGGGCAGATGTGCATGGTGGCGCGGTGCTGCGGTCCGGCGCCCGGGAGCGCTTTGAAATCCGGGACTCCGGATAGCGCCAGGTTGATTTTGAGCGACGTGCCTTCGATGCGGAACCGGCGGATGGAATCGCGGAATTCGGGATCAAGGTCGCCTTCGCCTAGTAGTTTCAGAAACGTAACGTGCGGATCGAGGTTTGAAGCGACGATGGGGGCTTCGATCTCCTCGCCGCCCTCGATCACGACGCCACGCACACGCCCGTTACGGACCAGGATACGCTCGACCGGAGCGTTCACGCGGATCTCCGCGCCCTTGCTGCGCGCGGATCGCGCGATGGATTCGGAGATGGCGCCCATGCCGCCGCGCACAAATCCCCACAAACCGCGCTTGCCGCCGACGCCACCCATGCAGTGATGGAGCAGAATATAGGCGGTGCCGGGAGAGCGCGGGCCGCCATTGGCGCCGATCACGCCATCGGTGGCCAGCGTAACTTTGACTTCAGGCGATTCAAACCATTCGTCCAGAAAATCGGTGGCGCTTTGCGTGAAGATTTTGACCAGGCCCACGATCTCGGAGCGGCTGAGCTTGCGCATGCGGGCCGCGAGTTTGATGTAGTCGATGAAGTCGGCCGCGCCGCGGGGGGGAAAGTCGGGCGGCGAGGTGAGCAGCAGCCCTTCCACTACCTGTGCCAGTTTCTCCAGGTGATGTTCGAAGGCCGGATAGGTTTCGGCGTCGCGTTTTGAGAACTTAGCGATCTCCTCCAGCGTTTTGCGATCATCCTGCCACATGAAGAAGTGGCGGCCGTCGGGAAAGACGGAGAAGAAGGCTGGATCTTTGGGATCGACCAGGTAGCCAAACCGTTCCAGCTCGAGCTCGCGCACGATGCGGTCCTGCAGCAGGCTGGAGAGATACGCCGCGGTGGAGACGCGAAAGCCGGGCCAGATTTCCTCGGTGACGGAACAACCGCCCACCAACTCGCGGCGCTCGAGCACCAGCACCTTGCGCCCGGCGCGCGCCAGATAAGCCGCAGTGACCAGGCCGTTGTGGCCGCCACCCACAATCACCACATCAAATGGATTTGCATTCATGAGATCTGTCTAAAAAGCCTTATGAGCGCCGCCGGAACGCCACCACAGCCAGCGGAGGTAGTGTAATGGTTATGCTGTGAGGGCGGCCGTGACACTTGACGGGCGCAGACGGGATGCCGCCGGGATTGGTGACATTACTGCCGCCAAAACCTTCCGCATCGGAATTGAACACCTCATCGTAAATCCCGGCCGCGGGCACGCCGAAAAGGTAGCGGCGGCGCACCATCGGCGTGAAATTGCAGCAGAAGAGCAGGAAATCCGTTGGGTCTGCGGCTTTCCGCAAGAAAGCGATGACGGAGTTCTCCACGTCGTGAAAATCCACCCACTCGAATCCGGACGGATGAAAATCCACCTGGTATAAAGCGCGGTTCTCACGGTAGAACCGGTTCAATTCGCGTACAAAGTTCTGTAAGTTGCGATGGTAGTCGAACTCGAGCAATTCCCAACGAATGGACGAACGGTAGTCCCACTCTTCGTACTGCCCGATCTCCGAACCCATAAACAGCAGCTTTTTGCCTGGATGCGAATACATATATGCCAGAAAGGCGCGGACATTGGCGAAGCGCTGCCACTCGTCGCCGGGCATCCGGCTCAGCAGCGAGCGCTTGCCATGGACCACTTCATCGTGGGAGATGGGCAGCACAAAGTTCTCGGTGAACGCGTACAACAGGCTGAAGGTGATGCTGTTGTGGTGAAATTTGCGATACACCGAGTCCATGCTGAAGTACTCCAGCATGTCGTGCATCCAGCCCATGTTCCATTTCATGGTGAAGCCGAGGCCATTCAGGTAAACGGGCCGAGAGACGCCGGAAAACGCAGTGGATTCCTCGGCGACCGTGACCGCGCCCGGGACCTGGTGAGCCAGCTCGTTGAACCGGCGGATGAAGGCGATGGCTTCGAGGTTTTCGTTCCCGCCGTACTGATTGGGAATCCACTGGCCCGGTTCGCGTGAATAGTCGAGGTAGAGCATGGAGGCGACCGCGTCCACGCGCAGCCCGTCGATGTGGTACTTCTTGAGCCAGAACAGGGCGTTAGAGATGAGAAACGCGCGCACCTCGTTGCGTCCGTAATTGAAGATCAGGGTGCCCCAATCACGATGTTCGCCTTTGCGCGGATCGGCGTGCTCGTAGAGGGCGGTACCGTCGAAATAAGCCAGTCCGTGCGCGTCTTTGGGGAAATGCGCGGGAACCCAATCGACAATGACCGCGATTCCCTCCTGATGACAGCGGTCGACCAGGTACATGAAATCCTCAGGCGAACCGAAGCGCGAGGTGGGAGCGTAGTAGCCGATCAACTGGTACCCCCAGGAGCCAGAGAAGGGATGCTCCATCATGGGAAGCATCTCCAGGTGCGTGTAGCCCATGCGCTTGGCGTAATCGACCAGGCTGCAGGCCATTTGGCGGTAGGTCAGGCTTTCCCCGTGCGGGCCGCGCATCCAGCTTTCGAGATGCACTTCGTAGACCGAGATGGGTTCGCGCAGCCAGTCTCTGGAAGCGCGGGCCTCCATCCAGCGGGCGTCGGCCCACTGGTACTTGTCGAGGTTCGCGACGAGCGAGGCGGATTTCGGCGGCGTTTCGCAGTAGAAGGCGTAGGGATCGGCTTTGAGCTGGCGGTAACCGCGCAGGCGGGAGCTAACACAGTACTTGTAGGCGCAGCCCTCGCACGCTCCGGGCAGAAAGATTTCCCAGACGCCGCCGTCGCGCAAGCGCATGGGGTGGCGGCGCGTGTCCCAGTCGTTGAAGTCTCCGGCCAGTGTGACGGCGTCGGCGTTTGGCGCCCAGACGGCGAATCGCACGCCCTGCACCCCCTCGATTTCGACGAGGTGCGCGCCCAGCATGTTGTAGCTTTCGAAATTCGTGCCCTCGCTGTGGAGATGGAGATCGAAGGTGGAAAGCAGGGGAGGGAAGCGGTACGGGTCGTCGAATTCCTGTGAGCCGCCGCCATAAAGCTGCACGCGGATGCGATAGGGCTGCTGTGCGCCGTCCATCCGGGCCACATAGAAACCTTCCTTGTGGCGCCGAGTCATGGGGAAAGCGGACGGCCCGATGAGGATCTCCGCGGATTCGGCTTGCGGCAGAAAGGCGCGGACCTCCCAGAGGGGATCGCTCGCGCCACGCTTGGGAACGACGTGCGGTCCGAGCACGCGGAAGGCATCGCTATGATAGCCGCCGACAATTGCCTCGAGGTCCGAAACAGCCATGCGAGCCTATATTATTGCAGGGATGTCCTTGTATCACGAACTTCCAAAGGCGGAACTGCATTTGCATCTGGAAGGCTCGGTCACCCCGGACACGATGGCGGAACTGGCCCCGGAAATCTCCGCTCAGGAGGTTGGCGAAAGATTCCGTTTCTCCACCTTTGCGGGATTTCTGGGGTGTTTCAAGTGGGTGGTGGAGCGGCTACGGTCGCCCGAGGATTATGCGCTGATCACGCGGCGGCTGGTGGAAGCGCTGGAACGGCAGAATATCCGGTACGCGGAAATCACGTTGTCCGCAGGGGTGGTGCTTTGGAAGGGCCAGGATTTCGCGGGGATTTACGAGGCCGTGCGGCGGGGAGCGCTCCGCTCGCCGGTCGAGGTGCACTGGAATTTGGACGCAATCCGCCATTTCGGGGCCGAACACGCGATGCAAGTTGCGCATCTGGCGGCCGAGCGCGTGGGAGAGGGTGTGGTCTCGTTCGGGATTGGGGGAGACGAGCAGCGCGGTCCGGCAGAGTGGTTTGGCGAGGTCTATCAGTTTGCGCGGAACGCCGGATTGCGATTGACCGCGCACGCCGGCGAGACGGCCGGGCCGGAATCGGTATGGGGCGCGTTGGAACTTGGCGCCGAGCGGATCGGGCACGGCATCCGCGCGGTGGAGGACCCGGTGCTGGTTCGACACCTGCGCGATCACAGCATCCCGCTCGAAATCTGCATTTCCAGCAACGTCGCAACGGGCGCGGTGGACTCGCTGGCGGCACATCCGGTAAGGCGGCTCTACGATGCCGGCGTGCCGACTGTGCTGAATACAGATGATCCCGGGCTATTCGGCACAACGCTCGAGCGGGAGTACGAGATCGCGGCCCGCGAGTTTGGATTCTCGGAGCAGGAGCTTCGGCGGATTGCGGAGAACGGGTTCCGGTACGCATTTGCGGGAAAGAATGATGTACCGCCAGCCTAATCTTGGATGGCCGCTGCTGCGATCTGAGCGATGTCCAGGAGCTTCGGCGGCGTAGTGGACACTGCGGCCAAGGCATCGCGGAACATGGACTGGCAAAAAGGGCAGGCTACGCCGACGGTTGCCGCTCCCGTGGCCGCGAGTTCCTGGGCGCGCTCCACGTTAATGCGTTGGCCTTTCTCTTCTCCAAGAAACATCTGGCCCCCGCCGGCGCCACAGCAGAACGAACGCTCACGCGTTCGGGGGGGATCCGTCTGATCCGCAAAATGCGCCAGAACCGCGCGCGGCTCATCGTAGATGTTTCGATAGCGGCCGAGGTAGCAAGGGTCGTGATAGACAACGGTCTCGCGAGCGCCGTCCGCGGCGCGCAGGCGGCCCCGATACCGGGCCAGCAATTCGCTGTGATGTTCGATTCGGAAGGCCGCGCCAAATTCTTTCCAATCCTCGCCGATGGTGCGCACACAATGGGGGCAGATGGAAACCAGCTTCTGGACGCAAGCTTCCTTCATGTGCTGAATGTTCGGCTCGGCGAGTTGCGAGAACAGGTAATCATTGCCCAGGCGGCGAACGGGGTCGCCGGTACACTTTTCTTTTCGCAGGACTCCGAAGGTCAGACCGAGGTGGCGCAAGACGCGAACCAGCGAGAGAACGATCTCGCGGCCGTGCGGATCGTAGGCGCCCATGCAGCCCAGCCAGAGGCAATATTCCTGCGTGCCGTCGTAGGTTGGCAGCGAATTCTTTTCCATGAACTTCTGCCGCTCGCTGGAAGGGAATCCGAGCGAATTGCCGTTGCGTTCGAGCGCAAGGAACAGCTTGGTTCCGTATTCGTCCTCCCATTTGCCGGTGTTTACCGCGCCGCGCCGCAATCCGATGATGACCGGCAGGTGCTGGATGCCGACCGGGCACGAGTACTCGCAACCACCGCACGTCGTGCACTGGAACGCGGCTTCGCTTGAAATGTGCGTGCCGAGCAGCGGCTGGTCCGAACGAGGCCCGGCCTCGTTCAGATACCCCCGCAGGCCAAGAATGATTTCTTTCGGGTTGAGAACTTTTCCCGTGTTATAAGCTGGGCAGAACTCGGTGCAGCGGCCGCATTCCACACAGGTGTAGGCTTCGAGCGCGATCAGCTTGGTGACGTCCTTTCCAGTGTCGAG